>Ga0308421_1000006_pt1 | contig 102702 bp, 95 predicted proteins | sample HotsprSampleMS60_FD_203673 | JGI IMG/M metagenome (GOLD analysis project Ga0308421, IMG submission 203673) | Hot spring phototrophic mat microbial communities from Mushroom Spring, Yellowstone National Park, Wyoming, United States - 20090730_MS60 ...
AATAACCTTTTCTGCATTTAAAAATTCTTGAGCATACTGAGCCAAAATCAAATGGCCAAAATGAACTGGATCAAAACTTCCACCAAAAAGTATAATTTTTTTCATATTTAAATTTTTTAATTGCAAGGATGAAGCCTTGCCCTACAGATTTTAACTTCTTTCTCACTCCCTTATTGCTCCATTACCAACCACAACATACTTTGTGGTAGTAAGTTCATTTAAACCCATTGTACCACGAGCATGAAGTTTTGAAGTAGAGATGCCTATCTCTGTACCAAATCCAAAAACACCGCCATCATGAAGGCGTGTTGAAGAATTTATAAATATAGCAGAAGAATCTACCTCTTGCTCAAATTTTCTTTGTGTCTCCAAATTTTTAGTAATTATAGCATCTGAATGGTGTGAACCATAATAGTTTATATGTCTTATTGCTTCATCTATATCTTTTACAATCTTTATTGCAAGGATATAATCTAAATATTCTGCCCACCAATCAGATTCTTTTGCAGGTTTAATTTTTATTCCATATTTATCTAACAACTTTTTTGTCTTCTCGCAACCACAAAGTTCAACATTATTTTCAATGTAAAGTTTTGCCATCTTTGGAAGAAATTCTTTAGCAATATCCTTATGAACCAAAAGTTTCTCCATAGCATTACATACAGCAGGACGTTGAACTTTTGCATTTAAGCAAACTTTTAAAGCAATATTTATATCTGCGTCTTTATCAACATATGTATGACACACTCCGCTTCCATGTGCAAGTATTGGTATTAAAGATTTTTCTTTAATTGTATTTACCATATTTTCACTCCCTCTCGGGATTACTAAATCTATATATTGTTGAAAGGTTAAAATTTTGTATAAAAGTTCATAAGAGGGATCATCAATGAACAAAACTATATTTTGAAAATTTTTATCTAAACCGCATTCTTTGCACACTTCTATTATTGACTCTTTAATAATCTTTACTAAAACTTTATTAGTATTTATTGCTTCAGAACCACCCCTAAGTATAACACAGTTTCCAGATTTTATACACAATGAAACAGAATCTATTGTAACATTTGGTCTTGACTCATAAACCATAAGAATTACACCTATCGGAACAACAACTTTTTTTATTAAAAACTCGTTATCTCTGCCTAAATTTCTTTTCCACTCTTTTATTATTTTACCTACAGGTGACTCTAAGGATAAAACTGTCTGAATCCCCGAAACCATTTCATCAATTCTTTTCTCGTTTAAAACTAATCTATCAATTAATGCCTTTGACAAACCTTTTTTCTCTGCTAACAAAACATCTTTCTTGTTTTCTATAAATATTTTTTCTTTATAAAAAATAATACCATTACGGATTTTATTCAATATTTTGTCTCTTATTTCATTATTTAAAGAAGAAAATTTGTATGAAATATTTTTTACAGCTTCTATTTTTTGCTTCCATAAAATAAAACTTTTCATATTTTTTTACCTCTTTAAAGCAACTATTGTTATAGATATTGTTGATAAAACGAGTGATATAATATAAAAAAACAAAATAACTTCTCTTTCTGTCCAACCAGAATAAAGTAAAATATGATGTATGTGTTGTCTGTCAGCAACTCCAATACTTATTCCTTTTCTTACTCTCCTTAAAATTGCTAATATTACATCTACAAAAGGGAGACCAGCAACTAATATAGGTATGACAAAAGAGATAATTGCTCCTGTTTTTAAAACACCAACCGTTGTTATACAGCCAATGATAAAACCCAACCACAAAGCACCAATATCACCCATAAAAAGTTTTGCCGGATAAAAGTTGTATATTAAAAATCCTGCAACAGAACCTGCAAGGATTAAAGATAATATGGAAGATAGTATCAGTTGTTGCCCGACAATACCTGTTTGTTTTTGTAAAATAGAAATTATAAAAAAAGTTAAACTTGAAATTAAAACAATACCGCCTGCAAGACCATCCAGCCCATCTGCTAAATTTATCATATTCATAAATCCGCATAACCACAATATAGTTATTATCTGACTTATTATTCTTGGAAAAAAAATAAATTTTTCTTGATAAAAAGGTAAACTTATGCCTAAGATCCTCACTCCGTAATCCATCGCACAATATGCAACTATAACTTGGAACAAAAATTTTGTCATCGGAGGTATTCCTACTTTATCATCTATAGTGCCAACAGCAACAATAATTAAGGAAGCAAAAAATATACCTAATAACTGTTTAGATAAAAAAATTGTCTCATTATATTCGCCCCAATTAAGTGTATATTTGTAATTTAGCAAATTTTTTATTTCAGGGGAAATTTTTATACCTAAAAATAATACTAAAAAAAAAGACAAAAATATACCAAATCCACCCCAACGTGTAAGTTTTCTGAAATTTATTTTTCTTTTTGAAGGTTTATCATATATAGAAAATTTTTTTGCAAGAAAGTTGGAAAATGGTACAAGAAAAATTGACAGAAGAAAAGATAAAAAAAAACAAAAAAGATAGATCTTTATCATATCTTAAAAAATTAATATTTCAAATTAGGATATAATGGAAACTTGTCCAACAAAGATTTAACTTTGCTTTTAATATATGAAACAACTCTTTTCTCTCCATGAGATTTTAAAACTTTATCAATAAGTTCTCCTATTATCACCATCTCACTTTCTTGCATACCCCGAGTAGTAACTGCAGGTGTACCTATACGAATACCTGATGTCTCTGCTGGAGGTTTTTTATCATATGGAATAGAATTTTTGTTTACAGTGATACCTGCGGACTCAAGCATATTTTGTGCCTCTAAACCACTTATTTTAAGTGGTGTTAAGTCAACTAAAAACATATGACAATCAGTCCATCCTGAAACTATTCTATAACCTTTTTTAGCCAGTGTTTCTGCTAATTTCCTTGCGTTAGATAAAACTTTTGCTTGATAAAGCCGAAATTCTTCTGACATTGCTTCTTTTAATGCAACAGCTTTTGCAGCAATTGTATGCATCATAGGACCACCTTGTATACCAGGAAAAACCATCTTATCAATCAACACAGCATACTTTCTCTTACATAAAATTATAGCCCCTCTTGGTCCCCTCATTGTTTTATGAGTAGTAAAAGTAACAAAATCAGCATACGGAACTGGTGAAGGATAAAGTCCTGCTGCAATAAGTCCTGCATAGTGAGCAACATCTGCTAATAAATAAGCATTAACTTCATCGCATACTTCTCTAAATTTCTCCCAATCAATTATTCTTGAATAAGATGAAGAACCTGCAACAATAAGCTTAGGTTTATGTTTTCTTGCAAGTTTCCTTAATTCTTTATAATCTATAAGTTGATCTGACTTCCTAACATTTATCGGAATAACTTTATAATATTTACCAGAAAAACTTAAAGGATGGCCGTGAGAAAGGTGTCCTCCATGAGATAAATGCATACCCATTATCGTATCTCCAGGATTAAGTACTGCAAAGTAGACAGCCATATTTGCTTGTGTACCACTATGAGGTTGAACATTTGCATGTTCTGCATGAAATAAAAGTTTTGCTCTTTCTATAGCAATTGTCTCAACAACATCCATATATTGACATCCACCATAATATCTTTTTGATGGGTACCCTTCAGCATATTTATTCCCCATAATAGAACCTTGTGCTTCTAAAACTGCTAGTGATGGAAAATTCTCTGAAGCAATTAGTTCTAAAGAATTTCTTTGCCTCTCAAGTTCTTGTTTAATTGCTTCATAAATTTCTATATCTGTTTTTTTAAGATTCATAAATACTCCTCTTTCTATAACAATATCTTTTTAGGTAGTTTATAAACTTTGTGTTCTTTCTCATTTAAAAGATATAAATATTCTTTCCCTATTGCAAAAGAAGAAAATTGGTTCAACGACTTAGGAAAATACAATGAAAGTATAATTATTCCTTCTGTCTCCAAGTTACCATTATTTTCTCTAATTTTATAAATTTTATTCTCATTGTCAAGAAAAAATAAATAATTTTCAAAAGTAATGACATCTATAGGGAAAAAATTATTTATAGTATATGAGGAAATCAACAAAATCTTTTCAATATTGCTAACATCAAATTTGTACAGATTTTTTTTATTATCTAAGACAAAAAGGTTTTGTTTACTATCAACAGATAAAGAAATTATCCCTGCATCTCTTATTAATTCAGAAGAAGAAACTAAATTTTCAAAGTTAGGATATTTAAAAACATATAAATTTTTGTCAAAAGCAGAAGAGGCAAATAAATATTTGTTTTTTTCTTCAATAGCAATAGCATTAAATTTGCCCTCAGGAACTAACATTCCAACAATCCCGTCATTTTTTTGGCTATATTCAAACAAATTTTTTATCGTCCAATCATTAATTATATATTTATCTTCAAAGATTACTATATCTGAAGGATTAATATATTTTAAATCTACAACTTCGTATAACTCTTTATTTACAGAAACATAGTTATAAAGTTTTGAAGATGTAAAAATTATTATTACAAAGACAAAAAATAAAGCAAAATATTTAAATAGAAAAAGCGCTCTCTCTTTTTTAATTTCATGCTTTGATATCTCATACTCTTTTTCCCAAAGTTCAACTTGAGCTAAAGAAGACCACAACATATTCTTAACATTCAAAATAAACTCATTTTCATCAAAAGGTTGTCTGATGATAGTAATACCTAATTCTAAAATTTTCTCTAATTTATCTTCTTTTTCAAATTTACCTATTGCACACACTGGAATAAAACTATATTTCTTTACAATGTGTCTAATGATATTCAATGGAACAAATTCATCAACTAAAATGAGTTGCGGTTTAGATTGTAAAATAATGCCGTCAACTTGTTTAATTTTAGAAGGATTCAATATAAACTCTGTTTGATATTCTGAATTAATTTTTTGCATTAAAGGAGAATTTAAAATATTATTGTCAGAACTAATAATTAATATCTTCTGCATCTCTATATCCTATACTCTGAAAGAAATTTTACAACTTCATCTAAAATACCAATAATTTTTTGAATTGAATTAAAGACAACTTCATAATGAAATTTCACTGAATACTTATGCTTAGGAAATTTAGAAATAAAATTTACAGCACCAATAATCAAACCACACAAACTTCTTATTTCATTAAGATAACTTTTAATATTTTGAGTAATATCATCTAATAGCTGCTTTTTCTCTTCTACATTCTTTATTTTCATATCTTCAATATTTTTTAACAACAAAACCTTTTCATTTTTTAGCATTTCTTTCTCTTTTTTTATCTCCTCCGCAACTTTCTTCATATCTTCTAATTCTTTTGTTAACCCTTCCTTCTCAGTTTTAACCTTCTCTCTCTCTTCCTTCGCAGTAGCAACTATTCTGTCTAACTCTTGTTCAATCATAGTTGTTTCTTCCAAAAGCTGATTTTGTACTTCAAGTAGAGAATTAAATTGCCTATTATAATAAACTAAAAGTTCTTGTCTTTGGCGTTCAAACTCTTGTTTTGCTCTTTCAACTTCCTGCTCGATAACTCTTTTGTCAAACTCAAGCCCTTGAATCTGTTGTTGCCAAACAAGTTTTTCCTTTTCTTTCTCAAGTTCTAACTCTTTTATACGTAGTTCTTCATACTTATCTTTTAATTTTTCAAACTCACCTTTTTCTAAGCGTTCAATTTGGCTTTTCAGCTGCTCAATTATTTGCTCCTGCTGTTGTAATTTAAGCATCATTTGTTTCTTTTCTTCTTCTTTTGTCTGCAACATTTTCTCATATAGACTTTTTTCCTCTTCAAGTTTTTTTCGCCAATATGATGATACTGACGGGGTTATGAGGTTTTGCATAATCTCATCACTATCACCATATTGTGTTTCAAGTTCTGAAAGTTCTTTTTCTATCTCATCCCAAGTATAAAATTTTTCTTCTTCGTCAACCATAGGTTTATCCTCCTTATAGTTTGTCAATTTATGGTTGTGGAATTATTAAAATCTCACCAACAATCGGTACTCCCTTAATAATCTTATCTTTATTAGCTTCGTAAATCTTCTTCCATCCTTTTTCATTATTATAATACTTTTTTGATATAGAAATCAAGGTTTCTCCTTCTAAAACCTTATGTGCAATAGGGAGGTTATACTTTTTGTACTCCTCATATTCTTCTTTTTTTATCTTTTTGACTTCCTTTTCAATTGGTTTTTCCTTTGGCTGATAAACAACTCTTTCTAAAGGTTTTGCTGGATAAGTAGAAATTTTTATCTCTTCTTCAACTTTAAGTGTTTTTCCTTCAACAATAGGGATTCCAACAGATGGAGAAGAAACTTCTATTTTTTTTAAACTGACTTTTGGTAATTCTTCTTTTAGCTTTTCAATTACTACAACCTCTTCTTTAACCTCTGGTTCATGGATTACTATTTTTCTTTTTTTCTTTCCAAAACTAATGTTAAAACTTAAATAATGATTACCATAAAATGAGTTTAAATTTGAAAAAGACATAGGATATGACCAATAATATCTTAACCCTAAGCTGTTATTTAAAAACCTCAATTCTCCACCTAAAACAAAATTATTAAAATCTTGTAATCTTTCTAAAGCAGTGATAATGTTAAAAGATAAATTTTTAGTATAAAACAATTCCTGTTTAATCCCAAGTTTAAATTTTGCATTATTAAAAACATTTCTATCTATATTAGTTTTTGTGAATTTATATTCAAAATTTATTGTTGAGTAGTTATAATTATATCCAAATGCAAATATATAATCTGTTGGCAACGAATACTTAATCTGTTCTCCTAAGGAACTCTCTATTAAGTTTAAAATACTCAATGATAAAAAGATGTTATCTTTTATCTTTGCCATCATTCCAAAATCAAGGTTATAACTTTTAATATCATTTGTTGCTAAGATATCTTCTTTATAATATTCGTCATAAAAATATTTAAAAATATAACACTTAAAATTTAAACCTACAAAAAATTTATTGTTGAAAAATTTTGTACCAAAATTACCTAATATAAGATTTTCAGAATATATATCTACTAATGTAAGTTCTCTATAACCAAAACCTAGAAAAAACTTTTTAAATCCGTAACTAAAAGAAAGTTCTGCATTATAAAAATTTTCTTTAATAGCAGATTTAAATAGTAACCCATAACCTAAATCTAAATTAAAATTATCCAAATTGCCTAAGGAAGCAGGGTTTAAAAATAAAACAGAACTTTCTTGAGGATATCCAACAAAAGAAAATTCTGAGGGATAACTACAGAGTAATAAGCTAAAGTCAAAAATTAAAAAAATTAATATTAAAAATTTTTTCATTCTAATATTTTATAACAATAGTGCCACTGAAATTTTTGTTGTCAGATTTTGAGTTTATATTATAAATATAAACTCCCGGTGGTAAAAGGTTGCCCGATTCATCTTTGCCATCAAAATATAATATGTTTGTATCTTTCCTTTTTAATAAAGTTATTTTTCTTCCATAAAGGTCAAAAATTTTACCTTCTATAAAACTTCCAACTTTATATTGAAACTCAATGTAATCATTTACTCCATCATTGTTTGGCGTGATTATACGTTTTTTAGGAGAACAACCAATTATCACAAGGTCTTCTAATCTTTCTGTTGTTTCTAAGATCCGGTATTTACCTAAGTATTGCGTTTTAACTATTATTTTATCTTCAAAATCTTTTGATTGAAAATTTATCCAGTTGTGTCCATCATAGTATTGAACAATATAATTTTTTTCACTTTGTGGTTTTGATATTGTTATTTCAGCAAAACTTTTAAGTTTTGTTTTATTTGCTTCAATTTTAAAAACATAAATATATACCTCACTTTCTTCATCTGTTAATCTTTTTATGTTTACATTTTGCAGTTGCTCACTTGAAGGCACAGAAATTACCAAATTGCCATCTTCACTTATATAAAGGTCTGCTTTTTCATTAAGATAAACTCTAACAATTGGGTTTGAAATACTTTCTAAGCCAAATTGGTTTACTACAACAACACTATAAAATAATTGTTTATCTAATGAGTTAAAATCAAAATATTCTGTTGAAGTAGTAAAATATACTTCAACAAGAGAATTTAAACTAACACCAGAATAAATTTTATATCCCCACAAGTTTGGAATATTCACTTTGTTCCATGACAAATACACACCATTTGTTGATGTAGATAAAACAATACCTGCAACTGAAGGAGGTCTTTCATATGGAACAACAAATGTAGATGTTGAACTTCCACCAACATATTCATTATTATAATATGCTTCAATATACCAATAGTATGTTGAAGGATATATTGGTGGGTCGGTGATTTTATAAGAGTTGCTACTCAAAATTTTCTCTGTTTTAAAATCAAAATTCTGAGAGGAAGAAATAATTATTTTATAATTTATGTTGTCATTTGGTTTTAATGGTGTGATACTTGAAAAACTTATTTCTATTGGAAGTTTTTCTACTAAATAATTATCTGTTGGAGATGAAATTTGTAAATAATATCTTTTAACAACAAAACTTGTAGTAGAAAAATTTATAGCATATTTTTTATCAAATGCTTCAATTTTTAAATAATATGTATTAGGTGAGAGTTCAAAATTATAAAGTTCATAGTAGGTATTTGATATTGAACTTACAATTATTTTGTATACTGAGAAATTTTCGTCAGTAGAGATTTTTATTGTATACTTTACTTCATCAAAAAGGTCAGAATCAGTTGAAGTTGTCCATTTAATAATATAAGGCAAATTTATCTCGTTTTCTTTTGGGTCTAAAATTGTGGGTTTTGTAGGTGGCTGATTTTCAAAAGAAGTATAAAAGACAAAAATACCAGTTGAAGTTTTGTTGTTATATGTATCAACAGCTAAAATATACCAATAATATGTTGTATCATCTACAGGTGCATCTATTTTGTAATTATACTGTGTAGATGGTAAAACTAAAACATTTGTTGACAGCCATACATTATTTAATCCTACAGATGTAGTATAATATAACTCATACCAAAACTCATCATCTTGTGGGTCATCAGCAGGATTCCAGGTAATAACAACATTATCAGAAGATTCTAATATTTCAAAATTCATTGGTGAGACTAAATTTAAACCTACAGGTGGTGTGTTAAATATACGAAAGCTAAAGGTTGAGTTTGAAAAAGTATAACCACTACCTGTAGATGAAGCAATAACAACCCAATAATATGTATTGTTTATCTCTAAATATCCTCTTGGAAGAAAAAAATTTGTGTCTTGTGTTCTTGTAGAAAAAACTATAAAGTTAAATTCTTTATCTGTTGAAATTCTTAACTCATATATTACACTTTCAAATGGGTCAGGGTCTGAGGAAGCATTCCAATAAAATGTTGTATAAGTATTTGTTAAAATTTTATTATTTGATGGTTTATATAGTGCAAAATTTGTTGGAGGTTCAGGTATGTGGTTTACCACAAAATAAAATGTTGTGTTTGAAAATGCCTCTTGCCCCCAAAAATCTTTTGCTAAAACATACCAAAAATATGTAGCGTTATCTTGCAGATTATCAATTGTAAGTGATGTTGAAGCTGTATTAGAAGAAGAAATTGTTAAAAAGTTGTTTGTTGAATAAAAAACAGTGTAGGTTACTTCATCTTCGTCTGAGGATGTTTCCCATTGAAGTGTTGTAGAGTTTGAAGTTATTATAGTTCCTGATGGAGTTGTAAGTTCAAAATTTGCTGGAGGAAGATTTTTAGTATAAAATTTATAAATAGCAGATGAGGTTGAAATAAGTGGTATATCATCTGAATTGCTATGTGTAATTATCTGCCAAAAATATGTTGAATTGTTTTTTAAAGGTTGTGGTGGAATATAAAATGTAGTGGAAGGAGTAAGATTTAAAATTGTTGTTGTATCACTATCTGTCCAGTATATAAGTGTTTGTGAAGAAAAATTAAGTTTGTATCCAGAAATGTTTGGTTCCCATTCAAATTTTGGTTTTAAATATGATGTTGTCTCTTCATTAAGTGGTGATTTTAAACTTGCAGAGTTCAAAAAAACACAGGTGTAAAACCAATAAGTAGTTGAGGAATAAATCTCGTAACCCGAGTCTGGTTCATCTAATATACGAATACGCCAGAAATATGTTGTATCATCTTGTAAAACAGAGGAAGGGAGATAATAATAAGTTGAAGGTGTTACCTCTCGATTAGGAAAAAATATTGAATTTTCAAATTTAGGTTCATCAGAGTACGAAGAAATAAGGAGTTCGTACTTTATGCTACTATAAGGATCTGGGTCGGATGATTTTGTCCAATAAAATGTTGGGTTTAATGTATAAATTATTGGTATTGGTTCATAGTATATTGTTGTACCTGGAGAAAGTAAGAAATTACTTTGTGGAGGTTCGTTTGTATCATTTACTACAAACCACCATGTAGCTGAATATGTTTTTAATCCAAAACTGTCTTCAGCAACAACATACCACCAATATGTTGTGTTTTCAGTCCAGTCAAAATCTGAGCTTTTTAGGGTATAAGAAGAATAAATTAAATTTGATGAAGAGTAATAGAAAGAAAAATCTTGATAAGAAGAGATAAAAATTGAATATTTTATAAAATCTTGTGGGTCAGGGTCAGTTGGGTCCTTCCAGTCAAAATCAACACCGGGAGTTGTAGTAATTGTGGATGTTAAAACGGGTGTTATTAAACTAAAAGTAGATGGTGTCTCTGGAGTGTGGTTAATAATAAACTTACTTTGGTCAATGTTTGCTAAGGACCAATTCGCTAGCCCTTCAGAATCTACTACTTTTACCCTCCAATAATATGTTGTGTTGTCTTGTAGTTCATTTTTAGCATTTAACATATAATAACTTGTGGTGATGTTATCTTTCACAATTGAACCTGTAAATGAAGGATTTGAAGAAAAAAGGTTCGTTGGAAAAGTTGAAAGAGCTAATATGTAAACTAAACTATCTCCATAAGATATATCAGGGTCATCAGCATTATTCCAATCAAATTCTACAATTGGTGAAGAAATAATCACTCCATATGTAGGTGTGGATAAACTAAACTGGAATGGTTGTGTATTAGATGGTACTCCTGCTGGAGAATTAGAGACATTAGATAAAGGTTGTTTGTCTGTTGAAGTTGAGGATTTTATTGCAAAATAGTATAATTGTGAATTATTAAGACCAGTAATTAAATATGCTCTATTTCCTCCTTTGTGTGACGATGTAGAAATTTCTACTATGTTTTCAACAAAATACTCCCAATTTGTTTCTGTTATCTGAGAGTAAGTAGAAATTCTTATTTCATAATAAACTATACTTTCTGTAGAGTTTGGTACTGTCCATTGAAGTTCAATTGATTTAAAATGGGATATAGCTTTCAGGTCTGTTATTGGATCTGGTGGGTCTGAGTATAAGTATAAAGGAAAAAAAAGAATTAATACTATTAAAAAAATTATCTTTTCATAAAATTTTGACATAATAATCAAGTGTTTTGTAGCGAGCCCGATTTTATCGGGACCCCCGCAACTTGTAGAGTTAAATTCCGCAAAATACAAAAAGCAATATTACCGACGATAAACTACCATAACCTATATTTGCACGGCTGAAGTCGTGCCCTACAAATCCCTAACACCTTTCTACTTTCTACTTCCTACTATTTAAATAGATGTTGTAATCAATGTTTCTGTATTCTCTATACCTTTGATCTTTCTAATTTTAGATATTACAAGCCAACTTAATTCTGACAAATCTTTTGCTTCAACATCTAAAACTAAGTCCCACCTTCCAAAAACCGCAGTTATATGTGTCACACCTTCAATAAGTTTTAGCTTCTCTAAAACCTGTTTTTCCTGTCCCGCAGCAATTTTTACTAATATCAAAGCAGTGGTCATAAATTAAATCACCTCCTTATATCAATATTATACTTTTTAAGTTCTTCAATTAGTAGACCTATTATATTGTTTACCTCTTCATCTTTTAATGTCTTTAAAGCGCTTTGGATTTTCATTGATAATGTTAAAGATAAGAGTTTATCTTTTTCATAGTAGTCAGCCAATTTAATCTCAATACTTGTATCAGGGAAATTTTTAGATACAAAATTTTTGATAATTTCAGTAATTTTTTTATAACTTATATCTTTATTTGGCAAACTAAGACACAAATCTCGTAATACAAAAGGATATTTAGGTAATGGTTTATAAAAAACTTCTATATCTTCACATAAATCTTTTATAATATCAAGATAAATCTCACAACAAAAAATTTTTTTAGGAAGTTTTAATTTTAACTTTTCTTTTTTAATTTCAAATGTTGTCGCAATAACTCTGTTATTTTCATCTAAGTACTCTATATAGTTCTCTAAAAGTTCTTCTTTCAAAGTAGGTCTTATTGTATCTTTTTGGCTAAATTCAAAATTTTTAACATAGTTTATTTTTAGTGTTTTTAACAAATTTTCTACTAATCCATTTATAAAATAAAAATCATACTCTAAAAAATCTTTTTTCCAAGGATGGATTTCAAATTCGCCATGTGTGATAATACCAATCCTTTCCTCCTCTATATAATTTTTTTCATCTCTGTAGTATATCTTGCCGAGTTCAAAAAAAGCAGAATTCTCTGTTTGATTGTTATAGTTTGTTATTATGTTTTTTAAAAGGCTACTAAATAATGTTAACTTGAGCTCAGTATATTCCTTAGACACTGGATTAAATATGAGGATCTTTTTTGTTTCATTATCTTTTACTACCTCATTTTCTCTTTCTGAACACAAACTATAATTTATTGCTTGGTTTAACCCATAAGATAAAAGAAAGTCAATAATTTTATCTTTCAAAATATCTAATTTGTTTCTGCCTATATATGGTGAGATTAAAGAAGGTAATGTATCAGGAATATTTTCATAACCAATAAATCTTGCTATCTCTTCAGCTATATCAGCTTGAAATTTTATATCTTGTCTATCTATAGGAGGAAGAACAACAAACTTTTTTGTGGTTTCGTAATCTTTGTTAAAAACAACTTCTGCATCAAGCTTACGCATAAGTTCTATAAAATCTTTTATCTCTACATTTATACCTAACAAAGATGATATAAAATCAAGGTTCACATTTATACCATTTGACTGATAAGATGTTAGATTTTTATAATATTCTATATCTTTCTCATCTGTAAATTTTACAACTTCACCACCACAATATTTAAGTATTAATTTTTGTGTCTTTAAAGCAGCAAGCTCGCATAATTTCCAACCACTTCCTCTTTCAAATCTGTAACTTGCTTCAGTATTTATATCTAACTTTTTTCTTGCCAATCTTATCATACTACGGTTGAAAACAGCAGATTCTATAACAACATTTTTAGTATTCTCATCCACACAACTATTTTCTCCACCTATAATACCAGCTATTGCAATGAGTTTTTCTTCATCAGAAATAATAATTACACTCTCATCTAAGACATAATTTTTACCATCTAAAGCTAATATACTTTCATTATTCTTTGCACATCTTACTATAATTTTACCTCCTGTAAGTTTATCAAAGTCAAAGATATGTACAGAATGTCCTACTTCTAACATCACATAATTAGATATATCAACTAACGGATTTATACTTCTTATACCACAGGAAGATAATCTTTGAATTATATAAAAAGGAAGTTTAACTTTGTTATTGACAGATTGGATGTTTATTGCAATATATCTTTTGCAGAGATCTTTTGAGGTAATTTTAACATTAAAAAATGGTAACAATTTACTCTCTAAAGTCTGTATTGTGTCTTCTTTTAATCTAAAATCTACTCCCAACTTTATAGCTAACTCTTTCGCAATACCTATATGTCCTAAACAGTCATATCTGTTTGCAGGAGTAGAGATTTCTACTATAATATCGTTAAAATATTTGTCTAAACTATCACCTAACTTAAAACTTTCATCAAGTTCTAAAATTCCAGAGTGGTCATCTGAGATACCTAACTCTTTTGCAGAACATAACATACCACGAGATTCTACACCACGAATTTTACGAACCTCTATTTTTGTCCCATCAGACAGAACACTACCTACAGGAGCATACGGAGCAACCATCCCTATATAAACATTGGGTGCTCCACACACAACATTGTATGTATTTATACCATCAGTAAGCTCACATAGAGCGAGTTTGTCTGCATTAGGATGTTTTTTAATATCCAAAATTTTAACTACTTGAACCTTTGACAGTACCGAAGAACCTTGTTGGTTGATACTCTCTATCTCATATCCTAACTTTTCAAGAGAAGAGATTATCTGTTCATCTGAAAAACCTGAAGGATTATTTAAAAGTTCTCTAATCCAATTTAAAGATATTTTCATAATTATTTAAAACTGTCTAAGAAATCTCAAATCGTTTGTATAAAAAAGTCTTATGTCATCAATTCTGTATTTCAGCATAGCTACACGCTCTACCCCTAAACCAAATGCAAAACCGGTATAATCTTCATATCCTAAACCTAAATTGTATAAAACTTGTGGATGAACCATACCACAACCTAAAATCTCAACAAAACCTGTGTTTTTACAAACACTACATCCTTTTCCTTTACACACTAAACATTGTATATCCATCTCTAAGGATGGTTCTGTAAAAGGGAAATAAGAAGGTCTAAACCTAATTAAAACATCTTTACAAAACATCAATCTTGCAAAAAATGTTAATACTCCTTTTAAATCAGAAATTCTTATACCTTTCTCAACAGCAAGACCTTCTACTTGGTGAAAATTAAATAAATGAGAAGCATCCAAATTTTCATGCCTATAAACCCTTCCTGGCATTATTGACTTTATTGGAGGTTTTTTTGACAACATAACACGAATTTGAACTGGTGAAGTGTGTGTTCTTAATAAAACCTTGCCTTTCTCCGAGACCGGAAGGTCTAAATATAATGTATCTTGCATATCTCGTGCAGGATGGTCATAAGGAATGTTTAGCATAGTAAAGTTATAATCTTCAAACTCTATCTCAGGACCTTCTTCAACACTAAAACCTAAATATAAAAATATCTCAATTATTTCATTATAAATTTTTTGTAAAGGATGTATATTACCTAAAGGCAAACTAACTCCAGGAAGGGATTTTTCTAATATTGAATACTTTTGATATTTAACTGAATTTTCTTTAAGTTTTTCAATTTTATTTTCTAATAAAAGTCTAACTTCTTTATTAATTTCATTCAGTATTGCACCAACTTCTTTTTTCTCTTCGGAAGGCATCTTTTTTAATTCTTCAAACAAAAGCTTTATTTCACCCTTACGGCCAAAATATTTTATTTTTATATTCTCTAAATCATCTATAGAATTAGAACTCTCAATCTCTTTTAAACATCTTTCTTTTAGCTGTTGAAGAATCTCTTTACTTAACCCCTTCATCATTAATTCCCAAAATCTTTTCTAAATGTTTTTTAGCAAAACTATGGTTAGGAGCAAGTTCTATTGTTTTTAAAAACATCTCTTTTGCTTTCTGAAGTTCATTTTTTGCTTCATAGATCAGTCCTAAGTGGTAATAAACTTCAGGATTGTTAGGCATTTTCTTCTGCATATCTAAAAAGAACTGTAGTGCCTCTTCATATCTATTATTTATCAAATAAAATTTCCCAGGTTCTAAAACATCATCTTGGGACTGAGATGGTTTTTCTTTTTTCATACTTCTTTTAATCTCTCAATATCTATGTTTTTTCCTGCAACAATCAGAGTATCACCTTCAGAAATTTTTTCTTCCGGTTGAGGAAGTAAAATAATTTCTTCTTTTAAATCTGTTTCACCTGAATCTAAAATAACAGGAACTTTTCTTTTTATACCTAAAACAGTTACTTTATATTTTGTTCTTATTCCCAATGTCTGCAAAGATTTATTATAAAATTCTTTTGGTGCAACGACCTCTGCAATACTATAATCCTCTGAAAGATTAAATTCATCAATAATTTGTGGAGAAAGTAAACTTCTTACCAAATGTTCAGCAGAGAAAGCTTCAGGGTAAACTACTCTATCAACACCAAGTTTGCTTAAGATCTTAGCATGTTGATTGTTTAAAGCACGAGCTATTATTTTTCTTATCCCAAGTTCTTTAAGCAACAATGTAACATAAATACTGGATTCTATACTCTCACCAATTGCCACTATTGCAACATCTATATCTTGAGAATTAATGCCTGCTTCAGTAAGTTGTTTAGTATCAGTAGCATCACAAACTATAGGTATTTTTAAATATTCTTTTACATCTTCAACTTTCTTCTCATCTTTGTCAAGTCCAATTATATCAATATCTTTAAATTCTGATAAATATCTAACCACATGCTGGCCAAAAACTCCTAAACCTATAACTACAAATGTTTTTAGTTTTTCTTTATCCATAGTTTTTAACTCCAAAATTTAATTATAAAATTGTATGGCTAAATCTTAAATTGTCGAGATAAAGCTATATTTAATCACTGATTGCTAACAGAACTATCCAACAGCTATAGATTCTTCTAAGTATTTTATCTCTTTTGGTTCTTTAGTAAACAAAATTGAAACTAAAGTTAAACTTCCAACCCTTCCTAATAACATCGTTATTATTAACAAAATTTTACTAAAATTATCAAGATATGGTGTAATACCTAAGGACAATCCTACAGTACCAAATGCTGAAACTGTTTCAAATAAACATTCTTTATATGAAAATCCACTTGATATATGGATAATTGAAGAAACCAATATCACCCAACTCAAACAAACAAAAAATATTGAGAAGCTTTTTAACACAATATTTATACTAATTCTTCTTTTAAAAACTGAAACATCTTTTTGTCCCATTAAATAATTATATACACTAGCTAATATAACAAAAAAAGTTGTAGTTTTTATACCACCACCTGTTCCACCTGGAGACGCACCTATAAACATTAAACAAATGATTGTAAGCACTCCTAATATAGACATCTGATTTATAGGAAATGTATCAAAACCTGCTGTTCTTGAAGTCACTGACTGAAACCAACTAACTAATATCTTTGATTTTAAAGGTAAACTCTCAAATTTATTAACTAAAAATATAAACAAACTTCCTAAAATAAGTAAAATAGAAGTCATTAAAAATACTATTTTTGTATGTAATAAAAAATTTTCTTTTTTACCACGCAATCTTTGAAAAATATCAATCCATACAATAAAACCTAAACCACCTGAGATTATCAATAATGGAATGATAATGTTAATAACTAAATCACCATGATAGTTTTCAAAACTGTTTGAGAACAAAGAAAAACCTGCGTTACAAAATGCACTTATTGAATGAAAAATACTATACCATAAGCTTTTTAAAAAGGAAAAACCTTGTCCAAGACAGAATTTTAAAAATAAAATCAGCATTCCAAAAATTTCAAACAAAAAAGTAAATATAATGATGTTTTTCATTAAAGGAATAACTTCTTTAACAGTTGTAACATCTGTGATGTTTAAAGATTCACCTATAATTCTTTTTTGAAAAAGATTTATCCTTCCAAATAAAATAATCATAATACTTCCTAACACCATATATCCTAATCCACCACACTGAATCATAAATAAAATAAAAAATTGACCTAAGAATGTATAAGATAAGGAGATATCTACAGTAGTTAAACCTGTAACACATAAAGCAGAAGTAGCAGTAAAAATTCTATCAATTAAAGAAACTGTCTTTGTTGTTGAAAAAGGTAATGACAAAAGAATTATACCAAAAATGATAAAAATCACAAAAAATAAAAATATCACTTTATAAGGATGTGATTTCATATCTGAAGGGAATTAGAAAAGAAGATTAACTTGAAACAACAGCAGTTTCTTTAATTTTACTTTTCTCCTTGACATATTCTACAATATATTTAAATGTTTGTGGGTCTTCAACTGCTATATAAGCTAAAATTTTACGATCCAGATTGATATTTGCCTTTTTCAACATTGAAATGAATTTACTATAAGTCAAACCAAGTTCTCTTACAGCAGCATTTATTCTTGTAATCCACAATCTTCTAAAAACACCCTTTCTATCTCTTCTATCTATATATTGAAATTTTAATGACCTTGGAACCTGTTGTTTTACTTGTCTAAAAGCTGAACCGAGTTTTGCATAATACCCTTTTGCTAATTTAAAATAGTCTTTTTTTCTTCTTCTTGTATAAGCTCCACTTTTTGTTCTCATTTAATTATAAACCTCCTAATCTTTTACAGGATATACTTCTTTCAATGTCTCTAATATTTCTGGAGATCTTAATCTTCTTATTGCCTTAGCTTCTATTTGTCTTACACGTTCTCGTGTTATATTAAACATCTTTCCTACTTCTTCTAATGTATATTCTTTCCCATCAAAGCCATATCTTAACTTTAATATCTTTCTTTCTCTCTCATCCAATACCTGCATAACTTCTTCTAAAACCTCTCTTTTATAGTTATTCATAAGAGCGTTTAAAGGAATTTCTTTCTCTGAAGATGGGATGAAATCTTGTATTGTTGTTTCTTCATCTTGACCTTTAGGAGTATATGAAGATATTGGTTCCATAAGTACTGTAAGAGTATCAATAATCTTTTTAGGAGAAACTTTAAGTATTTTACTATAATCTTCAAGAGAAATACTTCTTTCAAATTTATTCTGAAATTTCTTATATGTTTTTATCATCTTTGAAACAAGTTCTCTTATATGTACAGGAAGTCTAATTGTTTTAGTATAATCAGCCATATATCTACTTATCGCTTGTCTTATCCACCAATGCGCATATGTAGAAAATTTATATCCTTTTTTCCACTCAAACTTTTCAACTGCTTTTGCAAGTCCAGTTGCTCCCTCTTGAATTAAGTCATTAACATCTACACCTGTCAACATAGAAAATTTTTTTGCAAAAGTAACAACTAAATGTAAATTTGATTTGATTAACTTCATCTTGTCTTCTTCTATTACATTTTCAAGCTGTTTTATCTGATTATCAAGTTGGATCACTTCATCTACCGTCATACCAAACTCTTTTTCATAATCTTTAAGTTTTGATACTACCTTACCAAAGTTTTCTAATATTGTTTCAGCTGCGGATACAGTATACCCAGTGATATTTTTAAACTCATTAGCTGCTGTTTTGCTCTCTTTTGCTTTTTTATATAATTTTAACAATGTATTATAATCTGTTGAGGAAATCTGTTCATATTTTTTAACTTCTTGTTGAAGTTGAATAAATTTTTCTACTATATTTTTTGTTCTATTTATCAATCTTTTAATCTTTTCACTATTAAGATTTAAAGAAAGAATTTTGGATACAATTTTTGACTTTAATTTCTCTATTTTCTCTTCTTGAGATTTTGATTTTTTCTTATCAATTTCACTCTGTATCTTCTTGATTTCTTTTGAAAGTTTGTTCACACTTTTTATAGTAGAAGAGAGTCTTCTACGCATTTTTCTCAAAGAGCGTTTTGACTTTCTTCCACGTTTCATTAACTCTTTAGGTGTCATTTCGTTCCTTCTCAACAAGATAAACCAATTGTTAATCTCTCTTAAAGCAATTGGTGAACTTAAGACCACAGACAAAAGTTTCATCTCATTGGCACGAATATTTTTCGCAATATTAAGCTCTGTTTTTCTATCAATTGTCTCTATTTTATTAACTTCATTTAGAAATAGCCTTATAGGTTCTTCTTGTAACATATCATCACTAATATAAACCGCATCTTTTGTCAAAGTTTTTTGTTTTTCTAACTCTATAATTTTAATACCAACTTCGTTTAATATCTCAATAAAATCATCTGCTTCCTCTTTACCAATATCATGTTCATCAAAAGTTTTATTTAAATCTTCATATGTAAGATATCCGTATTTTTTAGCTTGCTCAATTAACTTTTTGATAATGATTTGTTTGTTCACTTCTTAAACCTCCCTAATCATTAATTAACATATTGTATACTTGTTTATTTTTATCAAGTTTCAAAATCTCTACTATTTGTTTAAATTCATTCACTATCCCACAATCAAGAGGAATCTTTTCATTTAACATATCCTCAACGATAGGTTTAAGTTCTTTATAACGCTTGATATACTTTATTCTATATATCTCGCTATATAGCTGTTTTACTTTTTCCTCAACAGAATCTCCTATATTTTTCTCATCGTACACCATACGAATAACTAATTCTTTCAAAGGAGATTCTAAACTTTCAATTATCTCAGTTATATCTCTATTCTGTTGAAGCTTTTTAAATATTTCATAATATTTGTTGTCATGAGCGAATAATTCTTCTTCAATTTCATTTATCAACTCAGGATAATGAATACAAATCCAAAGTAACTCTTCTTCACATGTATAAGGCCTTTTTTCTAAAATATTTTCTAATTTCTCATAGCTCTGAGGACTATAGAATTTTAATTGTTCACTCCTTATAATCCTTTCATCAACTTTTAATTCTTGTGAAATTTCTTTTATAAATTCAGACTTCACCAAAGGATTGGAAATATGTGGCGATAATTCCAATAGTTCTTTTAACAATTTAATCTTTTCTCTTATATCAATAGAGTTAATATCCCCAACATTTTTTCTTTTTAAATAGTTCCTAACAACAAATTTTACTACAGAACAACTCTCTGAAATCAACTTTTTAAATTTTTCACAGCCGTATTTAAGGATATACTCATCCGGATCTATATTCTCATCTAACATAACAATCTGTGGATAACCATTACTAGAAAAAACTACTTGAGAAGCAGAAATTGTCGCTTTAGCACCCGCTCCATCAGGATCAAAAAGTATATATATCCCTCCACAAGAAATATCAAGAAATCTTTTACACAGCTTAACTTGTTGTTCTGTTAAAGATGTCCCCAATGGCGCAACAACATTTTTAATCCCTTCTTGAAACAAAACAATAACATCCATGTAACCTTCAACAAAAATAAAACTTTTTTCTCTTACAATATAATCTTTTGCTTGATAGATACCATATAAAAAATTACCTTTATTAAAAACTAATGTCTGTGGTCCATTTAGATAAACAGGAATATCTAAAGCTGTTGACATACCTGGCAAAATTCTTCCACCAAAGCTTACTACTTTACTTGATATGTTAAAAATTGGAAACATTATTCTATTTCTAAAATAATCAAATGGATGCTCATACTTTTTCAAAGAATCATTATATTCATCTGTTTTAAAACTTATTACTCCTGCTTTATGTAATGTTGAGAGGTCAAAATCTTTTAATTCTTTTATATCTTTGTAGTTTCTTGAAATAAAATTACCATCAGGAGCAAAACCTAACTTAAATTGTTTAATCGTTTCAAGTTTTATACCTCTTGAAGCAAGATAATTTCTTGCTTCAGAGGCTATTTTTTCATTAAGCAATATATTGTGATAAACCTCAGCAAGATTTGTAAGTAGATCTAACAGAACTTTTTGTTCATCATACTTTTCTTTTAATATTCTCTGTTGTTCTGCATCAACATACTCTAATGTAAAACTTATTTTATTAGCAATTTTTTCTACAGCTTCTACATAACTTATGTGTTCCATATCCTGCACAAACTTTATTATATCTGCTGTATACCCACAACCAAAACAATGTATAATACATTTATCTGGTGCAACAGAAAATGAAGGTGTTCTCTCACTGTGAAACGGGCATAAAGCAAAATAATTTTTCCCACTTCGTTTCAAGTTTGGTAGATATTGCTTTACTATTGCTAATATATCTACTTTTTCTTTAAGTTTTTTAATACTCTCTTGTTTTATCATAAATTTTGCAATGGTAAATCCCGCAATTTACGGGATAAAGCATTGCCCTAAATGTTTTTATTGTGTTTAAATCTTTTAAATCCTGAAACACAGATTGTATTTAATTTACCAAACTTTCGTTCTACAGCATCTAACATCAAATTCAATCCTAAACTATCAGATGCAATATGGCCTGCTATAACAACATTAATATAATATTTTTGTGCATTCTTATAATGTTCTTCACTTAAATGCATAGCAACAATTGTGCTAACACCACTAATAGCAAGTTTTTCAAAAACTTCTGTAGACCCCTCTGTCCCACCAGTCATATCAACAAAAATTTTACCTGCTTTTCTTTCTTTTGCTCCAACAAGAATAGTAGGTCCACTACCTAACTTAGCAGCATAGTCATACTCCGGTATCTCTAATAAAATATCAACAACATCTTGTAAATACTTTGGTTTCTTTTTATCAAATAAGTTTTGCAAATATGTTGCAACACAGTTGTCAGCAGGTGTATGACAACATGCAAATGGTATATCAAGTATCTCTGCTATATCCACAGCACGGTTGTGATTCAAAGGCATAAGTTTCCTTTGAACTTCTTTCATTCTTGGTTCCATAATACTTTCTGCAATGTTTATTGGTACACCAAATTTATTTAGTATATCAGCCTGCATACCCATAACTTCATAAAAATTTTTATATCCTTTACCTTCAGGATGATGTGATAACACCAAATCTACTTTTTTCCCTTGCTGATTTAGGATCCATCCCAATAAAATTTCTGGCATCTCCATATCTATCCCAACAAGTATGTTCTTCACTTCTACATCTTCATCACCATATAAAATTCTTGTATCATTGTATGGGTTTTTAAGTTTTTCTATATCATAATATTTTTTTTCTTTATCAGATAATTTTTCATACTTTTGTTGTTCTTTTTTAAGTAAATCTTTTACTTCTTTCTCAGCACGAGGGTCATTTTTTATTCCATATTCAATGAAAAAATTATAAAGTTCTTTTAACTTCATATATTATAAAACCCCCACTTTATCTCATTTTTTGTTGCAATTTCTTCTTCCTCAGTTCTGCTTTACGTTTTAAATATGCATTCTTTTCTTTTTTTAATACACTTGGAGATTTATAATACATCTTTTCTCTTGCAAGTTTTAATATACCTTCTTTCTCAACTTCTTTTTTAAATCTTCTTAAAGCACTCTCAATACTTTCTCCTTCACGAACTTTAACCTCAACCATCCAAAAATCACCTCCTCCCTTTATAGTAAATGTGTGAATGAGTAGATGTGTTAATGTGTGGATGTGTGAATATGGCGATGCGTGAATGTGTTAATTAGTTCATAGTTAATAGTTGATAGTTCATAGTTATTAGTTCAGAGTTTTATAACCAATAACCAATAACTAATAACTCGTTAACTCATCCACGCATCTACAAATCCACACTTTCATCCTGGTGGCCAAGAAAATCTTCTTTTTGCAAGAATGTGAAAATGTATATGTAAAACCTCCTGTCCTGAATCTTTTCCTGTATTTATAACTACACGATACCCTGAATTAGCAAAATCTAAATCAGTAGCAACTTTCTTAATCACACTAAAAACACCATCTAAAAATTTTTCGTCTTCATCACTCATTTCATTGATAGAACTTATGTGTTTTTTAGGAACTAACAACAAATGTATTGGCGCTTGTGGATTAATATCTTTAAAAACAACAAATCTCTCATCTTCATAGACAACTTCACTTTTAATCTCTTTGTTTATAATTTTACAAAAAATACACCCTTCCATCTCTAATCTCTCCACTTTTAAAAGAAAGGTGAAAAGCTAAATCTAAATTTCAAGAAAATGTTGGTTTGGGTTTTTAAGGTATATTATATTTTATATATACATAATTTTTGTCTTTGTCAACTAAATTTTAAAAATTTTTTTACAAAATCTTTAATTTCAACCAAAAATTTTTGAAAAATCAACAATATTTAAATTTAAATATTTTTTAAAAATTTTTTATATTATACCCCCCTACAACAAATTTTTTATCAAGAATAACAACTGCTGTATCTCTTCTTTATAAAATTGTGTAACAAGAGCAATAAATAAAAGAACTAAAAGAAAAATTATAACATCTTTTCTTTTAATTATTATCATAGAAATATAGTATAGTCCATCTGTGGAAAAATACTATTTTTAAACTCAAGCCAACTTAAAAAATTCGTATCTATGCTGTTTTCTTTCAGTTGATGATAAAGCCTTAAGAAATTTGAAACATGTTCCTTTGTTCTTCTATGTGCATATTCCACATGTGTCTGCGTAGTCATTATAAATGCCCAATCTGAGGATTGTGCTAAAAAAAGTTCTCTTGCAAGTTGGTTTAACACACGCCTTTTCAACTCATCACCTGAAATTACACTTTGGTGATATGTATCAACAGCAGAGCACATCAACTCTTCACATTTGTGCAAGTGTCTGTATATCCAATCGTTGCATCCATTAAGCCAAACTTCAAAATAACCTTTATCTCCCCAAGATGAAGCTGTTGGTTGTAAAACTTGATTTTTAGGATATTTTTCTAAATATTCAGTGGGTAAAATAGGTTTAAAAACATTTTGGTCATATTGGATTTTCCTAAATAAAAAGTTAAGAAAATCAGGTCCTTCAAACCACCAATGCCCAAAAAGTTCTGCATCATACATTGAAACAACTATTGGTTCCCTATCAAAAATGTTCCTTAAATATCTTATTTGATGTTCTCTGTTAAACATAAAATTACCAGCATGTTCTGCTGCTTTTTCTTGTGCCCATTGGGGTACATATGGTTCTTTTTTATCTAAACCAACTCTTCCTGTTACACGATAATATTTTATCCCAATATTTCTTCTTGCACCGTCTGAATGTAAATATGGCTTTATATATTCATATTCTAAATCATACCCAACATCTCTATAAAACTCTCTATAATTGGGATCTCCAGGATAACCAACATCTGCAGACCATACCTGATGTGCGGTCTCCATATCTCTGCCAAAAACAGCAACACCATTTGGTGTATAAACAGGTGCAAAAACACCATATCTCGGTCTTGGTTCTCCGTATAGAATACCATGTGCTTCTACAAAGAAATACTGAATTTCACATTCTTTTAAAATCTTGTCCAAACCATAAGTATAAGCACACTCTGCAAGCCACATACCTTTTGGTTTTTTACCAAATTTTGATTCATAATCTTTAACAGCCATTCTTATCTGTGCCCTTCTTACTCTATCAGATGAGATGAGCGGTAAAAATCCATGTGTTGCATTACAAGTAATTATTTCAACCTTCCCTGTCTCTAACAAACTTTTATATGCATTCAACAAATTTCTGTTATACTTTTCATAAATCTGCATTACTAACTTAAATTTATCTCTATACATTTTAGCAGTAGTAAAAAATGGCTCCTGTCCATGAAGACGCCAAACCTCTTTCTCTGCAAGTTCTATTAACTTTAACAACCTCTTATAATATCTATCTTGTAACAATTTGTCTTCCATCATATTGCAAAGAGGTGGGGTAAGTGACAGAGTTATCCTAAAATCTATATTGTCTCTTAATAAACCTTCTAAAACAGCAATCAAAGGAATGTAAGTCTCTGTAATTGCTTCATAAAACCAATCTTCTTCAAGGAAATCATCATACTCTGGATGTTTAACAAATGGCAGATGATTATGCAAAACTAAACACCAATATCCTTCAGGCATAAAAAACACCCCTTTCTATCTTATTAACTTAAAAGGTGATTAAAAAAGATAAGTAATTAAAGATTATTTTCTTTCGCTTTTCCTTGTAACTACAAAAGTTATCTGTTTTTCCATTGTACCATCTGCTGAGACAGCTTTTATAGGTATAACCTTTTCACCGTCGGGCAACAGCATCCTTAAAGAAAATCTTCCATCAAATGAAAGTTTGTATTCCTCACCACCAATATACAACTTAGCATTTGGCATTGTCTCTCCGTAAACAATCAGTTCTGTATCAGCTTTGAGATAAAACTCTTGTTCCTTTGGTTGTTCTTTCTTAGCTAAGGAAGAAACAAAGCCCGAACTTATAAACTGCGGCTGTTGTGAAATTGCTAAAAGTTCTTCCCACCTTTCTTTCATTAACTTTGCAATATCAAAAGAACCTTTACCTATCATAGAAACACCAGATAATTCAAGCAATCTTTCAAACTCTCTCTGTAAAACTGCCCATTGAGCATCAGTTAATGGAGAAACGCCAAACCTCGGCATTAAAACTATATTTGATCTAACAATTGTAACAAACTTACCATCTGACGCTTTTATTCCTAAATCTACACACCAACTGCGATTTACTTCTGGAAGATTTATATACCAATTTTTTGCTTCAAGATTTATATATATATCAAAATATCTGTTTGCATTATGTCCATTGAAGTCTTCAACATTTGTAACATCATAAACACGAATCAGATATTGAACATTATCTCCATATAAGTTTCTGATCTGTTGCAAAGTTTGTTCTCCTATCTCCCAATAAGCAAAACACCACCAAGGATCCCTCGGTAACAAAACTATCTTAGTATCACCATAGCTTTGTGGCAGATCAGTTATCTGCGGCATTACTTCTATCTTTCTTTCCATCTTTGAAGTTGCTGAAGTACTACTTGGTGTTAAAAATTCTTTTTCCTCCATATATTTTTCACCTCCTTTAGAATGAAAATAAGTAGATGAGTGAATGTGTCCACACATCTACTATATTAAAACCATTTTATAAGGTTAGGTTTATAAACTATTGAGTTTTTAAATTTAGGTAAAATCCTTAAGACATATCCACAATGGCCAACTCTGTCAACTTCTATTTCTCCTTTATATACAAAATTTTGTCCTTCATTTGCAACAAATTCCATTTCTTTTATTTTTGGTTCAGAGATCCTATTTTTTGAATCTAAATATCCCCAATAGAGTTGTACTGAGATATCTTCTGGAAGGATTTTATCAAGGTAAATCTTTGTGATTACTTCAATCTTATCTCCTACATTATAATTAGATTCCTGGATATTATCTTTTACTTCAACAAATTTTATTTTCTCCCAATTAGAAGTAATCTTTTCCAACCAATAGGTATAAGTTTTTGTAAGTTGGAAATTATCTTTCTCATACTCCCAGTAATTTTTATCTGCTAAGAGATAAAATTTTCTTGTATAATCTTCAATTAATCTATGGGAGTTAAACCTTGGACCTATACTCATCATTGAAGACTTCATCTTTTTTATCCATCCTCTTGGTAAACCATCATTTCCACGAGTATAAAACAAAGGTATTACCTCTTTTTCCAAAACATCATATAAAATTCTACTTTCTATCTCGTCTTGCAAATTATAACCAGTGTATTCTTCTACACCACCTATGGCCCAACCATTTTCTCCATCATATGCTTCATCCCACCAACCATCTAAAACAGATATGTTTAAAACACCATTCACAGCAGCTTTCATCCCACTTGTACCAGAGGCTTCAAGTGGTCTCCTTGGAAGATTTAACCAAACATCACAACCTTGAACAAGATAATGCGCTACCCTCATATCATAATCTTCTATAAAAACTACTTTATTCTTAAGTTCCAGGTCTCGTGTAAGCTGAATAATATATTTTATCAACTCCTTACCAATATTATCAAATGGATGAGCTTTACCAGAAATTATAATCTGTACAGGTCTTTCTTTATCAAGCAAAATCTTTTTCAATCTGTTAAGATCCCTAAATATTAAAGTTGCTCTCTTATATTCTGCAAACCTTCTTGCAAAACCTATTGTTAATGCTTCGGGGTCTAAAACCTCTTCTGCACGTTCTATCTCTGTCCTTGTAGCACCACTATGAATTAGTTGTTCTTTTAGTTTTTTTCTAACAAATGCTGCAAGCCGTTCTCTTCTTCTTTCATGTGAACGCCAAAGTTCAGCATCAGGAATATCTTTGATTCTCTGCCAAATACTTTGATCCTCTGGTTCATCCTTCCATTGAGGACCGATGTATCTGTCAAACAACCCTGCAAACTCGTTTGAAATCCAAGTATTAGTATGTACACCATTAGTAATATGAGTAATCGGGATCTCAAACAATGGTAAGTTAGGAAATAAATTTTTCCACATATTACGAGATATAATACCGTGAAGCTTACTTACACCATTAATAAACTCACTATTTCTTATAGCAAAAACAGCCATTGAAAAACCTTGATTTTTATCCAAAGGATTTTCTCTACCTAAGATCAATAACTGTTCTATACTTATACCTAATTCCTCACAGTATTTACTAAAGTATTTTTTTATCAAATCACTACTAAAAACATCTATTCCTGCAGGTACTGGAGTATGTGTTGTGAATATTGATGTCTTTGTTACAAACTCTTTGGCTTCATTGAATGAAAGTTCCTTTTCTTTCATACACTGCCTTATTCTTTCCAACACAACAAAAGCACAATGTCCTTCGTTCATATGCCAAACTGTAGGATTGATATTCAACTCTTTCAAAAACTTTACTCCCCCAATACCTAAAACTATCTCTTGTCTAATTCTTGTCTCTTGATCACCACCATATAAATGATAAGTTATTGCTCTGTTTTCTGGAGTGTTTTCAGGAACATCTGTGCTTAGTAAATAAAGGGTATTCCTTCCAATTTTCACTTCCCATACTTCAAAGAAAACTTTTTCATCTTGTAAAGAAGTTTTAGAATAATCCTGTGTCAACCTTGGCAATGTAATAAAAAATCTCAAAGGTTTACCTGAAGAATCTGACATCCTTTTCATTGGAAGGCGGAAAAAATGTAATTCTTCATATTCCTCTTTTTGCCAACCATCATCTGTTAAATGTTGTTTGAAATACCCATATCTATATGCTAAACCAACACCTACCATTGGTAAACCCATATCTGATGCGGATTTAAAAAGATCTCCAGCAAGAACACCTAAACCACCACAATACATTGGGATACATTCTGTAAGTCCGTATTCCATAGAGAAATATGCTATTTTACAATTATGATGTTCTTTATCAAACTCTTTAAAAAACCATGTCTGTAATGAGAGATACTTTTGTAGTTGAGCATAAACTTCATTAAGATGGGATATAAAACTTTCATCCTTTTCAAGTTCTAAAAGTTTTTCCTTTGGTATTTTACCTAAAAGTTGTATAGGATTGTGATTGACTTCTTCCCATAACTCCCTATCAATCCTTCTAAACAACTCAAAAGCATCACTATTCCAAACCCACCATAAGTTGTAAGCTATATCTAAAAGATTTTGTAATTTTGGAGGTAGCTTAGGAACAACAATATAAGGTTTTGGATTATTCACTGGATAAATATCTTCTCTTCTATTATTAATCATCAACCCCCTCCTAAGATTAAAAAATTTTAACTTATAAGTATCTAATCCTGTTTAATGATCTTCTGGAACACTTTCTAAAAACTACCTACCATAAGGGAGCTTTCGTTTCACAACCAAAGCATTTGAATCATCTAATATATCTGGTTTTCTTAACCTTCTTGCACGTTTTGAAGACATACCTATTAACAAATGTCTCAATCCTGCCTTCTTATATTTTATTTTCCCTGATTTTGTAAATTTGAATCTCTTTTTTGCTCCACTATGTGATTTTATCTTCATTTTTTCACTCCTTTAACATTTAAAACTATCAACTATTAACTAATATACTATTTCTTTTTCTTCGGTTCAATCATTAACAAAACTTTATTTTTATCTTTTTTAACATTTGAAACAATGCCAAAATCTTTCAATTCATTCGTAATCTTGTCAACTAACTTCTGTGATGTTTCATCAAAAAATTCTGCAATTCTACCTAAATAAGTTATCGTAACCTTTGTAGGATGTGAATGTTCAAGAAATTCTTTTATGTGATTTAATTTAATTTGCAAATCATGTTCTGAAATCGTTGGCTTTATATAAATCTCTTTTATCTCTGATAATCTCTTTGCTTTTCTTAACTCTTTTTCTTTCTTTTCTTGTTGATATTTGAATTTTGAAAAATCTATAATTTTGCAAACAGGAGGATTTGCTTGTGGTGCTATCTCTACTAAATCAAGTCCTAACTGCTGTGCTTTCTGTAGTGCCTCTTGCAAAGACATAATACCTAACTGCTGTCCATTTTCATCTACTACCCTTACTTCTTTTGCTCTTATATACTGATTTACTCTATATCTCCTAAAATCCATAATTTATTTTTAACCCTCCTATTTAAGTTAATAGAGTTTATGAGTTGACTGGTTTAATTGGGTTTGTGAGTTTATTGAGTTTTTTGAGTTTATTGGGTTTTAAACTCTTAACTAATAACTCTGAACTCACTAACTCATTAACCCATCAACTTATTCAATCACTTATTTGTTTCTTTAAGTTTTCAATAAATTCATCTATTTTATAAGTATTTGTTTTTTCAGAACCATATTGTCTCACAGAAACTTCTTTATTTTGTAGTTCTTTTTGTCCTAATATTACAAGATATGGAATTTTTTGCTTTATTGCTTCACGAATTTTATACTGCAAGGTTGAAGATGCATCATCTATTTCAACTCTAAAATTCTCTCTTTCAAGTTTAATTTTAACTTCATTTGCATACTCAATAAATTTCTCACTTATAGGCAAAATTCTTACTTGAACAGGAGAAAGCCATAAAGGAAATAAACCTGCATAATTCTCTATAAGTACTGCAAAAAATCTTTCAAGAGAACCTAACAATGCACGATGTATCATTATAACATATTTATCTTGTCCATCTTTATCTCTATATCTAACATTAAATCTCTGTGGCAAATTAAAATCAACTTGTATTGTAGAACACTGCCACAGTCTTCCTATTGCATCTTTAATTTTTAAATCTATCTTAGGACCATAAAAGACACCCTCGCCTGGGTCTATTTCATACTTTAAATTTTTTTTCTCAAGAGCTGTTTTTAAAGCGTTCTCTGCAAGTTCCCAATGTTCTAAATCACCGATAAATTTTTCAGGTCTTGTTGACAACTTTATACTATATTCTTTAAATCCAAATTTACTTAACACCATAACTACAGTATCCAACAATCTTAGAATTTCATCTTCAACAGTTTCTGGTGTACAAAAAATATGAGCATCATCCTGAGTAAAACCTCTAACACGCATAAGCCCATGCAAAACTCCAGAACGTTCATATCTATAAACAGTTCCAAGTTCAAAAAATCTAATCGGAAGTTCTTTATAAGAACGCAACTTTGATTTATAAATCAAAACATGACCTGGACAATTCATTGGTTTAATAATATATTTCTGACCTTCTACATCCATAGGAGAAAACATATATTCAGAATAAAAACTTAAATGTCCTGAGATCTCCCACAAATTTGATTTCGCAACATGTGGTGTATAGACAATTTGATAACCATTTTTAAGATGAAATTCTCTTAAATAATCTTCTATAATCTTTCTTATAACCGCACCTTTGGGTAGCCAAAAAACAAGTCCACTGCCAAATTCTTCTTCAAAAATATCAAAAAGTTCTAATTCTTTTCCAAGTTTTCTATGGTCTCTTTTTTTAGCTTCTTCAAGTTTATTTAAATATTCTTCAAGTTCTTCTTTAGTAAAAAATGCTGTGCCATATATACGAACAAGTTGGGGATTTTTTTCATTACCACGCCAATACGCTCCTGAAATTGATAACAACTTAAAATATTTAAGTTCTCCTGTAGAATTTATATGTGGTCCACGACATAGATCAACAAAGTTATTATGTATATAAATTGAAACTTTTTCATCTGGAATCTCTTGTAATAACTCCAACTTGTATGTCTCTTTTTTTTCTTTAAACAACTTTATTGCTTCTTCTTTAGAGATTTCTTGTCTTAAAAATTTATAATCTTTCTCTATAATCTCACGCATTTTTTGTTCAATTTTTGGTAAGTCGTCTTCAGAAATTTTTGTAGGAATATCAAAGTCATAATAAAATCCATCTTCAATTGCAGGTCCTATACCTAATTTTGTCCCAGGAAAGAGTTCAACAACCGCGGAAGCCATTATATGAGAAGCAGAATGTCTTAATGTTTGTAAATCAAAATTTTTTGAGTTGTTCATCAATGTTAATTTTTAACTTACTTTAAACAATGACAAAACTTTGCTCTACAAGTTTCTTTATTATCATCTCAAACTCTATAACACTATAAACTCATAAACTCTATAAACCAAACAAACTGGGTGCGACAGGACTTGAACCTGTGACCTCCGCCATGTCAAAGCGGCACTCTAACCAACTGAGCTACGCACCCAGTAAAAAGAGTTATTGAGTTTGTGGGTTTATGGGTTTATTGGGTTTTAAACTCTAAACTAATAACTCTTAACTCAATAACCCATCAACTCATTAACTCATTTCACTTCTACTGTCAAATTTTCTACTCCTTCTTTTACTATTTTTTTTATTAACTCCACAACCTCATCTTTCACCTTTGCTACAATAGGAAGCTCTTCACGAGAAAATTTTTGTAATACAAAATCTTTTGGATCAACACCTTCTGGAACAGGTCCTATTCCTATCCTCAACCTCGGAATATATTCTGTTTTTAACCACTCAATCACAGAACCTAAGCCATTATGCCCTCCTGAAGAACCTCTTTGGCGGACCCTTATCGTGCCTAAATTTATTGAAAAATCATCTGTTATAACAAGAACTTCTTGAGGAGATATTTCTTTTTTCTCTATATATTGTTTAACTGCTAATCCACTTAAATTCATATAGGTTAGTGGTTTTAAGAAATGGCTTTCTCTACCGGATATTTTTTTTCTCCCTATAGAAAAATCTCTGTGGTTGAACAATTTGAAATTAAACTTATTAGACATATAATCAATGATCATAAAACCTATATTGTGCCTATCATAAATATGTTCTCTTCCAGGATTTCCTAAACCAACAATAAGTTTGATTTTCATCTAAGTACTCCTAAAAGAGAAAATTTAAAAATATAAATTAAATCCAAATTTTAAAATATTACCATTGGTTTCTAAAGTCATATCTTCACCTTTATAATTTTTATATTTATCACCGTATTTCACCCCTGGTATATTTGACTCCCAAACTTCAAATGATAAAAAAGGTAAACTTAAAAATATAAAATCTACGCCTAATGAAACTGAAAAATTCTTATAATTTTTTAATGGAAAAACTTCTAACTCAAATCCAGTGCCTAAATCTAAATTAAAAGTAGTATACAACACATAAGTATTACTGCTTAAAGATTCGTCTTTTAAAGTTGCAAAAACATCTCTTACCACAAAATTCCAATTTAAATTAAAATAATCTGAATATTCTTTTGGAAAAAGTTTTGCTATATTCCATAAACTGCCACCAACACCCAAAATATACATATTTATAGTTTCTTTAAAAGAAACCGATTTAGAACTTCCTGTCCAGTATAAAAAATTAAGTATAATGGGGACCTTCTTACCGCCACTTATCCCTATCGTATATAAACTAGAGGCACCTATAGGGTCTAATCCATAGTGCTTCAAATCTTCATTTATCATACTTAAGCTAGGTTTGTATGAACCAATACTGAATGTAAACCTTGTTTTGTTTTCAATAGATGATGCTGTAGTTTGTACAGCTGTTCCACCACTTACCCCAGGAGGTGGACCTGAAGAAACATTTATCAAAAAAACTGTTAATACAAAAATAATTCCTGAAAGTTTTAATAAAACTTTATTTGTTTTCATATTCTATCCTCCATATATTCATAATATCTTTTTTTTCTTCTCCACGAGATGATAAAAAATATATTCCTGTCATATCAGGTGACCAAACTGGCCATATGTCATCCGACATATGAAATGTCAATTGTGTAAGTCCCGTACCATCAATATTTACTATCCACAAATTAGCATTCCTTTTTTCTTTAGAAGAATCTTTTGTGTCTTTATCTGAAGAAAACACAATTTTTTTACCATCAGGTGAAATATCAAACTGCCATATACCAAAATCTTGTCCTCCAACTATATGTGTTCCAGCACCAGTTTTTAAATCTAACATCCATAATCCATAATATTTATCGCCAGATGTTTGTTTTTTAAAAATTATTTTTTCACCATCCGGAGTAAATTTTGGCAGCAATCCAGATGCCCATTGTGTCAACATTCCTGTATCAATTTCGTATGTCCAAATAGTTGTGTCTCTCATCTCCCAATTTTGAGTATTTGGATTAAAATAATAGTCAACTGAATAAAATAAAATTTTCTTCCCATCTGGAGAAAAAGATGGGTAATATGCATATCTCGGTGATGAAGTTGTGATTTGTTTTATTGCAGAACCCGCTTCTGCTTGAATCATATATATGTGCCAGCCATCATCTCGTGGTGCACAAAAAACTATCTGTGAACCATCAGGTGAAAAACTTGGTTGAACTTCTGTCTCTGCTCTTGAGGTTCGCTGAGTTATTCCTTTACCACCTTTTAATGTCTTTATATAAATGTCTCCGTTTCCTGATTTCCAAGAAGTAAAGGCTATTTTTTTACCATCTTTACTTATTGCAAATGGTTGCTCAGTATCCAATAAATCCTCTTTATCAGTAATCTTTGCAAGTTTTAATCCACTTTCTTGTGGTACTGTAACCAATGACCAATAATTGCCTAAAGTTGCACATCCTGAAATAAAAATAATTAATAAAAGAGCTTTATAGAAAACATATTTAATTTTCATTATTCTCTCCTTTGGTTAACCTTAAAAAATTTATTTCTTTTTCTCTTCTTCAGAAGTCGTTGTTCCTGTCTCCTCTTTTTCTTTCTTTCCTTTAGTAATGACTTCTGGTTCTTGCGTAGTAGGTGTTGCTACTGCTTCTGGTGTCGGTGTCACTTCTTCAACTTTCTTTGAAATTATGTGCACAACAATTGTATCAGGTGCCTCTAAGATTGTAAACTTTTCTTGAGGTATATCTTTTACTGTTATAGATTGTCCTATCTTTAGATTTGAAACATCAACTTCAATGTATTTTGGTATATCCCGAGGTAAACATTTTATTCTTACTTCTCTTAGAGGAAAATCTATAAGACCACCAGTAAGTTTTAATGCTGTTTCTTCTCCAACAAGATGTATCGGAACTTTTACCTCAATCTTCTCTTTAAGCGATACTATTTGGAAATCAATATGTATAGGTTTGTCTGTTATTGGCTCCCTTTGAATTTCTTTTATAATAACTGGATATTTTTTATAGTCAACTTTTAGATTGAAGACCGTTCCTTCTATAGAACCTTTTTTTATTAAATCAACAATATTTTTATACTTTACCCACAAGTTTAAGTTCTGATGCTTACTTCCATAAGAAACTGCTGGGATATAGCCTTTCGCCCTCTGTTGTTTTAAAACTCCTTTTGTTGATATTTCCCTTTTCTCTGCTATGATGTCTATTTCTTCACTCATAAACAATTTCTCCCTTCAATTAAAAAGTTCTTGAAACTTTCTTCTATAATTCCATATTTTGTCACTGAAGCCACTGAAATCACTGAATTTAAACTATATTTTGCACGGCTAAAGCCATGCCCTACAAATACCTAACACCTTCATACTTTCTACTTCCTACTATTATTCTCCCTCACTACCTTACACCTTACTTACTTTCTACTAACTACTATTATTTGCGCAGGCTGAAGCCTGCGGATACCAAATTTTGCAAGGATAAATCCTTGCCCTACAATTTTTTTCTCCCTCACTACCTTACATCTTACCTACTTTCTACTTACTACTATCTACTCATATCTTTCTTTTGTGTCAATTCATCCCGCAATTTTCTGGATTCGTGGTTAATCTTATGTTTTTCAGTACCTTCAGTGTCCTCAGTGGCTAATTTTCTGCTCTTTTCATACTTTTTTCTTCATAGAATCAATTAAAAAGTTAAACAAATAATTCACTAATTGAAGTATTGAGATGTATTCTTTTAATTGCTTCTGCTAAAAGTTTTGCAACTGATAAAACTACAATTTTTTCATTTTTCTTATTATTAAGAGGTATTGTATTAGTTACAACTAATTGTTCTAATGGCGAATCTAAGATTTTTTTATCAGCATCGCGGCTCAATACAGGATGTGTACATGCTGCAAAAACTTTTTTCGCACCTTCTTTTTTTAATCTCTCAACAACTTTTAGCATTGTACCACCTGTATCTATTATATCGTCAAAAACAATCGCCACTTTATCTTTAACATCTCCAATTATATTCATAATCTCTGCCTGGTTTGATGCAGGTCTTCTTTTATCTACAATTGCTAATGATGTATTAAGACGTTTTGCAAATGCTCTTGCACGTTCAACACCGCCAGCATCTGGTGAAACAACTACTACATCCTCTTTATTTTTTGTATCTTTATGATTATTAAAATAATCTAAAAAAACTGGTGTTGCAAATAAATGGTCCACTGGAATATCAAAAAACCCTTGGATTTGTCCTGCATGCAAATCCATCGTCAAAACTCTATTTGCTCCTGCTGCAACAATTAAGTTTGCTACAAGTTTTGAAGTTATAGGGACCCTTGGCTCTGACTTTCTATCCTGTCTTGCATAACCAAAATATGGTATCACAGCGGTAATTCTTGCTGCAGAAGCACGTTTTAATGCATCTATTATAACCAAAAGTTCCATTAAATTTTCATTCACAGGAGGACAAGTTGGTTGTACAATAAAACAATCTTTCCCACGAATATTCTCCTCAATCTTTACTTCTATCTCACCATCTGCAAATCTTCCAACATAAATTTTTCCTTCAGGAATCCCTAAATATGAAATTATCTCATTAAAAAGATCTTTGTTTGCATTACCACTAAAAACTTTTAATTCATTAAACTGTGAACGAAATTCAGTTTTCATTTCTTCTACTCCTTAATAAACGTCTTACTATTCTATGGTTTGGTTTTTGAACTTCTTGTGCTCTCGCAATGACAAAAGTGTTTGAAGGAACATCTTTTGTAATAGTTGAACCTGCTGCTATAACTACATTATCTCCTATCTTAATTGGTGCAACCAAATTTACATTTGAGCCTACAAATACTCTTCTACCAATTATTGTTTTATATTTATTTACACCGTTATAATTACAGGTTATTGTGCCAGCACCTATATTAACATCTTCAAACAAAGTAGTATCTCCAATATAAGAGAGGTGATTCACTTTTGTATTTTTGCCAATATAACTATTTTTCACTTCCACAAAATTACCTATCCTTGAATTATCTTCTATTGTTGTATTAGGACGGATTCTGCTAAATGGCCCAATTTTACACCCACTTCCTATTTTAGAATCTCTAATGTATGAGTAAACAACCTCTGTTTTATCCTTAACTAAAGTATTTATTAAAACACTATATGGTCCGATTATACAACTTTCTCCTATTTTAGAATTTAAGATTATACTCCCTGGTAATATCTCGGTTGCAACACCAACTTTTGATCTAAAGTCAATATAAACAGTTTCCGGCATTTTTATTGTAACACCATTTATCATCAAATCTTCTAAAATTTTTTCCCTAACAATCTCTTCTATCTCTGCAAGATCTTTTCTTGTATTTACACCTTTAACTTCTTGAGAATCCTTACATAAAACTGTTTGTTTAGATGACAAATATCTTACTACATCTGTGATAAAATATTCTTCCTTTTTATTGTCTGGACTTATTTTAGAAACTGCTTTCCATAAAATCGGCAAACTAAAAACATAAATACCAGCATTAACTTCTTTAATAGTTCTTTGTTCCTCTTTTAACTCTGTCTCTTCTACAATCTCAACAAATTTTTTTGAAAAATCTCTTATAATTCTACCATATCCATAAGGATTTTCCATCATAACACTTAAAACACTGCACTCTGTTTTTGAAACAATATGTGCATTAATGAGATTTTCTATAGTTTGTTTTGATATCAAAGGAACATCTCCTGAAAGAACTAAAAGATATTTAATATTTTTGTCAACAACTTTTTTAACCTGTTTTAAAGCATCACCTGAACCAAGGCGTTTTTTTTGTTCTACAAAAACGATCTTCTTTTTAAAATTATCACTTATAAACTTTGAATTCAAAATGTTCTGTTTAATCATATCAGCTTTAAAACCAACAACAATATAAACTTTTTCAAAATTAATTTTACTAACTGTTTCTAAAACAAATTCTATAATACTTTTACCACATATTTCAAACAATAACTTAGGTTTATCATCGGATTTCATCCTTGTCCCTTCACCAGCAGCAAGTATCACACAGCCAATATTTTTTAAAAATTCTTTCATAGCTTTATATTCTTCAAATATTCTTCACCAAGAGTATGATATTCTTTTGCGGATTTTTCAAGTATTGAAAGTTGATTACACAATTTTTGTAATTCCTCTTCTTTGATTAAACCTTTTTTATAAAGTTGATATGTTTTTCTGCCTATTTCTATTAACTTCTCCAATTTCTTTTGTTCTAACTTCATCTCTTTAATTTTTAATTTACCTAACCTTATACCATAAACCGCATCTTGCTTAATAATTTTTGTTGTCTGTTTAATTATTGAAGAAAACTTCTTTGTTATTTCATTTATTATATTTTTTGGCATAATTATAAAACTATTTTTAACAAAATTAAACCTTGTGGTGGAGCTGGTTTTAACTTACAATACTTCCAATTCTTAATTATATCTTTAAGCTCTTCAAAAGAAATCTTGCCTTTCCCAACCTCAACTAATAAAGCAACAATGTTTCTAACTAACCTATGTAAAAATCTACTTCCTTTAAAATTTATCTTTATAAAATCCTGGGATTTTGAAACTTTTATCTCAATTTTACAAATAACACTTTTTTTTGTGTCAACAAAATCTTTAGTTGTTGCAAAACTAAAATTTTTTTGTGATGAAATAATCTTTGCTGCTTTCTTAAGTTTTGATAATGACAATTTTTCTTTTATCCACCAAACATAATCACTATACAATGTTGGAAGGTTTTTTGAATTGTATATTGTATACTGATAAATTTTATACTTAACTTTTCTTGGATTAAAATCTTTTTTTAAACTAAGAATCTTTTTAACTTGTAAATCTTTTGGAAGTAAAAAATTAATTTTTTCTAAAAATGTCTTAGTATCTATTTTATTATTACAACTAAGTTTTGCTATATTACACAAAGAGTGTACTCCTCTATCTGTCCTAGAGACAAACACAAGTTTAAATTTTTTATTTAACAACTGAGATAATACATCTTTAAGTACTCCTTCAACTGTTCTCAAAGAACATTGGATTTGACTTCCATAAAAATTTTTTCCATTATATTCAACTACAATTTTATAAATATTCACAATTTAACAACTAATTGCCCTTTGTTTTAAACTCTTCTACAAGATCAGCGTAGGTTATAAGTTCTATATTTTTTTCTCTTAGATACATTTTTAATTTTATATCACAACTTGATGAAAGTTCGTATTCTCGCCATACTTCGCCATAACCAGGGTGTGTCATAAGTTCTGCAATAGTAAATACTTCATCAATATTTCCCCAATACCAACCCTCAATAAAATGTGGTGAATAAACAATTCCATTAGAATCTAACATTGATTTAAACTCTTCATATTTATCCTGATTATATAAAATTTTTTTATGAAACCTCATTGCAGAAATTTTGTATTCTTTCATTAAAGAAACCACTATAGGAAAAACCTCATCTACAAGATGAACATGGTGGTGTCCTGTAAGATGGTCTATCGTTATACCTTTTGATAAAACCAGCTCTACTTGTTTCTTAATCTCTGAAGTTATTTCTTCAATTGGCAGTGGATTTTGTCTATACCCTGAAATCACACCTTTTGCGTGGTCTATCTCAAAAAATTGGTCTAAATCAATATGAATACCAACACAGAGCTTTGGATTGTCTCTTATTAAATTTACAGCATCTTCAAAACCTTCCTTAGTAACCATCAAACTTGTAGATGTAACAACACCATTTTTATATGAATGTATAATACCTTGGTTTATTTTTGTGTTAAAGCCGAAATCATCGGCATTAACTATAAGTTTTTTCATAAAAATCCCCTATAAGAGATTATAAAATACTAAACAATGTTTCTGTTTATCATCTCCTCTAATATCTCAACAGCATTAAGAGCTGCACCCTTTAGTAAATTATCAGAGACAATCCAAAATACAAAACCATTTTCGCAAGATAAATCTTCTCTAATTCTTCCTACATAAGTTATTTGATGTTGTGCACATTCTACAGGTGTTGGGTACCTTAAACTTGCATCTGGATTAAATGGATCATCAACAACCTTTACATTTTTTGCTGAATATAAAATATCTTTTACCTCTCTTAGTGAAATTTTCTTTTCTGTTTCAATCCAAACAGATTCAGAATGTGCTCTAAATACAGGAACCCTTACACATTGTGCTGAAATTTTTATATCTGGAGACTCCAAAATTTTCCTTGTCTCATTGACCATCTTCATCTCTTCTTTTGTATACAAATTTTGTAAAAAAATATCAATCTGTGGGATAAGATTAAAAGCAATCTGTTTTGGAAAAACAGAAGGTTGCTGTTTTTCTATTAAAAAAGGAGTATTGTGCTTTGTAATTAAAGATGGTTGTCTTTTTAGATTTTCTATAACTTTCTGTGTTTCTTCAAAAAGTTCTATCATAGCTTTTCCGCCTGCACCTGATACTGATTGATATGTTGAAACAATTATTCTTTTAATTTTTGCAACTTTATGTATCGGTGCTAAAACAACCACCATCTGTATTGTAGAACAGTTTGGATTTGCAATAATTTTTTTATCTTTTGAAAGTGTATGAGGATTAACTTCAGGGACAACTAAAGGAATATTCGGTTCCATCCTCCAACAAGAAGAATTATCAACTACAAAAATTCCTTCCTCTGCAAATATAGGAGCAAACTCTTTTGAGACAGAAGCACCAGCAGAAAATAATGCAAGTTGGATATTTTTGGAGAATTTTTTAACATTTTCCTTTGTTAATTCAATAACTTCGTATTCTTTATTTTTAAAAAAAACTTTTTTGCCTTTAGACCTACTTGAAGCAAATGGATAAATCTCTTTTACTGGAAAGTTTCTTGCTTCAAGCATATGAAGCATTTCTTGTCCTACAGCGCCTGTTGCACCAACTACTGCTATGTTATACATAACTTCTAAAACTCCTTTCTAAACTAAATTCTGCAACTTGCGGGATGAACTATTAACTATAAACTATGAACTAATAACTATTATTACACCAAACTTGCAACTAAATCTCCAACTTCTGTAGTAGAAAGTCCCATCTTACCAGCAGATAAACTCTTTATTTTACCACTTAAAAGTGCTTTTTTTATCGCTTCATCAATTAAAGAAGAAATTTTTTCCTCACCCAATACATCCATCATCATTGACGCAGCAAATATAGCAGCAAGTGGGTTTATCACATTTTGCCCAGTATACTTTGGCGCAGAACCACCCATTGGTTCAAACATAGATATACCTTCAGGATTAATATTCCCACCTGCAGCAATACCTAATCCTCCTTGAATTATTGCGGCAAGGTCTGTTATAATATCACCAAACATATTCTCAGTGACTATTACATCGTAATATTCAGGACTTTTAACCATCCACATACAACAGGCGTCTACATGATTATAATCTTGTTTTATATCAGGATAATCTTTGCCTACTTCTTGAAAAACTCTCCACCATAAGTCACCACAATATGTTAACACATTTGTTTTATGTACTAAAGTTAACTGTTTCTTCTTATTTCTTTTTCTTGTATATTCATAAGCATACCTTATACATCTTTCAACCTGGAAGTAAGAATATAACATAACCTGTGTTGCAACTTCGTTTTTTGTATTTTTTTGCTGAACTCCGCCAATTCCAGTATAAACACCACCAGTGTTTTCTCTTATGACAACAAAATCAACATCTTCTGGTTTTTTATCTTTCAAAGGGCAATCCTGCTCTCTATAAAGTTTTACAGGACGGAGATTAATATATTGGTCAAATGCAAATCTTAATTTCAACAAAATCCCTAATTCTAATATACCTGGCTTTACTCTAGGGTCACCTATAGCACCAAGATATATTGCATCAAAATTTTTTAAATCTTCTATTGCAGAATCTGGAAGTGTTTCGCCTGTTCTTAAATATCTCTCTGCACCAAAATCAAACTTTACAAACTCAAATTTTACTCCGTATTTCTCTCCTGCTGAATTTAAAACTTTTATACCTTCATTTATAACTTCAGGACCTGTACCATCTCCAGGAATTACTGCTATTTTATATTTTTTCATAATTATTTACTCCCTTCAAATACTCAACGAGTTCTAAAACAGGATATTCTTGTTTTAAATCTTTTAATGAAGATGTTGTAATCTTTATACAACCTTTATTTGGTGCATAATATAAATATTTTACACCAGGCACACCTTTATACTCTTCTAAAACTTTTATACAATCTTCAAACTCAAATTTTTTTAGTTTAACTTTTAAATTTGTCTCTACGATCTTATATAGAACTTCTTTGTTTTCTTTTATTGTCATCCATTGGTTTCCTACTTCAATTGGCTGTTTTAATAAAATAGTAAAACTTAAATTTTTTGTTTTCGAAATCTTAGGATTTTCAGAATACTCTCTAATCTCACCACTTTTTTTAAAATAATATCTTTTTTCTTGTCTAACAAGTTGTTCACCAGCATAAAGTTTGAAATTGCATTCATACAAATCATAATCTAATTTTTTAAATTCTGAAACAACCTTCATATTTTTCCCAAAGGTATCAACATCTCCTAAAACAACCTTATTGTGATCTAGTGCACCCAAATAATCTGGCGATTCTAAAATCGCAACATCTGAAAGTTTTGCAAAATCTGTTTCTTTATGTTGGTTAACTACTTGTGCAAACCATATCCTTGCTTGTAAATAATCCTTTTTAACATCTTTATACAACAATCCTAACCTATATTTTGCCTCAGCAACATACTCACTTGTTGAATATTTTATTATAACTTTTAGATAATTTTGTTCTGAAACATCATATTTTTGATTTTTCTCATTTTCCAAAGCTTTTTTTATCAAACTTTTTGGATTACTACAGCCTAATAATAAAAAAAATATTATAGTTAATAGTTGATAGTTCATAGTTGATAGTTAATAGTTGATCCCGCAAGTTGCGAAAAAAAATATTATACAAAATAAAGTTTTTTAAGTCAACTTGACTAATTGATTATTTTTTTATAGTTTATTTTACCTATGAATATTTTTGAATTCCTAAGAAAAAACAGAGAAAACATATTTTTAATAACAATCATCGGTTTTTTAGCAGGTATATTTTTAGGTTTTGGTGGTTATATTAGATACTCATCTATAGTTGATACAGCAGCAACTGTCAACGGAGTAAAAATTTCTAAATCACGTTTTGAAAAAATCGTCAATCAATATATAGAGAATTATCGGAATCAAGGGCATGAAATCACACAAGAAGTTATAAAATCAATTAAACAACAAGTTTTAAGAGACCTCATCCAAGAAGAAGTTTTTTGGCAAGGATCTAAAAAATATGGTATTTTTGTAACAAATCAAGAAGTATATTATGATATTATGAGCATCCCTGCATTTCAAAAAGATGGTCATTTTGATAGAGAAACTTACTATAGAACTTTAATTTTAAGATTGAAAACTACACCAAAAGAATTTGAAGAATCTCGTAAAAAACGTATAGCGATGTTTAAACTTAGAAATTTTATAATCTCAGCTGTAAAACTTTCTGAACAAGAAGTTGAAAATTATTTTACAACTAAAAAACAGAAAACAGAAGAAGAAAAACAAAAATTATACAACGAACTTTTGCAAGAAAAACAGGTTGCAGTTCTTGAAGAGTGGTACAAACAACTTAATAATAACTTGAAGATAAAAATTAATTTAAAAGATTTATAATCTACTTCTTCTACGCCATGCTTCTCTAACCATTACAACTAAAACTACAAAAATCGTCAAAAGATATATTCTTGTAAATAAAACAACTGGCAGATTTTTCTCATCAACATTCTTTAACAATATAACATTAATTCCTTCTGTAGAAAGATAGGATATTAAGATTGTCAACAGAACTAAAGGTGTTATATATTTTATTATAAATTTGTAAAACTTTGGCAATTTTATATCAGCGCCTGAATGCATCTCATCCCATGCTTTATCTATACCAAAAATCCAAGAAAATAAAATTGATTCAATACAACCAAAAAGTACTAAACAAAAAGTTCCACCCCAAAAATCAAGTTCATCTACTACACCATGTTTTAACAAAAATATTGAAGGTTGACATAGAATAAATGTAACTATTCCAAAAATTAAAACAGCATCTCTTTTAGGTATATCAAACTCATCTTCAAGAAACGCAACTGTAGGTTGAGCCAAAGAAACAGAAGAAGTAACTCCTGCTAAAAACAATAACAAAAACCAACAGAAAGCAAAAATTGAACCCATTGGAATTTGTTTAAATATGATAGGTATTGTAATAAAACCTAAATCAAATGCACTTGAAGAGGCAACCTCAACCGCTCCTTGTGGACCTAAGAATGTAAATGCTGCTGGTATAACTATACTTCCTCCTAAAATTACTTCCACAAATTCGTTTGTAGCAGCTGATGTCAAACCTGAAAGAATCACATCGTCTGTTTTTCTAAGATAACTTGCGTAGGTAAGTATTACTCCAATTCCAACTGACAGTGTGAAAAATATCTGTCCAGAGGCAGCAAGCCATATCTTTGGTGAGAAAAGTTTACTAAAATCAGGTGTCCATAAAAATTCTAATCCTTTAATAGGATTATTTTGTGGAAATTGAGGATTCAAACTACCTAAGGTTAAAACACGAATTGCCAAAAATATTGCCAAACCTAAAAGTACAGGCATCGCCCAATTACAAAATTTTTCTATACCTTTTTTAATACCATAATATATAACTATGACATTTATAAAAAATGTCAAGATAAAAAATAAATATGAATAAAAACTTCCTCTATACCAACTCAAAAATTCACGCATTTGTTCAACACTTGTAGCTGAATTAAATTTTGGTAATAAAGAAAAAAATGTATATCCTAAAAGCCAAGATTCAATATATGTATAATACATAAAGATTACAAGTGGGCCAAAAATTCCGATTACACCAAAATACTTTATGAAACGGTTTTTCTGCCACATTGTATGAAATATTCCAGGAGCTGTTCCGTGACCAAATCCTCCACCAAACCTTCCAGCAGTCCATTCTATCCACATCAAAGGTAGACCTAAAACAAGAAAAGAAATAATATACGGAATCATAAAAACGCCACCACCATTTTTTACTGCCTGAACAGGAAATCTCAAAAAATTTCCTAATCCAAGAGCAGAACCTGCAACAGCTAAAATCACACCTAATTTTGTTCCCCAAGTTTCTCTTTTTTTATTATTTTGTGTATTCATTTTTTGACCCTTCAAAATTTCTTATCTTTAATAACTTATTTATTTGTTTTTTGTTGAGATAGTCAACTTTGCCAAACATCTTTGAAATAAAAAAAATTTTTGCTAAATATTCAACTTTCTGTGTCCTAAAAAATGCTATCTCTAAATTTTCTCCTATTGTTAACAAGCCATGATTTTTAAGTATAAAAGCATTATAATTTTTAACATATTTTTTCAACTTATTTGGTAACTCCTCAGTATAAGGAGTTCCATACTCTACAATAGGAATCTCACCTACAATCAAGAAAACCTCAGGAAGAATCGGTTTTAACAAAGAATATCCACATACACTCAAAGAGGTAGAAAAAACAGGATGAGTATGAATCACAGCATTTATATCTTTTCTCTCTTTGTAAACCAATAAATGCATCCTATATTCACCAGAAGGTTCTCTTTTACCAAAAACCTTCCTTCCATTTAAATCTAAAACTACTAAGTCATCAAAAGACAAATTTTCTTTTGATATTCCTTTAGGTGTTATAAAAATTTTGTCTTTCTGCTTTACAGAAACATTGCCATCTGTAGCAGTAATATAATTTTCTAAATAAAGTTTTTTACAAACTTCAATTATTTCTTTTGCTTTTTTCATTCCATTTATTCTTTGAAACTTTGTACATCTGCACCATATAATCCAAAAGGCCAGATAAAACATAAGCTGAAAATATAATAAATATTGAACTTTCAGGATATGCTAAAATTAAAAGAATTGCTACTAACACCAAAGAAAAAAATCTGAAAGAAACTTTTTTTGTCAATTTTATATTATTGAATTTCAAATATCTGAGTTTTGTAACCATTAAAATTGAAAGCAACAAAATTATACCAGGAAGAAAATTTAAAATTAAAGGTGAAATACTTATTAACAATGTGATGTGCCTTTTAGAAATTGGCATTTCAGTTGTTAAACTGATAAGTAAAACAATTGAAACGATAACACCTGCTGAAGCAGGGGTGGGTAGTCCTTCAATAAAATTTGTTGGTTTTTCTTTCTTATATTGAGAGATATTAAACCTTGCTAATCTTACAGCACCAAAAAATATGTATAAGAAACATATAACAACTCCTGAAAAAGAATACTTATACATCACAAGTTGCCATATTAAAACAATCGGAGCAACACAAAATGTAATAAAGTCAGAGATTGAGTCAAGTTCTATCCCTAAAAAACTTGTTGTCTTCTTTGCTCTTGCAACAACACCATCTAAACCATCTAATATTATTCCTAAAATAATAAGCCAAGAGGATTTTACAAAATCTCCCTTTATACTTAAAATTATTGACCAAAAACCACAAAACATATTCCCAGCAGTAAAGATCGTAGGAAAAAAATACAAAAATGTGTTCATAAAATTTCCTTAATCAATTTTTAGTGCCAAAGCAGTAATTCCTGCATAAACTTTTTGGTTTTTGTGAACTAAAATTTTATACCCATTTTTTGGAAACTCTATGTTTACTTGTGAGCCAAGTAATATAGCGCCAATTTTTTCTCCTTGTGAAACATATTGATTTTTTTTAACCCAGCAGACAATCCTTCTTGCTAAAACTCCTGCAATCTGTTTAACTACAATTCTATCATTTTTATCTGTTTCAAAATCTATAATATTCTGCTCATTTACAGCATCTGATAAAAACTTGCCTGCAGGAATAAACTTACCTTTTTTATAAATGATATCTTTTACTTTTAAATCAGCAGGACTTCTTTGTATATGGACATTAAATATTGACATAAAAATCTTTATACAATAATTGCTTCCTGTGTCAACAATTTCAAAAATTTTACCATCAGCAGGAGAGTATAAAATTTTGCTATCTTTTTTGACGATACGTTTGGGATCACGAAAAAAGTTTATCAAAAGAAGTGTAAGGATAGATAGAAAAACTATAACAGGTAGCAATATCTTATTTACAAAACTTAAACACCAAACAAGAATGGTTAAAAAAGCAAATAGATAAACTATCTTTCTTGCTTCTTTAAGCATAAAATCAAAACTACTTTTTAATCCAAGGCATCATTTCACGCAATCTTTTTCCAACTTCCTCAATAGGATGTTCATCACCTTTTTTTAACAACTCATTAAACTTTTGCCTTCCTGTTTTATTTTCCTTAATCCATTCACGAGCAAATTTTCCTGTCTGTATTTCCTTTAAAATCTTTCTCATAACTTTTCTAACCTTATCATTTATAACTCTTGGTCCACGGGTTAAATCACCATAACATGCTGTATTTGAAACTCTTCTCCTCATTCCAGATATACCATATTGTTGAATCAAATCAGTAATTAGTTTCAACTCATGTAAAACTTCAAAGTATGCTATCTCTGGCTGATAACCTGCTTCTACTAAAATATCAAATCCTGCATGAATAAGTGCACTTACTCCACCACATAGTACTGTTTGTTCTCCAAAAAGATCTGTTTCTGTTTCTTCTTTAAATGTTGTTTCAATAACACCTGCCCTTGTAGCACCAATACCTTTTGCATAAGCTAAAGCTAACTTCATTGCGTTACCAGTTGCATCTTGATAAACAGTAACCAATGCAGGAACTCCTTTACCTTCTTTGAACATCTCCCAAACCAAAGCCCCTGGACCTTTTGGTGCCACCATAAAAACATCTACATCTTTTGGTGGTTTTATTTGTTTAAAATTTATATTGAATCCATGAGAAAAACACAATGCTTTACCTGTTTTTAAATGTTTCTTAATTGAACTTTTATAAACTTCTGCTTGGACATGATCTTGAGTCAAAATCTGTATTATATCTGCCTTTTTTGCAATCTCTTCAGCAGAAAAAACTTCAAAACCATCTTTTTTTGCTTGCTCATAATTTTGAGTTCCTTCTAATTCAGAAACAACAACTTTTAAACCTGATTCACGAAGGCACAATGACTGACCCCTTCCTTGAATACCATACCCAATTATACCTATAACCTTATCTTTTAAAATTTCAATATCTGCATCTTTATCATAATATATTTTCACCATGTTTTTACTCCTCCTTTTTAGAAAATATTTCTACTTTATTTGCAAGAACCTCAAAAACTTTATGCTCTTCTTGGTCAGATATCTGTATAACACGACTTATAAGTTTACCTTCAACCTTTACTGCTGAACCTTTTTTCAATAACGAGTGTAACTGTAAAGCTAAATCTGAAGTAACAACTATAGGAATAAAAAGTGTTTCTTTATTCTCTTTTATATAATAATTTACTGCTAATGTAAACCTCAAAACAGGCACTTTTGACTTTGTATATCTTAAGATAGGGTCTTGTGTTAACCTTCCAGAGAAGAATACTCTGTTTTCATCATAAAATTCTTTATTACTCATTAAATACTTTAGATTATTTACTTTAAGACCCTACTGGAGATTTTGATTGTTCTATCGGATAGTTTTTTTCTTTTTCAACTTCTTTTTTAACAACTACCTTTTTTATCCCATATCTTAAAACATCTTCATTTATTGAGAAAAATTTCTTTAACTCTGAAGGTAAAGAATTACCCTCTGTTTCACAGAAAATAAAATAATAAATTCCGTTTTCAAACTTTTTAATCTCATAGGCAAGTTTTCTATTCCCCCAATTTTCTTCATTAATTACATTACCTTTACATGAAGAAATTATCTCTTTGATTTTTTTTATATATGTATTCAACTTGTCATCTGTAATATTAGGAGCAAAAATTGAAACTATTTCGTAAAATCTCTTCACAATTTAACCCTCCTTTTTTGAATGTGAATATGTGGATGGATGATTTTTTGTTTCTACAAAATTATCTTTATTTTGTCAACAAAGACTTTAAAAGTTTAACTTTCTTCAAACGCTAAGATTATAGCAGAAGCAACTTCTTTTATTGGTTTTCTTAAATCCATACTTTTCTTCTGTAAAAACCTATGTGCTTCTTCTTCAGACATTCCCCTATATTTCATAAGTAGTGCTTTTGCACGGTCAACTAATTTTTTTGTTTCTAATGTCTCTTTTGTTACAATAAGTTCTTCAAACAACCTTGTGTTTTCAATTGCTAAAGCAGCTTGGTTGGCTATTGTTTGGATGATCTTTATTTCTTCTTCTTTGAACTCATAAGGTTCTGAAGTATAAATGTTTAGCACACCTATTACTTTGTCTTTTACAATCATTGGAACCGCTAACATTGAACATAAACCTTCTTTTTCTGCAATTTGTGGATACATATATCTTGGATCCTTTTTTACATCTAATACAAATATCGGCTTTTTTTCTTTAACAGCAAGTCCACTTATGCTTGAACCAACTTTCACAGGTGGTTTGTTTTTATATTCTTCAGACAAACTCTGCGTCGCTTTTATAACAAGTTCATCTTTTTTTTCATCAAGCAACATTATTGAACAAATTTTTGAATTAAACATATCAGCAGTAATTTTTACTATTTGTGATAAGATATCATCTAAGTATTTACCAGAAACTATTGTTGAACTAATAAGAGAAATACCTTCTATATTTTTTATTTTTTTACTTGTTTTTTTCATATTATTATTTATCAGTAAATGAGCTAACTACCTAACACCTTCCTACTTACTACTATCTACTTTACTTCGCACCCTAAAGGGTGCGGCTACCATAAAATCGTTATTTGTTCAACGTTCAACGAATCACAAACCACAAATCACAAACTACGAATTTTAAAAACCTTTGGTGGATTTAATTTATGTAAACTTTGTTTTTTCTTTTTTAACACTTTTTCAACAATTTTTTTGTCAAAATTTTTAAAAACACCATCTTCAATAGCATCAATTATTTTATCAAGCAATTTATATTTTATACCCATTTCTTCTTCATCTGTTTGCCCGGGCCAAAGACCAGCTGAAGGTGGTTTTTTAATGATTCTTTGTGGTATATTTAAAACTTTTGCAAGTTTGTAAACCTCTGTTTTTGTTAAATCACCTAAAGGTAAAATATCAACACCACCATCACCATATTTTGTAAAATATCCCATTGTAAGCTCTGATTTGTTTCCTGTACCTACAACTAAATAATTTAACTTGTTTGCAAAATAGTACAAAGTTATCATTCTCAACCTCGGTTTTATATTAACTACTGCAAGTTCTTTATCTTGTGTGTTAAAACCTAAAATTTTACTAAAAGCTAAAAATACATCTTCAAGGTTTATAATTTTATAATTTAAAGAAAATTTTTTTACAACAAGTTCAGCATCATCTAAATCTCTTTTTGAAGAAAAACAAGGTAAAATCAACGCAAGATGTTCTTTTGGAAAAACATTTTTGCATAAAACAGAAACAACTGAAGAATCAACTCCACCACTTACACCGAAAACTACACCTTTAGCATTTGCTTCTTCAACTTGTTTTTTTATCCAGTTTGATATATCAGTTGCTAATTTTTTATAATCCATAGCTTTGGTTTATACTAAATTATTTTGTTAAAAACAATATCTAAATCTTTATTTACTACAATCAATTGCGAATTTCTAAATTTTATCCATTTGGTTTTATAGATCGGCTGTGAACAGAAGATTATTCTTCTTTTAGTTTTGATATAATATAGTGTGTAATAATCTCTATTCCACAAAGGTGAATCACCTTCTTCTGCAAACTTATTACTATATTCTCTGTATGCTACAAAATAATCGTTGTTTGCTAAAAAGAAAGTATAAGAAGTATGTTTAATTGCTGCTCTTAAATATTTAATAATTTCAATCAACTTTTTTACAAAATTTATCTCATTACCTATATTTTCTACTATGAAGTTAAACAACAATTCAGAGTCAGTGTCACCTTGACAAAAATTTTTGTTGACTTTAAGTTTTTCTTTTTCTAAAATTGTACCATTATGACAAAAAATCCACTCATTATATACAAATGGATGTGTGTTTTCTATCTTAACATTACCAGAAGATGCTTTTCTAAAATGCACAATTGTAAATTTTGATTTTGCTGAGATTGCTTTTCTTACTGCTTTTCTATAATGATTATATTCAGATATAACATCATTAGGACTTTTATAAAAAATAACTGGGGTGTTGCCTAAAAATCCAGCAACACCCCAGCCATCATGATGTCCTTCGCTTCTATATGGTTTCACATTCCCACATCTTGCTAATGACAAAAACTCAGCATAGATATCTTCATCAAAATCATTTTTTGTTAAAACAGCAAGCATCCTACACATTATATTGCCACCTCACCTTTTTCACCAGTTCTTATTCTTATTACTTCTTCTACTGGAAGAACAAAAATTTTCCCATCACCAACTTCACCAGTTCTTGCTGATTGAATAATGCAATCCAAAACTTTATTAAGTTCGCTATCTTTAACAACAATCTCTAACTTCAACTTTGGGACAAAATCTATCTTATATATTTCACCTCTCCATTGTTGTGTGATACCTTTCTGTCTACCACAACCCTCAACTTCAGAAACTGTGATACCACTATGTCCTATTTTTTCAAGTTCTATTTTTATCTGCTCTAACTTTTCTGGCCTTATAATTGCCTCTATTTTTTTCATAATACCCTCCTATGTATCCAAAAATTTGCTTAATCATTAATTCTTTTTTAAAAAATAACTTACTGGTTTTCTTATTAAAAACTCTGGATATGCAACATTCCCATGTTCTCCAACATCTAACCCTTCAATTTCTTCTTTTAATGATACTCTTATACCTATAGTACATTTCAAAATATACCATATGAGCGCTGAAACTAAAAACACAAAAATTCCAACACTCAACATACCTTGAATCTGTGTAAACAACAATTTCGTCCCACCACCATAAAACAAGCCATTACTGCACGAAATACCGCCTACATTGTCCTTAGCAAACAAACCAACAGAAATTGTCCCAAAAACACCATTAACAAGATGAACAGATAATGCACCAACAGGGTCATCAATTTTCAACTTATCAAAAAACAGTACAGAAAAAACAACTAAAATCCCAGCAAGTAAACCAATTATTATAGACGCCTCAACACTTACAAATGCACACGGAGCAGTTATTGCAACAAGTCCTGCAAGACACCCGTTTAATGTCATACCTAAATCTGGTTTACCTAATAAAATCCAGGAAGTAATCGTTGAACTTATTATCGCAGAAGCAGCAGCTGTATTAGTAGTAACTGCGATATGACTTATCACTTTCGGGTCAGCAGTCATTGTAGAACCAGGGTTAAAACCAAACCATCCAAACCATAAAACAAAAGTTCCCAATGTTGCTAATGAAAGATTATGTCCTGGGATAACATTAATTCTATCTTTTTCATATTTACCAAACCGTGGACCGAGCAGTAAAACACCAGCTAATGCAGCCCAACCACCAACAGAATGAACAACTGTAGAACCAGCAAAATCTAACATTCCCTTTTGTTGTAACCATCCACCACCCCAAATCCAGTGTCCTACTATTGGGTAGATAAGCATAGTCATAAAGAAAGAGAAAATTATAAACGATACATATTTGATTCTTTCTGCAACAGCACCAGAAACAATCGTTGCAGCAGTCCCACAAAATACTAATTGAAAGAAAAATTTTGCCAATAATGGAACTGAAGCCCAAGAGAGCGCTCTGTATACACCTTGATATAAATCACCCGTAGCAGGAGAGTTATCAGCGCCTGAAAGAAAAAACAACCCTTTTAGTCCAAAAAAACCATTTCCGTCACCAAACATTAATCCCCAACCTAAAAACAAATAACCTAATGTTGCCACTGCAAACACAATAAAATTTTTTGACAAAATATTTACTGTGTTTTTCACCCTTGAAAAACCGCTTTCTACCATAGCAAAACCTAAGTTCATAAAGAACACAAGTTTTGCTGTTACTAAAACCCAAATCGTATTTACTATAATTTGCATATCCATAAAATTTGTCCTCCTTTTCTTAAAAATTTATATCTGTTTGAACAGTATAAGTTGGTTTTATGTTTGGATTATTGTAAATTGTGTATCCAAAAATCATAGATGTTTTTTCAGAAAACATCCATGAGAATCCAAATGAAAAACTCCCATACGAGTTTCTCCCACTTTGATAGTCCAAACAAATCCATAACTTATCAGAAATTTCGCTCATTACTCGTTCATAAGCAACCAAAAAACCTTTATTGTCTACATTCCCGTTTTCATCAACTAACAATTTCTCATTTCCTAAATAATATCCTAAAGAAAATTTTCCAATAGAATAAACTGTCTTTGCAAATTTAAGGTACGAAATATTGTAATCAGTCAAATCTTTTTTTGTACCAATTGCATACTGACCAAAAACTACAGCTGGCGCAAAACTAAACAACGAATTTTCAGGAGTCCCAATTTTATAGTTGAAATAAAAAGGGTATTCATCTAATGGTCCCAACCCAGCAATGTGGTCAAACCCAACTTCTGCTTGAAATTTTTCAAAAGGTAAAACACCAATAGTTAATCCAAAATTTGTAACTGGTGGAGTGAAACTTCCGTCATCATTTTTACTCACAGGGACATAGAAATCTGCAGTCAGATGTAAAACTTTATATGGTTGTATATCTGTAGATGGTGACCATATATGCGTAGACGGAGTAGAATAGATGTACTGAAAAGTGTTTGCTACTAACAATGATGTTATAATTAAACTTTTTTTCATAACTTCCTCCAAACAAAATATATTCGCATCTACTTTTCTAATATCAAACCTCTGTTTAATCAACACATCTTTGTTCAATCAATAACAAATAACATCATTGTTTGTAAGAAAAATATCTTCTCTGAAAAATGTTTATTTATAAATTACATCTTTATAAAAAATTTTAAAAACACCTATGTTTTTGCAAAATTATATCCTGCCCAACCTTTCACCGGTTGGGCAGGATTAGTATTAACCTTGTGAATTTTTCAAGTATTAAATATCAAAATAGAGATAGAATTCATAAGGATGGGGTCTCATTCTTACTGCATCAACTTCTTTTTTATATTTATATTCCAACCACACATCAATGACATCCTTAGTAAAGACCCCTCCTCTAAGCAAGTATTCATTATCTTCTTCTAAACTTTTCAATGCAGTATAGAGAGAACCAGGTACTGTTGGTATTGATTTTAGTTCTTCTTCACTTAATTCAAATAAATCAACATCTGTTGGTTCACCTGGGTCAATTTTGTTTATAATACCATCAATACCAGCCATTAACATTGCAGCAAATGCTAAATAAGGATTAGCAGATGGGTCTGGCGGTCTGAACTCTATCCTTTTTGACTTCGGATTTTCACTATACATTGGAATTCTTACAGCAGCTGATCTGTTTCTCGCTGAATAAACCAAATTTACTGGCGCTTCATACCCTGGAACAAGTCGTTTATACGAATTCGTTGTTGGAGCACAGAACGCCATCAAACTTTTAGCATGTTTTAACAACCCGCCAATATAATACAATGCTGTTTTTGATAACATTGCATAACCATTTTTATCAAAGAAAATATTTTTACCATCTTTCCATAAACTCTGATGGCAATGCATACCACTACCATTATCACCAAAAATTGGTTTAGGCATAAAGGTTGCTAACATATTATGTTTTCTTGCAACATTTTTAATAATATATTTGTACATCATTAGATTATCTGCCATCTTTAAGAGTTTTTCAAATTTAATATCTATCTCACACTGACCAGCAGTTGCTACTTCATGATGATGCACCTCTATTTTTATACCAGCTTCTAACATTTTTAATATCATCTCACTACGAATATTTTGAAGAGTATCATGAGGAGGTACAGGGAAATATCCTTCTTTAAATCTTATTTTATATCCTAAATTAGGTTTTTCATCTCTTCCCGTATTCCAGTCTGCTTCTACAGAATCTAAGAAGTAATATCCACAAGATTCGTTTTGGTCAAACCTAACATCATTGAAAAGAAAAAATTCAGCTTCAGGACCAAAGTATACTTCGTCAGCAATACCTGACTCTTTAAGAAATTTTTCAGCTTTTTTTGCAATATATCTTGGGTCTCTTGTATATGGTTGTTTTGTTATTGGGTCATAGATATCACATATAATACTCAATGTCGGGACTTCACATATAGGATCAACAACAGCTGTGGTAGGGTCTGGTATAAGTATCATATCTGATTCTTGAATTTTTTGAAATCCTCGTATTGAAGAACCATCAAACCCAATTCCTTCATGCCAAATACTTTTTACTGGATCATCTATTTCCCAGAGTTCTGATACAGGTATAGAAAAATGTTGCCATAGACCTGGTAAATCATTAAATTTAAAATCTACAATTTGTATGTTTTTTTCTTTAATAATTTTTTCTACATTTTTTATCGCTTCTTCATTTACTTCAACCTTGTTTTTCATTTTTACCCTCCTTTTCATAAATAGGTTATTGAGTTAATGAGTTACTGAGTTCAGAGTTTAAAAACACCTAACACATTAAACTCTATAACTTTTATTTGTGCGATAAATTGTACCGCTACTTATACTTTGTGAACTTCTTTGTTAAAGGAAGACTCTTACGATGAGGAATATTTATGCATCTTTGCAGAAACTACATCTTTGTAGGGAAGAACTTATAAATTAATAAGCATACAACTTGCCATAAGGTCTATGTGAATAAGGATATAGTTTTACAAATCTACTATTTAAAACTTCTTTGTTGTCAAAACCAAAATGTTTACAAAAATTGTCTATATATTTTTTTAACAATTCAGTATCTTCTTTGTCTAATTCAACAACTTTAACTTCTTTACCTAAAATACACTTCTCAAGATTTCCTTCTGTACGTACAAAAATTTTCCCGCCATGCATACCAGTACCTACAAAATCTCCAACAGGAGTGTTATTTTTATTTAATCCTAAAACAATTATCAACCCTCCTGCCATATATTCACCTAAAAAATCTTTTGCATCTCCACCTATAACTATTACAGGAAAATTTTCTTTGTATGCTTTCATATGTATCCCTACACGATATCCCACATCTCCTTTTATATAAATTTCGCCACCACGCATACCATAACCTATGATATCACCTGCGTTACCATAAATTATAATTTCTCCAGAATTCATAGTATTACCTATAGCATCTTGCGCATTACCATTTACAACAACTGTTGTCCCATCCATAAAAACTCCTAGGTCATTACCTGCTGTACCATTTATGACTATTTTTATTTTATTTTTTAACCCTGCTGCAATATATCTTTGACCACAAACATTTTCTAAAACAAGTTCTTCAATATCATTATTGTTATTTAAAACCTTATGAATTTCTTCATTCAAAATTTTATAATGTAATCCTTCTGCGTTTAAAACATTTTTTTTCATAAAAAAATTATATCTCTGCTCCTTCTCCTACAACAAGGTGTTTTCTAAAATCTTTTGGAAGGACTAAAAATCCAAAATCATCTTTAAGAAGTTCATCTTCAAAATTTTTTACATCAACTTTTTTATCTATAAGAAGTTTAAATATCCCTGCCCTTTCTATATTACCTAAAAGAATAACACCTACTATTTTGTTATCTTTTAACACTATTTTTTTATAAAGATTTTCTTCTCTACGAATTAAAACTTTATAGTTTGAGTCATTTTCTTTAATGTTTGTTATTCCAAAAGATATTGAAGGTATACCTAATATCTCAACTGAATTCATCGGATATAAACCTTCGTATATTTTATTATCTCCTGCCATATTTAACCCTGCAACTTTACCTTGTTGAGCAGCAGTTGGCCAGATTGCTATAACAGAGTTTTCTTCTAAAATTGAATTTTTACTTTCAACAACATCACCAGCTGCAAAAACATCTTCTATATTTGTCCTCATATATTCATCAACAAGTATACCTTTATTTATTTTTATACCACTATCTTTAATAAAATCTATGTTTGGTCTTACACCTACTGCAATTATTAAAAGGTTAGTTTTGATTTCACTGCCATCTTTTAGTTTTACTGAAGTTAATATACCATTTTCTGCAATTACTTCAACTATTGTGTTAGATTTTATGAATTTACAGTTATGTTCTTCTAATTTTTTTTCAAGATATTCTGAAGCGATATTGTCAAATGTATTAGATAACAATCTGTCAGCAATATCTATAATATAAAACTTAATACTTCTTGCTAACAACCCTTCCGCAGATTTCATTCCTATAAGACCACCACCTAAGATTACTGCTTTTTCTATTTTATTTTTTGTAATGTAATCTAACAATTTTTTTGCATCCAAAAGTTTTGTAAATGTAAAAATTCCTTCTATGTTATTTTCTAATCCTTTAATTGGTGGTACAATAGGTACACCACCTGAAGTAATCAATAGTTTATCATATTTAAATTCTCGTTTTTTATCTGTGAGCACAATTTTATTTTTTATGTCTAACCCTACAACTTTTGTAGAATAATAAACATTTAAATTATACTTTTTGTCAAAATCATCTTCTACGAAATTCATTTTATCTTCAGAAACTTTTCCTGCAAGATAATAAGAAATAAGTGGTCTTGAATACAATCTATCTTCATCAGTAAGCACAACAATCTCGTTTTCTTTATCTATACTACGTATAGCTTTTATTGCAGAAACTGCTGCTGCAGAATATCCTATTATTAAATACCTCATAATGTTACCTCTTTATTTATTGATTTCGACAACTACTAACGCCTCATTTTGACAATGCTCCACACAAGATGGTTTTTCTCTTTCTAAACATAAATCACATTTTGAAGCAACTTTTTTATTTTTTAAATCTGGTTTTATAGCACCAAACGGGCACACCATAATACACATCCAGCAACCAACACATTTTTCTTTGTTGTGTAAAACAACACCGTTTTTATCTTTATACATTGCTCCAGTTAAACATTCTTGTACACAAGGTGCATCTTCACAATGTCTACATTGTAATGCAAAACTTAAGACACCTTTTTCTTCAAATACAATAGCTGATAATGCCTTCCCACCTTCTGATTTGAATGTTTTTATAATATTTTTTGATTTTGAATGTGCAGTTGCACAATATACTTCACACAATCTACATCCCATACAATATTCTTCCTTGGCTAAAATTTTTTTCATATGTTTACCAACCTTCTCCTGCATGTTTTATACCTAAAAGTTTTAATTCTATTTCTGTCAAGTCAACACCACGAAGCTGTTCTCTATTTCCACGTAAGGACTCTATAGCATTTATACCCATACCACCTAACATTTCTTTTATTTCCAAAGACCATGCTCTTAACAAATTATACGCTCTTTTTGCACCCACTTGGGGATTTAATCTTTTAGTAAGAAATGGATCTTGAGTTGCAATACCCCAGTTACATTTACCAGTATAACACTTTTGACATAAATGACAGCCCAAAGAGACTAATGCTGCTGTACCAATATATACCGCATCAGCACCTAACGCTATTGCTTTTATTACATCAGCTGAAGATCTAAATCCACCAGATGCTATTATAGATGCTCTATTTCTGATACCTTCTTTTCTTAACCTTTGATCTACTACAGCAACTGCTAATTCTATAGGAATACCCACATTATCCCGAATCACTGTTGGTGCAGCCCCTGTCCCACCTCTGATACCATCTATTACTACAAAATCTGCACCTGCACGAACAATACCAGAAGCAATCGCTTCAACATTATGTACAGCAGAAATTTTTACTCCTACTGGTTTTTTATACCTTGTTGCTTCTTTTAATGCAAAAATAAGTTGTTTCAAATCTTCTATAGAATAAATATCATGGTGTGGCGCTGGAGAAAGTGCATCTGTACCAATTGGGATCCTTCTAGTTTTTGAAATTTCTTCATCAACTTTTTCTCCAGGAAGATGCCCACCAATACCAGGTTTTGCACCTTGACCAATTTTTATTTCTATTGCTGCACCACGATTTAAATAATCTATATCAACTCCAAACCTACCTGATGCAACTTGGACAATAGTACGACTTGCATAAGGTATTAAATCTTCATGAAGTCCACCTTCACCTGTATTCCAATAAGTACCAAACTCACAAGCTGCTTTTGCCAAAGATTTTTGTGCATTCAAAGATATAGCGCCATAACTCATTGCAGCAAACATTATAGGTGTTTCCAAAACAAGTTGTGGTGGCAGTTCTTCATTTATAGAATCAGGTTTTGCACCAATAAATGTCCTTATTTCCATTGGTTCTCTTAGAGGATCTATTGACGGATTTGTTACTTGTGAAGCGTTCAATACAATATGGTCAAAATACTCTTTATATTTTTTATCAGAACCCATACCAGTCAACAATACACCACCTGTCTCTGCTTGTTTTATAATATTATAGACATCTTTACTAGACCAATGTTCATTAGGTTTTATATCTGGTGTATCATTAAATATAGTTATAGCACCAGTTGGACAAATATCTTCACAAAAATGGCAACCTGCACAATTCTCGTTAACTGCAACAATACTATCCGTATCAGGATCGTAATAATGAGCATCATTAGCACACATTCTAACACATGCTTGACATTTTATACATTTATCTAAATCTCTTATTATTTTAAATTCGCCTTTATATTTTGACTTAGCCATTGTTAGTTATCTCTCCTATCACTGGTTCTCCAGCTTTTGGCATCCAAACTTTATCTAAGTTTTTACAAACAACTCTTATTGCTGCTTCCTCTGATGCAATATATAAAAAATCATCTTTTTTAGCAGCAACTAATGGTCTTAGTTTTACTCTATCATTAATACCTACCATTTTATCATTTGTTGCTATAATAACAGCAAAAGGTCCATTAACTAATGCTGAACCATAAATTGCTCGTAATTTTGTATAAAAATTTTTTTCTTCCTCAGGCATACGATCTATCTGACTCCAAAACGGTGCTGCAATAATTTTTGCAAATATATCAAAACTAAGTTTTTGTTTGCGAACAATAAAATCTACAAGATATGTAACAACCTCTGTGTCTGTAAACAAAGTACAATAATATCCAAAATTTTCAAGATACCTTCTATTTATACCATAAGAAGAAATCTCGCCATTATGTACAACAGACCAGTTAAGAAGCCCAAACGGATGTGCACCACCCCACCACGCAACTGAATTTGTAGGGAACCTATTATGAGCAATCCATATATATGCTTTATATTCATCAATCCTATAAAACTCGCCAATCTCATCTGGTTCACCTACTCCTTTAAAAATACCCATGTTTTTACCTGAAGAAAAAACGAATGCGCCATCTATGTTTTTGTTAACATACATTACACAATCAATTATAAAATCATCTAATGACAAAAGAGTGTTTTCATGATAAACATTTAAAACAGGGAAACTTATACTTTCTTTAGGTAAAATAAAGTATCTATATAACAACGGTACATATTTTAATGTTTTAACTTTCTTTGTAGGTATTGGTTCTTTAAGTTTAATATCAAATCTTTGTTTAAGAAAATTTTCAGTTGTTTCTATTGCTACTTCTTTTTCATACATTATATGAAAACAATAATAATCTTTCATATCAGGATATATTCCATAACCAGCATAACCACTTCCTAAGCCATTACCTCTTTCTTTCATATTTGTAATAGAATCTACAATATCTTTACCATTTATAACAGATAATCCTTTCAAATTCATCATTCCGGTTACACCACATCCTGAAGGTATATGTTGTGTTTTATCGTTTAATAACTCGCTCATAACATAAATTACCCTAAAATTAAAAATTAAATTTAGTAAAGAGATACAAAAATTTCTAAATTAAATATTATACAACTCAAAAATTTAATGGAATAGAAAACTTATAAATCTTCTTTGAACAGAAAAACTTCTTTGGTAAGTACAACCTTCTTTGGTAAGTAAATAAAAAGCACAACTTTGTGCTTTTTTGTTTTTATAAAATAAAAATTTATTTGTCAAGAGGTGAACAAAAAATTTTTTTATCTCTTAAGTCCTAATCAATTTTTTATTTTTAAATAAACCACTGAATTTCACAAAAATTGCACAGAATAAAAAAATTAACCACTGAGACACAAGAGAACGCGAAGTTAGAAAAAAATATAAAGAAAAAAAGTTAAAACATTTTAAGTTTTTTCTACATAAACTTTGTGTCTTTTCCCCTACTTTGCGGATAAGTTTGTACATTTGTGATAAAAAAATATTCTTCAGCCACAGAATTCAATGAAATTACAGAGTTTTATTAATGAAGTTTAAACATTATTTTTGTGTATTCAGTGTTTTCAGTGGCAAAAATAGTACATTTGAATAAAATCCTGAAGAATTTTTGAGAGGCAGAGAGAAAAAAAATCTCCCTGCCTCTTTTTTGCAGTTTTACGAATTTAAAATTTTCTTTGCAACATCATCTTCAGCTTCAGTAATAAACGGAATACCAGTTACTTCCTCAGTTTCGCTATTAGCAGAGAACAAGTCATCTCTTGAAATAGCAGAAACAGAAAACTTTCTTGCACCAGCCATAAGCTGTTGTAATCCAGCTTTAAGTTTATCAGCTAATGTCCAACAAGCAACAGCACCGAATGGTATATTTTTAATTTCGTTTTTACCAACTTTTTTCTCAACTTCATACCAACCAGCAAAAATTTCTTCTGGTTTTGAACCAAATTCTGCTACTGAAGCAGGAAGTTTATCCCAGTTACCATTTACTTTTTCTTTATTTTCAGGTCTTAAAACACCTTCAATATTTGAACCGAGGAAACCCGGTATCATCAATGCTCTTCCCATACAAACAAGTTTAGTATATGGAGCACCAAGAGCTAATGCTTTAAAGATATGATCTTCTTTTGCAAAACCGCCTGCAAATGCCATATCTACAACTTTTTTGTTTTTCTTAGATGACTTATATTTTTTCTCTAAAATTTTTGCATATTCATAAGCTTTTGAATGAAGATAGATTGAAGGTACTCCCCATGTTTCCATCATATTCCATGGGCTCATCCCTGTACCACCACCTGAACCATCTATTGTTAGAAGGTCCAACTCAGCATCTGAAGCAAATTTTATAGCCATAGCAAGTGCTTCCATTCCATAAGAACCTGTTTTCAATGTAATTCTTTTGAACCCAAGTTTTCTTAATCTCCCAACTTCTTTCATAAATGCTTCATAAACCTGTTTCCAACTTGAAAGAGGAGTATATCCTAACCTACTATGTCTTGCAATACTTTTAATTGCACCTGATTTAAACGCTTCTTGCACTTCAGGTTTTGTTGGGTCAGGGTCAACTACATAACCTCTTTCTTTTAAAAGTTTTGCATATTCTAAATCTGTAACTTGTATCTCACCACCGATATCTTTTGCACCTTGTCCCCATTTAAGTTCTATTATTACTTTATCACCATATTTATCAATTACATATTCTGCAACACCATTTCTTGTATCTTCAACATTCAACTGAACAATTATCGCTCCATAACCATCAAAATACTTAAGGTATGTTTGTATTCTTCTATCTAATTCAGGCGCTTTCACAACTTTACCATTTTTAAACTCAGCTTTTTTATCTATTCCTACAACATTTTCACCAACCACTATTGGATAACCAACTAATGCAGCACCAATAGCAAACGATTCCCAGTATTTTGCAGCAATAAATGTTGACCCTAAAGCACCGGTCATTATTGGAACTCTACATTTTGTTTTAACTTTACTACCAAATTCTGTCTCAGTTGAAACATTTGGGAATACGCAATCATCTTCTGAATTAGACAATCCTTTAGGCAACACATATGCACTATATAATCTTCCTCTTATACGTAATGAATTGTAAGAAACACCAATATGTATTGTATTTGAACTACCAGCTGTTACAAAACCAAAATCTCTCGGATAAAGCATTTTTCTACCACGTAAGCTTGAAAGCCATGTCTCACATTTACCAGCACAATCTGCTCTACATAATGTACAAAGTCCTGACTCACAAGGATTGCCTCTGTTTACTGTTCCTAAAACATCGTTGTTTTTCCTAAACTCTATCATTGTTTTATAAAACCTCCTTGTTGATAACTTTTTCTCACCATTAATTATTTATAATAAGAAGTTACACCATTGTAATACAAACTGATAAGCATCTTTGCTTTTTTAACCTTCTCGCCATTGAGAAGATTTATATTTATAAACTAAAGATGGCTCCGCGGGCTGGACTCGAACCAGCAACCCTCCGGTTAACAGCCGGATGCTCCACCATTGAGCTACCGCGGAATTCTTTTACAAAGAATGAAAATATATTTTTGTTTTATATAAAAAACTAATTTTATATTTTCAAGGTTTTGTTAAAAATTTTATCCCAAAGAATTAAACCAGCTATAACACCTACAAAATCTATCAACAAGTCAGTTATTGCAAAATGTCTTCCGGGAACAAAATATTGGTGTATCTCATCTAATAAAGCATAAAAAGTACTAAAAATTATACTAAAAATATAAATTCTTTTTTTACTAAAATCTGTTGAAACTATAAAAGCACGAAGTACCAATATGTTAAGTATCGCATATTCTGTAATATGTGCTATCTTTCTTAATACAAAATCCCAAAAACCTAATTGTTGGATCTTTAAATCAGGAATGCTTGAAAAGAAAAATATTACTACACACCAAAAAATTACATAAATCCAACTTAAAATTTTTTTCTTTATCATTTTGTTGACTTTTATTTACAACTTTATTATATTGTTTTCAATTATGAGAAAAAAATTTTTAATTTTATTGTTTATCTCTTTTTTAGTATCCGCACTTAGTTATTTTTTCCTAAATTTCTCTATTAAACAAGCATTTATTATTGGTGTATTTTCTACATCCATCTTGGGAACATTGTTCTTCTGGGACTTTAGAGTAGGCTTTGTTTTTATAGGTAGTGGTTTGATGTTACTTATCCATGCTGTAAATCTTGAAGATTTTGTTAAATATGCTTCCTTAGATGTTATATGGTTTCTTGTTGGTATGATGATAATCTTAGCGATGATGAAAGAAGCAGGTGTTTTTTATTATCTATTGACAAAAATTTTAAGAATAAAAAAACTTGATGGAGAAAAATTATTTATTATTATTCTTGTTGTCTCATGGATTCTTTCAGGATTAATGGATGAGGTTACATCCATTTTACTTATTTTAAATATAATTTTTTCTATAAGCGAACTTTTAGAAGTTTCACCTATACCACTAATTATCTCAAGCGTAATAACAACAAACATTGGTTCTGCTACAACTGTATTAGGAAACCCAATAGGTGTTCTTATAGCGGTAAGGGGAAAACTTTCTTTTGAAGATTTTATAACTCACTCTTTACCTGTTACACTTGCCTGTTTATTTGTTTCTATTATAATACTCAAAATTTTTTATAGAAAATACATCTCTGAGTTATCCTTAAAACTTAAACCACATATTGAAAATTCACATTTCTTACATTTAATCTCCATACCGATGGATAAAAAAACAAAGTTTAGCGTAGGACTTTTTGTTTTAACTGTTATTCTCATTGCTCTCCACAGAAGATTAGAACTTTTGTTGTCTTTAGAAGAAAATACAATTTTGATAATGACACCAATAATAATCGCTGGTTTAATACTTATAATAAATTATGAAAAAGCAACAAAATATATAGAACAGGAGATAGAGTGGAATTCTTTACTATTCTTTTTATTTTTGTTTGCACAATCAGGTGTGTTACAATCTTCAGGTATTGCAGTAAAAATTGCTGGGATTATTACAAATATTTCAAAAACAAATTCTAACATTTTATCATTAGGATTTTTGTTTTCTTCAGGTTTTCTTTCAAGTGTTTTAGATAATGTTGTAGTTGTTGCTTCTTATATCCCTGTTGTTTTAAACTTAAAAAATCTGTCTTTACAAGATTCTAAATTTTGGTGGGCGATACTATTTGGTGGATGTTTTGGTGGAAATATAACTTTGATTGGTTCAACTGCAAATATTATCGCCTTGGGCCTTCTTGAAAAAAAATATCATATAAAAATAAAATTCTTTGAGTGGTTTAAGATAGGACTTATTATAGGAATTATTACAATGCTTGTCTCTTATGTCTATCTGTTTTTTTATAAATAATTATTTAACTTTTCTTAAAAAATCAGAAATATAAGTTATATGTTCTTTTTCGTTTTCTCGTATACCTTTAAGTATTGTTTTAAACTCTTTATCTTCTATCTGTTCTATTAAATCAGAATATTTTCTATACATTGCTATTTCCCTCTCAAGATGTATCTTTAAAGATTCTCTTATTGAATTTGATAAAAAAATATTTTTATATTCCCAAACGGGTTTTTCATTTAGTTCTAAGATTTTTTTAGATATTAGATCTGCATGTGAAAGCTCTTCTAATGCTAAATCTTTATATAATTTAGCAATTCTGTCTCCTTCCTTAATCTTTTTTCTAAATAATTCAGCCTCACCATTGTAAACAAAAATATCCGTATATTCAGCTTCTAGCAGCTCTTGTAAAATTTCTAATAATTTTTCTTGATTCACTATATTATTTATTCCTCACAACAATATTATTCTTAGAGTCAATATCTATAACGATTTTGCTGTCTTCTCTAATTTTTCCTTCAAGTATCTCTTTTGAGATTAAATTATAAATCCTTTGTTGTATTACACGTTTAAGTGGTCTTGCGCCAAAGGTAATATCAAATCCTTCCTTTGCCAATAACTCCTTGACATCGTTTGTGAATCCTACCTCAATCCCTTTATCTTTCAGTCTGTTCTCAACTTCTTTAAGCTGTATTTCTACAATCTTTACAATTTCTTTCAATGTTAATTTATTGAAAACAATTATTTCATCAATACGATTTAAAAATTCTATCTTAAAAAACTTTTTAAGTTCATCAAAAACATATTGTTGAATTTGTTCATAAGAAAGATTCTTTTTTGTCTCAAGTTCTGTTATAACATCTGTTGCAATATTAGATGTCATTATTATTACAGTATTTCTAAAATCAACTGTTCTTCCTTTGCCATCGGTAAGACGACCATCGTCAAATACTTGAAGTAAAACATTGAAAACATCAGGATGCGCTTTTTCAACTTCATCAAACAAAATCACAGAATATGGTTTTCTTCTAACTGCTTCAGTTAGTTGTCCTCCTTCTTCATACCCAACATACCCAGGTGGTGCACCAATCAACCTTGAAACAGAATGTTTTTCCATATACTCTGACATATCAATACGAATAAGATATTTTTGGTCATTAAACAAAAATTCTGCAAGCCGTTTTGCAAGTTCTGTTTTTCCAACACCTGTTGGTCCTAAAAACAAAAATACACCTAAGGTACGATTAGGGTCAGAAAGTCCAGCTCTTGCGCGTCTAATACAATCACTAATTTTTTGAATAGCATGATCTTGCCCAACTACATACTGTTTTAAATACTCCTCCATATGAAGCAGTTTTTCCTTCTCTGTTTGGACAAGTTTTTTTATAGGAATACCTGTCCACTTTGAGATTATTTCTGCAACATCTTCTTCATCAACCTCTTCTTTCAATATACGAACTTCTTTCTGCAACTCTGTAAGTTGAGAATATAAACTATTTAACTCTTTTTCTTTTGAAGGCAGCTTACCATATTGTATCTCTGCTGCTAAAGACAAGTTTCCTTCTCTTTCTGCCTGTTGTTTTGCATGTTTTAAATTTTCTATTTCTTGTTTAACATTTTTTATCTTTGTTATTAACTCTTTTTCTTTCTGCCATTGATTATATAAAGAATCGTATTTCTCTCTAAGTTCTGCAATCTTTTTATCAATCTCTTTAAGTTTTTGGTCCAACTCTTTTTCATCTACAGGTTCGCTGCCAATACCAGATTTTATTGCTTGTTTTTCTATCTCAAGTTGTTTTATTTTGCGTTGAATATCATCAATCTCTGCAGGCATTGAATCTATCTCTATCCTCAACTTACTAGCTGCTTCATCAATCAAATCTATTGCTTTATCTGGCAAAAATCTGTCAGTTATGTATCTGTTAGATAAAACTGCAGCTGCTATTATTGCTTCATCTTTAATCTTTATTCCATGATGAATTTCATATTTTTCTTTTAATCCACGCAAAATAGCAATCGTATCCTCTACTGATGGTTCAGAAACTAAAATTGGTTGAAATCTTCGTTCTAATGCACGGTCTTTTTCAATATATTTTCTATATTCCTCTACAGTTGTTGCACCAATACATCTAAGCTCACCTCTTGCCAAGGCAGGTTTCAACATATTTGAAGCATCAATCGCACCTTCAGCACCACCAGCTCCTACTAAAGTATGAATCTCATCAATAAAAAGTATAATTTCTCCTTGCGATTCAGCAATTGCTTTAAGAACTGATTTTAGTCTTTCTTCAAACTCGCCACGGAATTTTGTCCCTGCAATTAAAGCACCAAGGTCTAATTGAAAGACAGTTTTATCTTTTAACCCCTCAGGAACATCTCCTGCAACAATCCTTTGTGCTAAACCCTCAACAATAGCTGTCTTACCAACACCGGGGTCTCCTATCAAAACAGGATTATTTTTTGTCCTACGAGATAAAACCTGTATTGTCCGTCTTATCTCTTGGTCTCTACCAATTACAGGGTCTAACTTACCCATACGGGCAAGTTGTGTAAGATCCCTACCAAACTTTTCAAGTGGTTTATATTTTTCCTCAGGAGTTTGGTCTGTAACACGCTGAGTACCACGAAGTGATTTCAGTGCTTCCGAAACTTTTTCTCTTGTTACACCATACTTAGAAAGAATCTTTGCTGAAGCACCATTTTCTTTAATTATACCAAGTAATAAATGCTCAACAGAAACATATTCATCTTTTAATTCAGCAGCGACATCCAATGCGTAGTCTAAAACTTTCTTTGTTCTTAAAGAAACATAAACTACTCCTTCAGTAGAACCAGAAGAAACAGAACTCTGTGGTAAAGCATCTATCTGGAGTTCTAAATCATTTATAATTTTTTTCAAATCCACACCTATCTTTTTAATAATCTCAACCACAAAAGATTCTTCTGTAGTCAACAAAGATAATAAAAGGTGTTCAGGAGTAAGTTCTGGATTTGCTCTTTTTTCAGCGATACGTTGTGCATTGTAAATAACTTCTTGCGATTTTAAAGTAAATTTTTCTGGGTTCATAAAATTCACTCCTTAATTAGTTTGTTAATGTGTGAATGAGTTAATGCGTTAATTAGTTTATAGTTCATAGTCCATAGTTAATAGTTGATAATTATTAACCCCATAACTCATTAACTTATCAACCCATTTACTTATCCACTCATTCACGCATCTACCCATCTACACATTCACACATCCACTCATCTGTACATCCGCATTATTTAGATGCCAAAATTCAATTTTTGTTTCTTAATTATACTTTAATTGTTTAAAACTTTCAACATATCTTGACATTTAAATTTTTTTGTTATAAAAATATTAAAAAATTTACCGTAAAGGAGGTAAAAACTATGGGAGCATTAATAGGCGGAATAATAGCAGTAGCAGTAAGTATATACTTATGGATAATATGGCCCGGGCAAGCGATTGTAATTCAAGGAAGCTTACCAATAATGTTATTATTTGCAGGATTATTAGCAATTATTGCAGGCATCACTTCCATCAAAGATAGTATTGAAGCAAAAAAACTTGAAAAAGAAGCACAACAATCCTCATCTACTGAACAAAAATAGTCAATAGTTGATAGTTAATAGTTCATCCTGCAACTTGCGGGATTAGTTGACAGATTAATTAAAAATATTTCATTTTAATCTCTTACTTTCTTCTCTATAAATGAATTATTTTATTACTTCATCAGTTGAGCAAACTCATTTTATTGCTAAAGAAATTATCAAAAAAATTTATAATAAATTTGAAATTATTTTTATATTACTTTACGGGAATTTAGGTTGTGGAAAAACAGAGTTTGTAAAAGGGGTCGCTAAAGAATTAAAAATTTCGCCAAAAAAGATAATAAGTCCAACTTTTATAATAATAAATGAATTAAATAAAAAAAAACATACTTTATACCACATTGACTTATATAGAATAGAAAAAAATTTAGCAACAAAACTTTTAAGAGATTTTATTGAAGAACTACCATCAGATAAAAAAATTATATTATGCATAGAGTGGGCAGAGAAATTAAACAAAAAAATTCTAAATTTGTTAAATAGTTTAGATGAATCTATACTAATAAAAGTCAAAATAATTATTTTAACAAATAACAAAAGAAAAATTTGCATTTTAAAATGAAAAATCCCGTAATTCTTGCTGTAGACACATCTACAAAAAAACTTTCTATGTGCTTATACAAACATGGATTTTACCATAAAAAAAATATTCATTCTAAAGATCACTCTAATTCTTTAATCAAAACTTTTGATAGATTGCTAAAAGAAACAAACACAAAGCTTTCTGATTTAACACACATTGCTGTTAATACAGGACCTGGAAGTTTCACAGGGTTGAGAGTCGGCTTAAGTTTTGTCAAAACCTTGGCTATATATTTAAAATTAAAAATAATTATCACAACTTCATTTGGAATTTTGATAAATGAATTTTTAGAAAAAAATTTGGAAAAATTTGACAATATAGAAATTATAACTTTATTTCCATCAATAAAAAACGAATTTTATTTTTGTAAATTTTTGTATAAAAAAAATTCAATAACACAAAAAACAAAACCAACTTACCTTAATTCTCAAAAAATAAAAAAACTTTTAGAGAAACAAAAAGATATTATTGTTGCTCCCGCAAAAATTAAAGAATTACCAAATATCAAAAAAGTTAATTTTTCGTCTGAAAGTATTATTAAATTGTTTTTAGAAAAAAAATATAAAACGCTATATAGAATTATTAAACCAGCAGATTTATATCCTCTATATGTTCGTCACACATATTACTAAAAATTTTTCTTCTAATCTATTGACAAAAAAATAAAAAGTTGATATAAAAATATTGTCAAAAATAGCATAAAAATTTAGAAAATTTATATGGATAGCTCTAATAAAAACGATAAAATCACACCAAAAGAAATAATGGATGTAAAAGAGCTCTCCGAATATTTAGGTATAGGCAAATCTAAAATTTATCAACTCATAAGAGAAAAAAAAATCCCTGCATCTAGAATAGGCAGACAATATAGATTTTCAAAATCAGTTATTGATAGCTGGCTAAAAGAAAATTTGATAACAAGAGAAGAACTTCAATACTCATTAGAGAAATTATTAAAAAAATAATTTAATAAAAAAATTTTTTAAAAAGGAGGGTTAAAACATATGGCACAAAAAGTTGCTAAAGTAGGTGTAAAAAAAGAGGATGGGTATCTGTATTATGTAGATGAGAATGGGGACATCTCAAGAGTGAAAATGGCTCGTGGAAGAAAAAAAGGTGGAAAACCACAAAAAGTTGCTAAAGTAGGTGTAAAAAAAGAAGATGGGTATCTTTACTTTGTAGATAAAGACGGAGATATATCAAGAGCAAAAATGGCTCGTAGAGGAAAAAATAAATTTTATTAATTAGTAAGTAGCCTTTAAAAATTTTTTTAATTAATTTATTGGCTAGCGGAAGGTTGGTATTTAATTTAAGAATTTAAGAATTGTTTAATTATGGAGCGGAGGGGATTTGAACCCCCGACCTTCCGCACGCCAAGCGGACGTTCTCCCAAAACTGAACTACCGCCCCATTTTATTTTTTTAATACAAAATTTATTCAATTTAGTCAAGTTTGTTAAAATTAAATGATTTTTAAAATAAATATTTTTGCTTTTTTAGTAATATTTCTTTTACTAATACTCACAACAATAATATCTTTTCGTTGCAAAAAAAAATTTATTCGTTTAATAAAAAAATTAAAAGAAATCCAAAAAATTATTTCTGAATCCTTCAATTATTCTGATCTAAATTCTTTATTAAACTTTGTTGCTGATTCAATAACTAATTTACTAAATGCTGAAAAAACACTTATTTATATTTTAAACCAAAATACACAAATTTTACAAGCAACAATTGATAATATAAAAATTCATTTAAAAGTTGGTGAAGGTATTGCTGGATATGTTGCAAAAACTGCAGAAATAGTAAATATAAAAGATGCATACAAAGATAAAAGATTCTTACCTTTATTTGACCAAAAAGCAAATTTTACAACATATACAGTTTTAGCTTTGCCAATTTATGATACAAAAAATAATCTTATTATTGGTGTAGTTGAAGTTCTTAATAAAAAATATAAAAAAATTTTTACTAAAGAAGACGAAAATATATTAAAAACATTTTCATCTACACTTGGCGGAATTTTGTCAAATATAAAATTATGTGGGGACTCAAAAGAGTTGTTTGAAAGTTTTATAAAATCATTTGCAACCGCAGTTGATGCTAAAGATCCTGCAACAAAAGGACATTCTTTAAGGGTGGTAAAATATGCTCTAAATATTGCAAAAGCTTTAAACCTTTCAGAAAAAGAAATGAATATTTTGAAATATGCTGCTACATTACATGATGTTGGCAAAATAGGTATACCTGACAACATTTTATCAAAAGGAGAAAGATTTACAGAGGAAGAATATGAAATAATGAAAAAACATATAGAAATAACAAAAGAAATCTTAAATCAAATTCACTTTCCGCAAGAATACATAGATGTACAATTTATAGCATCTACACACCATGAATTCCTTGATGGTAGTGGATATCCAAACGGACTAAAAAATGAACAAATACCTATATTATCCAGAATTTTGTGTATAGCGGATATATTTGACGCTCTAACAAGTTATGATCGTCCATATAAACCACCATATTCTTTAGAACAATCAATACAAATACTTAAACAAATGGCAGACGAAGGTAAAATTGACAAAGAAATTTTAGGTTTATTTATATCAAAAAAACTTTACCAAATTGAAAGAAGAGAATATGTTAGAATAAATAGACAAGTTGCCTTTTCTTGGAGTAAACTTACACCTGAGGAAGTAAGAGCTTTGGTTTCTTCTAATTTAGCCAAAACATTGAATATCTCTCATAAAGGATTACAATTTATTTCTAAGGAAGAACTTAATGAAGAGACCTACCTTGAAGTAGAACTCTATTTGCCAAATTATACAATAAATGTTATTGCAAAGGTTGTGTATTGCAAAAAAGAAGAAACAGATGAATATAAAGTAGGTATATGTTTTGTAAATCTTTCAAAAGAAACAGAAAAATTTTTAGACCAATATCTAACTCTCACTTAAAAAAATATGTTACCAATAAAAGATAATATACCATCTCATAGAAAACCTTTTATAAATTATTTAATAATTCTTATTAATACCTGTGTTTTTATCTATCAAATGTTTTTATCTCCACAAGAAGGAATAATTTTTGTAAGAAATTATGGTTTTATTCCCCAAAGATTTCTACTCAACTTCCCTTCTTATTCTTATACAATCCTAACCTGTATGTTTATTCATGGAAATTTTGCACACTTTTTTGGAAATATGTGGTTCTTATATATATTTGGAGACAATGTTGAAGACAGATTAGGCCATCTAAAATTTCTTTTTATTTATCTAATTTGTGGTATATTTGGAAGCTTATTTCAACTGATACTAAATCCTTTAAGTAGCATTCCAATGATAGGTGCATCTGCTGCAATATCCGGTGTATTAGGAATGTATTTTGTATTTTATCCATCAGCAGGTATTTTAACATTAGTTCCTTTCTTTTTCTTTTATGACATAGTTGTTCTTCCTGCAGTATTATTCTTAGGTTTATGGTTTGTATTTCAACTCCTAAGTGGGACAACAAGTTTAGCAATACAATCTGCCTTAGGAAAAGAAGTTGGTGGGATAGCATATTGGGCACATATAGGTGGTTTTATAGCAGGAATATTTTTTGCAATAAAAATTAGAAGGAAAAGAAAAATAAAAACTTATTATAGATGCCTATGAGTTTAGTTATAAACCACTATGAATTTGGAAAAGTTATTGTAAATGATAAAATTTATACAAAAGATATTAAAATTTTTAAAGACAAAATTATCTCACCTTGGTGGAGAAAAGAAGGGCATCTTCTTTGTTTAGATGATATAAAAGATATTTTATCTAAGGATTTAAAAGTTTTGATAGTCGGATGTGGAGCAAATTCTATTATGGAGGTTTCAGAAGAAGTAAAAGATTATTGCTTGAAAAATAATATTGAACTTCACATTCTTAATTCTTATGATGCTGTTAAAAAATTTAACAGTTTGAATGAAAAAATAAAATCTTCTACTGCTTTATGTCTACATCTTACTTGTTAAATAACTAAAATTAATATTTAAAAATTTATTCAAAAAATCAGATAAAAACTCTTCAATACTTCGTCCGGTTCCAACTTCAATAGCTATAATTTTATCACCTAATGACAGTTTTTCTTTAGAAATTTTCTTACACAACAAGGAATATTTTTCTTTCGCTGATTTATCGTCTAAGAATTCAAAAAATACTTTATTTTCATTAAAATAAACTTTTATTATTTTGTTGTTTTTCAAAAATATTCTAAAATAACTCAAAAGAAGAAAATTTTTCAATATAATAAACTGCTTTTTATCTTTAATCTTACCAAATCTGTCCTCCATCTCTTCAATTATGTTTTTAACATCTTTAACTGTTTCTGAATGAAGAAATTTTTTATAAAAACCAATTCTTGTTTCTGTATCTGAAATATAACTTTCAGGAATAAATGCTTCTATTTCAAGTTCTATTTTTGGCGAAATCTGTTGATAACTTAAACCAGAGGATACTTCAGAGATTAACTCTTGCATAATCTTAGAATACATACTCAAACCAACTTCATTCACAAAACCATGCTGTTTTGTTCCTAAAACCTCACCTGCACCACGAATCTCTAAGTCTCTTAAAGCAAGCTTATATCCACTACCTAAGGAAGAAAATTCTATCAATGCGGAAAGACGTTTTTTAGCATTTGCTGTAAGATTATCTAATGAATATAAAAAATAGCAATATGCCTTTGTTGACCTTCTTCCGACTCTACCTCTTAATTGATAAAGTTGTGCTAAACCAAATCTCTCTGCGTTTTCTACAATTATAGTGTTCACAGAAGGTATATCCAAACCTGACTCTATTATTGTTGTTGTAACAAGAATTTGTATCTCTTTATTTATAAATCCCATCATTACATCTTCTATCTTTTTTGCTGGTAGTTTACTATGAATAAACTCAACATTAGCAGTTGGAAAATATTTTTTAATTCTATTTGCTTTGTTTTGTATCAATGTTATATCATTAAAAACATAATATACTTGTCCATTGCGATGAAGTTCTCTATTTATAGCAGACAAAACTATATCTTCACTATATGCCAAAACATATGTCTCAATAGGAAGTCTTCCTTCAGGCGATGTTTCTATAACAGATATATCCTTTATACCTTCAAGCCCAAATGCTAATGTCCTTGGAATAGGAGTTGCAGTCAAAGACAAAACATCAGGCATCTTTTTCTCTGTCTGAATATCTAAATCATTAACCCTATATTTTAACCTAATTTTTTCTTTTTGTTTTACACCAAACTTATGCTCTTCATCAATTATCACAAGTCCTAAATCAAAAAATTTAACATTGTCATTTAACAAAATATGTGTTCCAATAACAACATCTATATCTCCCTCCTCAAGTTTCTTTAATGTCTCCTTAATTACTGACTTTGGTTGTAATCTTGTGATAACACCTATCTTTACACCAAAAGGTTCAAGCCTCTCAGTAAAAGTTCTATAATGTTGTTCAGCAAGAACAGTTGTAGGACACAAAACTAATACTTGTCTTTTGCCAAGGACACATTTAAAAGCAGCTCTTATTGCTACTTCTGTTTTCCCAAAACCAACATCTCCAACAATAATCCTATCCATAGGATAATTAGCACACATATCTCTTTTTACATCCTCTATTGCTTTTATTTGATCTTCTGTCTCTTCATACTCAAAACTTTCCTCAAGCATCTTTTCAAGTTCTTCATCTGAAGGATGTAATATACCTTCAAGTTGTTTCCTTTTTGTATAAATTGTATAAAGTTGAGAAATAAATTCTTTTAATGATTCTTTAATTTTATCTTTTGTCTTCTGCCAAGATTGGCTGTCTAAAAAAGATAACTTTGGAGGACGATTTGTCAAAGAGATATACTTCTCAACCTTGTCAAACTCCACAACTGGAACATAAAGTTTTGTATCACCTTGAAAGTTTAAAACTAAAAACTCACTTGTTTTATCTCCTAATGTAAGTTTTTGTATACCTAAAAATTTGGCAATACCAAAATCGCTGTGAACAACATAATCTTCTGGTTGTATCTCCCATATATTTTCTAACCTTATCCCATGATAAATTTTTTCTTTATAGTAGTGGTAGTATTCATACTTTGTAAAAATTTCAGAATAACTTATAAATAAAATCCTCTCTTCAGTATCTTCAAAACCATCCACAAGTTCTGTCTTTATAAAATACAGATTTTCTATATCACTAAAAACCTCCTTTAATTTCTGATATTCATAATCATAAATATAACCAACAAAAATCTTATATCCTAAAGAGATAAATTTTCTAAAATCTGACTTACAAATTTCTAAATTTCCATAGTATTTTGTTGTAGTGCGATATCTATTAAAAATTTCATAGTTTTGGTTTCCTAAAAGATTTTCTGTAAAATAAATAGCAAAACTCTCCTTCGGAAGAAAATCTAAAAGTTTGATTTTTTCCAAAAAACTATCAAAATTTACTGGATAAAAAACTAACTTTGAAATTTTTTGATTTGAAATACTTCTTTGGGAGGATATATCAAGTTGTCTTATCTCTTTAACTAAATTTTCTTCTAAAATAATCCTCACAGGGAAAGAATTTTCTTTAACATTACTTTCTTCTTTATACAAAAATCCATTAAACCATATATCTAAAATCTCCCCTCTTAAAGAAAATTCACCAATTGCCTCTACATAATCTTTCCTCTCATAACTAAATTTTATAAGATTTGAAATAAAAGATTCTAAATCTAAAATTTTGTTTTTTGTTATCTCAAAAATAGATATTTCCTTAGGTATTTCAATCTCTTGTGCTGAATTCTGTACTACGAAACAAAATTTTTTGTTAGAAGAAGCAGAAATTATAAAATCAACAATATCTATAATACTTTCATACGAAATCTTTTTTTGGAAAAGATTAACAAAGACAGGAGTTACTTCTGGCAGGTTTTTTATTATATGGGGTAAGATTTTTTTTATTTCTAAAAATGAATGTTTAAATTTCTCAAAGTCAATTATATCATCAACAAAAACAAGAATATTATTGTGTTTTAAAAATCTTTCTTTTAATACATAATACAAAAATGGAGCAATAAATTTCTCATCACAAGGGATAAATTCTTTACCCACTTCCTTTACTCATTTGCTTCTACTTTTCCTGTTTTATACCTTGTCAAAAGTTCTTCTTCAACTCTTTTCTGATAATCCTTTGACTTAAAAACAACCTGTTTTTTCCATTTACCAGAAGCTTCATCTTTCCTTGAAGGCCAGGATATCCAAGGACCTCTTTTCCCTTCCATAATTTTGCATTCAATTTCTACTGAATCACCAAAAATTACAGATGCAAAAACTTTCAAACTTGATTTTGACCTTTTATATGGCGAATATTTATTAATTTTAAAACTTAATTCACCAACATCATCAGGTATTTTCTCTGCTGTTTGAGTATTTATAGCTTTTAAAATCCTTTCATTTAAATCCTTAGAAAGTATTGTTATCTGTGGATATGCTTTACCTGCTTTAGAAATATATGTTGGAAACTCTAAATTAAAAATTTCTCTTTGCCCAATCTTTCTCTTTTTAAGTTTAATTTCTTTTATAACAACTAAATTATTCAAAGTTATAGAGTATTCATTAGCAGACATTTTCTCTACTGAAGTTATATAAACCTGTTGTTGACAAAAAACAACTCCTGCAAATACCACCAACGAAACAAAAAACAAAAATATTTTTTTCATATTATTTTACCCCCTTAAACTCTTTTTAACAAACTCTACTAATCCACCTGATGAAACCAAACTTTGTAAAAATTCTGGAAAAGGTTGTGTTTTATACTCTTTATTTTTAGAAATGTTCCTAACAACTCCATCTGTAAGATCAACTTCTATCTCATCGCCAAAATCAAAATACTTTGTCGCATCTTTAAGTTCAACCACAGGAAGACCAATATTTATCGCATTTCTAAAAAATATCCTTGCAAAACTTTCTGCAACAACACACTTCACACCAGCAGATTTTATTGCTAAAGGTGCATGCTCCCTTGAAGAACCACAACCAAAGTTTTTCCCAGCAACTATTATATCTCCAGCAGAAATTTTTTTATTCAACTGTTCAACCAAAGGTTCTAAACAGTGTTGTGCAAGAAAGTTAGGATCTGAAGTATTTAAATATTTTGCAGGTATTATTACATCTGTATCTATATTATCAGGACATTTATAAACAATCCCTTTTAGTTTCATCTTTAATTTTATATAAAAAATTTTTAAGAGTTTCAATATGAAAAAAGATATAGAAATTTTATACGAAGATGAGGATTATGTTGTTGTAAACAAACCACCAGATTTATTAACTCTGCCGGACAGATACAACATATTTTTGCCAAATTTATTAGAAATTTTAGAAAGTAAATACCAAAAAATTTTTGTAGTCCACAGGTTAGACAAAGACACATCAGGAATAATATGTTTTGCAAAAAATGAAATAGCACATAAAGAAATAACAACACAGTTTTTATTTTGCAAAGTAGAAAAATTTTATTTAGCAATAACTAACGGCTTGATTCCTGTAGATTTTGGGAAAATAGAACTACCTATAGCAGAAGACAAAAATGATCCTAAAAAAGTAAAGATTGATTTCAAAGATGGGAAACCATCTATCACAGGATACAAAGTTTTGGAAAGATTTAAAAATTATACATTTATAGAAGCACAGCCATTAACTGGAAGAAGACACCAAATAAGAATACATTTCGCAACAATTGGTTATCCATTAGTAGCTGATGAGTTATACTCAAAAAAATCTAACCTCTTTTTATCGGAGATAAAAAAAGATTTCAAATTCAAAAAACACCAAAAAGAGAAACCAATAATCTCAAGGACAGCACTTCATTCATATAAAATAAAATTTTACCATTTCAGAAACAAAGATTTTATTGAACTCCAATGTGAACCACCAAACGATTTTTCTATGTTGTTGAAAAATCTAAGGAAGTATAATGTGTAGATGAGTGAATGTGTGAATGGGTGAATGTGTGGATAGGTGAATTTAAAGGATAATTTGTGCAATAAATCGCACCGCTACAGAAAATGAAACCACGCAATTGTGGGACAACCCCGTGTTGGTTCGGAATTTCTGCGTAATCTGTAGTTCACTAATCTGCTTAATCCGCGGTTAATAAATCACAACACTATATATATTAAAATTTTAAGCAAGGATAAATCCTTGCCCTACAAGATTCGCGCAGGATAAATGCCTGAGGCAGTCCCTGCCCGTCCTTCGCTTTGGCAGGCGGGCGTCCTCCGGCGGAAATCCTTGCCCTAAATTTTCACACATCTACGCATCTACTCATTAACACATTAACTCATTCACACATCCACACATCCACTCATCCACACATCCACACATTCACTCACTACAGATATATCCTCTTATTGCGGAATAAGCTGCTACTACCGGGTTTGCTAAATACACTTCGCTTTTTGTATGTCCCATACGACCTATAAAGTTTCTGTTTGTAGTAGCAACTGCTTTCTCTCCTTCTGCAAGTATACCTAAATGTCCACCGAGGCAGGGTCCACAAGTTGGTGGGTTTACAATACAACCTGATTGCAAGAAAATTTCTATCAACCCATTTTTTAATGCTTTTTGATAAATTTTCGGTGTTGCAGGAAAGATCAAACATCTAACATTAGGATTTACTTTTTTACCTTTTAAAACTTTTGCTGCTAAATACAAATCTTCATACCAACCATTTGTACAAGAACCTATTACTACTTGGTCTATATAAATTTTTTGGTTTAAATCTTTTACATTTATACTATTTGATGGAAGATGTGGTAATGCAACCTGTGGATAAATTTTTCTACAATCAATTTCTATTGTTTCTGAATACTTTGCATCTTTATCACTTTTTAACTCAAAACTTTTGGCGTTAAATTTCACTTTGAGTACTTTCTCGAGGTATTCAAATGTAGTTTCATCTGGTTCAATAATACCATTTTTTGCACCACATTCTATTGCCATATTTGTCATTGTGAACCTACTATAAATTGACAACTTCTTTATTACCTCACCTGTTAATTCAATTGTCTTATAATTTGCACCATCAACACCTATCTTTGCTATTGTTGCTAAAATTAAATCTTTACCAAAAACATTTTTGTTGAGTTTACCATAATATACAATTTTTATTGTCTGTGGAACTTTCAACCAAACCTTGCCTGTTGCCCAAACTGATGCCAAATCTGTAGAACCAACACCAGTAGAAAATGCACCTAATGCACCATAAGTACAAGTATGAGAATCTGCACCTATGACTAAATCGCCAGGTTTTACAAGTCCTTCTTCTGGTAGAAGTGCATGTTCTATTCCTACACATCCACCTGAATAGAAATGTTTTATTTTAAATTTTCTTGCAAACTCTGTAGTAAACTTGTTTTGTTGTGCAGAAGGTATGTCTTTGTTAGGCGTGAAGTGGTCTAATACAATTACAACTTTGTTTTTGTCAAAAAGTTTTGGTTGTTTATTTGTTCCTTCAAACATTGAATAAAATTGTTTTATAGCAAGTGGTGTTGTAACATCATTACTTAATGCTAAATCTACTTTTGCTAAAACAAACTCACCTTCTTCAACATATTTCTTGCCACAATGTTTTGCAATAATTTTTTGTGTAATTGTCTGTGATATCTTTTTCATAGGTTTATTTTTATCTTTCTACCTAAATTTTCTTTTAATAAAAAATTGTTCCAACAAGAAACATATGCCTTTATACTTGCTTCAATAACATCTGTTGATACTCCTCTACCTGTAAATGTCTCTTGATTGTATTCAAACCTTACTATTACCTCACCTTGTGCATCTTTACCTGCTGAGATAGCTTTAAGTTGATAATCTACAAGTTTTGGTGCTGACTTTAAACCTAAAAGATTAACTAAAATTTTATCAATTGCTTTATATGCTGCATCAACAGGACCATCTCCAAACTCTGCTTCACGGAAAATTTTTGTTTTTGAGTTAACTTTTATCTTTAACTCAACAGTTGCTGTTGGAACTACACCACTACCTGAGTTTATATGGAAATAGTTTAATTCTAATTGTTGGCGCTGTTTACCTAATTCTTCGTTTACTATAGCAACAATGTCTTCATCAAATATATATTTCTTTTTATCTGCTAACAATTTAAACTTTGTAAATATCTTATCTAACATTTTTTTGTTTATTTTATACCCTAAATCTAACAATCTCTTCTCTAATGCATGTCTTCCTGAATGTTTTCCTAAGACAAGTTCGCTTGATGGAACCCCTACATCCTGTGGTTTTATAATTTCATATGTCTGTCTTTTTTTAAGAATGCCATCTTGATGTATACCTGATTCGTGCCTAAAAGCATTTCTGCCAACAATAGCTTTGTTTGGCTGAACAACTATACCTGTAAGTGTTGAAACTAACCTACTTGTAGGATAGATTTCTTTTGTATTAATTTCTGTATAAAAGTTTTCTAATAGCGGATGTTTTTGTTTCGTTTTTATAATCATAACAATCTCTTCTAATGAAGCATTCCCTGCACGTTCACCAATACCATTTATTGTACATTCAACCTGTCTTGCACCATTTATAACTGCAGAGATAGAGTTTGCTACTGCTAAACCTAAATCGTTATGACAATGGACAGATATAATTGCTTTGTCAATATTAGGGACACGATTTTTTATTGTTTTTATTAATTCACCAAATTCTTGAGGGATTGAGTATCCTACTGTATCAGGAATGTTTATAACCTTTGCACCTGCTTTTATCACCTCTTCAATAACTTTACACATAAAATCAATCTCAGACCTTGCTGCATCTTCGCAAGAAAATTCTACATTATCAGTAAATCTTCTTGCATACTTTACTGCATTAACTGCTGTTTCCAAAACTTCTTCTTTTGTCATTTTAAGTTTATATTTTATATGTATATCAGATGTAGCAATAAATGTGTGTATTCTTGGCCGTTTTGCATATTTTAAAGCAGAATATGCAGCATCAATATCTTCTTTTCTTGCACGGGCTAAACCTGCAACTTCACAATTTTTAATATTTTTTGCAACTAAACTTACTCCTTCAAAATCTCCTTTAGAAGCAACAGGAAAACCAGCTTCAATTATATCAACTCCTAATTTTTCAAGCTGTAGTGCAACTTCTAATTTCTGTTGTGGAGTAAGAGAAGCACCTGGTGATTGTTCTCCATCTCTTAATGTTGTATCAAAAATATATATCTTTTCTTTCATAAACCACTCCATTGGGATTTTAAATCTTATTAAAACTTAGAAATATAAAATTTGAAAAATAAATACAACATTTAAAATTTTAAAAATTGGGCAGGTTTAAAGATTTATTTTGTTATTTTAGATAGGTTGTTGTATTTATACTCGTAAATTCCAAAGAATATCTCTTCATTACCACAAAATTTTATATCTTGCGATTCTTTGTTAGAACACCTTATCCTTAGAGGATAATATGAAGAAAACTGTGGAGGTAGGACATCTTTATTATATATATCAACAATAACTTCTGTATTATTCTTATATTTTAATTTCACTCTAAACGAAACTTTTAATTTTTCTAACTGTAATTCATCAATTATACAATCTGCAACTAAATTCTCAAAATTTTTTAAAAATTCTTGAACCTTTTCACTTTCTACCAACTTGCCATTTTTAAACCATGTTGTAGTACCATCTTTCATCTCTTTTTTATATTCAATTTTTTTATCAGACAATATCTCAAAGGACTCTATATATTCTATGTCTAAATCTAAAACTCTCTTATCACAAAAGTTGTAAAACGGTTGTTCAAACAACCAACTATCTATTCTTTTCGCAAGATAAACCTCAGAGTTGTTATTAATACGGACATATAATTCATTATATGAAAACCCACCTTGTTTACCTAAGAAGATTGTTGTCTCTGAAATTTTTTTTCCTTTAGAAGTAAAAACTTTTATTTTTTTTGAAGTTTCTTCATCCAACATAAAATCTTTATAAGTATTTTTATTTTTTGACACTAACTCTAAAATTTGAAAATTTTTTAAACTTTCTATTAATTCATTAACTTTTTTAAAATCTGACTGATATACTTTAGAACTTTTAACCACAACCCAGTTGTTATCATCTTTATAATCTATTTTTATATCTTTAAACTCTAAACCAGTTATTTTTTTATCTTTAAAAATTTGTTTGTTAGAAGAGAAATACCTTGGAATTAACCTAACCAACAAAACTCCAAACAAAATTAATAAAGTTATTATCCATAAAAAAATTTTTTTCATATTAGTATTGGTTTGGTTTTTCTCAAATACCATATGTATAATCCTACGAATACCACAAAGATTGGTGGAAACAAAGTAATAAAATATCTGTAGATCAATTTTAGTGTAGGTGAAACTTCTTTAATTGGTGAAAGTGCGATTTTTCTACTCCTTATTGTTAAAAGTTCATAATCTTGTGCTAAATAGTCAATTATATTTGCTAATAAAACATTTTCTCTACCTGCAGAAATTTCTCCAGTAGGAATTACAATTATTCTGGATTCTTTAGCTTGAGGTTCTGTCTCTTTATAATAAAATGTTGTAGATAATTTTAAATCTTTAAATTTATTTTCGTCAAAATAACTCTTAAACTTACCTTTAAGTTCAACACCTGCTATAAAAGGTCCTTTATGTGCATCCTTAGGAAAACTAAAATCTGTTCTTAAAGGATTTACAGAATAAACATCCTTTTTAACAAAACTTCTTTTTGATGTTTCAAACAAAACTGTATAAGAAATATTCTGTAAATTCTGTTTGATTTTGATAGGTGAAACAAACGCTAAAGATACTCGATTTAAATCTTTAACTAATGGATGATTTTTATCAATCTTTGTTATTACAGGAATAAATGGATAATCAACTATATTCTGCATTATTATAAAACCTTGTTGCATAGTTAACGAAATCTTTTGACATTGATAATCCGCAACCAAACCATCTTTTATCTCTGCCCCATAATGGCTAATTAAATCAAATATGTTTGAAGCAATTTTTCTTGCAAAAAATGTTTGAAGATTTATATCATATCTGTTTGCTAAAAAAACTACGGGTTTGCCTGAGAGAATAAATTGGTCTAAATAAAAGAGTTCTTCGTCTTTAAAGTTTTCTTTAGGTGATATAACTAAAAGTCCAGCTATATCTTTTAATGTTTCTGAAGAAATTTTTATATTTCTTAATTCATAAAATTTCTGCAGTTGCTGTTTTAATCTATCATATTCTTCATTATTTTCTAATGTATCACATCCGGCTGTCTCTACTATACCTATGACCTTCTTTTCCTTTAAGGTGAGTTTTTTAAGTGTAGAGGTTATGTCATACTCTAAATTTTCAATATTGTTAACTACAGGGATAACCTCTCTATTACCTTTATACAACATTGCTAATCCCATATAACCTTTTTTCACTTCAAATTTGTCTTTTTCTAAAACAGAAAACTCTACAGGAACTATACCCATAGAGTAGACCTCATCCTCTGAAATTTTTGAATTTGGTTGCTGTGGATCTATAAATTCAAACTTTATTTTTCCTTTAGAATATATCTTATATTCTTTCAATAAATCTTCAACATATAATCTTATAAATCTAAACTGTTCTGGCAAGGTTTTACTAAATACCGCACGAATAAGAATATAATCATCAAACTTTGAAATAATTTTTTTTGAAACTGAGGACAATGAATAAATTCTATTCTTTGTTAAATCAAACCTGAAGAATCCAAAATATGAAATAATATTTATTAAAACAACACAAACTAATGCAAACATTATGTTTGCTGAAAAGTCAAAATTCTTCCTTTTCATAAATTACTTTTCTTTTTGTATTGACAGATATGTAAAGTATAAAAACAAAAAAGATAAAGATAAAAAATATACAATATCTCTTACATCAACTATTCCTCTAACAAAATTATCAAAATGTAAATCAATACCTATATAACTTGCCAAATCACCAACAAACATTCCTAACTTGCCTAATATAAAAAATATAAACAATATAAAAAATGTTATAACAAAACTTACAATCTGATTTTTTGTCAAACTTGAACTAAAGAGACCTACAGAAGTATAAAAAACAACCAACATCAAAACGCCTATATATCCTGCAATTGTCATTCCTATATCAAGTTTACCTAAAAAGATTAAGCTTATTGGATAAATTAAAGTAAACAACAAACCAAAAATTACAACTGATATTGAAGATATATATTTGCCTAATAATATCTCTATTTTTCTAAATGGTAAAGTATAAATTATTTCTATTGTTCCTGTTTTATATTCTTCAGAAAAAATCCTCATAGTTATTGCTGGAACAAAGAATAACAAAAATAATGGTAGTAAATCAAAATAATGTCTCAAAGTAACATAGCCATAGACAAACAACGGTCTTGAATAAAAAAAACCTGATAATAAAAGAAATATAAAAACAACAATGTATGCAATTGGTGAATTAAAATATAATCTTAATTCTTTCTTAATTATTGAAAAAACATTATTTTTATCCATAAATTCTTATTCTCTTGTTAATTCTCTAAATACATCTTGTAGAGATGCTGAAGTTTTATAAAGTTCAACTAATGTCCATCCTTCCCTAACTGATAAACTATATAAATCTTCTCTAATATCTAAATCTTTTTCTGTCTCAATTTCATACTCTTTTATACCATCAGATGATTCTGAAACTAAAGAAATTTGATATATACCTCTAATTACAGTTGGAATAAAACTTTCTAAATCTTTATTAAATCTCCCTGCTATACGAATTATATTGTTCTTTAAAACCATTTTGTTTAAATCAGCAATATTCCCCTCTGCTACAATCTTGCCCTTATGAATTATAACAACATAATCTGCAACTTCTTCAACCTCTGATAAAATATGTGTAGATAAAATTATGGTTTTGTCTTTTTTAAACTCACTAATTAAATTTTTTACTTCTTGTGCTTGGTTAGGATCAAGACCTGATGTTGGCTCATCTAAAATTAAAATTTTTGGATTGTGTATTATAGCAGCTGAAAAACCAACTCTTTGTCTAAAACCTTTAGAAAGTTCAGATATGTTTCTTGCAACTACATCTTGAAGTTTACAAATCTCAATAACTTCTTTTATCCTTTTTCTAAAATTCTCAACCTTTCTTGAATTAGAAATAAATTCCAAATATTCATAAACATTCATATCTTCATATAAAGGATTGTTCTCCGGTAGATATCCTATAGATTTTTTTATCTCTATCATCTCGTCTTTGTTTGTCTCAACACCATCTATAAAAACTTCTCCACTATCTTGTCTTAAAAATCCATTTATTATCCTCATCAAAGTTGTTTTACCTGCACCATTTGGTCCTAATAAACCTAAAATTTGGTTATCTTTTATCTCTAATGATATATTATTGAGGGCTATTATTTTACCAAAAGTTTTTGTTATATTTTGAATTTTTATCATAGTTAAATTTTTAAAAGATTAGAAAATTTTGAAAAGTAATAAAAATATAAAAAATTTTAAAAAGTTTTTCAAGCATTTTAAAACTGCAAGTTTACTCTCTCCATGGGAAGTACTTTTTATCAACCTCTTCTGTTTTTAAACCTTTACCGACATATGGTTTAAACTTCAAACCAATATAGCCACCAACTTCAAATACATAGTCCGCACTAATTATATTAGAAAGTGATTTTCTTACATTACAGAAAATCTTTGCTTCCCAACAATGAAGGTCCTTGTAAAACTCTAAGTTTGCATTCATCAACTCAAATTTTTCTTTTGTTATGTTGTTTGAAGTTCTAAACCTTAACTGAAAATTATCTGGTACTAAAACATCAATCTGAGTTGAGAAAAAATTTATATCTGGCTGATAAAAGTTTTTACCATAAAATAAAGAAAAAATATTCCTTTTAAAAAACCAACCCAAAGAAACATTAATATTCTGCATCATTTCTTCAGCTATATTATATTCTGTGTGTAGATTAAAATTTAAACTTTTATAACTTAAACCCACATCAGAATTAACAGGTGAAAAACCTTTCCACCAATATAGATTTTCTTTCAAAAAATTATATGCTGTTGAACATCTAAAATATCCAATCCTATGATATAAATCCAACCTTGAAGAAATATTATTCTGTAAAACATTTGATGAAAAAGAAACCTCAAATTTGTTATCAAAAGATTTTATACTATAGTTATAACCGATATCTAAGCTGCCAAAGTTCAAAATGTTGTATCTTAAAGGAAAATTAAAATTATATATGTTATAAAATAAATCTTCTCTTTCAACTTCTTTAAAGTAATTTGTTTTTATGCCAAAAGATGGAGTTAAAGATATATAAAAAAATCTCAAAGGCAAAGATAAAGAGAGGTTGTTCTCAGAAGAGATTTTATAATAAGTAGTTCCTTCAACAAACTCTGGTACAATCTTTATACTCTCAGTTAAACTAAACCTTTTTATTTTTGTTGGATAAATTATAAATTCTGCTGGCGTTTGCACTGAAGAATTTACAAATTTCTCTTTCTCATCATCATAAATATCTTTTCTTATATAACTAAATCTAAAACTATTTTTCTGTGTGTCTTTAGAAAAGGATAAAGAAGAATTAAGTTCTCTTTTTACTAAAAACCAGTTTTCTTTCTCGTAAAAATAATATAATTGTTTGTCACTTATAAACTCTAAATTGCTTCTTATTGACCAAAGATGTGGCAATTTAAACATATTGTTAAATCTTAAATTCCATTGAGTTTTTTCTTTTTGTGTTACATAATAAGCGTATAAAACTAATGTGCTTAAATCAGACTTATATCTATATTCTGTACCTAAACCAAGTTTTTCTGTTGAATATGGATCAAACAAAAATTTTATATCACTATTTTCTGTTAAACTTCTTCCATATTTAATTTTTACAACTGCGCCATTAACACTATCATATCCAGGTTCTACTATAAAATAATCCTTTGATGGTTTCAAAGATATCTCATAATATGGAAGCCATAAGATGGGTGTTTTATTTAGAACTAATTTAGGAGAATATAACTTTATTTTTTTATTAGGATATATTATAACTTTTTTGCAACTAAAATAATAATTTGGTCTACTTAATCCACAATGTGTGATCTTTGCATTATCAAGTAAAAACTCCTCTTTTTTAATTTTTGCTTTTTCGCTATAAATATACCATGGAGAATAGTAAACATAAAACCCCAAAGATTCTAATGTGTCATTTGAAATGTTATAAACTAAACTTTTTAAAAACAACTGGTTGTTATAATAGGAGAGTGTTGTATCTGTTGTGATATAAATAATATTTTTTTCAAGGTCATATTCTAAATATTCTGTTTTTAAAAATAAATCTTTATATTTTATTGTAACATTTTCTTTTGCAAAAACTTTGTTTTTTTGTTTATCATAAACTAAACTTTCTGCATTTAGGACTATTTGTTCACAAAAAATCGTCTTTGCAAAAGAACTTAATAAAAAGATAAAAATGGCAGATTTAATAAATATCAAACTATATTTTTTAGAGAAGTTTAAACTCATAAGAGGAAAGTATTGTAAGCCTCTATAGCAGATCCTAAAATTCCATAATCTTTATAAGATAAACAAAAATAAAACTTTATATTTTCAGATAAAGAATATTTTTTCTTAAACTCTACTGCTGGCCAGACACGTTTTTTAATCTCTTTTTTTATACTTGGTAAGAAAAATCTATATGCTTTTGCTACACCACCTGTAAAAACTATTATCTCTGGATTAAAAATGTTTATTAAATTACCTATTGCTATTCCTAAGTACTTACCAAACAATCTCCATTGTTCTAATGCATAGATATCTTTTTTCATTGCTGCTTCATACAAGATCCTTGGCGTAAGTAAGGACAAATTATTATTCACAAGTTCGTATATTAAAGTTTTTGGTTTTGTTTTTTTTATATCATCAATAATGTTTTTTATAAACCATCTTGCTCCAGCAAAACACTCAAGGCAACCATAATTTCCACAACCACATTTTTTATTACTTTGAGGATCAACTGTAATATGTCCTAACTCAGCTGCAGAGGTATTTTCTCCATGCAGTATTTTACAATCAACAATAATTCCACCACCAACTCCTGTACCTAAGGTAAAACATATAACATTCTTTAAATTTGGATATTTTTTTAACAACTCAGCATAATATATTCCGACACAAGCCATATTTCCATCATTATCTACAACTATCTGCAAATTTGTTTTTTCTTCCAATTTATTTTTAATATCTACATCATTCCATATAAGATTAGGAGCTACAATAACTTTACCAATTTTAAAATCTACCATACCTGCAACACCAATACCACAATGTGATATTTCAGGATATTCTTTCTTCGCAATATGTATATTTTCAACAATTAAATCAAGCATTTTCTTAAAATTTTCCTTACCAGGTAAAGATTTCACAAACCAATTTTTAACTAATTTGATATTATCTTTATTAAAACTCACAACACCAAATTTTACCTCAGAACCACCAATATCTATTCCTAAAACAAATCTATCCCTCACTTTTTTACCTTTTTAAGTATTTAACGATAAAATTTAAATATGAAATAATATTTTTTACAATTTTTAATTTACTTTTTCCACACTTTTTGTAATATTTTAAACATATAGGTAATTCATAAACATTAGGTTTAAAATTCAATAACTTAACTAAAATCTCTAATTGAACGACAAAATTTTTTTCAATTATAAAATTTCCGCCATATGAATTTATTAAATTTTTTATTATTCTACCAGCATATGCTCTATATCCTGAAGTGTAATCTTTTACAGATGGATGATAAAATAGTATCTTTAAAATTATTCTTGCTAAAAAAGATAAAAATTTTCTGATTAATGGAACCCCCAATTGTCTGCTATTTTTTTGATATCTTGATGCAATAACTATATCTTTGCCATCTTTTATTTTTTCAACCATCAAATTTGCCAACTCTACAGGGTGAGTATTATCAGCATCCATAGTAATAATATTATCCTTATCATCTAAATTTAATTTTTCAAAAATATATAAAAACCCTGTTTTTAATGCGCATCCCAAACCTAAGTTTTTATCATGTTTCAAAACTATTAAATCGTCTGACTTTACTCTTTCCAACTCAAATAAAGTATTATCTGTAGAACCATCATCAACTACTAATATTTTAAACTCATACTTAAAATTTTTTCTTATCCCATTGATGAGGCAAGAAATATTTTTCTCTTCGTTATAAGCACAGAGTAAAAAATAGTTCATAACATACTCATAATAAAATTTTTATATTTTTTTGATGCATTTGGGTTTAAAATTATTGCTTTTAAAAAAAATTTGTATCCTTCTGTTTTGTTATTTGATTTAAAGTTTATCAAAGCAAGGTATAAATAGCTTTCCGGTTCTCTTGGATTGTATTTTATTGTATTGTAAAAAAATCCTTTCGCTGTGGCGAAATCTTTATCCCCAAATTCTAAAAAAGCTAGTTTTTTCCATCCATACCAACAAGTTTTATCTATTGTTACAATTCTTTTTAAATCATTTCGTCCGGATGATTTCAATAATGAATCTATTTCTTGTAATCTTGAACTTGCAATAAAACTATGGAAAAATAATAATGTTATAAAAATCAAAACTACTGGTTTGGTAAAATTTTTTTTAATCTCTTTCTGCTTATTTAATAAAACCGCACTCAACAAAACAAAAAATAAAATACTATTTTGTGGTATTGCTAAGTTATAATCAACAAGGTTTTGCAAAATAAGTCCTATCAAAGGTAAAACAAACTTCTTATTTTTTTGTGAGAAATTCTTCATTATAAAATATACTATGAAGGATATAAAACAAAAACCTATAAAACCTAATTCTGTTGAAATATGTAAGAAATAATTATGAACAAAAATTGTAGATATAGAAGGTTGCAAACCTTTAGCATATTCTTGGTAATAAAATTTAAAGTTTCCAACTCCAACACCAAACAAAAAATTTTTTATCCAAACTTTTAGAGCAATCCAAATCCAAACCAATCTATCATAGAAACCCGAGTAATTATAAACAATACCGAAAATTAATAATCCTAATAGAAAAATTATATTTAAAAAATGTTTTTTAGAATATTTAAAAATCAAAATTATCAATAATACAAAAATTGATGAAAAACTTTTTGAAATTAACAAAAATATAGTTGAAAACAATAAGTTAATAACCGTTATGTGTTTATACTTACTTTTTTCTAAAATATAACAAAATGAAAATAGCCAAACTGTTAAGCAATACCCTGCTAAGATGTTCGGATTATAAACAAAAAAATATATTGCTTCTTCTTTTTTATTCAAAAACAAAAAAAGTAAAATCGTCTGAACTATTAAAAAACTTATACTTAGTTCTTTTTCAATATTTTCATTTCCTGCCAATAAAAATGTCAAAAATGTAAGGATATATAATTCATAATTGATAAGTTCTGATTTACTATCAAAAATTATTTTTGATACAAAATATGTATTAAACAGAAGGTAACCAAAAAATGTTAAAATAAAGAAAAATAAACCTTTGGAAATCAAAAAATGCTTGCCTTTTTGCCAAATAATTAAAAATAAAAAAATAAAAGATAATAAAAATAACAAAAAAAATTTGGATATATTTGGAACAGCGCTAAAAAATATAACTGAAAATATAAGGAAAGATATTTTTAGGAAAGATATAACTCTTCCCTTCCATAAAGATACAATGGGGAGATTAGACATACATATGTTAATTCTCAATTATTCTTGGAGTAATCATAATAACTAACTCAGTTCTTTGCTTTGATATGCCTTTATATTTAAACAAATATCCCAATATAGGAATATCTCCTAACAAAGGAACTTTTCTTATTGTCTCTATATCTTGGTCAGTAATTAGTCCACCAATAATCAATGGCTCATTGTTTTTCAACATAACAGTTACTTCTGTCTCTCTTGATTTTACTGTCGGAGGAGCACCTGCAGCAGAAATTTGTGGAATATCCACTTTTGGTTTTACTGTTAATGTAATCCATCCTTCAGGACTTACAGTTGGTGTTACTGTAAGTTGGATCCCTGCAGTTATATACTCCCATGTTTCTTGCACAGTAGAAATACCACCAGCTCCTGTAGTAGTTTGCGTCTTTGATGTCTTATATGGTATTCTTTCTCCTGCTAAGATTACTGCTGTTTTATTATTCAAAGTGGTAACCCTTGGATTTGACAGAATCTTTGCTTTCCCTTTAGAAACTAAAGCAGCAACTGCTGCTTGTGCTGTCATACCAAAATCTCTAGTGAATCTGCCAAATGCAAATGTAGCAAAAGGCGAAACCCCTGTAGGAAATACAGAAGTTAAAGCTTCACCAGTATTCAACTCACCTCTACCTGAATTGGTAATATCTACCCCACCAGGCACTGTTTTTTGGAAAACAAAACCAGCACCTTGCCCTTCAGACACCTGAAATCCTCCTAAACCCCATTGAATTCCAAGATCTCTTAAATCATCAGCTGAGATATCTATTATCTGTGCTTCTATAGAAACTTGATATGGTTTTACATCAAGTTTTTTTATCAACTCTTCAATATATGCTAAACCTTCCTCTGTCTCTGTAACAATTAAGGAATTTGTCCTTTGGTCAACACTTATCATACCTTTTGTTCTGCCTTCTGCTTGACGAATTTGGTCAATTTGTGATTTAACCTCAGTTGCTGTAGCATAGTTTAATGGAAAAATCTTCGTATAAACAACATCCAAACTCCTTTCTTTCTCAAATGTTTCTGGAGTTGCTACACGGATTATATTCTCTGAGACAGGAGCATAAGATAATTTTGTAATCTTTAACAAATTTTCAAATGCTTTATCAAACGGAACATTTTTTAAACTTATAGTAACTTTACCTGTTACATCCGGCCCATAAATTATATTAACCTTTGCTTTTATTGCTAACATTTGTAAAACATCAGGAATATCCGCATCTACACATTCTAAAGTTACTAATGTTTTTGGCAATGTAAATTTTTCTTTAGAAGGTTTGGCAGATTCAGCTGAAGAAGGTTCTTTTTCTACTTTTTTTATAGGTAGTAATATTTTTAGTTTATTTTCTTCTAAAGTTATTTCATAATCTCGTTTTTTTACTAAATCCAAAACTATACGGACAACTTGTGGTTCTTTTTTGAACTGCCCAACACGAATTTTTTTAACATATCCATTATTAACAACAACTTCCTCCTTATCAAATTTTAATATACAATTTTTTACATCAACAACAACTCTTGGAGGATTATCTAAGGTAGATTTTACAAAATCAGGTTTAATACTAAAAATAATTTCAATAAAATCTTTATTAACAACTATATCTTTCAACTCATTATTTTCTGTTTTTAAAACTCCTATTGAAGATTTAGTTTCAGCTTGCTGGGTGGTTTCTTGTGTGAGAGTACTCTCTTGCGCATAAAATTTTAAAGATTGTATTAAAAACAAAAATATTAATAATATTTTCAATTTATTGTTCATAAAAATTTTTTCCTCCTGCTCAAAAACTTAAATTTTCTTCTTTAAGCGAAAACTCTTTAAATTCGTTTTCTTCTGTAATCAATATAACTTTTTGTGGTTTTTGTTCTTTATCAAAAACAATTTTACCAGAAAAACCCTTCACCAATCTGTTTTGGCTATCATAGAGTTTACCATTAACTAACAAATAACTACCATAAGGACTACTAAATAAAGCTATCTTATCCATTCTGTCAATTATAAACCCTTTGAGTTGCAAACTTCCTATAGGTGGAACTGTAGCATCCGTTGTTAAACCTAATTTTGCTTTTGCTACTTTTTCTCCAGACAATGGAGTAAAAGGATCTCTATATGCTAAACCTTCATATATATATTTTTCTTTGGTCTGTTTTTGCTGTGTTGTCTGTAAAGGAACTAAATCCTGTAGCTTTATCTGAGAAGCTTCTTTTTGAGTAGTTTTTGATGAAATCTCTGACAATTGTTTTCTTCTACTTCCACAAGAAAAAATTGATGTACACAATAATAATGTTATTATAAGTTTTATTTTCATTTCAATGTATATGCAAAAACTTGAATTTCTCCAGAAAGATTATTTTCTTCAGAAGGTTCGTATCTTAGTTTTAAATTTGACGATGCAAAAATTCTTTTCTGTTGTGCAATAGACGCTAAAAATTGTCCTAAATTATGATATCTACATTTAAAACTTAGGAAAAAGGGGATTTCGTTAAACTCTTTTGCAGAAGATATAATGTTTTGCCGTTCCAACCTTGAAATTTTAATATTATAATTCTGTGATTCTTTCCCTATAATCTTTAATAACTCTGGAACATTTGCTTCCTTAGGAAGCTTTTTTTCAAGTTCTGCTATTTCTATCTGTAAAGTTCCTGTCTCTTGCTTTAAATATGGTAAATTTTCTGCAAGAATTTTTGCACGTTTTAGTTCTTGTGATTTCTCTATTATTTTTTGCTCTGTTTTTTTTATTTTATCATTTATAGGAATTAATAAAAATTTAAAATAAATGACTGTAAGAAATATAAAACCTGCAGCTATAATGATTAAGTTTTGTTGTTCTTTTTTCATATAAATTATTCAGGAATATAAACAAAATCTACAACGAAATTATGTAACTCATACTTATCCTGTTGAGCAATCTCTATCTTGCCCAATGTAACATTTCTGAAACATTTTGATTGTTCTAAGTTTGCTAAAAAATTTGCTATTGAAAATTTATCATAACTATTACAGACAAGAGATGTTTTAATTTCTTTTATTTTCCTTTCGTTGTCAAATAATGTTTCTGTTTTTAATTCAACAAGCCAAACACCATCAGGCAAAGATCTCAACAAACTCACCATAAGTTTAGGATAACATAAACCATTAAACAGTAAGCCTTCTACAAGTTTTTTCCTTGCTTGAAGAGTTGTTCTTATCGTCTCTAATTGTTTTACTTCTTTAATTACTGGTTCCAATTTGCTAAGTTCATAATCTAACTTTGAACTTTGGAAATTAAGCTGAGCCAAATATGAAATCTTTGATAAATATATTAAAGAAAAAATTCCTATAATGCATAAAAAGAAAAAAATTATAATTTTTACTATATTCTGAAATCTTTGTTGCTCAATTATTTCCTTAGGTAAAAGATTAATATTAACCATAAGACAGGCCTCTAATCGCTAATCCTGTTGCTACTGGCAAAATTGCTCTTTCTTCAAAAAGAATTCCTTCAGAATTTTCTATATTTTTAAACGGATCAAGATATTCAACTTCAACTTTAAATTCATTATAAAAATGTAAATCAAGATTTTTTATTATACTTCCACCACCACTCAAAAATATTTTTGATAATGGCTTTTGCTCTCCTTCTTGAAAATAATAAAAATCTATAATTTTATGTATTTCTGAAATAAGTTCTTTTAAGGCTAACATTAAATTTTTTGAAAATAAAAGTTCAAATTTTTTTTGCTCTTGAATGTATAGTTCTCTTTTCTCCTCATCAACAATCAACCCTTCGCTTTTTAAACATTCCAAAATGACATCTTCTTCTATCTGTTGTGCTTTTTTAATTTCAGAAATTATGCTGTCTAATCCTATTGGTAAATCCCTACTCACACGAGTAACACCTTTTTCAATAATACCAATGTTTGTCATTTCTCCACCTATATTAACCACACACACAACATCATCTTTAACATTATAGTTGTAGTTTATAACCTTTTCTAAAACAAAAATATCTACATCAATACATAAAGGTGTTAATCTGCATTCTTTTAACAATTTTATCCTATAATCAATTAACTCTTTTCTAACAGCAACCACCACTACTTCATTCTTCTTTACATTCTTATCTATAACTTCACCAATAACATCAAAACTTAAATATACATCTGTGATTGGGAAAGGAATAAATGATTCTGCTTCAATAGAGATTGATTTTTCTAATTCTTCTTTTGACATTATTGGCAGTTTTATATACCTTATAACTACAGAAGGACCAGAAACAGAAATAGCTACTTTTTCTGGCAAAGAAGGATTTTCTGCAAAAAGATTTTTAATAGTCTGTAAGATTACTTCTTGTTTAGTATCAAAATCTAATTTTTCTTTAATTTTTAAAGGCAAGATTTTAAAATCAACAAGTTTATATTTTTTATCTTTAGAAGTAACAAGATGAACTAATTTAATATTTTTAGAACCAATATCTAAACCTAAACATTTTGTTTTTGAAAAGAAATTTAAAATCATTTTTAAATATATAAACTTAAAATTTAAATTGCAATAAATAAGGTATTGAAAATTTATAGAAGTAAGCCGGCTTCTGTCCTATACCTTTACACAAATTTGTGAAACGAGATAGGTGTATCATCTATCTACTGCGACCTACCTAAATCTTGGTCTTGCTTCCTGCAAGGATTTAGCCGTTTCACTTCTAACTTCTCCTTGGCTAAAACACCAAGGCATTGTTAGAACTAATCCTACCTTCAAAAGGTAGAATTTTTCTATCCTTGCGGATAGAAACGTCTCTGTTCGCACCTCTATCCCGCACTCAACAAACTGTTAAAAAATTTCGATAAACACCTACTCTATAGTTGTAAATTGTACACATCTCAGAATTACTCAACAATTTTCACTAAACAAATTGTTGAGTGCGGGATGGTTGGTTTCCTACAAGAATCCCATAATTGCTGGACGTCTTGTAGTCACCAACTGCATTTTTTCACTTCTCCCTACAATTTGCGGGGAGAAGTGAGGAAGGCCGGACTTTCCTCTCCATCCCGCACTCACGGGATGTGAGTGCGGGATGGAGCGATACATTCTTCTATAAATTTTCAATTTTCTCTAAATCTTTTGGAATATACAATATTCTTGAACATGATTCACAAAAAACAAATTCTTCATATTTTGATATCTCATTTATTTCTTGTTGTGTCAACCTCATATGACACTTACCACAACTTTTATCATTTAAATTAACCTCAGATAAAGCACCATCTTTATTAGAACTTATATGCTCATAAACTGAAAGATATTTTTTTTCTATCTGCGAAGCAAAATTTTGTCTTTGACTTTTTAACTCCTCAAGTTGTTTATTTAATTGTTGCTGTGTTAACTTTAAATCTACAATTTTTTTTTCAATTTCTTTACTTATCTGATTATATTCTTTCTCTTTCAAATTTGCTTCTTTTTGTAGTTCATCAATTTTACTCATCAATTCTAAAATTTCTGTTTCAATATTATCTTTCTGTTGATTTAATTTTTCAATCTCTGCAAGCAAAGCACGATATTGTTCATTAGTCTTTACAGTATTAAGTTCTTGGTTATGTTTTTTGATTTGTTGTTCAATTGTTTGAAGATCTAATTCCTTTTGTTTAATCTGTAGTTGAAGATTTTTTATCCCCTCTTTATTTTGAGAGACACTTTGTTGAAGTTGTTTTATTTCCAACTCGTATTTTTCTACTTCAATAGGGATAGAATTTATTTTTTCTTCTAAACTTGTTATTTCATCATCATATTTTTGCAATTTTATTAACTTTTTAAATTCTAAAACAAATTGCAAATTCATTTTTGTTTTTTATCAAATTTTTAAATCTTTGTCAATGATTGAAAAAGTTTTACCCTTTTTTGAAAATTCTTACTACCAAAAATAGCATTTCCAACAACCGGCAGATCACAACCTAATTTAATTATTTCTCTAATATTATTCTCATTAATCCCACCATCTGCTGAAATTAGAAACCTAAGTTTTTCTTTTTTACGATATTCATCTAACAATTTTATCTTTGAAACACATTCTGTTAAAATCTTCTGCCCACCAAAACCAGGTTCTACAGTCATAACTAAAACTAAATCTAAATATTCTAAATATTGGCAAATTTCTTTTACTTCTGTTTTTGGCTTTATTGAAATACCACAAAAAATATTATTTTTTTTAATCTCAAATATTAAATTTTTAATTTCTTCTTTGCTTAACGTTTCATAATGAAAAACAACTAAATTAGCACCACCATCAATATACTCCTGTACACTTTTTTGTGGTTGTTCTATCATAAGATGGACATCAAAAAAACATTTTGTGTATTTTCTCAGACATTTAATAACTGGTGGGCCAAATGTTAGATTTGGCACAAAATTTCCATCCATAACATCTAAGTGTAAAACTTGGACATTTAAAGATTCCAACTTTTCAACTATATTTTTCAAATTTGCTAAATCACTATTAAGCAAAGATACAGAAACCGTTGGCAAATTTTTAATTAATTTTTTTAAATCTCTATTTTTCATCTATTAAAATTCCATCTACAAATATTCTTATTTTTGAATTTTTTCTATGAGGAATGTACAATAAAATTTTTTCTTTTGGCAATGTTAATTTATTATATAAAATATGTTATCCTTCATCACTTATTTGAACAATTTTAACATTTTTTGGCAAATTTCCTATAAAAGGAATTTCATATTCAAAATTATAACTTTGTTTATCCTCTGCTTTTTCTGTTGTAGTATCTTTTTGTGTAGATAAATTTTGAGAAAGTGTAATCTCTATAACATCTGTTAAATTAACAACACTATCAGGTGGTGGATTCTGTTCAACCACTATATCATTTTGTGGAATCTGTTCTACTGATTTATATTTTATATTCAACTGCAAACCATAAGTTTCAGCCCAAGATTTAACCTCAGAAAATGACTTGTTAATAAAATCAGGCATAAGTATAATATTATCGGGAGGCAATCCTAAAGAGATTTTTAAATCTATTGGTGTATTTTTATCTACTATGCTTCCCTCAGAATAATTCTGCCACATAACTTTTCCTTTTGAATACCTCAAAGAATAACACTCAGTCATACTTCCTACAACTAATCCATACTGTCTTATAATCACCTCTGCTTTACGTTTATCCTCTCCTAAAACATTTGGAACGAAAACTTTCTCTCCACCTAAACTCACCACAACATTGATAACCCTACCTTTTCGCACAGTCATACCCGCTTGTGGCTGTTGATTAACAATTGTTCCTGCTGGTAGCTGTGGATTATAAACCTCTGCAACCTTTTTTAGTCCCAAACCTAAATCTGAAACAATTTTTAATGCTTCTAATACTGATTTATTCTCTATATTTGGAACTATAACTTCCTTTTTTGAATGTACAATTAAACCTATACTTTGATACACTATTATGTATATAAAAAACAAGATTGCTAATGTGATAATTACTCTTATACGCCAAACTTTTTTTCTTCTGCGAGATATCATAAACTCACATTCCTCCAGAAATGTTAAAATATGAAATAATTTCTTTATCTTCAGCAAGCTGTTTTGCAAAGATTAACTCAAATTTTAAAACAAATGATTGTAAAACAAATGTGTTTAATTTAAATTTTACACCAAAAGAATTATAACTATTTAATTCTTTATCCCAACCAAAATCCACAAATGGTTCACTATAAAATCCTTTAAAAAACAAGTCAGGAAATAAATACCACATATAATAGTTTATATCATATACAATTGGTATCCTATATCCTATTCTAACTAAATATGCTTGTTGTGATTTAACCTCACCATACTTCAACCCACTAATACCATACACCCCACCCAAATCAAAAGTTAATTTTTCTTTATCCCTACCAGCAATACATCCTATTTTAATATTTGTAAACAAACTATGTTCTTTACCTAAATGAATATACTTAATAAAATCATATTTCAATATTTGATATGAATAATCTCCATCAAAAATCTTATCTGAAATCTGAAGTGAAACTTGATGATATGAACCATTTATTGGTTCCAAATATTTTCCATTTATAGTATTTCTTATGTAACTCAAATAGATAATATTTTCTCGTTTAGTTTCCTCAGAATATTCTTGTTCATCTTTATAATTCTTGTATATATAACCCGAGATAAAATTTAAATACGAAATATTATTCAAAGGATAAGAAACTCCTAAGTCTAACTCTGTGAAACTTCTTGATTCTTTCAATACATAATAATATACTTTTTCTCCGGATATACCAAAAATTATTGCTGGACGAAATTTTAAAAAATTATATGTTAAAGAATAATTATAGTTTTTGTCTCCTAAAACTACTGTGTTTAAAGCAATGTTGTGTTCCCCCACCATATCAGATCCTTGCCAGTATAATAACATAATTAACCCTTCATAAGAAGAATAATATAACATTGGGAAAAAAAGGTCTGTCGAAAAATTAAACCTGTAAGGTTTAGAAAATCTTTTAGGATTTTCCAAAAACGAAATTTTGTTAAAATTTTCTGATTTAATTTCAAAAACCTGAATTTTATCTTTTAATTCATCAAAAGAATATCCATATATTTTTTGATTAAAATTTCTATAATAACACAAAAATACCTTATCTTCAAATGAATAAATATAAGAGATACCACCAATAACATTTGTAAGTTGAGCAAACTTTGAGAGGTCATTTAATTCGACTAAAAATAAATTTTTTACACCATAAAAATTTTTCTCATAATCTTTATTATAGTCACTTATAAAAATAATTTTATTTTCATCCAAAAACCAACCAAAATTTTCATCACTTAAAGTAGATGTAATTTGATACTCCTTACTTTCTTCTAAACTGTAAATAAATATATCTGTTTGCCAAGTTGAAACATTGTTTTTAACACAAGGGAGTTCTTTTGTATAAACAATTTTTTTATCATCTTTTGACAAAGCAATTTGTGAGATAAAGTTTTTATCTTCCATTATTTTAGATAAAGATTCATCTTTAATTCTGTACTCAAAGATAACACTTTTGCAATCCTTTATTCCACACACAAAAATTTTTTCTCCACAAGAAGTGATATATGCTGAATTTACTAAATCAATCTCTTTAATATTTATCTTTTTTAATACTCTATTATTAATATCATAGAGATAAATAAAACTTTTGTTATCTTTTATTCCTACAAAACACAACAGACCTCCATCAGAAACAGATATCCTTGTATCATTCATTTGTAAAACATCAACATTTTTATCCATTATCCTTTTAGGTATTAAAATTTTTTTTCTGCTTTGTTTTCTGTCAATATAATAAAACATCATCTTACCATCATTATCGCCAATAAAAATTACTTTATCTTTAAATACTACAGGAGAATAATGATATGTAGGATAAACTTCTTTTTCTGAAACAATCAATTTTTTTTCATCTAAATCAGTCATTGAATTAATTTTTATTTCATAATTATATTCTGTTTTCATTTCTTCAAAAAATTTTTGCTGTAAACTTTTTAAGTTTGTCCCTAAAGCAATGTTTAAAACACTATTTGCTTCAAACCTGTCCCTGTAAAGTTTTAAAATTGCAACTAATCTTTCTTTACCATATTCTTTTTCTATAAAATCCATAAGTTTTGCTGACTGCTCATATGCAGGTAAAACCATATGTGGTTTTAAATGAGAAAATTTGTTTAGATGCTCAAGTGGTATCATTTTATCAGAAGAAGCCATATCGCGAACATACATCTCTTGCTCTGTCTTAGTAAACAAAGAAGCCCTATATTCTGCCAAACCTTCTAATAACCAATCAGGATAAAAAACTGACTTCAAAAGCAGTGGTGTTCTCCAAGTGCCCGAATATAAAATGTTAAACTCTACCTCATGAACAAATTCATGATTTATAACATGTTGTAGGAACTTCCTTGAACCAGTGTATGGTATAAGAAACCTATTTTTAAATGCCTCAGTTACACCACCTGTACCTTCAGAAACATCTACAATCGTATTTTGCAAAAACTGTTGATATCCGTAATAGAGAAAAAATGGTATCTTGTAATCAAACTTTAGATCAAAAAATTCTGTATTTTTAGTGAAAGTTTCTTCTAAAAGATTTTCTACTTCAGGCAAGATTTCTTTTAGTTGTTCTTTTGGATAGTAAATTTCAAAGTTGTCAGTCGTGTAAATTTTATAATTTAAAACTTCTGTTTTAAAACCATATAATAAAGATGAAAAAAGCAATAGAAAGAATAATGATTTTTTCATTTTATCTACAATTTGAACAATTTTTAGATATACAAGTGGAACAACTACTTAAAGAACCTGAAACATCTGACGAATTTTCTGATTTTGAAGAAAAACTAACTAAAGAAATTTTTTTATCCAAATTTTTAGAATTACACTTTGGACATATTGGCACTTCACCAGAAAATATTAATAATTCAAACTCAAAACTACAATTTTTGCATTTATATTCATATATCGGCATAACAAAAACTCCTTTGTTTTTTATTTAAACAAATTCTTTATATAAGATTTTTATTATTTTTTTCCAGGCTGTTTTTTCTTCCTCATTAAGCTCAATTTTTTTACCTTTTGCGAAATTATTGCTTTCAATGTATTTTTCTAAAGAGATAAAAATCTGCTTATACTTTTCTAAATGAAACTTTATAAAAAATTCAGGGATTTTTTTCATATTGTTTATACAATACCCAAAATGTGGTACACAAAGACCTTTTGAATTCAAAAATTTTTCCTTAAATTCTTTGTCATTTATATAATTTAAAATAATAGATATGTATCTTGCTTCTAAATCTTTTATAAACTCACACACATCACATTTTTTATTTTTATGAATATCTCTTTTACTCTTTGACTCTAAATTTTTTATAACATTTCCTAATAAATCTTTATAAAGAATTGAAACAGCTAAAGCGTCATTATATGAAAGAAGTTTATAAGAGTGTAAAGTACAAAATCCATAGTTTTTCCTAAACTTCTCTCTAAAAGGAATATCATTGACATTTTCGTATAAAAGATTATCAAAATACTTTTCAACTTTGTCTTTTATTAAAAAACATATAGGACATCCATCCTTAGAGAACGCATCCACAAGTTCAAAATATGAAAGATGTTTATCTTGTAATTTCATAATTTTTGTTTATACAAAACTTTATAATTAAAAACAACATTACTTGTTTTTTTTAAAATTTTTTTGTAGTAAAATAAAAATTTATTCAAAAACTTCTCTGCAGGAGTTTTATACTATGGCAAAAAAAGATAATGAACAACAAAGATTAGATTTTGAAGCACAAAATATAATTCCTCGTGATATCGGCGAGGAAATGAAGACATCTTATACTGATTATGCAATGAGTGTTATTGCAGGACGTGCGTTGCCAGATGTTCGTGATGGGCTAAAACCTGTACATAGAAGAATACTTTATGTAATGAAAGAAATGGGGCTCAAACATAACTTGCC
>Ga0308421_1000015_pt1 | contig 86424 bp, 72 predicted proteins | sample HotsprSampleMS60_FD_203673 | JGI IMG/M metagenome (GOLD analysis project Ga0308421, IMG submission 203673) | Hot spring phototrophic mat microbial communities from Mushroom Spring, Yellowstone National Park, Wyoming, United States - 20090730_MS60 ...
TGCATTTGCGGGATAGCCGCGGAATTTTGTTAGTTTGTAGCATCAAAGCGAAGCTTTAAGTATGAAGGTGTTAGGTATTTGTAGGGCACGGCTTTAGCCGTGCAAATATAGGTTATAGGTTTTGGGTTATGGTATCCGCAGGATTTATCCTGTCCCGCAACTTGTGGGATAGCGGTCGCATTCATCCAACAAAATAAAAGTATTAATTTTATGTACACAATAAGAATAATTCCTTGTTTAGATGTAAAAGAAGGTAAAGTTGTAAAAGGTGTACATTTTAAAAACCTTCGTTATGCAGGAGACCCAGTTGAACTTGCAAAATGGTATTCTGATGAAGGTGCTGATGAAATAGTTTTTTTAGACATAACCGCTACTATTGAGAAAAGAAAAACAATATATGAAGTTGTAGAAAAAACAGCAAAAAATGTTTTTGTGCCATTAACTGTAGGTGGTGGAGTTAGAAGTTTAGAAGATATAAGGAATTTATTAAATTCTGGTGCTGACAAGGTTGCAATAAACACTGCTGCTGTAAAAAATCCTTTGCTTGTTAAACAAGCAACAGAGATGTTTGGCTCTCAATGTATAGTTGTGGCGATAGATGCAAAAAGAGTTCAGAGTTCAAAGTTAAGAGTTAAAAGTAAATGTAAGAAAAGTGTAAGTTGGGAGGTGTATATAAACGCTGGTACTACACCAATAGGTCTTGATGCTATATTGTGGGCGAAAAAAGTTCAAAAAATTGGTGCGGGTGAGATTTTGCTTACAAGTATAGATGCTGATGGAACAAAACAAGGTTATGATATAGAACTTACTAAAAATGTTGTAGACAGTGTTTCAATACCAGTTATTGCTTCAGGTGGGGCAGGGAAGATTGAGCATTTTATTGAAGTGATTAAAAAAGCGAATGTCTCAGCTGTTTTAGCTGCCTCTGTTTTTCATTATAAAAAATATTCAATTGAAAAAGTAAAAATAGCTTTAAAAAAATCTGGTATAAATGTGAGGATATAAATAAGTAGATGTGTGGATGGGTTAATGGGTTGATGGGTTAATTAGTTGATAGTTCATCCCACAATTTAACTCGTAGTTCAAAATTTGACATTATTTAACGACATAATAATAAATCTATGAAACATAAACAAAATTGTATATATTTTATTTCTGACAGACCCTGTTTATATCATAAGAAAGATAATAATATAACTTGTGATAGTTGCAAATATTATAAACCGATAAACAAAAAAATTTTAATAATAAAACTTTCCGCATTAGGAGATGTAGTTAGAACAACCTCAATTTTAAAACCTCTAAAAAACAAATATAAAAACTCAAAAATTATTTGGCTTACTGAAGATAACGCCTGTGATATTTTAAAAAACAATCCTTATGTTTCAGAGATTATACCCTATAGTAAAGTATTTGAACTTTATAATTCAAACTTTGATGTTTTAATAAACCTTGATTTAGATATACATACATTAAGAATAACAAAAAATATATTTGCTAAAGAAAAGTATGGTTTTTATCTTGATGAGAAAGAAAATATTATTTGTTCAAATAAAGCTGCAGAAGAATGGTTTGATTTAAGCCATAATGATGTCTTGAAAAAGAGAAATAAAAAGACATATCAAAAGTACATAATGGAAATATTAGGATTTAAAAATTTAAATCCACTAAATTATCCAATAATAATTAATCTTACAAATGAAGAAAAGAAGTTTGCAAAAAATTTTGCAAAAAAATTTTTTATCTCAAAAAATGACTTTGTAGTAGGCATAAACTTAGGTGGTGGAGATAAGTGGAAAAAGAAGGAATATCCTGTTGAACAGACAGCGGAGTTGATTAAGCTTATAGTTAATAGTTTCCCGCAAATTGCGGGATTTATAGTTCATAGTAAAAGAGATATAAAAGTGCTTTTATTTGGTGGGAAGAAAGAGGGGGATAGAAATAAAAAAATAGTTTCTTTAGTTAATAATCCAAAATTGATAGATACAGGATGCAACAATACCCTAAGGGAATTTTTTTCTTTAATAGACCTCTGTGATGTATTAATAACTTCAGATACACTTGCATTACATATCGCCTTAGCATTAAAAAAGAAAGTTATAGCATTATTTGGCCCGACCTCTCCGAACGAGATAGAGATGTATGGTTTAGGAGAAAAAATTGTTTCGCCAAAAAAATGTGTTGTCTGTTATAAAAGAGATTGCAATGTAAAGCCTGATTGTATGCAGTCAATCCCACCGAAGATAATATATGATAAATTCCTAAAATTTTCTTCTCTTAGATAAATGAAACAAAGATTGGATAAAATTTTAGTTGACAGAAAATTAGCAGAGACAAGAAGTAAAGCACAAAGAATTATAGAAGAATTCGGAGTAAAAGTCGATTCACAAGTTATTTACGATGTGTCAAAAATGGTAGCTGAAGATGCAAAAATAGAAATTTTAGAGCCATACAAATATGTTTCATCTGGTGGATACAAACTTGAAGGATTGTTAAAAACAGGTATTATTGATGTAAAAAATAAAGTTTGTTTTGACATTGGTTCTTCAGCTGGTGGTTTTGTAGATTGCCTTTTGAAATTTGGTGCAAAAAAAGTTTATTGTTGTGATGTAGGTAAAGGACTTTTACATCCAAAACTTCGTTCTGATGAAAGAGTAGTTTTGTTTGAAGGAGTAAACTTTAGATATTTTGTTGAGTTAGGATACAAAGAAAAGATAAAAGATAAAATAGATGTTTTTACAATAGATGTTTCATTTATATCATTGACAAAGATTTTGCCTGTGGTGAAAAAAATTGCTGAGTATCCACAAAATGTTGTAGCACTTGTTAAACCACAGTTTGAGTGTGAACCAAAATATGTTAAAAAAGGTATTGTAAAAGAAGAAAAATATAGACAACAAGCAGTAGAAAAAATTGTTTCTTTTGCAGAAAGTTTAGGATATAAAAAAATTACAGTTGAAGAATCAAAAGTAAAAGGTAAAGAAGGAAATATTGAATATTTTGCTGTGTTTTATTTTCCATCAAATAATCAAATGTAGGGTGAACATTTAGGCTTGCTTAATAAAATGCAAAACTTATACAGAAAAATTTTTTTTACAACTACGAAATATATCATCCTAAGAAATTTTTTCATGTGTATTACTGGACTTCTTAGTATTCTTATTGTTCGTCTTCTTGGTCCGTCTGAATATGGTAAATACTCATTAGTATGGCAACTTATCAGTACAATAGGACCTATAGTTTCTTTAGGGTGGCAGGCAACTTTAGCAAAATTTGTCCCTGAAAAAACTGATGAAGAAAAAAAATGTTTGTTCACGCAAAGTTTTTTAAGTGTTGTAATAGCGTCTATTGTATCTTTTATAATTGGGTTTTTTATAATACAACTTTTTCCAAAAATTGTTCCTTTAGAAATTAAAGATTTAAAATTTGTCTTTTTGATATTTATAATTTTAGTAGCATTTTTTAATGTTTTTGAAGGTTTTTATCGTGGGTTAGGAAAGTTTAACGAATGGACTGTTATTGATGGTCTTCGTTCAAACTTGGGTAATATCTTAGGAATAATTTTATTGATTGTAGGGCATAGATATTACAAACCAATAATTTTGAGTAATTTCCTTTTTAGTTGTTTTTTTTTCTTTTTAATATTTAGTTATTTATTTAAATGGATAATTATAGATTCTAAAATGTTAAACCTAAGAATTGAGAAAGAAATACAAAATTTTGTATTAACTATGTTTGTTGGACAAATTGTTTTGTTGTTTGGAACAACTATTGATTCTGTTTTGCTACGTGCTTTATTAAAAGACCCAACTCAAGTTGGGTTTTACAATGCTGGTATCCGTATACCAAAAGTGATAGAACTTATGTTAATTGCGCCATTACCAACTCCGTTTTTATATTATTTTTCCCATCCAGAATTGGAACAAAATAAAGAAAAAATCCTAGAGTTTGGTTCACGGTTATTAGGAGTAATATTTGGCTTTTGTGGAATATTTTTGTTTTCTTTCTCTCGAGAAATTATTTTGTTTTTATTCGGAAGTAATTATAACGAAAGCATAATGGTTCTAAGAATTTTTTCTTTAATCTTATATATTCTTGGATTTAATATTTTAGTTTCACCATATTTTCAATCTATAAATAAACCTCAAATTCCGTTAATTGCTGGAATTATTAGTTTTGTTGTATTTTTTGTTGGTGATATATTTTTAATTCCTAAATTCAAATCAATAGCTCCTGCAATAAGTGTGCTGATAGGATTATTTATACAAACAATGTTTATTCTTTATTTTCTTTCAAGATTAAATGTTAAATATTTGACAAACTTTATCTTGCTAACTTTATGTATAATAGTTTCTGTTTTTGTTGGATTTTATACTGTTTTTTACATTTCATTACTTGTTTTTATTATTTGTGTTATTTTAACAAGGTTAATTACCTTGGACGATATAAAAAGATGGCAATCTGTGACAATTATCACAACTAAAAATGTTAAAAGTTAGAGGTAGAATTGTATATGATAACAAAGAAACAATATATTGAAAAATACAATAACCTTTATAAAGAACAACAGTTAAGTAAATTTGATGAATATATAAGAAACAAAACTTTAATTGAACTATTTAAGAAACCAGAAAAAGTTTTAGATTTAGCAGGTGGTGATGGTTCAGTAAGCGAATGGTTGATGAAATCCGTCGGTTGTGATGTAACATTTGTAGATATTTCAGAAGTTGCACTTGAAAAAGCAAAAAGTAGAGGTATTAAGAAAGTATTTTGTGTAAATATTGATGAAGAACCACTACCATTTGAAGATGCAACTTTTGATACTGTATTTTGGGGAGACAATATTGAACATTTATATAATCCGATGTTTACTTTGCAAGAAATAAAACGTGTTCTTCGTGGTGGTGGTAGAGTTATAATTTCTTTCCCTAATATGGGTTACTGGTACTATAGATATTATTACTTAAAATATGGAGAAATTATCCGTACCGAAGGAACATTAAATGAACCGTGGGAATGGGAACACATAAGATTTTTTAATTTAAAAATAATTAGAAAAATGCTTACAAGAACTGGATTCTGTGTATCAAAAGTTTATGGAGTGAATGACCCTAAATTTAAAATTCAATGTCAACTGATGAAATTTTTACCAAGTATATTCGCTTCTATTCTTATAGTTGTTGCTGAAAAAAATGAAATTTTTATTTGTAGTAGAACCATTATCTTATGAGTGGCTTGGAATTATGTATGTCTCGGCTGTATTAAAAAATTTTGGCTTAGAGACAAAACTTTTTGTTATTGGAGAAGATATTACTAACATTCTTGAATGGCAGCCAGATTTTGTTGGGTATAGCGTTTTAACAGGTAGTCATAGAAACTTTTTTAAGTTTAACTATGAATTAAAACAAAAGTTAGATTTTGTTTCAGTTTTTGGAGGTCTTCATCCAACCTATTTTCCACAAATGGTTAATGAAACAGGTGTTGATTATATTGTTCGTGGAGAAGCAGAAGAATCTATAGAAATATTACTTAATAGACCAAAAGAAAAAATTATTTTTGCTAAGTTACCTCAAAATTTGGATTTAATACCTTTTCCAGATAGAGAGCTTATTTATAGCCATATACCTACTGAAAGAAAAAATCCGATAAGGCATTTTATTGCCTCTCGAGGTTGTCCTTTTGATTGTCCTTATTGTTACAACAATGCTGCAAAGAAATTGTATCCAAATCAAAAATGGGTTAGATATCGTTCTGTAGATAATGTTATTGAAGAAATACAATTAGTACTTGATAAATATGGTGGAAATTTATTTATTTCCAGTATGACTGTTTTGATTTAAATAAAAAATGGTTGTTTGATTTTCTTAGATTATATAAACAAAAAATTGGACTTCCGTTACATTGTATAATACGATTGGATTTATTAGATGAAGAAACTGCAAGAAGGTTGAAAGAAGCAGGTTGTTATTGTGTTCGTTGCGCTGTAGAATGTGGTAATGACGAGGTAAGAAAAAGGGTTCTTAAAAGGAAAATGAGTAAACAACAAATATTTAATGGAACACAATTGTTACATAAATATGATATTAAATTTGTTTTACAAAACATGTTGTGTTTACCTGATACAAATATAAAAATAGATTTAGAAACTTTGATGTTAAACATTAAATGTAAACCAACGCTTGCTTGGTCATCAATATTTCAGCCGTATCCTGGGACTGAATTAGGTGATCTTTTTCCTCAAGTTACAATAGATAATATTAATCCTTCATTTTATGAAGATAGTGTCATAGATATTCCTGATAAAAAATTACGGATTCGTTTACAAAAATTGTTTGGTGTGGTGGTTAGATATCCTATTTTAAGATATTTATTACCTCTACTTTTAAGACTACCTTTGGATAATTTTTATAAAACTATTTGGAAATGGAACAATAAACTTGCTGACCGAAAATTGTATGGTGGAATAATATGAAGAAAGTTGCAATAATTTGTTTCTATGCTGGAGTAGTAGAACGTGGTGCAGAAAATTTAGCATATTATTTGTACAAAATGCTCCCCTTTGAAACGAAAGTTTATAGTAAAGTTTCCACTGGCTGGACATCTGCTATTTCTTACAAAGAATATAAGAATTGGAAAAAATTTATAAAAATTAGTAAGCGTACAGGATTTTATCGTTTGCTTTACCAGTTAGAAAAAGTTAATCCATATTTTGATGTTTTTAGTGAGGATTTCTTTGATGTTCTAAGTTTTGCTAAAAATCTTTTAATTGAACTCAAAGAAAACAAGCCGGATTTTATAATAAATATAAACGGCTCCACAGTTGGTTATTTTTTAGCAAAATATAGGGAAAATAATTATGTCCCATTTGTTTCAGTGGGTGGTGCTGGGAAAAATATCACCGAAATAAAAAATGCTCAGGTAGGACCAAATGTTTATATTGCCCAAACACCATCAATGTATAAATTCATCAAACAAAAAGTTCCAAAAGTAAATGTAGAACTAATTGCTATTGGTGCGGATTTAAAAATTTATGATGATGCGAAAAGTTTAAATAATGAAGAATTAAAACAATTAAGTAAAAACACTAAATGTCCAATCTTTCAAAGACCAATAATACTATCTACATCGGCACTTCAAAAGAATAAACGTTTGGATTATTTGATTAGAGTAGTCGCAAGATTACCACAAGGAAGTTTAATTTTTACGAGCGATGGCATTGATAGAGGATATTTATTATATTTAGGGAAAAAGTTTCTTGGGAATAGATTTATTTATTTAGGTGTAGTTGATAAAGAAGTTTTACCACGGATTTACAAAACTTGTGATGTGTTTTGTCTCCCTTCAATAAATGAACCTTTTGGGAATGTATTTATTGAAGCAATGGCTGCAAATAAACCTGTTGTTGCTGATGATGATGAGGATAGAAGATGGATTATAGGAGATGCCGGAGTTTTGACTGATGTAAGAAGTGTTGAAAAAATTGCTGATGCACTCTGGAAAGCGTATAATACTGACTGGGGCAACGGGCCAAGAAAACAAGCAGAAAAATTTTCCTGGGATAAGATAATTGAACAATATTCAGATTTAATTGAAAAATTAAGTGGGAGGAAAGGAACATGCCAATAGTAATGAACTATGAAGCAATGTTTGGCTCAGAATCAGAACTAATAACAGATAAACTTATGTCAGAAATTTTACCTGTAACTATTCGGGAAAGTGTTATAAAAAGTGTATGTGAAAAAGCAAAGAAGGAAAAAAAATGGGTTCTGATTTTTGTAGTTGGTACAAAACCTTGTTTTTATAAATTTTGGGGTTCAATTGTTGCTGCGGAAAAATACGATATTCCTTATTTTATAGTAAATGCCGGTCAACATTATGAATCAATTCTTACCTATGGTATTAAAGAATTTAATTATGAAGATAAAATTGCTGTTAATTTGTCCATCCGTGGAGATTTAGCTCAAAAAGCTGGCGAGATTATTTTCAAGATGAGCTGGTTAGCAAGATATATCACTAAACATTGGCCTAAGGTGATGGCAGTTCCGGTTGTTTTGGGTGACACAATATTAACCAATACTGTGCCAATGGCTTGGATGTTTTCTGTTCAAAAAAAGTGTATTCATAATGAAGCGGGACTTCGGTCAATGTATCCACTTGTGGTAAAAGAAATAAACAAAGGGTTATCAATAGAAAAATTTATTGAGCTACAATTTTATGGGGGATGGAAACTTTTAACAATAGAACCATTCCCTGAACAATATGATACTTATACTGCATCTGCTGGATGTGAATATTTATTTGCTCCATTAGAGATTAACAAAAAACACCTTTTGCGAGAAGGATATAATGAAGAAAATATATTTGTTATTGGTGGAACAGTAGTTGATGCGTTAGAATTGAAGATGAAAGAAAAACCAAAGAAAAGTATATTTTCAATTTATCCACAATTAGGGAAAAATAAATGGATTAGAATAGATATTCATCGTAAGGAAAATCTTACCAAAAGACGCCTACAAAATATAGTTGGAGCAATTACTGAATTAGTAAAAAAGAAGTATCATATAAACTTTGTAGAAATGAATGCTACAAAAATTGCTTTAGAACAATGGGGATTATTAAAAGATTTATTAAAATTAAGAAAATACAAAAATTTTCTTTATACTCCTATTTGGCAAGAATATTCAAATGTTATAGAATTTTATAGATCAAAAAATTGCCTTTTAGGATTAACCGATAGTGGGGGACTACAAGAAGAGTTAAATATGATAGGAAAACCATGTCTAACTTTGAGGTTTAATACAGATCGTCCAGAGACAATTTTTGAAGGGAAAGGTAATTTACTTGTCCCACCAATAATTAAAGAGTTTATTGTTAAAATTGTTGAATATGTTTGTAAGAATGAGAAGATATATAAACAAATGAGTGAACCTAAAAAATTGTATGGAGAAAAAGTTGGAGAAAAATTCATCCAGGTTATTTTAACATTAATGAAAAGGAAACATAAACTTTTTACTTGGGCACAAGAACGGTTAGATTTCTGGAAAGAAAAATGAACATCCTTTTGATTTATTTTAAACATAAATGGTCCGCTGCTGAATATTTTGAAAAAGCATTTAAGAAATTTGCACAGGTTTGTACTTTTGATTTTGCGAAAACACCATATTGGGGAGATTTTAGGTTTAAACTACCTTTTTATATTCCAAAAGGTTCCCCTGTTTTTATACAAAAAGTTATAAAAGATTTTAATAAAAATTTTGATTTAATAATTGAAATAACAACTGCTGGGCAGCATCATCTTGTTGGATATAGGAAACTAAAAATTCCAAAAGTGTTAATTGCTTGTGATGTTTACAGGTTTGACCAAATAAAATTTATGTTATGGATGAAAAATGATTTTGATTATATTTTCTCTTCACAAAAAAATTTTGTAGAAATTTTTAGACCAAAAAAATCTTTTTGGTTACCATACGCATCAGACCCTGAAATTCATAAGAAATTTGACTTACCAAAAATTTATGATGTTGTTTTTGTTGGTAATGTTAATCCTTCTATTTATCCTGAAAGAGTAAGATTGTTAAAACTTATTGGTGAAAAATTTAATTTAAAAGTATTTACAAATGTTTATGGGGAAGATATGGCAAAAATTTATTCTCAAGCAAAAATTGTGTTTAATAAATCAGCTGCTGGAGAAATAAATATGCGTGTTCTTGAAACACTTGCTTGTGGCAGTTTGCTTTGCACTGATAGATTAAAACCAGAAGTCGGTCTTGAAGAAATTTTTGAGGATAAAAAACATCTTGTTCTATATGATAATGAAAAAGAATTGTTAGAAAAAATTGATTATTATTTAACGCATGAAACAGAACGTGAGGAAATTGCTTATAATGGATATAAAGAAGTGTTATCAAAACATACTTACGAGCATAGGGCAAAAGAAATATTAAATGTTGTAAAAAATGAAATACCATCGTGAAAATTATGATATAGACAAAATCTGTCCACTTTGGACTGACTACCAAGTTGTTCAGTTGATTAAACCTAATTCTGTTATTTTAGAAATCGGTTGTGCTACAGGATATATTGGAAAGTTTTTAAAAGAAAAAAGAAATTGTATAATGTTCGCTGTAGAAATTGATAAAGAAGCAGCAGAGATTGCAAAACCATATTATGAAAAAATTATTATAGGTGATGTAGAAAACGAAGATGTTTTAAATCAACTATCAACTATTAACTATCAACTATTTGACTATATCTTATGTATGAGTGTTTTAGAACATTTAAGATGGCCACAAAAAGTTTTAGTTAATCTAAAAAAATTTTTAAAACCAGAAGGTAGTGTTATTGTTGCGATACCAAATGTTGCACATTGGTCTATACGACTAAAACTTTTATTTGGCGATTTTGATTATGGCAAAGGACTTTTTGGAACAGACCACGGCAAAGGAATCATGGATGAAACACATCTAAGATTTTTTACTTTAAAGACAATGAAAAAACTTATCTCAGATGCTGGGTATAAAATTGAATATTATTCTTTTGACCCAGATAAAGGTATACCAAAATTCCACGGTTTGTTGTTAAGAATTCCTGGTGGATGGAAAATTCTTAAAAAAATTTATTCATTATCTCCGTCTCTTTTTGGATTTCAATTTATATTTAAGATTAAACCGATATGATTGATTTGTCTATTACAATAGTAAATTATAATTCATCTGATTTACTTGAACAATGTTTGGATTCAATCTACAAACACACAAAAGATATAGAATTTGAAGTTTTTGTTGTTGACAATGCTTCAACTGATAATAGTGTTGAAATGGTTAGGACGAAATTTCCTGCTGTAAAATTGATTATAAGTAAAAAAAATTTATATCTCACTGGTGGACGAAATTTAGCCTTAAAAAAAGCCCAAGGGAAATATGTTCATAATATCGCTCCTGATATACTCTACATAAATAATGCTCCTAAAAAAATAATAGAGTTTATGGAAAAACATCCAGAGGTAGGTGTTTTGGGCCCACAAGTATTAAATTCTGATGGTTCTATTCAAGAAAGTGGTGCGAAATTTATGAATATTTTAGACGGTTTATGGAACTTTCTTATGCTAGATGGAGTTTTTGGGTTAAACAATCCTATCAGAAAAAGGTGGCATTACTACCCTTGGGATAGAAATACTTTAAAAGAAGTGGATGTTGTAACGGGTTGTTGTTTGACGTTCCGGAGAGAATTGCTCGAAAAAATAGGTTATTGGGACGAAAATCTGCTTATCTACGCGGAAGAAGATGATTGGTGTAAAAGAGTAAAAAGTTTAGGTTACAAGGTGGTTTATTATCCCGAAGCAAAAGTAATACATCACCATGCTAAAGGTGGAACACAGGCACTTGGCAGAAATATTTCTGAGAAGATATATTTTAATGACCTACTTTATTATTACAAAAAATATTACGGATCTTATATATATATAATTTTTAGAATGATACTTTCTATAACCTTACCGTTGTTATTCTTTTTTCGGAGAATAAAAAGTTGGCTATTTAGATAAAAAATTTTTGCCCATTAGAAAGAAACCTGTTGTTATAAAGGAATTCTCTGTACTAGATAAAATTCACTATATTTCATAAGCACAGATCTTTCATTACTGGCAAGTATCAATGGATAAACATGGTAAAGAAAAAAAAGAAAGGATATTTTTCAACTCAATGCTTTATTATTATAAAAAACATTTTGGTATATTCCATTATTTAATTTTATGGCTAATTTTAAATTTTTATACAAAGCCAATACTTAAAATTGTAAGAACTATTAAATCTATCTTATGAAAATTGCTTTTAATGCAATTCGTGTTAGCAACAAAGCAGGTTCTGGGTTTGATACTTTTATTATAAATTTTGTTAACGAATTTGCCCTATATGTTTATTCAAATAAGTTAAACATTGATTTTGATGTATATACCTTATATCCTCAACATTTTCCTGAAGTAAAGAAAGAAAATATAAAACAAGTAAAAATTCCTTTTATAAGACAAAAGTCAAACACTTATACAACCAACTCAACTACAACTTATAAAACACATCCACCCGTTCACACATCCACCCATCCACTTATTTACTTATTTGCTGACTATTTCCGTATGTTTTGGACACAGTTTATTTTTCCTTTTTATGCTAAAAAATATGATTTGATTGTTAATTTAACACAATTTGAAGCAAGTGTTTTTAATTTGGAAAAACAAGTAGTTGTTGTTCACGATTTAATTCCATACATATTTAAAGATCAGAAACATAAACATAAATTTTTTGTTTACAAAATATTGCCATATATCTTAAGAAAAGTAAAAAATATTTGTGCTGTTTCTGTTAATACTAAATCAGACTTGGTAAAAATATTAGGTGTAAAAGAAAATAAAATAGTAGTTATTTATGAATCTGTTGATAAAAACATTGAAATTTATAGTAAACAAAATTTTGAACTTGAGAAAAATTTGTTATTAAGTGGAATAAATATTGGAAGATATATATTATTTGTTGGGAGTTGTGATAAAAGAAAAAATTTAGAAAATGTAATTAAAGCTTTTGATATTGTATGTAAAAGAGAAAAGAATTTGTATTTAGTGGTTGTGGGGTTTCTGAACGAAAATAACAAAAGATATTATAAAAAAATTATAAAAAATTTTAATAAAATAAAAATTTTAGGCCATATCAGTATAAAAGAATTAGTTATTTTATATAAAAATGCTGAATTGTTTTTGTTCCCAACTTTATATGAAGGTTTTGGTTTACCACCGCTTGAAGCGATGGCTTGCGGTTGTCCTGTAGTTGTTTCAGATAAAGGTTCTTTGCCGGAAGTATGTGGTGATGCAGCAGTTTATGTTAACCCGTATGATCCTAAAAGCATTGCTGAAGGGGTACTTAAAGTTTTAACTGATGAAAATCTAAGGCAGAATTTAATCCAAAAAGGGTACCAACAAGTTAAAAAATTTTCATGGGAACAAACTGTTAAGAAATTTCTAGAAGTGTTGAATTGTAAGTAAGATTATTGTATTTTATTCAAACAGTTCAAAATCAGTTTAAAATATTGAGGATTAAGTTTATGCCACAAACTTTAGAAGAAAGAGTTTCATATTTAGAAGGTAAAGTTGAAGGTGTAGAAGAGGCTGTTAGAAAAATTAGTGCTGACATTTTAATGCTTTCCGAACGGATAGACCATCTTGAAGTTACAATTGATACTAGGTTAAATGCTTTAGAAGAAAGGATTGATAAAAGGTTTGAAGCAGTTGATAGACGTTTTGAATCAATAGATAAGCGTTTTGAGTAAATAGATAAGCGATTTGAATCAATAGACAAACGTTTCGAATCAATAGATAAACGTTTTGAAACTATTGATAAAAAGTTTAATTGGTTAATAGGGATTGTTTTTTCTTCTTGGGTAACTTTATTTGTTGCTATTTTATTAAAGAGGTGAAATAAAATTTATACTATGGTAAAAAGGAGGACTAAATTTTATGTCTAAAGAAGAAAAATTAAAAGCGTTAAATCTTGCAATATCACAAATTGAGAAAGAATTTGGTAAAGAGGCGATTGTGAAATTAGGTGAGAAAAAAACGCTCACTGTAGAAGTTATTCCAACAGGAATATTAACTTTAGATTTAGCGTTAGGTGTTGGTGGTGTACCACGAGGTAGAGTTATAGAAATTTTTGGTCCTGAGGCGTCAGGGAAAACAACTTTAGCATTAACAATTGCTGCTGAGGCACAAAAACAAGGTGGTATCGCAGCGATAATTGATGCAGAACATGCGTTTGACCCGAAGTTTGCAAAAATTCTTGGAGTTGATGTTGAGAACATGTATGTTTCACAACCTGATTATGGTGAACAAGCATTAGAAATTGCAGAAACACTTGTCCGTAGTGGTGCAGTAGATGTTGTGATAGTTGACTCAGTTGCAGCATTGGTACCAAAAGCTGAGATTGAAGGTGAGATGGGAGAAGCACAGATTGGTCTTCAAGCACGACTTATGTCACAAGCGTTAAGAAAACTTACCGCAGCTGTTAATAAATCTAAATCCATAATTATTTTTATTAACCAGATAAGACATAAAATTGGTGTTATGTACGGTTCACCTGAGACAACTACTGGTGGGTTAGCGTTAAAATTTTATGCTTCGTTACGACTTGAAGTAAGGAAAGCAGATTCTATAAGAATAGGTGATGAAACAGTTGGTTCTTGGGTCAAAGTAAAAGTTGCAAAAAACAAAGTTGCACCTCCGTTTAAAGAAGCTATGTATGAGTTTTATTTTGAAAAAGGGATTGACAGGATTGGTTCTGTTTTAGATACAGCAGTTGATGAAGGAATAATTGAAAAAGCTGGTTCTTGGTATACATATAGAAACGAGAAATTAGGTCAAGGAAGAGAACAAGTTAAGAATTTCTTGATTTCAAACTCACAAGTTGTACAAGAGATAGAGTCAACCATAAGGAAAAAATATTTTGAACAAAGTTCACAAGAAGAAAAACAAACAAAGAAATAATTTTTATCTTATCGTTTTTTAATAAATAAACACAAAGTTTCTTGTCTTTTTTATTACATTGTCTTTTTTTATTTTTATTAAAAATGAAAAAAACAAAAGTAGTTCATTCTTAATTTTTTCCACAGGTTTACTTAATAAAATCTAAAATTATGAAACTATTATTTATTTCGCATACTTTCCCTTATCCGTTAAACGAAGGAATAAAAGTTCCTGTATATAATCTTATAAAAGAATTTTCAAAGTTTTATGAAGTACATCTTTTAAGTTTTGTTTTACCTCAAGAAAAAAAGTATATAGAAGAAATAAAAAAGTTTTGTGTTGAAGTTTATACTATAGAGTTTATCCCGTCAAAAAGTTTTGTTAAAAGGATTCTTAATACATTTTTTTCTAAATCACCATATAATGTGAAACAATTTTTTTCTATTGAAATGAAGAACAAGATTTTAGAACTTGTTAATCAACAAAATTTTGATATTTTATTTTTTGATTTTTTTACAACTGCAATATATGGTAGTTTTGTTAAACTTCCAATACCAAAGTTGTTTCATTATCACGATGCTGTAAGTATGTATTTTTATAGAAATTCTTTGGTTAATACAAATTTTTTTGAACAATTTTATTGGTATAAACAATATAAAAAAATTTTAAATTTTGAAAAAAAATTACCAGTTTGGTTTGACAAAATAACTGTTGTAGCAAAAAAAGATAAAGATTGGTTTGTTGAAAATTTAAATATTGAGTCAAAAAATATTGAAGTTATACCAAATGGTGTAGATATTGAATATTTTAAATTTTGTACTGAAGAATTAAGAATAAAAAACAAAGAAAAACTTGGGATTAAATCACCATCAATAATTTTTAGAGGAATAATGAATTTTCAACCAAATGTAGACGCATGTATTTGGTTTTTAGAAAATGTTTTCCCGATAATCAAAAATAAAATTAAAAACATAAAGTTTTATATTGTTGGTCCTGAGCCAACAAAGAAAATTTTAAAGTATAAAAGTGATGATGTAATAATTACAGGTTATGTTGAAGATTTAAAAGAATTTATGTCTGCTTGTGATATCAATATATGTCCTATGATTTCAGGCTCTGGGATTAAAAACAAAATTTTAGAATCATTGGCGATTGGTACACCAACAATAGCAACATCTATTGCAGCAGAAGGTATACCGGAACTTAAAGACGGAGAAAATATTTTAATAGCAGACACACCTGCAGAGTTTGTAGAAAAAATAGAATTGTTATTGACGAACAAAGAATTATACAAGAAAATTGCGGATAATGGAAGAAAACTTATTGAAGAAAATTATACTTGGGAAAAACAAGCAAAGAAGTTTTTAGATATTTTTGAAGAGTTAAAAGAAAACTATAAAACAAAAAAAATTTCTATCATTGTTCCTGCCTATAACGAAGAAAAAACGATTGGTAATGTGTTGAATACATTAAACACAACAGATTTTGGTTTAGAAAAAGAAATAATAGTTGTAGATGATGGTTCAATAGATAATACACGGGCTATTATAGAAAAATTTAAAAATAATAACTTAAAAATTGTTTCCCATAAGACAAACCAAGGTAAAGGTGCTGCGATAAAAACTGGTATACAAAATTCAACTGGTGATATAATAGTAATACAAGATGCTGATTGGGAATATAACCCACAGGAGTTAAAGAATCTTATTCAACCAATAATTGATAAAAAAACCTCGGTTGTATACGGCTCACGGTTTTTGAAAGAAAATCCTTGCATTTACAAAAGTTATTATTTAGGTAATAAATTTATAAGTTTTTTAATCTCGTTTTTGTTCAAACAAAAAGTTACAGATTCTTACACCTGTTATAAAGTATTTCATAAAACAGTTTTTAAAGATATAGATATAAAAAGTAAACGTTTTGAGTTTGAAGCAGAGATTACTTGTAAACTTTTGAAAAACAAATATAAAATTTTAGAACTGCCTATTTCTTATAACCCGCGTTCAATACAACAGGGCAAAAAAATTAAGTTTAAAGATGCAATAATTGGGATTTTAACAATTTTAAAAATTAGGTTTTTTTAATTAACTATGTGTGGAATAGTTGGAATCTATAACTTTGGTAATAAAAAAAAAGTTAGTAAAGATATACTTAAAAAGATGTGTGACGTTATTGTTCATCGTGGGCCTGATGAAGAGGGATGTTACGTAGGTTCAGAGTTTAGAGTTCAGAGTTCAGAGTTCGGCAATATCGGGTTAGGTATAAGAAGGTTAGCTATTATTGATCTGCAAACAGGTAGCCAACCTATACATAATGAAGATAGTACATTATGGATTGTTTGTAATGGCGAGATTTATAATTTTTTGGAACTGCGTGAAGAGTTAATTAAAAAAGGACATAGGTTTTATACAAAAAGTGATGTTGAGACAATAATTCATTTGTATGAAAATTTTGGTATTAATTGTCTTCAATATCTTCGTGGAATGTTTGCGTTTGCGTTATGGGATGAGAAAAAACAAAGGTTGTTTTTAGCAAGAGATAGGGTTGGTAAAAAACCGTTATATTACACTATACATAACGGAAGTTTAGTTTTTGCTTCAGAGATAAAATCTATACTACAATATCTAGAAGGCACACCTGAAATAAATTTTGAAGCAATTGATTATTATTTAACTTATCAGTATATCCCACAACCAATAACTATATTTAAAAATATATTTAAACTACCTCCTGCGTCATATATGGTATGTGATAAAAATGGAAATATAAAAATAGAGAAATACTGGGAGTTAGATTTTAGAAAAAAACAGAAAATAACATTTGATGAAGCAAAACAACGAATTAGAGAAATTTTGTCTGAAGCGACAAAGTTGCGTCTTATAAGTGATGTTACATTAGGTGCGTTTTTGTCAGGAGGGCATGATTCAAGTATTGTTGTTGGGCTTATGGCTTTAAACTCTAAAGATAAAGTAAAAACATTTTCTGTAGGGTTTAAAGAACAGGGCTTTTCAGAATTAAAATACGCAAGAATTGTTGCAAAACATTTTGATACTGACCATACTGAGATTATAGTTGAACCCAAAATGGCTGAGATTTTACCAAAACTTGTATGGTACTATGACCAACCTTTTGCTGATACATCTATTGTACCATCATATTATGTATCAAATGTTACAAGAAAATATGTAAAAGTTGCACTAAATGGTGATGGTGGGGATGAAAATTTCTGTGGATATTTAAGATATCCAGCAATAAAACTTTCTTCGTTGTTCCCATTTGAAATTTTAGGTAGTAAATTTTACACCGAACTTGGCAAACTTATACCTTTGATTGAAACAACTTCTGCAAAAAATAAATTGAGATATTTTAGAAGATTTTTTACTGCTTTAGGCAACCCCACTCCTGTAAGACAAGTCCTTTGGCATTGTTTTTTTACAAACGAGCTAAAAAATTTTATATATTCTGATTTTATGAAATCAATTGTTAAACAAAATGTTTATGACTATTTAGTGAACACTTATTATTCAGCAAAAGCATACGATATAATTGACAGAATTTCATATACAGATATAAATACATATCTTCCAGAGGATTTGCTTGTTAAGATGGACATAGCATCAATGGCAAACTCGCTTGAGGCACGTTCACCATTTTTAGACCATAAACTTTTAGAATTTACTTCTTCTATACCATCATCGTGGAAGTTAGGATGCGGCTTTAAAACAAAATATATTTTGAAAGAAACATTTAAAGATTTTCTGCCAAAAGAGATTGTCAAAAGGCATAAACAAGGATTTGGTATTCCAATCGGTAAATGGCTAAGGTACGACCTTAAAGAATTTGTTAAAGAAATATTATATTCTGAAAAATTTATCTTACGAGGATTGTTTAATCACAAAAATGTAAAAATTTTGCTTGAGAAACATTTTTCAGGTAAAGAAGATCATGGATACAGAATTTTTGCTTTAATTATTTTAGAGATATGGTTCAGGCTCTTCGTTGAAAAAGAATTTGAAATTTTATAGGAAGATAAACTTTAAAATTAAAGTAAAGAAAGGAAACAGAAATTATGAAGGTTCCATTTTTAAACCTAAATATTTCTGATAAAGTTGTAAGTAAAGAAATAGAAAATGTAGTAAAAGATGTTATAAAAAGGAAAGAATTTATATTAGGTAAAGAATTAAAAGAATTTGAAGAAAAGTTTGCAGAATATATTGGCTGTAGTTATACAGTGGGAGTGTCTTCAGGTTCAGCGGCACTACTTTTATCTTTAAAATCCTTAGATATAAAAGATGGAGATTATGTTATAACAACACCGTTTACTTTCACTGCTACTGCTGAGGTTATACTACATTGTAATGCAAAAATAATTTTTGCTGATATTGACGAAAAAACATATAATATATCACCACAAGAAGTTGAAGAATGTGTTGAAAAAGTTGGGCAGAAAATAAAAGCAGTTATTCCTGTGCATTTGTATGGCCAACCTTGTGATATGGAAAAAATTGTTGAGATATGTAAAAAGCATAATGTTAAAATAATAGAAGATGCAGCACAAGCACATGGGGCAGAAGTTGAGTTCGGAATTCAGAGTTCAGAATTAAGAGTAAATAAAGTAACTGACGCTTCTAACCCAGTAGCGAAGCGAAGTGGGTTTCAGCGTCGAAAAGTTGGTTCAATAGGTGATTTAGGATGTTTCAGTTTTTATCCTACAAAAAATTTAGGTTGTTATGGTGATGGTGGGTTGGTTACAACTGATAACAAAACTCTTTATGAAAAATTGTTGAGATTAAGAAATCACGGTAGAGTTGAACATTATTTGTATAAACACATAGGTTTTAATGCAAGGTTAGATAATTTACAAGCAGCAATACTTTTAGTGAAACTTAAATACTTAGATAAATGGAATAAAGAAAGACAAAAAATTGCAGAAATTTATAATAAAGAGTTAGCAGATGTTGGCGATATTGTTACACCTTATGTTCAACCAAATGTTTCTCATGTTTATCATCTTTATGTTATAAGGACAAAATATAGAGATAAATTAATGGACTTCTTAAAAAATAATGGTATAGGATGTGCAATGCAATATGCAGTTCCATTAAATTTACAACCTGCTTATAAAGGGAAATACGAAAAAGTTAGCGAACTTAAAACTGTAAGGAAAGTTGCAAACGAAGTGTTAAGTTTGCCAATATACCCTGGTCTTAAAGAATCACAGATTGAATATGTCATTAACAAAATAAAACAATTTTTTAAAAACATATAAATTTTGTTTGGTAGCCGCAACCTTTAGGTTGCGTTTATCCTCGGTAATATTACATCCCGCATTTTGCGGGACGGCTACCAAAATTGATATTATGACACAGCCAATCTTCAGTCTGCGTTTAAATTTGTAGTTGCAGACCTTAGTCTGCCACGCACCTAAGAAAGGAGAAAAACTTCTATGAAAATTTTAGTAACAGGCGGTGCTGGGTTTATAGGTTCATTTTTAGTTGATGAACTTGTAAGAAGAAAACATGAAGTTATAATTTACGATGTTCTTGATAAACAAGTCCATATTGATGGTAAGACACCATATTATTTAAATAAAAAAGCAAAGTTTGTTCAAGCAGATATAAGAGATTATGAAAAATTAAAGAAGACAATTTTGGATAACAAAATTGAAGTTATTTATCATCTTGCAGCAAAAGTTGGTGTTGGACAATCACAATATCAAATAAAAGAATACATAGATGTTAATGTTGGTGGAACAAGTAATCTTTTGGATATTTTAGTTAATTACAAAACAGATGTTAAAAAACTAATTGTTGCGTCATCAATGTCAACATATGGTGAAGGAGTTTATTTTTGCAAAAAATGTAATTATTATTTCCAACCTGATTTAAGAACTGAAGAACAACTTAACAAAAACTTGTGGGAAATTTTTTGTCCAAAATGTAGAAATTTAGCAGTACCAAAACCTACACCTGAAACTGAAAAACAGGTTTGTCATTCAATTTATGCGTTGTCAAAAAAAGTGCAAGAAGAAATGTGTTTAATCATTGGTAAAACATACAAAATACCAACAGTCGCATTGAGGTTTTTTAATGTTTATGGACCGAGACAATCATTATCAAATCCTTACACAGGTGTTGCAGCAATATTTATGTCAAGAATAAAAAATAATAAACCCCCAATAATTTTTGAAGATGGTTTACAAACAAGAGATTTTGTTTATGTCACAGATGTAGTCCAAGCATGTATTTTAGCATTAAATGAAAAAGCAAATTATCAAGTTTACAATGTAGGATGTGGAAAACCAATAAAAATTTTAGATGTAGCAAAAACCATAGCTAAAATTTATAAAAAAGATATAGAGCCAGAGATAAGAAACAAATATCGTAAAGGTGATATTCGTCATTGTTTTGCTGATATAAAAAAAATTAAAAAAGAACTTGGGTTTAAACCAAAAGTAAGTTTTGAAGAAGGTATTAAAAAACTTGTAACATGGTCAAAAACAGCACAAGCAATTGATTTTTATGAAAAAGCAGAGGAAGAGTTAAAAGAAAGAGGACTTTTATGAAAATAATAATAACAGGTGGGTGTGGATTCATAGGAACAAATGTAGCATTGTTTCATTTAAAAAAGAAACACAAAGTTGTTGTTATAGACAACTTATCTCGTCGTGGGACAGAAGTAAACTTGTCTTTGTTAAAAAAATATAAAAATCTTAAATTTTATAAAGTTGATATAATAGACAAAGAAAAAATTAACAAAATTTTTTCACAAAACAAAGATGTTGATATAGTATACCATCTTGCAGCACAAGTTGCAGTAACAACTTCAGTGTTAAATCCATACGAAGATTTTGAAATCAATGCTTTAGGAACAATAAATGTTTTAGAAGCAGTAAGAAAATACACACCTAAAACATTTTTTATATTTTCTTCAACAAACAAAGTTTATGGCGGGATGGAAAATATAAAGATAGAAGAAAGAAATAGTAGATATTTCGCAGTAGATTATCCTAAAGGTATTGATGAAAACTTTAATTTAGATTTTCATTCACCATATGGTTGTTCAAAAGGTGCAGCTGACCAGTATGTCAGAGATTATTCAAGAATTTATGGGTTAGATACAGTTGTGTTTCGCCAATCTTGTATTTATGGTCCCAACCAGTTTGGTATAGAAGACCAGGGATGGGTTGCGTATTTTTGTATACAGGCAATGTTTGATAAAGAAATAACAATATATGGTGATGGAAAACAAGTTAGGGATGTTTTATACATTGACGACTTAATAGATGCATATTTGCTTTCATATAAAAACAGAAAAAAAGTTAAAGGTGAAATTTTTAATATCGGCGGTGGACCACAAAACCAGGTTGGTATATCAGAGTTTATAGAATATCTTAAGAGAAAACTTAATAAATCTATAAGATACAAATTTTCTAATTGGCGTCCTGGTGACCAAAAATACTTTGTTTCAGATAATTCTAAACTATATAAATATTTAAACTGGACACCAAAAATATCTATGCAAAACGGTGTTGACAAACTTATAGATTGGATAGAAAAAAATAAGCACATAATTTCAAAATTTTATAAATAGTTAATTTTTAGTCCAAAAAGGTTGTAAATATGTTGTTATCGGTGATAATTCCAGTGTATAATGAAAAAAATACTATTTTAAAAATTTTAGAAAAAGTTAAAAGTGTTAAAATAGATAAAGAAATAATTATAGTTGATGACTTTTCCAATGATGGAACAAGAGAAATTTTGGAGAGTCTAAAAGGTAAAGATGAAAAATTGAAAATTATTTTTCAAAAGAAACATGTAGGAAAAGGTTTTGCGATAAGAACTGCTCTAAAATTTGTTGAAGGAGAAATAGTTTTGATACAGGATGCTGATTTAGAATACGATCCGAACGAGTATCCTAAACTAATAGAACCAATCTTAGAGGGTAAGGCAAAGGTTGTATACGGTTCACGAGTTTTAAAAAAAAATCCTAAAGCTTCTATAATATTTTACATTGGAGGACGTTTTTTGTCATTTTTGACGAATTTATTGTATGGGACCAACATTACTGATGAGCCTACTGGTTATAAGGTCTTTTCTACAGATGTCTTAAAATCAATTGATTTGAAATGTTTAGGATTTGAATTCTGCCCTGAAGTTACTGCAAAGGTTGCAAAAAAAGGGTATAAAATTTATGAAGTACCAATAAACTATAATCCACGAAGTATAAAAGAAGGAAAAAAGATTAGATTTAAAGATGCTTTAAAAGCAGTTTTTACTTTAATAAAATATAGATTTATTGATTGACAACATCCAATTTAATAATGAACTATAGAGTTATAATACTTATTTTACTTGCATTCACTTTAAGAATTTCGTTTTTGATAGTTGCACCTGCACGACCTCTTACATGGGATGATACTATTTCTTGGGATTCTGTGGCATGGAATTTATTAAATAAACAAGGATTTACTGAAATTGATAACACACCAACACATGTACGCCCCCCTGTTTATCCAATTTTTTTAGCTTTGGTGTATAAATTTTTTGGAAGAAATTATACTATTGTACACTTAATTCAAACAATAATCAGTTCTCTAATTATTGTTTTAATATATTGGTTATCAAATAAATTCTTTAATGACATAAGAATTGCTTTTTTTTCTGCTATGATATGTGCTATATGGCCAGCGTTTATAGTATATACTGGAATTATCGGAACAGAAACTTTATATTCTTTTATATTTATTTTGTTTTTATATTTTCTTTATATAGCATATACAAAATCGGATATAAAGTATTATATTTTGAGTGGCATTGTCTTAGGAATAACGAATTTAACTCGCTCTACCATTGTGTTTTATCCTTTGTTTTTAATAGTGATAGAATATCTTATTAAAAAAGATGTTAAAAAAATCAAAAACATATTATTAATGTTTGTTTTAAGTATGTTGATAGTATTACCCTGGACGATTAGAAATTATAAAGTTTTTGGAAGATTTCTATTGATTAATACAAGTGCAGGTGAACTTTTTTGGGCTGGTACTTATGGACCATGGGATGGGTATATAAAACATAATCGTGATGAGTATTTTCATTCTTTGTTTAACCTAAGAAATCCTGTTGATAATGAAAGAAAAATGTTTCGTGAAGGAGTAAAGAATATAATAAATAATCCTGGAATTTTTTTAAAATTAACAATAAAGAAATTTTTTAGATTATGGTTCAAACCAGTTGGACAGGAGTTGGTGGAGAAAAAATATAAAATTTTAGGTAAGGTTATGTATTTAGTGCAAACAATTATATTTGTAACTTTTCTGTATGGATTTATAAAAGCTTATAATGAAAAAATGATACCCATTCTTGCAATGTTTATATATTTTGCAGTTATGCATAATTTAATAACTCCATTACCAAGATACAGAATTCCAATAGAGTGGGTTATGTTGATTTTCAGTAGCTATGGTGTTTTGGAAATTTACCGAAGATGTGCTTTAGGAGGGGATAGTTAATGCCTAAAAGTTGCTTTATCTCAATAATAATCCCTGTGTTTAATGAAGAAGATTGTATTGAGAAAACATTAGATAGAAGTTTATTCAGAATAAAATTATGATAAGAATTGGTATAATAGGACTTGGTCATTGGGGACCAAATTATCTAAGAATATTTAATCAATTAGAACATTCCAAAGTTGTAGCTGTTTGTGATCAAGATAAAAATAAAAAAAATCTGATTAAAAATACTAACATAAAGTTTTATTCTGATTATAAAGATATGTTGAAAGACCCTGATATTGATGCGTGTGTAATTGCTACACCAGCGTACACACATTATTCTATTACTAAAGAATTTATAAAAACAAATAGAGATGTTTTAGTAGAAAAACCATTAGCTGTTTCAGTAAAAGAGTGTGAAGAACTTGTTAATCTTGCAGTTAAAAAAAATGTTAAACTTATGGTTGGGCACACATTCTTGTTTAATGATGGTATTAATTGGCTTAAAAATTTTATATCTAACGATGGTATAGGAAAACCATATTATTTTTATGCTGTTAGAACTAATTTAGGACCTATCCGTGAAGATGTAGATGCATTATTAGATTTAGCTACTCATGATATTTCTATTTTTTATTACATATTAGAAGAAAAGCCAGTATATGTTAGTGCAGTAGGGTCTTCTTTTCTTAACAAAAAAAGAGTAGATGTCTCTACTTTAAAAATTAAATTTACAAACAATGTTGATTGTTATGCACATGTTTCATGGTTACAACCTTGTAAAATAAGACAGATCACTGTAGTTGGTGATAAAAAAATGGTAGTGTTTGATGATGTTAATGTTAATGAACCTGTAAGAATTTATGATAAATCTGTAGAGGTAGAAAAAACATATTCAGATTTTGGAGAATTTAAGATGATATTAAGAGATGGAGATATTGTTGTTCCCAAGATTAAAATGGCAGAACCTTTAAAAAATCAATGTCAACATTTTATAGATTGTATTGTTTCTAATAAAAAAATAATTTCTGATGGCAAGTTTGGTTTAGAGATTGTTAGAGTATTAGAAGCAGCAGAGAAATCTTTGAGACAAGATGGTAAGGAGGTAAAAATTGAAGAATAGTAAAAATGTTAAAATAGGTAAAAATTCCTATGTAGACAAGACATCTATTATTGGCTGTCTTTCTCCAAGAATTAAAAAAAATGCTAAACTTTATATTGGAGATAATGCAACAATTCGTAGTAATTGTGTTATTTATTTAGGTTCTAAAATTGGTGACAATTTTGAAACAGGACATAATGTAGTTATCAGAGAAGAAAATGTAATAGGAGATAATGTTAAAATTTGGAACAATACTGTTGTTGATTATAGTTGTAGAATAGGTAATAATGTTAAAATACATTCAAATTGTTATATAGCACAATATACTACAATTGAAGATGATGTTTTTATTGCACCAGGAACAATAATTGCTAACGATCCACATCCTGGCTGTAAATTTTATAAAGAATGTATGAGAGGTCCAACAATAAAAAAAGGTGTCAAAATAGGGTGTAATGTAACATTGTTACCTTTTATTACTATAGGTGAAAATTCTCTTATCGGAGCAGGTAGTGTAGTTACAAAAGATATACCACCTAACTCTGTTGTATATGGTAATCCTGCAAAAGTTTATAAAAAAATTTGGGAACTAAAATGTACAACTGGTATTACAAAAAAACCTTACCCAAAAACTAAGTAAAGGAAACAAAATTTATGAAAGTAAAATTTGTAGATTTAACACGACAAAATAAAATTATTGAAAAGGAAATACTAAATGTGTGGAATAAACAAATTACAAATTGTGATTTTATCTTAGGTAAAGAAGTAGAATTGTTTGAAAAAGAATTTGCATCTTTTTGTGGGACAAAATATGCTGTTGGAGTTAACTCAGGGACAGATGCACTTTTTTTGTCTTTGAAAGCAATAGGTATAAAAGAGGGAGATTCTGTAATAGTTCCAGTGAACACATTTATTGCAACAGCATTTGCTGTAGTTTATACAGGAGCAAAACCAATTTTTGTTGATTGTTCAGAAGAAGATTTTAATTTAGATTTATCTCAAGTAGAAGATGTGTTAAAAAAATATAAAAATAAGTTTAATATCAAAGCAATAATACCAGTTCATCTTTATGGCCAGTGTTGTAATATGGATGAAGTAGTAAATTTAGCAAAAAAATATGAGTTACTAATTGTAGAAGATGCGTGTCAAGCACATGGTGCTAAGTTTAAAAATAAACCCGCAGGTTCGTTCGGAGAATGTGCTGCGTTTAGTTTTTACCCAAGCAAAAATTTAGGTTGTTTTGGAGATGGTGGAATTGTTGTTACGAATAATGAAAGTATCTATAATAAAATATGTATGTTACATAACTATGGACAAAAAGAAAAATATATTCATTTAGAATTAGGTTATAATTCAAGATTAGATAATTTACAAGCTGGGATTTTAAGAGTTAAACTTAAATACTTAGAACAATGGAATCAACAAAGAATTGAGTTAGCAAATTATTATATTGAAAAACTTTCATCAAATAAAAATATTGTTTTACCAAAAGTAAAAAATGACAAAAAACATATTTGGCATCTGTTTGTTATAAGAACAAAACAACGAGATAAATTAAGAAAATACTTAGCAGAAAATGGCGTTGAAACAGGTATACATTATCCGGTCCCATTACATTTAACACCGTCTTTCAAATGGTTAGTATATAAACCTGGCGATTTCCCGATTGCTGAAAAATTCTCTAATGAAATTCTTTCTTTACCTATTTTCCCAGGGATGACTAAAGATGAAATAGGTTATGTTATAGAGGTAATACAAAAATTTCCATGGAAGAATTAAGTGTCATAGTGCCTGCATATAACGAAGCACAAATTTTAACTGACTCAATAAATAAGTTGATATCAGCTTTAAATAAATGTGAATTAAAATACGAGATTGTAATAGTTAATGATGGAAGTACAGACGAGACACCTTCTATTGCAGAAGCACTTTCTAGTAAATACTCATTTATTAAAGTAGTCCATCATAAAAAAAATAAAATGATCGGTGCTGCAATAGTGTCTGGTATATTAGCTTCATCATATGAAAATATTATTCTTTCACCTGTTGATAGTCCTTTAAAAGAAGAACAAATAAAATTGTATATTGAAAAATCAAAATTTGCTGATATAGTTTGTGGATATAGAACTAAGAAAGAAGGATATAGTTTTTTGATGCGTATCTTTTCTTTTATTTATAAAAAATGGCTGGATTTAATGTTTGGTTTAAATTTAAAGGACTATACTTGGATATGTTTGTATAAAAGAAAAATTTTTGAAAAGATTAAACCTATTTTTAATGGTATATCTTTTTTTCCAGAAATACTTGTGAAAGTATATTTAAATGGATACAAAATTGAAGAAGTTGAATCTCCAATGCAAGCAAGAAAAGTTGGTAAAGCAACTGTTGCTAAACCTTCACGGATAATAAATCTCTTTTTTGAAACAATAAAATTAGGATTCCATATTTATTTTAATTATAGAAAAGATATCGTTTTTTTGTTTATTATTTGTTTGTTAGGATTTGTTCTAAGAGTAAGTATAATAAACTTTGGCTTACCATCTAAGAATCTTGCTTTGACAACTTACAATCCTGATGAAGCAATAACTTTTTATTCTATAGAAAAATGGCAACCTAAAAAGTTTTATTTTCATCCTACAGACGGATTTTTCTGGGGTGGGTTCCATTTGTATCCTTCAGCTTTATCCTTAGGCGTTGCAAAAATTTTAGGTTATGTAAAATTTGGGAATAGAGAATTTTATATAAACAATCTTAAAGAAGCAGATAAGTTGTATATTACAGTTAGGTTGTTAATGATACTTTGTGCAACACTATCAATTTTTATAATTTTTCTTATATTAAAATCTGCTTATAGTGATGCCTCTGCTTTGTTAGGTGCTTTTTTGTTGTCAATCCTTCCTATGCATGTTTTTAACTCAATATATGTTCGTCCTGATATAATGATGATGTTTTTTGGATTGTTAGCAATATATTTTTCTTTAAGAATTTTAGAAACAAATAAAACAAAGTATTATATCTTAAGTTGTCTTGCAGTAGGGTTCTCTGCAGGAACAAAAATTAATGGCGCTGTCTTTGGTGTTTTACCAATTGTTGCACATTTTTTGTCTGAGAAAAAAAATAAGAAAATTTATCAGTTGTTTTTAATACCAATAATCTGTTTAGCAGGATTAATTTTGAGTTCTCCTTATATTTTGCTTGATTTTAATAGGACACAATATAGTTTTTTGAGATATTTAAAAAACATTAGTGGTTTTACAATAGGTGCGGGCGATATTGGTCAAATTGTTCTTTTAGGATATGGTCCTTTGAGTTATATAAAACATTATTTAAAATATGGTTGTGGCACAGTAGTTGTGGTTTTTACAATTCTTGGAGTTGTTTTAATGTTGGTCAATGTTTTTAAAAACAAAAATAAAAATAAATATGATATCCTTTTTTTAATTTCAGGACTAATAGTTTTTTTTGTAGTATCTTTTATAACAAAAAATCAAGTTGTGTGGTATACAATGCCTGTTATACCTTTTGTTTTGATTTTTATTTCTCGTGGGATGGAAATAATTTATAAGGCAAGAGACAAACTTTCAAAAACAATTTTTGTTTTACTAACAATATTTTTATTTTGTTATACTTTAATTTATACCTTCTCTTATTGGCGACTTTATAGAGAAAAAAATGTTCGTGAGGAAGCGTCAAAATGGATTGAAAAAAATATACCTAAAGTTGCAAAAGTTGCTATTGCAAGAAGTTATTTTTGGACACCACCTGTTTTAAGACAATACAATCCTCCATATAAAGTTTTAATGGGTGCAGATCCTGTGAAATCTTCTGTTCAAGAAGGTGTGTTAGGATTAAAAAATTTGTTAGATGAAACAGAATATGTTGTTTTGACAGAATATGAATTTAGATGGGCTTTACATCCAAAGTTGCAAAAATATTTTCCTGAACATAAAAAAATTTTGGATGAAATTTTTTATTTAGGAAAGTTTATAAAACTTGCTGAGTTTGATAAAGAAGCAAAATTTTTATTTTTAAAATTCAAAAAAAACTATCCACCTGGCGACTGGTTAATACCAAACCCAAGAATAATAATTTTTAAAAAGGTTTGAATAATAGAAGACAGTTTTGGTATAAATAAATACAAAAAATGGAATCAGTTTAACACTTGCAAGGTTGTAAAAAGGATGATGAATAAAAAATATTTGTTATTTTTAATTATTTTTATAAGTTTTGTATTAAGATTTGTTGGTATAAATTGGCAACTGCCTTATCTTTATCAAACAGAAGAATACAAAACAGTAAACTATACATTGAAAATGGCTGCAACAAAATCGTTGAACCCAAAATTTTTTGAGTATCCATCCCTTTATATGTATTTTATGTTTTTTGTTTATGGTTTATTGTTTATAGGAGGCAAAATTTTAGGTTTTTATTCGTCAGCAGAAGATTTTGCAATAAAATTTTTTAACGATCCAACCGTTGTTTATATTGTTGGCAGATTTTTTTCTGCATTGTTTGGTAGTTTAGTAGTTGTTGCTACATATTTTTTAGGAAAAATGTTATATAACAAACGGGTAGGAGTAATTTCAGCAGTAATGTTAGGGTTCTTACCTATATGGATTGTTTATTCTCATTTTATTAAACCAGAGATGTTTTCAAATCTTTTAGTCGTCTTATTTGCGATTTTTCTTTATAAGTATTTTTTAACTGATGATAATAAATTTTTTTATATCAGTTGTGTATTACTTGGATTAGCTACTTCATCAAGATATCTTTCATTGCCAGCAGGTATTATGATTTTTATAGTATTGGTTTACAAAGATAGAAAATTTTTTTTAAAAAACACATTTTGGGTGGGAGTTGTGGTAATAATTTTGTCTTTTCTAATTGGCACACCTTATTCTTTAATTGATTATAAAACTTTTGTTAAAGATATAATTGGGATTATAAAAGGTCCTGAATTAGGACTTAAAAGAAATATTTTAAGAGGTGTTTTAACAACTATTCATAATTACTTATATATGGGCAATAAAACAATTGTAATAGGTTTGATTTGTTTTTTAGGCACAATCTATAGTTTGTGTAAGCCAACAGTGAAGAAAAGTATGCTTTTATCTGTAGTTTTTATTTTTTTTGTAATAAATTCAACACATTATTTTCCAGCATGGGGATTTTTATTTACTGCGTTTCCTTTTTATATTGTTTTAGGTGCAAAATTTGTTGACGAGATTACTAATAAAACAAGATTTGCTGTTTATGGTTTTTGTTTTTTGATGTTAGTTCCATTATATGAAAGTATTTCGGTTGATATTTCTTTTTGTCTGAAAGATACAAGGACACAAGCACTTGAATGGATTGAGAAAAATATACCTTACAGAGAAAAAATTTTGATTGACAGATATCCAAACTCGCCACCTTTAAGAATGACAAAATCACAACTTGAAAAACTTTATAAAAAAGCAGTTGAGTTAAGTCATTATAAAAAAGAATATTTTTATTGGCAACTTAAAGCACATCCTGGTGAAAATTATGGATACGAAGTTTATGAAGTTTACCATCCACCACATGAGATAGGAACTATCAAACATCAAGTTGAAGAAGCACAAAAAGTTAGAGAACTTGTTGATGTATCTGTAGGGATTGAAGGAGTTAAAAAATTAGGTATAAAATATTTTGTTTACAACAGTTATTCAGCAGAAACTACTACAGAACCACAAATTAAAAACTTTTATCAAGAGGTTGAAAATAAAGCTAAGTTAATTACTGAATTTAAACCAAAAACAAAATTTCATCCAGGACCTGTGATAAGAATTTATGAGTTATAAAATCGAAGAATATCTCACAATCTGTGGAATAGCCTATAAAAATGGTTATGAAATTGCTAAATACTAAAATTTTACTTTTTTTAATTAGTATAATCTTGGTAGTATACATTTTTCCCCTTGATTGGGGATTACCAAATCGTAAAAAAATAAGTCAAATATTTACTGATGAAGAGATTAATACTTTTGTTCCAAAAATGGTTGGGTTAAGAAAAAAATTTTATTCTTTAGTTGAAAAAATACATAGAGATAATAATATAGAAGAAAATATCAAACAAACTTATGATCATAAATCAAAATCTGTACCGTTTAAAGAAATACCACAGGATAGAGTTCTTGATATGACACGAGGATATTTCTTAGGAACTATGAACAGTGATGAACAAAGAAATATTGTTGCGATAAGCAATTTAAATCCTTTAAAGTTTGATTTTAACCCTGACGATTTTACTTATGGTGGGTTATATTTTTATTCTGTTGCAGCAAGTTTTGTTGTAGGGAAGGTATTTGGTATTTTATCTTTAGCAAAAAGTATTGAGTATTATTTTTATCATACACAAGAAGTTGCAAATATGTATTTAATAATAAGAATTTTAAGTTTATTAGGAATAATTGGTAGCGCAATTTTACTTTTTTTATTATCAAAGAGATTTTTTGGTGATAAAGTTACACTATTAAGTGTTTTGTTGTTGCTATGTATACCAATAGTAGTAATAAATGCAAAAACAGCAAAACCTCATACTTTAGGGATGTTTTTTGTTTTGTTCGGTAGTTGGTTTTGTATAAAAATTTTTGATGAAGAAAGTATTAAAAATTATATTTTAAGCAGTATACTTTTTGGTATTTCATTTGCTTTACTTTATTCTAACGCTGTATCAATCCTTATATTGCAATTTACTATTTTGATAAAGAATAATTTTAAATTAAAATCTGTAGTAAATAAAAAAGTTATAATTGCAACTATAATTTTTTTAACAATTTTTTTGTTGACTAACTGGTATATAATACCAGATTTTGGAAAATTTTTACGACGAAAAAAAGAACTTGAGATTATCTTCAATTATGGTAATCTAAATTTAATTGCTTCAGCAATGTTTTTAAAAGATTTTTTTATTACAAACTTACCAATTATATTGTTACCAATGACAATTTTAGGTGTAGCAAAAATTTTGAAAGATAAATTAACGGTTTTTTATCCAATATTATTTTTTGTTTTGATTTATTTTTTGATTGTAGTAATTTATTTAAAACACCCAAATGTTTTTATTATTTGTTTACCATTTATATCAATTTTTTCTGCTTTAGGGATAGAAAGTCTTTTTAATAAAAGTATTGTTAGTAAAATTTATTGTGTGTTAATAATCGTAGTTTTAATTATTTCATCTATATATGGCAATTTTTCGTGCAAAATTGCTGAAAAACGGTTAGTTTTGGCTGGACAGTGGATAAATAAAAATATAGCTGAGTTTTCATCCATAGGTGTTATTGATGGGTACTTTTGTGTAGGGAGTTGGCCTCCATTTAAATTTCTAAAATATAAACTTATCCATTTACCTTCAGAACAACTATGGAGTAAAGAAAATCTACCAGATTATTTAATCTTAGTTAATAATCAAATAGAAAAGTTTAGCGTGTATACACAAAAGGGATATAACATTGTTCTTTATTATGATAATGTTTTAGATAAAATGTTGTTCTATATCTATCCTTCGTTAAGAATTAAAGTTTATAAAAAATGTGTATGAGATATATTAAAAACTTTTTGGAAAAAAATAGATGAAACAGAAAAGTTTTTAAAAACGAGATTGAGTTTGACAAATATCTTTGGTAAAAAGGGAAAAAGATGATAAAAGAAAATTTTGGGTAGTTTTTATATTTAAAAAATTTAAGAAAAATAATATTTAAGAATTAATCCTTTCCTATAAATAATTTCATTTTTATTGAAATCTTATCATAAAAAATATATTAAATACACAAAAATTTTTAGTTAGGGGTTTAAATTTATGTCTTGGCAAGATGAGTTTCAACAAAAAGAAATTTACTGGCAAAAATTTTGGGAAGAACAGAAGATTTTTGAGACAAAAATAGATAAGAATAAAAAAAAGTTTTATTGTTTAGTAATGTTTCCTTATCCTTCTGGCAAAATTCATATGGGGCATGTGAGAAACTATGTTATTGGAGATGTTATTGCAAGTTATTGGAGAATGAAAGGGTATAATGTGTTTCATCCTATTGGTTGGGATGCTTTTGGACTTCCCGCTGAGAATGCTGCTATCAAGCATAATATTTCACCTGATAAATGGACGAAAGAGAATATTGATAATATGAGAAAACAACTTAAACGTTTAGGTATAAGTTATTGTTGGGATAATGAAATTGCTACATGTGAACCTGAATACTATAGATGGAATCAATGGTTTTTCATAAAAATGTATGAAAGAGGTCTTGTTTATAAAAAGAAAGCTTTGGTTAATTGGTGCCCTAAATGCTCAACTGTTCTTGCTAATGAACAGGTGCATGAAGGACTCTGTTGGAGGTGTTATTCTAAAGTGGAACAAAAGGAGTTAGAACAATGGTTTATAAAAATAACTGATTATGCAGAGAGATTACTTGAAGGGCATAAGATTTTGAAAAACAACTGGCCTGAGGAAGTTTTAATAATGCAAAAGAACTGGATTGGTAAGTCAGAAGGGACGGAGATTAAATTTGAAGTAATAGATTCTGACTTTAAAGAGATAATTGTTTTCACAACAAGAGCAGATACACTTTTTGGTGCTACTTTTGTTGCAGTAGCTCCTGAACATGAATTCTCAAAATTTGTTGCACAGAAAAATCCTAAGGTCGCAGAGTATATAGAAAGTATTTTTAAAAAATCTTTAGAGGAAAGAAAACTCGCCAAAGAAAAAACAGGTATATTTAGTGGATTTTATGCTATAAATCCTATAAATAATGAAAAAATTCCAATATATATTGCAGATTATGTTTTGATGGATTATGGTACAGGCGCTATAATGTGTGTACCTGCACATGACCAACGCGATTTTGAATTTGCTAAGAAATATAATATTGAGATAAAAGAAGTAATAAAACCTGTCAATGGAGAGACTACTTTGCCAGAGTTTGCTTATGAACTTGATGGTATAATGATAAATTCAGGTAAGTTTTCAGGCTTTGCATCAGAAGAAGGAAGAAAAAAGGTTACAGAATATTTAGCATCAATAGATAAAGGACAGATTAAAATCAATTATAAACTTAAAGATTGGTTAATTTCAAGACAGAGATACTGGGGAACTCCTATACCGATAATTTATTGTGAAAAATGTGGGACCTTACCTGTGAAAGCAGATGAACTTCCTGTTTTATTACCAGAAAATGTCAAAATTACTGGTGTTGGTGAATCTCCACTTAAATATGTTGATGAGTGGAGAAAAACAAGATGTTACAAATGTGGTGGTTCTGCATTAAGAGAGACAGATACAATGGATACTTTTGTTGATTCTTCTTGGTATTATGCAAGATATTGTGATCCTCACAATCAAGAAAAACCTTTTGATATAGAGATTGCTGATTATTGGCTACCTGTAGATCAATATATCGGTGGTATTGAACATGCGTGTATGCATCTTATTTATTCAAGGTTTTGGCATAAATTTATGTGTGATTTAGGTTTAGTAAAAACAGAAGAACCATTTATGAAATTGCTTACTCAAGGTATGGTTACACTTGGTGGTTCTGCTATGTCTAAATCTAAGGGGAATATTGTAGAACCAGATGAGATAGTTTCTAAATATGGTGCTGATACTGCGAGACTTTTTATTTTGTTTGCTGCTCCACCACAGAAACAACTTGAATGGTCTAACCAAGGTGTAGAAGGTTGTTGGAGGTTTATAAACCGTGTGGATAGGTTAATAGATTTGGTGATTAATTCTAAAATAGATATTAATCCAGGAGATAGTGAGTATAAAAAAGCTAAAGAAGAGTTGGTGTCAGAGTACAATAAGTTGTTAAAAGGAATAATTTTAGATATAGAAAAAGAGTATCAATTTAATACAGCAATAGCAAAGACAATGGAAATAACAAATTTGTTATATTCTTATAAATACTTAGGTGACGATGTTTCAAAAGAAGTTGTCAAAGGGTTGATAAAAATACTTTCGTTATTTATTCCACATCTTGCTGAAGATTTGTGGCATAGGATTGGTGAAGAGTGTTCTGTAAGATTAACTGAATTACCTAAGTATGATGAAAAATTAATAAAAGATGATTTTGTAGAAATACCTGTACAGGTTAATGGTAAACTAAAGACGAAAGTTATTGTTAAGAAAAATATTTCAGATGAGGAGATTAAAAATATCGTATTAGAAGATGAAAGAATAAAAAAATTGATAGATAGAAATAAAATACAAAAATGGATAATTTTGCAAAATAAGCTTATCAATATAGTTTATAAAGATGGATAAAAAATGATAAATGAAATGTCCATTTTGTGGTAATTCTGACACAAGAGTAGTAGATACAAGAACTATAAAAGATGCTTCTATCATTCGTAGAAGAAGAATTTGTGTCAGTTGTAGACATAAGTTTACAACTTATGAGCGTGTTGAAGAACATCCTCTAATGGTAATTAAATCAGATAAACGTAGGGAACCTTTTGATATAAATAAAGTTAGGGAAGGTATTCTTCGTGCTGTAGAAAAACGCCCGGTTAAAAGCGAGGATGTGGAAAGAATTGTTTCAGAGGTACAACAGGAGTTAGCAAAAAAGTTTGTTTTAGAAGTACCAAGTTCTCTTATTGGTAAGTTAGTATTAGAAAAGTTATTTGAAGTAGATCCTGTTGCTTATGTGAGATTTGCTTCAGTATATTATCAATACGATAGTATAGAAAAGTTTTTAACAGAGTTAAAAAAATTAAAGAAGGCTTATATTTTAAAAAAACGAAAACAGGTTAAAAATAAAAAAAATGAATAATAATGTAAATGAATTAGTAGAAAACATCTATGATGAGATTAGGTCATTTGGTTACAGTTTAGAAGAAATTGTATCCGGAGATGTTTCACCTCCTAAAGAGATTAAAGAAAAAGTAGAAAAGTTAATTTCTTTAGATAACAATTTTTATTCTAATTTACTTTATAAATTAGTTTCTGAGGAATTTAGTGGAGAAACAGCGAAAAATTTGTGGTTTGAAATATTAGAACATAAATATAGGGTTTCTGAAAAGCTTGGAAGAAACATAGGTATTCGTGTTGCTACATTAGATTATTTGGAAAACATTAAAAAAATTATAAAATCACCTAAAATTATTGAAGAAGAAGATTTTATAAAAACATTAACACTTGCGACAAAAGATCCTCTTACAGGATTGTATAATAGAGCTTATCTGTTTAGCATTATAAGGCAAAAAATTAGACAAAGACAAAATTTTTCGTTAGCATTTCTTGACCTTGATGGATTTAAAAAATATAACGACAAAGAAGGACATCATGCAGGAGATATTGTTTTGTGCGAATTTGCTGCTATGATAAAGTTAGAGTTTAATGATGAAGAAAAGTTTATTGTTGGTAGATATGGTGGAGATGAGTTTATTATTTGTTTATTTGAATTAGATAAATATACTGCAAGGGATAAATTGGATAAATTCAGACAAAAAGTTCAAAATGAGTTTGCTTCTATTGGTATAACTGTTAGTATAGGAGTTTGTGAGTACAATGTAGAACCTGCGAAATCAGATGCAAGAGATTTTGAAGAATTAGTTGAAAAAGCCGATGAACTTTTATATAGAGTAAAAGAATTTGGAGGTAATAAAGTATTCATTCTTAAAACGGTTGTATTTAATTATTATTCTGGAAAGAACTACATTCCTAAGGAAGTATCAGTTGTAGGTGATTTTAACAATTGGGATAGAAAGAAGGGTATTATGGAATATTTGCCACAAGAAAATAGGTGGTTTAAAAAAATGCTTATTAAACCTGGTACTTATAGATATAAATTTTTAATAGATACAAATATATGGATAGCTGACGAAAAATCAGAGCAATTTGTAGATGATGGTTTTGGAGGTAAATGTTCAGTTATTGTGGTGTCTGAAAAATAAAAGATAACAATTAATTATAAAATTTTTAAAAGGAGGGCTAAAATTATGTCTGAGATTTTAGTAGTTGTAAGTAAGATTAAAAAGATGGTAAAAGAACAAGGTTTAAGAACAGGAGAAGATTTTGTTGAAGAACTATCAAAGAAAGTTGAAGAGATGGTAAAAAAAGCTGTTGAAAAAGTAAAACAAGAAGGTAAAAAGAAAACATTAGGTGCTGAAGATTTAATGTAATTTGTTAAAAATACTTTCCAAATACAATTTTGTTTAATCTTTAAATGAAGAAAGGTCCTGTTTTTTTCACCAAAATTTCTATTGTTTTAGGTTTGACAGGCCCTAATGCTGCTGGTAAAGGCGAGATATGTAAATATCTTGCTACAAAAGGATACTATGTTACTTCTTTATCTGATATTTTGAGAAAAATAGCAGTTGAAAAAAATATTTCTTTATCAAGGATTAATCTTGTTAATCTTGGTAATGAGTTAAGAGAAAAGTATGGTGCAGGGGTTTTAGCTAAGTGGTTGATTAAAGAATTAAGTAAAAATCATAATAAAAGTTATGTTAAAGTTGTAGTGGATAGCATAAGAAATATTCAAGAAGTTAAGGAGTTTAGAAAAAAATTCAAAAGTAGATTTTTTTTGGTTTATGTTGACGCTCCTAAAAAGTTGAGATTTAAATTTATGAAATTAAGAAATCGCGAAGGTGATCCTAAGACATATAAGGAATTTTTGAAAGTAGAGAAAAAAGAAAAGTCAGATAAACTTACACATCAGCAAATACATAAATGTAAAAAACTGAAGAATTTTTTAATTTATAATAACTCCACATTAGAAGAACTTCATAAAAAAATAGATAAGATATTACAAAAAGTAAATCATTATGGAAGGGAATAAAAGATTAAGCTGGGATGAATATTTTTTAAAATTGGCATTTTTAGTTGCAGAGAGGTCAACCTGTTTGAGACATCATGTTGGGGCAGTAATTGTTAGAGATAAAAGAATTTTAACTACAGGATATAACGGTGCTCCTTCAGGTGTAAAGGATTGTTTGGAACTTGGTTGTTTAAGGGAGGAATTGGGTATACCTTCAGGACAAAGACATGAAATTTGTCGTGCTGTCCATGCTGAACAGAATGCTATAATTCAAGCAAGTGTTTATGGAATAGATATTAGTGGTTCAACTATGTATTGTACGCATTCTCCTTGTATAATATGTGCAAAGATGATTGTTAATGCAAAGATTAAAAGGTTTGTAACTGCTGGTGAGTATCCTGATGAAAGTTTTAAAGTTTTATTTGATGAAGCCAAGGTTGAATTTGTAAAACTTGACTTGCCAAAATTAGAAATTTATTTACTTTTGTGAGAAAATTTTTAAGCCCATTCTAAAACAGGGTAGTTATTTTTATAAACAACCTTGGTAGGATAAATCTGCTCTACTATTTCATCTGGTTTAAACCAAAGTTTTATTTCTCTTTCAGCAGATTCTTCTGAATCAGAGCAGTGTATTACATTCTCCATAATCCCTTTTTTGTTTATTCTTCCATATGCTCCACGGATTGTTGTAGGGTCTGCTTCAAGAGGGTTTGTAGCTCCTGCAATCTTTCTTACTCTTTCTATTGCATCTTCTCCTTCATAAACAAATACCAATATCCTTTCATATTCGGCACCGTATGTTTTACCTGAAAAGTATTCATATAAATCATTAAAGAATGGTTTATCTACAAGATGAGCATAATGTTCCTCTGCAAGTTCTCTTGTAACTTTTACAACCTTAGCACCTATTATCCTTAATCTTGCCTCTGACAATCTTGTCAAAATATTACCTGTTAATGATTTTACTAAAGCATCTGGTTTTATTATTACTAAAGTATATTGATGTTTTTTACTTGAAGTTTTCATATTTGTTTAATATACAAAATAAAATATTAAAAATCAATATCTATTAGAATTACTCAGTTTTGTAAGTGTAATAGGTTGTAGCTATTGTAAAATAGATTCTTGGATAGTTATATTCTAAAGATTGTGCTAATGATATGTTGATATTTATTGGTAAAATTTTGAATATTGTGAAATTATATTCAATACCACTTCCAAAACTTGATTTTATATTTTCTTTAGTAGTAAAGATGTTTTCTGATGTGCCAAATTTTGCTAATTCTAAAAATAAATTCCAATTTAAAACATAGAAATTTATACCGATAAAACTCAATTGTGTGGATTTTGCAATTGGTATGTTATATTTAAATTGATTATATATTATAGAATCAGCCTGAAACTCCTTAAATTTATAACCCTTAAGCATCTTATATCCGCCTAAATAGTAAATTTCTGAAAGCGGTTTGTTATTTGAATACAGTGGGTAACCCAATTTAAATGTATATTCAAGGTTTTGTTTGTTTAATATTTCAAAATATTGTAAAAGAAAGATATCTAAGTTTGCGTAGTCGTAATCACTACCAAAATATTTTATTGATTTTTTTATAAAAACATTAAAGTTTCTGCCTGTTTTGTTTCCATTTTCTTCTTTAATTGTCTCATTTGAAAATAGAAACTTTCCAAAGATATTATTTCCTTGTTCTAATTTTAATGTTGTTTCAATTGATGTGGTTAAGTTATGTTCATATTCTAAAGATATTTTAAAAAAAGAAAATTTGTTTAAGTTTAGTTTTGAGAAGATTCCTATATTTTGAATACGGTTTATTGTTTCTTGTGAGAGAAAAATTTCTGAGAAGTCAGCATTGTCAAGAAGAGAAACACCTAACAGAGGTTTTGTGTTATATGCAAGATTTAAATTAAATCCCATGAAGTTGTCTACAAAGTCATATTTTGAAAAGAATTCTAAAGACGACTTCTTATATGTTTCTTTAAACCTTAATTCTAAAGCTCCGTTAGGTAAGAATATTTGTAATTCTGGTTTTATGTATAAGACATTTTCTGTAACTTTTACTTGGGGAAGATTTTTACTAATATCTTCTACTTTTTGGACTATATCCTCAGCATAGATTAAACTGGTTATAAACAAAAAAATAAAAAAAAGTTTTTTCATAGTTTATTTTACTTATATAAAAAAATTTTTTAATTTCAACCTATTGACAAAAAAATTTTTATTTTATATTTTAAATTAAAAAAATCCTTTCCTATTTATGAAAAGGAAGGAAAAGTTTATCTTTTTGCTAATCATGCCGAATATAATGAGTCAATGGCAATCCTAAAATATGCAATGCGATTATAATCTTGCTTATAGCTTTTTTGAAAAAATAAAATTATATTTTTTCTTCCTTTTTAGGAACATTTTATTTTAAATTAAGTTAGTTAAAATTAACAAGATGATAATTAAAAAATTTTCTTTTCGTTAATTAAAAATCTTTTCATGAAGGGATTAAAAAAATCTTATCTAAGGAGGATTTTAAACTATGACCTTACAACAAGTAACATTTGATATTAGTTCTTTAGCAAAGATGAAACTTCAGGATTTGTTGAAACTTGCCAAAGAACTTAAGATTGAAAATGTTGAAGGATTAAAAAAACAACAACTTATTTCAAAGATTATTGAGGTTCAATCTCAGACAAATGGTCTTATGTATAATGAAGGTGTGCTTGAAATTTTACCTGATGGTTTTGGTTTTTTACGTTCACCTAATTTTAACTATTTACAGAGTAATGAAGACATATACATTTCACCATCGCAAATCAAACGTTTTGGTTTAAGAAAAGGGGATACTGTGGGTGGATATGTGAGGCCACCAAAGAATGATGAAAAGTATTATGCTTTACTACAGATAAAATCTGTTAATGGAGAAGATCCTGAAAAAATTCGTAATCGTCCTTTATTTGATAATTTAACTCCATTATACCCTCAAGAACAGATTGTTCTTGAAACAACAAGAGAAGAAATTTCTACAAGGGTTATTGACCTTTTAACCCCTTTAGGTAAAGGTCAGAGAGCATTGATAAATGCAGCTCCAAGAACTGGTAAAACAGTTTTGTTACAAAAAATAGCTAATGCAATTACCAAAAATTATACTGATATAAAACTTATAGCATTACTTATTGATGAAAGACCTGAAGAAGTTACAGATATGATGAGGAGTGTAAAGTGTGAAGTTATATCTTCAACTTTTGATGAACCAGCTGATAGACATGTCCAGGTTGCTGAGATGGTTTTAGAAAAGGCGAAACGTTTGGTAGAACATGGTTATGATGTTGTGATATTACTAGATTCAATAACAAGATTGGCAAGAGCTTACAACACTATCACACCATCTAGTGGCAGGGTTTTATCTGGTGGTTTGGATGCTACTGCGCTACAAAGGCCAAAGAGATTCTTTGGTTCTGCAAGGAAAGTTGAGGAAGGGGGTTCTCTTACAATTATAGCAACTGCACTCCTAGAAACAGGTTCAAGGATGGATGATGTCATATTTGAAGAATTTAAAGGTACAGGTAATATGGAAATATATCTTGATAGGAGACTTGCTGATAGACGAATATTTCCTGCGATTGATATTACACGTTCGGGTACAAGGAGGGAGGAACTTCTAATTCCAGAAAAAAATCTTAAGAAAATATGGCTTTTAAGGAAAGCTTTGATGCAACTTTCTCCTATTGAGGCAATGGAAAGATTAATTGAACTTTTAAAAAATACAAAATCAAATGCTGAATTTTTAAAGTCTATAAGTGATAGGTTAACTGAAGAAGATATAGACAATTTACTAAGATAAATAATTAAAGATTTACTTTCCTTTCAAATTCTCTTCTATGAATAATAAAAAAAGTTTACATTATTCTTTCTTAGATGGGATTTTTGCATCTATTATGATGGGTTTGACTTTGAACTATGTAATTCCGTTTTCTTTAGTATTAGGTGCAAGAAATATTGAAGTAGGTTTACTTAATGCTTTACCACAATTTTTTGGTTCAATCTTTCATTTGAAAACAGCAGATATTGTGGAGTATGTTAAAAGTAGATTAAAAATAATTACTATATTTGTATTTTTACATAGTGTAAGTTATTTATTAATTTTGTCAATTTTTTTAGTTCCCACACACTACAGAGTTTTGTCCTTTATTTTTTTAACAACAGTATCTTCAATATTCTCTTCTATAGTTGGCACTGTATGGTTGTCACTAATGAGTGATACTGTGGAAAAAGAGAGGTATGGAGAATACTTTGCCTGGAGAGGTAAAGTTTTAGGTATAATAAATTTGGTTGCAAGTTTTATAGCAGGGATATTTTTAGGAATAGTTAAAAATAAATTCTTAGGTTTTATAACTTTGTTTTTTTTAGCAGGTATTTCAAGATTAATTTCAGGATATTTTATAAGTAAAATGGAAGATGTACCAATAAAATTTTTACCAGAGAAAAAATTTACATATTGGCAATTTATAAAAAGGGTTAAAGAAAGTAATTTTGTAAAATATGTTTTGTTTGTTTCAATATTCAATTTCTCAGTTTATGTTGCTGCACCATTTTTTAATGTCTATATGTTGCGCGAATTAAAGATGTCTTATTATGAATATACTTTTGTTACCTTATCTTCTGCTATTTCTGGGTTATTTTTTCTACCATTTTGGGGTAGAGTGGCTGATAGGATTGGTAATGTTAAAATTATAAAAATTACTAGTGTTTTAATTTGTTTTGTACCAATTTTGTGGATTTTTTTTAAAAATTTATTTTACCTTATTTTGATAAATGCATTTAGTGGTTATATATGGGCGGGTTTTAACCTTGCTACAGTAAATTTTATCTTTGATGTTGCTTCACAAGAAGTAAGGACAAGATGTGTTGGATATTTTAATTTTACAAATGGAATTTTTATATGTTTAGGAACATTAGCTTCTGGATATTTGGCTACACATTTGCCTATATTGTTTGGCAATTCAAAACTCTTAACTTTATTCGTGTTTTCTGGCATGTTGAGATTTTTTACGGTTTATTTTTTTCATAATAAGTTTTATGAAGTAAGAAGGGTTGATGTTGTGGATAGCAAAGAATTTTTATTTACAATCTTAGGTATTAAACCTGTAATGGATTTTACAAAGGAGACATTTTATCCTATTGTGAAAAGATTGAATAATAAATAAAATTGTTGTATAATTACTAACTATGAACTATCAACTATCAACTATTAACTATCCCGCAAGTTGTGGGATTAACTATCAACGGATAATAGTAAAAATTGGTTCTCATCTTATTATCAAAGGCGAAGATAAATTTTTAGAAAGCATAACAAAGCAAGTGAAGGAGATAAAGGAGAGAGGTTGTGAAGTAATAATTGTTTCTTCTGGAGCCATCGCTACAGGAGTTAAAGTCTATGGTTTAAATAGAAAACCAAAGACAATGGTTGAAAAACAATCTTATGCAGCGATAGGACAGCCAATATTGATGAATAAATACATAGATTTGTTTAAAGAATATAATATAAAAGTAGCACAGGTTCTATTAACAAGAGAAGATTTTGATGATAGAAAAAGGTATATTAATATAAGAAATACTTTGAATTATTTATTAAAGATGAATGTTATACCGATTATAAATGAGAATGATACCGTCGCAACTGAAGAGATTAAACTTGGAGATAATGATAGTTTGTCAGCTATTGTTGCTACAAAACTTGATGCTGATATTTTAATACTTCTGACAGATGTGGATGGAGTTTATGATAAGGACCCAAATAAATTTCCTGATGCAAAGGTTATTCAAGAGATTGACAATATTGAAGAAGTAGATAAAAAATGTGAGATTTCTTCAAAATCGCAGTTTTTTTGTGGTACAGGTGGAATGAAAACAAAAATTGAAGCTGCAAAAATTTGTTCTCTAAGTGAGATTGAGGTTGTTATTGCAAATGGAATGAAAGAAAATGTTTTAACAGATTTGATACTTAAAAATAAAAAAATAGGCACTAAGATTTGTCCTTTAAAATCAAATATTAAAATTTCTTCTCGTGATAAATGGATTGCTTTTATTAAAAAAGTGAAGGGTAGGATTTTTATTGATGAAGGCGCGGTTAAAGCATTAAAAAATCATAAGAGTTTACTACCTGTAGGGATAAAATCAATAGAAGGAAAATTTCAAAAAGGTGATGTGGTATCAATATGTTCATTTTTAGATAGAGAGGAGATAGCACGTGGTATTGTAAATTATAATTATGATGAGGTTGAGAAAATCAAAGGTAGGACCACAAAAGAGATAAAAAAAATATTTCCTAAGTTTAAACAAGAAGAAGTTGTTCATTTAGATAATTTAGTAATTACAAAATAACAAAATGGAAATAGGTATAATTGGGCTTCCTAATGTTGGAAAATCTACAATATTTTCTTTGCTTACAAAAATTTCTGTTCCTATAGAAAACTTTCCTTTCGCAACCATAGAGCCAAATGTAGGTATAGTTGAAGTTCCTGATGAAAATTTAGATTTTTTAGCTTCTTTATTTAAACCAAAGAAAAAAACATATGCTAGTATAAAATTTGTTGATATAGCAGGTCTTATAAAAGGAGCGTCTAATGGCGAAGGTTTGGGTAATAAATTTCTTGCTTCAATTAGAGAGGTTGATGCTGTAGTTCAGGTTTTAAGATTTTTTTCTGATACTTCAGTTGCGTCTAATATTTCTAAAGTTGATCCTATAGAGGAGATAAAAATTATTACTACTGAGTTATCATTAGCGGATTTAGAGGTTTTACAGAATTATAAAAATAAGATTGCTCCAAAAGCAAGGTTAAACGATAACATTGCAAAAGAAAGGTTAGAAATAGTTGAAAATCTTATAAATACTATAAGTAAAGCAAATTCTTTACAGGAAATTAAAGATTTTATATCTGTGAATATAAAAACACAAGATAAAGAGATAATTTCATTGTTGAAACAGTTATTAGTAAACAAGGATATAATATACTTAATCAATTATGACGAAGGTGTCAGAAGGGGAGAGATTGATGAAATGAAGAATAAAATAGAGAAAGAAACAAACTCTAAAACACTTTCACTTTGTGGTAAATTTGAACTTAGCCTTACTGATTTTCCTTTAGAAGAACAAAAATCTTTAAGGGAAGAGTACAATATCCCTGAAACAGAGTTGAAAGATTTTATAAAAGAGTCAGCCAGGATTTTACATTTAATAACTTTTTATACTACTGTTGGTGAGGAATTCAGAGCCTGGCTTATAAAAGAAAATTCTAACATTTTAGATACAGCAGGGAAGATTCATACTGATATAAGAGAAGGTTTTATCAATGCAGAGGTTTATAATATTTCACATCTTAAACAGTATAATGACTTGAAACTTTTACATCAGCAAGGACTTATAAGAATTGAGGGTAAAGATTATATTGTTAAAGATGGGGATGTTATAAAGATAAATTTTCATAATAGAACTTGATTTTTAAAGTTTTATTTTATAAAATTGAAAACAAAAAATGAAAATAGAAGCTTTAATATTTATGTTGGTTAATTGGAGTATTTTTATAGGTTTGTTGATATTTTGTTTTTCAAAAATTTTGAAAGATAAAAAGGATTAATTCTTGCGCTTCTCTTTTAGGTCTATTTTCACTTTACATTTTAAAATCTCTTTATTTAAGGAGAACAAAGAATGTCAGATGCTATACTAATGTTAGAAACAGGAGTATATTTTAAAGGTAAGATTTTTGGGTATGAAGATGAAGCATCTGGAGAGGTAGTTTTTAATACAGGAATTATGGGATATGAGGAGATTCTAACAGATCCATCTTACAAAGGTCAGATAGTTGTTATGACATATCCCCATATAGGAAATTATGGTATTACTTACTATGATTTTGAATCTAACAAGCCACAAGTTGAAGGATTTGTTGTACATGAATTTTCAAAAATTTCTTCTAACTGGCAAGCAAAGCATAGTATTGAGAAAATATTAAAAAAATACAAAATTGTTTGTATTGAAGGAGTTGATACACGCGCGTTGACAAAGTATATTAGAGATAATGGTTCTATGAGAGGAATTATTTCTTCAAAAGAGAAAGATTTGAAAGCTTTATATAAAAAAGTTCAACAAGTACCCACTATTGTTGGACAAGATTTGGTTAAAAAAGTTAGTTGTAAGAAAGAATATAAACCTTTTGTTAAAGATGCTTTAAATGAGCAAGTAGATGCTTTTCCTTTAAATGAGAATATATTCTTTGATTTTACTAAAATTCCTGCAAAATATAAAGTTGTAGTTATAGATTGTGGTTGTAAATTTAATATATTAAGATGGTTAAGAGTAGTTGGATGTGATCTTGTTGTTGTTCCCGCGGATACTTCGTTTGACAAAATATTGAGTTATTCACCAGATGGAATCTTTCTTTCAAATGGTCCTGGTGATCCAGAAGGAGTACCTTATGTTTTTAAAACGGTAGAAAGATTAATCTCTTACTCTGTTTCTTCAAATATTTATCTTCCTATATTTGGTATTTGTTTAGGTCATCAAATGATAGCTTTAGCATTGGGTGGAAAGACATATAAGCTAAAATTTGGGCATCATGGTATTAATCATCCTGTGAAAAATTTAAAAACGCAACAGATAGAAATAAGTTCTCAAAATCATAACTTTGCAGTTGAAATGGAGGAAGTTGATGGAAAGTTATATGTTAGAGGTAATAGAGATTTAGAGGTGACACACATAAATTTAAATGATTATTCCTGCGAGGGATTAAGACATAAAAGGTTACCTATTTTTGCAGTGCAATACCATCCTGAATCAGCACCTGGTCCTAATGATTCAAAGTATTTATTTAAAGAATTTATAGATTTGATGGATAAAAAATTTAGATTAAGTTTTGCTTAAATTTTTCAAAATAACAACATATCCTATTTGGGTAAGGTTTATATGCCGAAAAGAAAAGATATAAAGAAGATACTTATCATAGGTTCTGGACCTATTATTATAGGGCAAGCATGTGAGTTTGACTATTCTGGTACACAAGCAATTAAAGTTTTAAAAAAAGAAGGATATAAAGTTGTTCTTGTTAACTCAAATCCTGCCACAATAATGACTGATCCTGAGTTTGCTGATGCGACTTATGTAGAGCCTTTGATCCCAGAAATATTGGAAAAGATAATAGAAAAAGAACGTCCAGAAGCATTACTTTCCACCTTAGGTGGACAGACATCTCTCAATTTAGCAGTAAAACTTTATGATCTTGGTATTTTAGAAAAATATAATGTTGAACTAATTGGAGCAAAAGTTGACGCTATTCGTAGAGGTGAAGATAGAAGACTTTTTAAAGAAACAATGTCAAATGCAGGTCTTGATTTACCAAAAAGTGGTTTTGCTTATAATCTTTCTGAAGCAGAACAAATTGCAAAAGAAGTCGGATTCCCTTTGATAATTCGTCCATCTTTTACCTTAGGTGGAACAGGTTCTAAGATTGTTTTCAATGAAGAAGAATTTATTGAAGCAGCAAAGAATGCTTTGCAATCATCTATGATTTCTGAGATCCTTATTGAAGAATATCTTAACGGATGGAAAGAGTATGAATTGGAAGTTATGCGGGATAAAAAAGACAACTGTGTTATTGTATGTAGTATTGAGAACTTTGATCCAATGGGAGTTCATACAGGAGATTCTATAACAGTTGCTCCAGCTCAGACACTTACTGATAAAGAATATCAAAGGATGCGAGATATGGCATTTAAGTGTATAAGGGCGGTAGGTGTTGAAACAGGGGGTTCTAACATACAATTTGCATTAAACCCTAACAATGGAAGGATTGTAATTATAGAGATGAATCCTCGCGTTTCCCGTTCTTCTGCATTAGCATCAAAAGCTACAGGTTTTCCTATTGCAAAAATTGCAGCACTTTTAGCTGTTGGTTATACTTTGGATGAAATACCTAATAATATAACAAAGAAAACACCAGCATGTTTTGAACCAACAATTGACTATGTAGTAGTGAAAATACCAAAGTTTGCTTTTGAGAAATTTAAACCAGTAGTGCAAAATGGCCAAATCGTAGACAAGTCATATCAAATTCTTGGCTCTCAGATGAAATCCATAGGTGAAGTTATGGGTATAGGAAGAACATTTAAAGAAGCGTTGCAGAAGGCTATTCGTGAATTGGAAATTGCTAGATATGGACTTGGAGCAGATGATACTGCACAAGAGAAGTTAGTTGAAAGATTGATGTCTTTATCAGATGAAAATATAGAAAAACAAGAATTTTTGAAAATGGTTGAATATAATTTAAGAAATCCAAATTGTGATAGAATCTTTAATATAAGATATGGTTTAAAATTAGGTATGAGTGTTGAGCAGATTTCTGAGTTTTCAGGGATAGATAAATGGTTTATATATCAGATTAAAGAAATTGTTGATATGGAAGAAAAACTTAAAAGATTGACAGATGTAGAGAAAAAACAAAAAGAAAAATTAAAAGAGGTAATTGTAGAAGCAAAGGAGTATGCTTTTTCTGATAAACAACTTTCGTATCTTTTAAAAATTGATGAAAAAGAGATTGTTAATCTCAGATTAAAAAACAACTTATTGCCAAATTATAAAGTAGTAGATACTTGCGCTGCTGAGTTTGAAGCATATACACCATATTTCTATTCCACATATGACGGAGTTTTAGCAAGAAACTCTTTTAAGATAGATAATGTTTATAAGACTCAGGATTTAAATTACTTTAATGAAACTTTAAGTTTCACCAAGTCTAAAAATAAGGTTATAGTTTTAGGTTCGGGTCCAAATCGTATTGGACAGGGAATAGAATTTGATTATTGTTGTGTCCATGCGGTGATGGCAATAAAAGAGGAAGGTTTAGAAGCAATAATGGTAAATTGCAATCCTGAAACTGTTTCAACAGATTATGATACAGCAGACAAACTTTATTTTGAACCAATAACTTTTGAAGATGTTTTTAACATTTATAAAACAGAAGAAATTATTTCAAAAATTGATAAAACAAAACTTTTAGGTGTTGTATTACAATTTGGTGGACAAACGCCTTTAAACATTTCGTTAAAGTTAAAATCTTTCGGTGTGAAAGTTTTAGGTACTCAGCCAGAAAATATTGCTTTAGCAGAAGATAGGGAGTTGTTCGCAAAAGTTTTACAAAAACTAAAACTTCCATATCCTGCACATGGTTGTGCAAAAAGTTACAAAGAGGCAATAAAAATTGTTCAACAAATAGGATATCCTGTGATTCTGCGCCCTTCATATGTTTTAGGTGGTCGTGCGATGGAGATTATCTATGATGAAATTTCTTTAAAAGAATATTTATCAAGATTGTTTGATGAGACTGAACAATACACTTCAGGCCCATCAAATGTTGTAATTATTGATAAATTTTTAGAAGATGCAGTTGAACTTGATGTTGATGCTGTATGTGATGATAAAGATGTCTTTATTGCAGGCATAATGGAACATATAGAAGCAGCAGGTGTACATTCAGGTGATAGTGCTTGTGTTATTCCTCCTGTTTCATTAACACAACAACAGATAAATACTATATTGAAATATATAAAGTTGTTGGCAAAGGAGATTAAAGTAAAAGGATTAATGAATTTACAGTTAGCAATTAAAGATGGAATAATTTATATATTAGAAGTAAACCCTCGTGCATCAAGAACTGTCCCTTATGTATCCAAATCTATTGGTTTACCTATTGCAAAAATTGCTATGAAAGTAATGCTTGGATATAAGCTCAAAGATTTGTTGAAAAAATATAATTTTTCACAAGAAAAAATCTTTAATTTGGGATATTCTACAGTAAAAGAAGTTGTTTTGCCATTTCAGAAGTTTGCTAATGTAGATATTGTTTTATCTCCGGAGATGAGGTCAACAGGTGAGGTGATGGGAATAGATAAAAATTTTCCACTCGCATATTCAAAATCCCAATTTGCTGCTGGTAGTAACATTCCTTTAACTGGAAAGATTTTGTTAAGTTTTAATAATCGTGATAAACAAAAAGGATTAAAAATTGCAAAACAACTTGTAGATTTAGGATTTCAACTAATTGCAACCCCTGGTACACAAGAATTTCTTACAAAACATAATATTCCTTGTCAAAAGGTTAATAAAATTTCTGAAGGAAGGCCAAATATTGTTGATATTATATCTAACCATGAAGTTGTTTTAGTAATTAATACACCAACAGGTAAAGGTAGGTCCTTCTCTGACGGATTTTATATTCGTAGGACAGCAACAGTAAATAATATACCTGTTGTTACAACTATAGAAGCAGCGAAATGCATAGTAGATGCAATAAAGGAGTTGAAAAAAAACTACAATATTCTTACCCAAAAAATTAATTTTGATGTCTTACCTTTACAGAAGTGGTATTAAGTCTTTGTTGACAAGGTATTTATAATTTTATATAATTAAACCTCACCTTATGAATTCAGAACAAATTATAAAAATTTTACCTAAGGTTGAACTACATAGACATTTAGATGGTTCTGTCCGCGTAGAAACTATATTTGATGCTGCTATAAAACACAATTTTGTTCTTCCAACTTATGATATTAACGAACTTAAAAAATATGTTCAAGTCTCACCTAATTGTAAATCTCTTACTGAATTTCTTCAAACATTTGATTTTTTCTATGAATTTTTGAAGTTTCCAGATGTTTTAGAAAGGATAGCTTATGAAAATTGTGAAGATGCAGTAAAAAAAGAAAACATAAGATATTTAGAACTACGTTTTGCACCACCTCTACAAACAAAAGAAAACTTCTCTGAGGGAGATGTTTTAAAAAGTGTCATCCATGGAATAAAATATGGACAAAAAGATTTTAAAATTAATGTAGGATTAATTTTATGTTTATATAGATATCACACAATTACAGAAGAACAGAACTGGACTACCATAAAACTTGCAGAAAAATATTTTGGTGATTATGTAGTTGGGATAGACCTTGCAGGTGATGAGTCAAAGTATAGTGTAGAGTTATATAAAGAATTTTTTGAATATGCAAAATCAAGAAGTATTCCTATAACATGTCATGCAGGAGAAGCAGGGGGTGCATTGGAAGTATATAAAGCAATAAAATTAGGTGCGAAACGTATTGGTCATGGTACACACCTTTATGAAGATGAAAACATTATTAAGTTTGTGAGAGAGGAAGAAATTGCTTTGGAAATATGTTTAACTTCAAATATACATACGCAAGTAGTTGATAATATTGAAGCCCATCCCTTTAAAAAGTATTATGATTATGGTATAAAAGTTACAATAAATACTGATGATCCCTCTGTTTCAGATATTGATTTAAATCATGAGTTTGTGTTAGTAAAAGATGTATTTGGTTTAAACTTTGAAGATATAAAAAAGTTGATTTTTAATAGTTTAGAGGCAAGTTTTCTCAAAAAAGAAGATAAAAATTCTTTAAGAAAAGATTTTGAAAAAGAGTTTAAAAATTTTAATTTTAAAGGAGAATGATATGACATATAAAGAAACAGAGTTTCCACAAATATTAGAAATATTAGCTGAATATAGTAAAAAAGGATTTCCGTTAGAAGAAATCATTATGAATTTGTATAAGTTATATAAAGATGTTCCAATTTATATAGGAATTGTTGCTATGTGTTTAGAGAACCTTGTAAAAGAAACAAAAGAGAAATACATTAGAAAAGGAGATTTTATTTTTTTATTTGATAAGAATTTCATTTATCAAGGAGAAGTTAAAAAAATTGAAATGCCAAATATATACTTGAAGAATGTCAAAGTAATTGTAAATAAAAAAAATCTTAAGATGAAACTTAAGAAACAAAAATTATTTAAATTAGAAAAAAATGTTTTGGCAAAACTTTGGCCATCTTTATATTTTAAAAAATAGTTTTAGGAGAAAAATTTATGCAAAAGGATTTTAAAAAAGGTGTATACATAATTTCTGGACCAAATAAAATAAAACTTCTCTCAGGCAAAGTTATAAGTATAGCAAAAAATTTTGAGTTAGGCGAAGAGATTTTTATTCCAGAAGGTAAAAGAATACCTTTAGAAATTGAAGTTGATTCTAATATAGAATTGTCAGATGAAAAATTGATAAGTTTTATTCAGACATCTACAATTCCTGAAGATTGGGATAGAGTTGTAAATTATTTAATCTATGAAAAAATTAACGCTTTGATAATATTTGGAGAAGTTGATACTGGCAAAACCTTCTTTTCAACATATTTAACAAATAAACTTATATCTAATAATTTAAAACCTTCTGTATTAGATTGTGATACTGGACAGTCAGATATAGGGCCACCATCTACATTGGGAATAGCTATATTTAATAAACCAATACTTTTTATGACAGAAGTAAAACCTGAAAAACTTTATTTTGTTGGCTCACATTCTCCTTCTGAACATTTTTTACATTATATATGCGGTTTTACAAAACTTGTTAATTATGGTTTGAAAAATTCTGATATAGTGATAATAGATACACCTGGTTGGGTTTTGGGAGATGGAGGTAGAATGTTGAGGAACAGTGAGTTAGAAATTCTTTCTGCGTTAGAGACAAATTATGTTGTTGTTTTACTTCAAAGAAACCAAGAGATAGAACATCTTGTAAAATCAATACCACAAAAAAAAGTTATAAGATTAACTGTTTCAAAAAAAGCTTCACCTACATCTGTAGAGGAAAGAAAAAAACTTCGTGAGTTTGTCTATAAAAAATATTTTTCAAATATTGATACTTTGGAATTAAATTTTGATAAAATTTTTACAGACAGAGTATATTTTTTAACAGGACAAAGATTGAATAAAAAAGGTAACCTTTTGTGGGTTGAAAAACTTTCGGGTTTTGAAGGGTTATATGTTGTTTCAAAAAATAAATTATCTGATAGAGAGATAGAAAAAGTAAAAAAGCTCTACGATGTAAAAAAAGTTAAAAATGTTTCAAAGGATGAATTTAAAAATGTATTAGTAGCCTTGCTGGATCAAGAAGGAGAGTTTATATGTTTAGGGATAATAAAAGATATAGATTTCTTAAAACAAAAAATTTATATATTATATCCTAAAAAATACAGTGTAAGAAATTTAAAAATAATACAATTTGGTTCATTGAAAATTTCTCCTAAGATAGAGGAAAGTGGTTTTGTAGAGCCGGGATTGTTATAATTTAAAAAATTTTTAGGAGGTAGATATGCCTATAAGATTGTTCCCTAAAGAAAAAGATTTTTTAGGGATGTTGTTGAAACAAGCAGAAAAAGTTGCTGAAGGGACGCAGAAGTTGTTAGAATTTATGGATAATATAAATGAAGAAAATAGAAAAAAAGTTGAAAAGATCGAAGAAGAAGCAGATATCTTAAGAAAAACATTGGTGGATGAACTTAACCGTTCATTTGTTACTCCTTTTGATAGAGAAGATATCTTTGCTTTATCTCGTGCTATTGATGATATTGTTGATTATGCCAAAAGTACAGTTGAAGAGATGATGTTGTTTAAAATTGAGTCAGATGAGTATATGAAGAAGATGGTTGAGGCAATAAATAATGCTACAAAAGATATTGTATGTGGTTTAAGGTGTTTAAAATCGGATCCGAAGAGTTGTTTAGAACATATTGTAAGAGCTAAAAAAGCTGAAAATTTTGTTGAACACAGATATCGTGAAGGATTAGCAAAACTCTTTGAGTCAGATGATATTAAAAAGATTTTGAAGACAAGAGAAGTTTATAGACATTTATCAAATGCAGCAGACAGAGCAGATGAAGCTGCAAATATTATAAGTGATATATTAGTGAAAAATACTTAGTTAGAGGGGAAATTTAAAGATATGATAAAAGCAATAATTTTTGATTTAGATAATACACTTATGGACTTTATGAAAATGAAACGTGCAGCAGTAGATGCAGCAGCAGATGCTATGATAGACGCTGGATTAAATATTTCAAAACAAGAGTTGATTGATAAAATCTATAGTATATACTGGAAAGAAGGAATTGAAGATCAACAGATTTTTGATAAAGTTCTTTTGCAAGAATTCGGATATGTTGATTATAAAATTCTTGCCGCAGGGATTATAGGTTATAGAAGAGCAAAGGAGGCAAATGTTTATACTTATCCCCATGTGCATCTTACCCTTACAGAACTAGTAAAACGTGGTATTAAAATGTGTATTGTATCAGATGCACCAAAACTTCCTGTATGGATGCGCATTGTTTCTTTAAATATACAACACTACTTTGAATTTGTATTGACTTTTGATGATACAGGTGAAAAGAAGCCGTCTCCTAAACCATTTATTATGGCTCTTGAAAGATTAAAAACTAAACCTGAGGAGACATTGATGATAGGAGATTGGGCAGAAAGAGATATTGTTGGAGCAAAACAGGTTGGGATAAAAACTGTCTTTGCAAGGTATGGAGACGAGTTTAATACTGTGAATTCAGGTGCTGATTTTGAAGTTACAGATATTATACAACTTGTAGATATAGTAGATAAGTTGAATAGTGTTAAGTAGTTAACTCATAACTCATAACCCATAACTCATAACTAATAACTAATAACTTAATAATGACCTTAATAGGTATAATAGATAGAATAGAAGATGATAAGATTGTAGTGATAAATATTGAGAAAAATAAGGGTTTGATGTATCTTCCGAAAAATCTGTTTAATTTTAAAATATATGAAGGTCTTTGGTTAAAGATTGAAATCTCTGCTGACGAAAATAAAACAGAACAAACAAGAATTGAGATTAAAAAGTTACAACAGAAATTGTTATCAAAGTCAAAAAAAGTAAAATAAGTAATTTATGAAAAAAGTAGCGGTTTTGATGTCAGGAGGCGTGGATTCTTCTACTTCAGCTTACATCTTATTGAAAGAAGGCTATAATGTCTTCGGAGTAACTTTGAAACTTTGGAATTGTGATGAAGTAGTTTATGGAGACAAACAGATTTGTTGCTCACCTAAGGATATATATGATGCAAAAAATGTATGTTCGTCTTTGGGTATTAAACACTATGTTTTAGATTTTTCAAAAGAATTTAAAGAATATATCATTGAGACTTTTTGTAAAAAATATCTTTCCGGCTTTACTCCTAACCCCTGTATTTTATGTAATTATAAAATAAAATTTGAATTAGTATTTGAAAGATTAAAAAATCTGTTTGACATTGATTTTATTGCTTCAGGCCATTACTCTAAGATTATAAAATTTGAAAATAAATACTTTATAGCTAAAGCTAAAGATGAACTTAAGGACCAATCTTATTTTCTATGTAGACTTTCATCTAAAATGCTACCTTATATTGTCTTTCCTTTAGAAGATTTTTCTAAGGATAAAGTAAGAGAAATAGCAAAATCTGCTGGTATTAAAGTAGCAGATAAAAAAGAAAGTTTTGATTTGTGTTTTGTACCGAGCGGAGATTATAGAAAATTTTTGAAGTTAATGGGGCATGAGATAAATAAACCAGGTAAAATAATTGATATTAATACTGGTAAATTTTTAGGTTATCATAAAGGTTATGTAAATTATACAGTTGGGCAGAGGTGTGGTTTAGGTTTGAAAAATGTATCTTCAAGAATGTATGTTGTTAAAATTGAGCCTAAAGAGAATATAGTCTATGTAGGACGACAAAAGGATTTATATAAAGATTTTTTAGTAGCAAAAGATTGTGTTTTTTATGAAAAAAAAGAAAAAATTTTTAAACAAAGATTGTTTGCAAAAATAAGATATAAGTCAGAACTTGCAGAATGTAAAGTTGAACCTTTAGGCACTAATACTGTGAAAGTAAAGTTTTTTATTCCTCAGAGGGCTATAACACCAGGACAGTATGTTGTTGTTTATGATGAAGAAAATAAGATTATATTGAGTGGAGAAATAGTTAATAGTTCATAGTTTATAGTTAATGTTGAATTGAGAGATTAGATTTTATAAATATCAAAACTTTATGAGAAAAATAAAATTATTTTTAATTCTATGTTTTTTATTAAACATAGACCTATTTGCACAAATTAACCATTTTAATATTTTTAAATCTTATCAATCGACATTGTGTTGTCCTAAGGATGTTTATGGATTAGAGATACAGATGAATTATGTTGTCTTTACTTCGGAAGTTGCTGAACTTGAAATACCGATAGGATTGTATTGGGGATTACTTGAAAATATTGAAGTAGGAGCACAGTTCACAGGTGTAAGTAAAAGTCAAGGAAGTGAGATTTTAAAAGGAGTAGAGGATATATTATTAGCAGCAAAGTATAATTTTATTAAAGAAGATAAAAATTTAATCACACCTTTTCCAACAATCTCTGCAGAATTTGGATTAAGTTTGCCAACCGGAGATTATAAAAAAGGTTTTGGAGTAGGTGGTGTTGGGTTTGTGTTAAATTGGCTTTTTGAAAAATGTATTTTGTTAAGGTCGGAGCATTTTTTCAATTTAATATTTAATTTTGGATATAAAGTTAATGCACAAAATCCTGAGCAATATAAAGTAGGAGATATGCTATTTTATACTTTTGGTAGTTATTTTGATTTAAAAGAAAATTTTATTTTTTCTTTTGGAGCAAAAGGTATTAATAAAAAATCTGATAAACTTGGAGATGAAAAAATATTAAATACAGAAAGTAATGAATCTTATATATTTTTTGGAATAAACTATGAATTGGATAAATATCGTAGATTTTTTTCCTCAGTTTCTATCGGTCTAAATGAAGATGCTAAGGACTTTGTTTTCAATATAGGGATGATGTATTAAAAAAGATATATAAAAGTTTGGTTTGAAAGGAGAAGATATGGCACAAAAAACTTTTGTATTAGATACAAATGTTTTGTTACATGATCCGGATTCATTATTTGTTTTTGCTGACAATAAAGTTGTAATACCTATGACTGTTATTGAAGAATTGGATAGTTTGAAACGTTCTAATGATGAGCTTGGTAGAAACTCAAGATTGATTTCAAGAAAGTTGGATACTCTAAGGGCCAAGGGTAATATAATTGAAGGTGTAAAACTTGATTCTGGTGGTATTATAAAAATAGAATTGGATTGGGATAAAGAACTTCCAAAGGAGTTTATTGAAAACAAAGCAGACCACAGAATATTGTCTGTTGCTTTATATTTGAAGAAAAAAGGTGAAAGAGTTATCTTTATTACTAAAGATATTAACCTACGCATCAAAGCAGAAGCATTAGGTATCACAACGCAAGATTATGAAAAAGCAAAGGTGAGCCCTGAGACTGTTTATGTTGGATTTAAAGAGTTTAATGTTGCATCTGAAGTTGTGGATAGAATTTTTTCTTTTAGTAAAATGAGTTTAGAAGAATTTAAAAATATCTGCGACAAAACAGAAGAAGTTTTTTATCCTAACGAATTTTTAATTTTAAGATCTAACAAATCTCATAGTGCATTAGCAGTTATTAAGAAAAATACTACAGATAACAATTTAGAAATAGTCCTTATCCCTTCTAAGGAAATGAATGTATGGGGATTAAAACCTTTAAATGTGCAACAGAGGTTTGCATTAGAATTGTTATTGGATGATAAAATAAACTTAGTAACACTTATAGGTGTTGCAGGTGCAGGTAAAACTTTGCTTTCATTAGCATGTGGTTTACATAAAGTTATTGAAGAAAAAAATTATAGAAGGTTACTTGTAAGCAGACCTGTCGTTCCTATGGGAAGAGATATTGGTTATTTACCTGGTACTAAAGAAGAAAAACTTTCAAGTTGGATGGGAGCAATATATGATAATTTGGATTTCCTTATTGGAAGAACATACAAATATGATGCAGAAAAAATTCAAGCGACAGTAGATTATTTTTTTAATTCAGGGTTAATTGAAGTTGAGGCATTGACATATTTAAGAGGAAGATCTTTGCCAAATCAATTTTTTATCATAGACGATGCTCAGAATTTAACTCCTCATGAGATAAAGACAATAATTTCTCGAGCAGGAGAGAATACTAAGATAGTTTTAACCGGAGATCCTTTACAGATTGACAGCCCATATTTAGATGCGTCTTCCAATGGATTGATTTATCTAATTGATAGATTTAAAGGTCAGGACATTTTCGGACACATAACATTTACAAGAACAGAAAGGAGTAAACTTGCAGCTCTTGCTGCTGATCTGTTATAGTATGAAGGAAAGATATATAGACTTACATGTCCACACAAATTATTCAGACGGCAGTTTTACTCCCAAGGAAGTTGTAGAGTATTGTAAAAAAGTTGGTGTTATAGCTGTTGGTATTACTGACCATGACAATATTGATGGTATAAAAGAAGCTATAATAGAGGGAGAAAAATTAGGTGTGGAGGTTGTCCCTGGTGTTGAAATTTCTTGTGATTTTAAAGATTCGTCTGAAGAGGAAATTCATATACTTGGTTACTACATAGATTATGAAAATGCAAAGTTAAAACAAACATTAAAATTTTTTCAAGAGGCAAGACAAAAACGTGCTTATAAAATTTTTAATAAGTTGGTCTCATTAGGAATACCAATAAAAGAAGAAGATGTATTTAAAGATTCAATAAAAAGCATAGGAAGACTTCATTTTGCAAGAGTTTTAAAAGAAAAAAATTTAGTTTCTTCTATAAAAGAAGCATTTGAATTATATCTTGGTTATGGTAAGCCTGCATATGAAGCAAAATTAAAAGTTTCACCTAAGGAAGCAATATCTCTTATAGTTGAAGCAAAAGGTATACCTATTTTAGCTCACCCTTATTTAGAAATAAGTATGAATACAAAATCTATTAAAGAACTTATAGAATATGGAATTAAAGGAATAGAAGTATACCATTCTAAACATTCAAAGAATATTACAGATGAATTATTGTTGTTAGCAGAAAAGTATGACTTGTTAATTACTGGTGGCAGTGATTGTCATGGTAGTATTGATGGACATCCGCCTCTTTTAGGTAGTTTAAAAATACCATATAAGGTTTTAGAAAACATCAAAATGTATAAAGAAGCGATAGTTAATAGTTGAATTTTATCTTTTGATTTTATAAAAATAAAGAAATGAACAAATTTTCAGATAGAGCACAAAAAGTTATACTTATAGCACAAGAAGAGGCAAAACGTCTTAACCACGACTATGTTGGTACAGAGCATATTTTATTGGGTTTGGTTTCTATTGGAGAAGGTTTAGCGGTACAGATATTAATTAATTTAGGAGTTGATTTAAGAAAGATCAAAAGTGAGATAGAAAAAATAGTCCCTCCTGGAGATAATGTGATCGTCTTAGGTGAGATTCCTTTTTCTCCCCGTGCTAAGAAGGTCTTAGAGTATGCTGTTGATGAGGCAAATGCTATGGGTCATATCTATGTTGGAACAGAACACATTTTGTTAGGATTACTTCGTGAGAAAGAAGGTGTTGCAGCAAGAGTTTTAGAATATTTAGGAGTTACATATGAAGATGTGCAAGAGGAGATATTTGCACTCTTAGGCGAGATAGAATCTCCTCAACATTTTTTAAAACCACGTAAGATCGCAAAACATCACAAACCGAAAACTCCTACCTTAGATGAGTTTAGTAGAGATCTTACGCAATTGGCAAAAGAAGGACAACTTGATCCTATTATAGGAAGAGAAGCAGAAATAGAAAGAGTAATACAGATACTCTCTCGTAGGACAAAAAACAATCCTGTCTTAATAGGAGATCCTGGTGTTGGAAAAACAGCAATTGTTGAAGGTTTAGCTCAAAAGATTGTTGCAGGCGATGTTCCTGAAGTTTTACAGAACAAAAGAGTTGTGATGTTAGATTTAGGTGCTGTAATAGCAGGGACAAAATATCGTGGAGAGTTTGAACAGAGATTAAAAAATATTGTTGAAGAGATTAGAAGATCCAAAAATAGTATTATATTGTTTATAGATGAACTACATACAGTAATTGGAGCAGGTGCAGCTGAAGGTGCTGTTGATGCTTCAAATATGTTAAAACCTGCTTTGGCAAGAGGAGAACTACAATGTGTCGGAGCTACAACGATGGATGAGTATAGGAAGTATATTGAAAAAGATCCTGCTTTGGAAAGAAGATTCCAAGCAGTTATAGTAGAACCACCTACTGTAGAACAAACTATAGAAATTCTTGAAGGTATAAAAGATAGATATGAAGCATATCATAAAGTTAAATACACACACGAAGCATTAGTAGCTGCTGCTGAACTTTCGGATAGGTATATTACAGATAGGTTTTTACCTGATAAAGCAATAGATTTGATAGATGAAGCTGGTAGTAGATTGAGATTAAAGATGACTCAAATTCCAGAAGATATTAAAGAAAAGATGGAAGAGTTACAAAAAATTATAAAAGCAAAAGAAGAAGCATCTCAACAACAAGATTTTGAACAAGCAGCGAAATATCGTGCTAAGGAGATGGTATTAAAAAAACAGATTGAAGAAATGAAAAAACAGTGGAAACAAAAAAGAGATAGTATAATTCCTGAGGTTACTGCTGATGATATAGCTTATATTGTTTCTAAATGGACATGGATACCTGTAACTAGGTTAACACAACAGGAAACAAAAAAACTTTTAAATATAGAAGAAGAACTTCACAAAAGAATTATAGGACAAGATGAAGCAGTTAAAGCGGTAGCAAATGCAATTCGTAGATCAAGGACAGGTATAAAGGATCCAAAACGTCCTATAGGAAGTTTTATATTCTTAGGTCCAACAGGCGTTGGAAAAACAGAGTTAGCAAGAGCTTTAGCAGAATTTTTGTTTGGCAATGAGGATGCGTTAATAAGGATTGATATGTCAGAATATATGGAGAAGTTTAATGTTTCAAAACTTATAGGAGCTCCTCCTGGATATGTTGGGTATGAAGAAGGTGGTATACTTACAGAGAAAATTCGTAAAAGGCCATATTCAGTTGTGCTTTTGGATGAAATAGAAAAAGCCCATCCAGATGTTTTCAACATATTACTACAGATAATGGACAATGGAGTAATAACTGATAGTTTAGGACACAAAGTAAGTTTTAAAAATGCAGTAATAATTATGACATCTAACATAGGAGCAAAACTCATTTCTAAAGGTAAATCTATAGGTTTTGTTCAATCCGAAGACAAAGAAAATGAATATAAAAATATGAAAGAGCTTTTAATGGATGAATTGAAGAAAGTATTTAATCCAGAATTTTTGAACCGCATTGACGAAATTGTTGTTTTCAAACCTTTAACAAAAGAAGAAATGAGTAAGATTTTAGATTTACTACTCTCAAGATTACAAGAAAGATTGTTAAAGAAAAATATAGAAATCGTAGTTGATGAAGAAGTTAAAAAATTTTTGTTAGAAAAAGGATTTGATGAATATTATGGTGCAAGACCTCTTCAAAGAGTATTACAAAAATATATAGAAGATGCAATTGCTGAAGAAATTTTATTAAAATACGATATCTCTACAGCTGAGAAAATTTATAAAGTCTATGTAAATTTTGATAAGTTAGAAAATAGATTAAAATTTAGTTTGGAAAATTCGCTTTCTGATGTAGAGATAATATAATTTTTTCTTGTCATGATTTTCCTCAAACTTTGTCCTTCTTTTTAAATAAATTTCTATGAAAATAATAAAAAATTTTTTGATTTTTATTTTTAGTCTTATTTTTATTTTTACAATTGCTTTAAATTTATTTTTGTTCTTTTCTAAAAACAGGATTATTGAAAACTTTAATAAATATGGATATAAAGCTAAATATGACTTTTTTTTATATTTATTCCCTAATAACGGTTTAGTTAAAAATTTTAGCTTCTCGTCAGAAAATTTAGATTGTAAGTTCAAAACTATTTTTTTAAGTTTTGATATTTTAAAAACATTCAAAGAAAAAAGACTGCATCTGTCCGTCTACAGAGGTAACGGGGTTTTATTGCAACTTAGCACAAAAAAGCATTCTGTTGAATATGAATTTCCAACCATAAATATAGAATTTCTACCTAATAAACTCTTTATAACAAATGCTAAGATAATAACAGATAAAATAGTTATTAATGATGTAGAAATAAGATTGGTTAGGAAAGATGATAAAGTAAATGTTGTTTTAAATGGAGATGTTAGCAATTACAAAATCAGTTTAAATTTTGATACAGATGTAGAAAAAAAGTTATGGTATCTAAAAAGTAATTTTTTTCCGAATAGTGAATGTGTTTCAATGAATTTACTACCAAAGATTAATTTTGAGATATTTGGCAATTATGATTTTAATAAATTTAAACAATACAAACTTTCTTTATATCCTTTTGGAAATAAAATAATATCTAAAGGAAAAATTAAATTTTATCCTTTTCAGGTTGAAAGTGATATAGAAGGAGATTTATTAAGAGGAAGCATAGTGGTATATAAAAAAGATGAAATGTTTTTTGGAGATTATAAAGGTGAAGTTGATCTAAGCAAGCTGTTTGCAAATTTTTCTTCTCAAAAAGCATTAATTATCAACTCTCAAGTTTATTTTAATTTTTCTTCAAGAAATTACAAAATATTAGCAAAATTATATACCCCAAGTTTTTTAGCTGATATTTTTCTTGAAGATAATAAAGGCACTATTAAAATCTTCCCAAAAAATATTTTTAAAAGGATTATTTTAAGTGATATAAAATATGAAAAAGACAAAAAAGTTTTAAATATAAAAAGTAGGGATAAAAGATATCCTTTTGATTTTAATTTAAGTTTTAATCAAATAAGAGATTTTAATTTATATGGAAATTTTTTAGGGAGTGAACTATCAGGTAAATTTTTAAAGTCAGAAGACAAAACTGAGGCAAACTTATATTTAAAAAGTAAAATTCAAAAAGTTGTTTTCAGTTACTTGAAAGAAAAATCTTATATAGTTGGGGATTTAGAATTAAATAATTATTCTAAAAAAATTTATTTAAAAGGCAATATCTCAAAAATACAAGATTCTGATACATTTAATTTCAACTTAGAATGTAAAAATTTTCCTTTTGGCAGTAGAAATAGATTAAGTTTTATAAGTTCTGGTAATATAGAAAAAAATTTTTGTGGCAGTTTTTCTATAAGAGATGTCTATTATAAAGAACAAAAAATTGTTGATTTAATAAATGGAGAATTTAGTTTAGTCAATAATTTAGTGAATATTAAATTTTGTGATGAAAAGAGGACAATATCAGGAGAGTTTAAATATCACTTTAAAGATAATTTTTATGATGGTGTTTTGTCAATCAAAAATTTGCTTTTTAATGTGGATAAAATTTCTTTTCTTTTATCTTTGGATCTAAAATTTAATAATAAAGAAAAATTAAAAATAGAGGGAGATTATGTTCTGTCTGAAATTTTTTATAATAAAGAAAATTTGAAACTTTATACCAATGGAAGATTCATATTTAAAAACAACAACAAAATTGAATTTTTAGGCGGCCTTAAAACAGATAATAAGCAAAAAATTTGTAGTTATAGTTGCATTTTTGATTTTAAAAAAGAAGCTTTAAATATTAACATAAGGGATTTTGCTTTAACAGATGAAGATAAATTTAATGCAGAGGTAATTATAGCTAGAAGTTTTGATAATAAAAACAAAAAATACCAATTATTATACTCAGGTAAAATTTATAATGAAGATAGCGAAGTTATAATATTCCCATCATTCATCTCTTCAGATTTTGATACGATAAAGTTAAATTCAAGGATAAAAAATTTCTGTTTTAAAAATAATAACTTTGTTGGCAGTTTAGAGTTGTTGATAAATGGTTTGTCAGAAGATATTATCAATTGCAAATTAAATATTTCTGAATTTTGGGTCAATATGAATTTTTTTGATAAGGGTAGTGTTAATCTATCTTATGATAAAAAAAATAAAATTTTGATTTTTTCTCCTATTAAAGAAAATAAAACTGATATGCTTGCTATTTCAGGTGAAGTTAGTTTCCCAAAAAAGGATCGTATTAATTTTAAGAATTTTAAAATTTATAAAGAAAAACAATATCTGCTGATAAATGGAAACTTAGGGATAGAAAATGATGTAATTCAAATAAAATTTTTAAACATTCCTTTAGAAGTTATAAAAGGTATGTTAGGAATAACAAAACCATCGTCTTCAGGTATGGTTGATGGAGAATTAGTGTTAACTACAGTTTCTAAAAAAGATAAACTTTATAAAATAAAATCTAACTTTTTGATTAAAGATGCATTAGTTGAAGATTTGAAAATACCACAAATAGTAGGTAAGATATTTGGTGATACTAAAGAGGTTGTTTTAGATGAAGTTTCTTTTAATTTTAAAGAACAGCAGAAGTTTGTTATAACTGGTAGATATAATATAATTTCAAAAATTTGTGATTTTGAATTAAAATCGTACAAGTGTGACCTTTCTATGTTTAATGATTTTTATGACATAATAAAATCTGCTGAAGGTATATTTTTTGTTGATTTAAAAATAAAAGGAAAAATAAATTCTCCGCAGATCACAGGTTATTTTAATTTACCTAAAGGGAATATAAAGTTTAAAAAATATCTTTCTTATTTAGATAATGTGAGCATAAAATTAAACTTTTTAAATAGTAAAATTATATTTGAAAAATTTGTTGGTTATTATAAAAACACAAAGTTGTTAGTATCTGGTTTTTGGGATCTTTTAGAAGAGGCAAATTTAAAAGTTTATACTGAAGGTGGAAAAGGTATTTTTGTATCAATACCTGAACTTTCTTTTCCTGTAGGAGAATTTTTTCAGTTAGTAAAAAATCAACCACTTTTGCCTTCAAACGGTGAAGTTGAGCTTAATTTGAATATTAGAAAACAAAAAGATATGCCTTTTGTTGAAGGTAAAGTTTTACTTAATAATACACATTTTACATATCCTGGAGTAGCTAAAAAAGAAAGCAAAGAAAGTTTTACATTGAAAGATTTTTATTATGATATAACAATTGTAGCCAAAGATAATGTTTGGTATGAAAACGAATATATTTCTGCAAACATAATTGGAAGCGTAAACTTAAAATACACAAAAGATACTGATAAAACTGATGTTAATGGTGAAGCAACCGCTTTAAGTGGTATTATGAAATTTTTTAATACAAATTTCAGAATAAAATCTGGTAATATAGAATTAATAAAAAGTATCCCTTATTTAGAGATGGTCGGTGAAACAGATATTGTTTCTACTGGTGGAGAAAATATAAAGGTTCAACTAGTTATAGACAGAGCAAAAGTAGAAGACATAAAACCAAGATTGGTTTCTCCTTCACATCCTACATTAAAAAATGAGGATTTAATAGCTATGCTTTTAGGTGTAGGGAGATTAGCAAAATCTGAGAAAAACGAGTATTTATATGTCTTACCTAAGGAGCAATTAGATTATACTTCTTTATTAAAAGCACAATTCGTTAAACTAATAGATTCTTCATTAGCAACTCCTATTGCAAGAAATATTTTGCAAAGATGGGGGATTGTTGACAATGTAACGGTTTCATATATTCCAACAGGTGTTGCTGAACAAAAACAGAGTTCGTCTATGGATAATACACAAAAAATTTCTCTATTGGATATATTTAAAAACACAAAGTATGGATTGGAAAAGTATATAACAAGTGATATGCTGATAGGATACAGTATAGCTTTAGCAGAATATCAACAAAAGTTGAATTTGAAGCATGAGATAGAGATTGGGTATAGATTAAAAGGTGGTCTTTTTATAAAAGGTATATATGATTATGGTATCAGAGATTACAATACTGGTAGATATGGTGGCGATGTTAAAATTCAACTTGAGCCTACATTTAGATTAAAAAGTTGGGAGGAAGAAGAGAAGGGAGAGAAAAAATAAGAAAGTTTGTATTTGGAATCTTGAGTTTTGTTGAAAGTAGATGTGATATTTTATAAAAATAAATTTATGAATTTTTTGAAAAATAATTACAAAATATTTATAACAATTATTATTGGTATTTTTCTTTTTTACTTGTTGATCTATATTGATGTGGTTTTGCGTGCAAGAAGTGCATATTTGGAGGCGGAGAAATACTTAGATTGGTATTACAACCCAAATAAAAAAATAGAATTTTTAGAAAAAGAGTTTGAGGTTGAAAAACAAAAATTAGATAAGTTACTTGCAGAGAATAAGATTTCAAAAGAAGAATATGATGTTAAATTAGAAATTTTGAATTTTAATAAAGAAAGGCAAATTCAGGAAAGTTCTTTAAAATATGCTTATATATGGTATAAGACAGCAATAGATTTGTTTTCTCCACCTGAATCTAAGTGGGTAAAGTTAGCAAAAGAAAAGATAAATAAAGTTAGACAGATGTGGAAAGAAGAATTGCAGAAGAAAGGATATAAGATTGAAGATTATATGATTGAGTGAATGTGTGGATGTGTAAACATCAACTCATTAACTCATAAACCCATTAACTATTTTAAGGAGGGATTGATTTTTATGTTTGTAAAATATCTTAAGTCAAAACTGCAGGGTTTGGTTGTAACTGAAAAAAATTTATATTATTCTGGAAGTATTAAACTTGATACTTACTTTCTTCAAAAGGCTAATATAAAACCTTATGAGATTGTTTTAGTTATAAATTTGAATAATGGAGAAAGGTTTGAAACATATGTTATCCCTGCTAAGAAAGGTTCAAAAACGGTGGGACTACAAGGTGGTGCTGCAAGATTGGGAGAGGTTGGTGATGAAGTTATAATAATGTCATTTTGTTATTTAGAACCTAAAGAAAAATTTAAACCTATAACATTGATTTTTGAAAATAATAAGATTAAGAAGATTAAATAAAAATTTTTATTAAACCTTCTAAAGATTACTTAAACCTCCCTTTAATATGATAAAATTTTTATTAAATAACAAAATTGTTAAATTTTTCTATGGGATTTTACTTTTACCTTTTTGTTATAGTGTCTTTTTAACATTCATATATATTGCAAAAAACATAGAATTTAGTTATAATCCTGTAAAACTATTTTTGTTTGGTGCGGGTTCGTATTTAATATTACATATTTTGTTGTACAAACCAATTAAAATTTATATCATAGGTCATGAACTTGTGCATGCAATAAGTGCATATTTATGTGGAGCTGGTGTGAAAAATTTAAAAATAGGGAAGTCATATGGTTCTGTAAATGTAGATAAAGTTAACACTTTTATAGCATTGTCTCCATATTTTATCCCTTTTTATTCTATTATTGTAATTTTTATTTGGTTGTTAATAAAATATTTGTTTAAAGTGAATGTCCCTATTGAAATTTTTATGTTTCTTTTGGGTTTTACCATAATGTTTCATTTATTATTAACTATATATGCAATATCTTTGGGACAACAAGATTTAAAAGTTTCTGGTTGGCTTTTTTCAGTTATTTTGATATTTATAATCAATTGTGTAATTTTAATTATCCTACTTATAACATTGTTTCCATTGAAAACAAAAATTGTTGAATTTAAAAATTATTTTTTAAGTTTAACTTTTAATACATATAAAGTATGTTTTGAAAAAATTTTGCAAATTATTAAATATTCTATTAAATATTTTAAAGAAAAAACACATGAAAATATTCAATGAAATATACAAAAGATGGAAGCAAGAAATAAGAAGAAAAAGTTTACATATGCTTACTATTCTTGCTCCAATAATTTATAATTTAGCACCTTACAATACATCTTTGATTATTTCGGCATCTTTAGTTATTATAGACCTTATTTTTGAAACAATAAGGTTGTTGTATCCGACTATAAACAGAATTTTATTAAAACTTTTTGAGGGAACTTATAGAGAGAAAGAAAAAGAGAATGTTTCAACCTTGATTTGGACCCTATCAGGAATATTTTTGACTATATTTATATTTTCAGATAATAAAAATGTTGTAACTCTTGCATTGTTATATCTTGCATTTGGGGATAGTGTTGCTGCTATAGTGGGTGTAATGTTTGGTAAAATAAGGTTAGGTTCAAGAGGAAAAAGTTTAGAGGGGTCGTTAGCTTTTTTTGCTATAGCGTTTATATGTGGATTATTTTTTGTAGAACCAATATATGCTTTTTTTACTGCTTTTGTTGGTGCAGCAATTGAATTTTTGCCTCTACCTGTAGATGACAACTTTGTCTTACCAATATTTACTGCAGGATTGTTATCAATACTTATATGAATGTAATTAAACCAACAGTTGAAGTTAAAAATTTATATAAAAATTTTGGTACTAAAAATGTTTTGAAAGGAATTAGTTTTGAAGTCTATCCTGGAGAAATATTTGTTTTATTAGGACCTAATGGTGTAGGTAAAACAACCACTGTAAAAATTATTTCTGGAGTTTTAGAGGCAGATAAGGGTGAGGTTTTTGTTTTATCTGAGAAAGTTTCTGTTTTAAATACTAAGTTTAAAAAATACATTGGATATTTGCCAGATGAACCCTATGTCTACAACAAACTAACAGGTAAAGAATTTATAGAGTTTATCTTGTCTATTTATGAAACTAAGATTGAAAACGAAAGATATAACTTTTTTCTTAAACAATTTGAATTAGAAGAAGTAATAAATCTACCTATTGAAAACTATTCAAAAGGTATGAAACAAAAATTGTTGTTGATGAGTATATTTTTAAGAAATCCTAAAGTTTATATATTAGATGAACCATTGATAGGACTTGATCCAAAGAGTATAAGCTTCTTTAAAAAATATTTATTAGATTTAGCAAAGGAAGGTAAGACAATAATTTTGTGTACTCACCTTTTAGAACTTGCAGAACAATTGGCAACAAAGATAAACATAATTTATGGTGGTAGAATTTTAACTTCCGGAACAAAAGAAGAGTTGTCTTTAAGGTTTAATCTTTCAACAACAAGGTTGGAAGATATTTATTTGTATATTTTAAGTAATTACACTTAATTGTTGTTTAAATAGAAGTTTATGGGGTTTATAGGGTTAATTGAGTTTTTGAGTTTTAAATTATTAACTATGAACTATTAACTCATTAACTCAACAACTCATTTATGACAGAATTTTTTAAAATTATCAATTTGAATTTTAAAATTTTTGTTAATTCAATAAAATTTTCTAATAAAATAGAAAAACTAAGAGGTATATTTTTAACTTTTATAGGTATATTTTTCTTTATAGGTTGTTATATTCTTTCGTATCAAGCAGTAATCTATATTTCAAACTTACCTATCATAGGAAGTTTGTTTATAATAAGAATTTTAGCATTAACTTTTTTAACTAGTTTTTTGATGTTTATTTTTTCTTCTCTAATAGTTACTTTATCTACAATGTATGAAGCAAAGGATATGGATTTTTTGATTTCACTTCCTTTAAAATTTCAAAATATATTTTTAATAAAATTTTTATTGACATCAATACGTTCTTCATGGATGGTCTTATTAATTTTGTTACCTTTCTGTTTTGCTTTTGCATTTGTTAAGAATTTTAGCTTTTATAAATATCCAATTTTAACATTTTCTATAATTATTAAAATTCTCATTGCTGTTTCATTGGGAAGTCTTTTATCTATATTTTTGTCATATCTTTTCCCTGCAAAGAAAGTTAAAAATTATGTTTTAGTAATAATAATACTACTTACAGCTATTGGATATTCATTGTTTCGTTTATCTCAGCCTGAGAATTTGCTTTCTTTTGAGAAGTTTCCAGAGTTGGTTGAATATTTAGATTTTCTTTCAAAACCCGTCGGTAAAAATTTGCCATCTTGGTGGTTAAGTGAGATTTTTCGTGGATTGATGGTTAGTAATGTTTATGTTGTGATTTTAAATTTTTCAAAACTTTTGTTTGTTTGTTTCTTTGTATTTGCAGTTTTTTATTTTTTTGGTAAGAAAATGTATTTTAAAAGCATGTTTTGCATTTTATCTAATTATGAGAGAGAAAAAAATTTTTATAAAAAAAGTTTAAAATATAAATCTTGGTTTAATGAAATAATAAAAAAAGAAATTAGGTTGTTCTTCAGAGAACCAGTGCAATGGGTCCAGCTTATTATAGTTATTTCTTTGATTATAATTTATATTTTTAACATCTCAAAACTGCCAAATGAGTTTAAATATGTTAGAATAACAGTTACATTTTTTAATTTAGGTAGTATAATGTTTGTTTTGTCTGCTTTTGTTTTGAGATTTGTATTCGTACAACCGAGTTTAGAATATAAAAATTTCTGGCTACTTAAATCTTTACCAATAGAATTTAAAAAAATTTTTTTAATAAAACTTTTTATATACTTACCTGTAGTTTTAATTCCTGCAATTATAATGTGTATTGTTTCTAATATTATTTTAAATGTAGAGAGAGAAATTTTTATAATGTCATTGTTAGTTGTGTTAATTTCTTCTTTTGTTCTAACTGTTGCTGGATATTCTTTTGGTATTTTGTTTCCTAAAAAAGAATATCAGGATATCCCACAGATTGAAACTTCGTTTGGTGGCTTAATTTTTATAATTTTATCTTTATGTTATATTGTTTTATCTTTATCAAGTTTAGCTAATATTACTAAGAAATATATTTTATCACAACATATATTGAAAGAAGAGTTAATACTTAGTATTTTGTTATTTTTAAGTATCAATTTTATCTATGGTTTTTCTCCATCTTACTATGCAATGAAGAAATTTTTGAAGGAATATTAAATGAAAAAAATCTTTTATTTTATCTTATTGTTAAGTTTTACTAGTTATTCTTTTACTGAAGAAATTTTCTTTTGGAAGATAAACACAAACCAAAAAGTAATTTTTTTGACATTTGATGATGGACCAGGTGAATATACAAAGGAAGTACTTAAGATATTAAAAAAATACAATATCAAGGCAACATTTTTTGTTTTAGGTGAACTGGTAGAATTTAGAAAAGATATACTAAAGAATATAATTAATGATGGTCATCAAATAGGTTCACACACCTATTCACATAAAAATTTTTATAAGTTAGACAAAACACTCCCACAACAAAAATGTGAAAAAATCTTGGAGGAAGAACTTTCAAAAACTGAAAGTAAAATAAAATCTGCTTTAGGTAGTGAGATAAAGATTAAATATCTACGTATGCCGAATGGATTTTATCGTAAGTGGATGAATAATATAGTTAGGAAGTTTGATTACAAAGTTATAAATTGGACACATGGTTGTGATTGGTTAAACATAGATGAACAAAAGATGTTGAAAAGTTATATTAACGCTTTACAGCCAGGTGGGATTTATCTTTTTCATGATGGAGGGAAGGATAGAAGAAAAACTATAAAGGTTTTAGAAGAATTTATTAAGTATAGTTTAAAAGAGGGGTATAAATTTGACACTTTAGATAAATGGATTAAATAATTTTTAAACTATGTATTGATTTTTATTATCTTATTTTATAGAAATCTTAAAATTTTTTAATTGGAGGTTAAATCATATGAACCAAACAATAACACAACTAAGTAGTGTAGTTGTGGCTATAATATCAGGTATTATTAGTATGTTGTTTGTTTTTTATTTAAGTAGAAAAGTTTTAAAATCTGATCCTGGAAACGAGCAGATGCAAACAATTGCCTCTTTGATTCGTAAAGGTGCAATTGCTTTCCTTTCAAGGGAATACAGAACAATTTCTTATTTTTTAGTTGTATTGTTTTTGGTACTTTTGTTTGCAGTTGCTAAAAAGACAGCAGTAGCATTTGTTGTTGGTGCTTTATGTTCTATGCTTGCTGGTATTATAGGTATGAATATTTCAACACTTTCTTCTTCAAGAACTGCAAAAAGGTGTGAATTGTCATTTAATGATGCATTAGATATTGCTTTTCCAGGTGGTGCTGTGATGGGTCTTTCAGTTGTAGGATTAGGACTTTTAGGTTTAGGTGTTGTTTATTTCTTATTCATATGGTTTTTAACAAACACTGGTTCAAGTTTAATTGATGCAGTGAAAGAGGCAACTTCTATGATAGTAGGTTTTTCAATGGGAGCAAGTTCTATTGCTTTATTTGCCCGTGTAGGAGGAGGAATTTATACAAAGGCAGCGGATGTTGGTGCTGACCTTGTGGGAAAGATTGAAAAAGGTATACCTGAAGATGACCCAAGAAATCCAGCAGTTATAGCAGATAATGTTGGGGATATGGTTGGCGATTGTGCTGGTATGGGTGCAGACCTTTACGAATCATATGTAGGAGCGATTGTTTCAGGTTTAGTTATTGCAATTTTTAATTTAAATAGTATAAAATCCGCTATGTTATGTTTGTTGATTGTTTCTGTTGGAATAATTAGTTCTATAATAGGTGTGTTTTTTGTAAAAACAAAGAAAGAGGAGGACCCACAAGTTACTTTAAATAAAGGTTTAATTGCTTCAATGATATTTTTTATTATAGGTGCATTTTTATTATCAAAATTTTGGTACGGTGATATTAAGTCCTTCTGGTCAATTTTGTCTGGACTTTTAGCAGGTATGATAGTAGGTTTTGTAGCTCAGTATTATACCTCAGGGAAATCTGTAGCAGGTATTGCAGAGCAGGCAAAGACAGGTGCTGCAACTGTAATCATAGAAGGAACAGCAGTTGGAATGTTATCAACAATCCTACCTTTAGTTTCAATAGCTTTAGCAACAATTATTGCATATAAACTTCAAGGTGTTTTTGGTATTGCTTTGTCTGCTTTAGGGATGTTGGCTTTAACAGGTACTACAGTAGCGATTGATGCTTATGGTCCTATAGCTGATAACGCTGCTGGAATTGCTGAGATGGCACATATGGGAACTGAGGTAAGAAAACGTGCTGAACGGCTTGATGCTGTAGGAAATACAACCGCTGCAGTCGGAAAGGGTTTTGCAATTGGTTCTGCTGCATTGACTGCATTAGCGTTATTTTCTGCATATACAGAGACAGTAGGATTGGGTGCTTCTGGATTAAATGTCTTAGATGCTCGTGTGATAGCAGGTATGTTCATAGGTTGTATTATGCCTTTCTTTTTAATTTCAAAAACACTACAAGCAGTTGGCAGGGCAGCTTATTCTATTGTTGAAGAAGTTAGAAGACAATTTAGAGAAATTCCTGGATTGTTAGAAGGTAAAGCTTTACCTGATTCAGCAAAATGTGTAGATATAACAACTCAGGCAGCACTTAAAAAGATGATAATACCCGGACTTTCTGCAGTTTTGCTTCCGTTATTAATCGGAATAGTATTAGGTAAAGAGGCATTAGGTGGATTTTTAGCTGGTTCATTAATTACAGGGGTTCCTTTGGCTATATATCTTGCAAATGCAGGTGCTGGATGGGATAATGCTAAAAAATATATTGAAGAAGGGAATTTAGGTGGTAAAGGTTCTGATGCACACAAGGCATCTATTGTAGGTGATACAGTTGGTGACCCATTTAAAGATACTTCAGGACCATCTTTGAATATACTTTTAAAACTTATGTCAGTAGTAGCCTTAGTATTTGGTGGAGTAATAATAAGTATTAATCAATGGTTAGTAAAAATTTTTCCGTTTTTAGGATAATAAATATATGAAAATTTTAATTACTGGTGGTGCAGGTTTTATTGCTTCACATATAGTGGACAGATGTATATCTAAGGGATGGGAAGTTGTGGTTGTTGACAATCTTGTTAGTGGAAAGAAGGAAAATGTTAATCCTAAGGCAAAATTTTATGATGTTGATATAACAGATTTTCAAAAACTCAAGCAGATTTTTGAGAAAGAAAAACCACATATAGTAAACCACCATGCTGCTCAGATTGATGTAAGAAAATCAGTTGCAAATCCTCAATACGATGCAAAGATAAACATAATTGGTTCTTTGAATTTATTAGATTTATGTGTTAAGTATAAAGTAGAAAAATTCATTTTTGCATCCTCAGGTGGTACAATATATGGTGAGTGTAAAAATAAAAAGCCACCAGAAGAAGATTCTTTACCGAATCCTTTGTCTCCTTATGGATGTGCAAAACTTTCAGTTGAATATTATATGAATTATTATAATAAAGTTTATGGTTTAAAAGCAATTTCGCTAAGATATGGAAATGTTTATGGACCAAGACAGGACCCTTTTGGTGAAGCAGGTGTTGTAGCAATTTTTTCGAATAGAATGTTGGAAGATAAGGAAGTTTATATTTTTGGTGATGGTAAACAGATGCGCGATTTTGTATATGTATCTGATGTTGTAGAGGCTAATATCAAATGTATGTTAAAAGATTTTGAGTTTGAAATTTATAATGTTGGAACACAGAAAGCTACTTCTGTTAATGACTTGTTTAAAATTCTTAGTAAACTTACTGGATATAAAAAACAGCCAATCTACCAACCTGCAAGGAAGGGTGAGTTGTTTAAAAGTTATCTTAGCATCTATAAAATAAAAAAACAACTCAGTTGGAAACCGAAAGTATCATTAGAAGAAGGATTAAAGAAAACTTTAGATTATTTTAAAAATAAATAATTTTTTCTCACGATTAAAATGACCAAATCAAAACTCATCCAAGAAACTATAAATTTATTTAAAAACTTTCCTTCAGTCGGACCAAAAACAGCAGAGAGATTTACTTATTATTTATTAAACAATCCAGAGATCTTAGAAAGTTTTTTATTAATTTTACAACAGCTTAAAGAAAAAATTGTAAAGTGTAGATATTGTAATGATTTTTCAGACAATGATCCATGCAAAATTTGTTCAGATAATATGAGAGATAAAAAAATTTTATGTATTGTTGAGAAACACCAAGATGTCTATGCTATAGAATCTACAGAATACAAAGGTTTATATTACATACTTTCTTCTATTATTCATCCTTTGGAAGGAAAAACAATTAAAGATTTTGATTTAGATCTTTTAGTGAAAAGGATAAAAAATGTTCCTGAAGAATTTATGCCTCAAGAGATAATTATAGCTACAAGTCTTACTACAGAAGGAGAACTTACAGCAAATTATATAATAGAGTATTTAAAGTCAAAAAATATAAGTATAAAAATATCTCGTATAGCAAAAGGACTGCCTACAGGAGCTGATATAGAATATTCTGATCCACAAACTCTTTCTTTTGCTATAAAAAATAGGATAGAGGTAAAAAATGAATAGTAAAACTGAATATAATAACTATTTGTTCCATTTTTTTGACAATATTATTAAATATAGTATTGCTATTCTCTATCTTTTGATTGCTGTAATGTTCTATTTACGTACTTATGATTCTTGTCAGATAAAAATTACTATTACACAAATTGGTGGAACTTTTCTAATTTTATTTTGGTTATTAAAATATTTAGAAAATCCAAAAGAAACTACTAAATTTTATCTTACAAATTGGCAGATTGTTCTACCATTTTTGTTGTTTTTGTTATCTGGATTACAATCTCATATTTTCATGTCTCCTTTTAAAAAAATATCTGCTATGGAGTTAATACGAAGAGTTATTTATATGCTTACAGCTATTTTAGTGATTCACGAAGTTAATAGTATAGAAAAGTTTAATAGAATTTTTCGTTGGTTGTTTACAGCATTATTTATTTCTACTTTTTATGGAATGATTCAGTATTTAGATGTAAAATTTTTCTTACCTAATCCTGAACCTGGGATAGATCCATTTATTTGGAGACAAGCATTTGGCAGTAGGATTTTTTCTACTTTTGGAAATCCCAATTTTTATGGAGATTTTCTTTTAGCAATGGGTCCTATAGTTTTAGCAATGTTTATGTATAGAAAAAATCCATTTTATTTAATTTTATGGTTGCTGACAGCGTTTAATACTTATGTTACCTACTCCAAAGGAGCATGGATTGGTTTTACTGCTGGCTTTGTATATTTTTGGTTTTTATATTTAATATTTTTTACTCACGCAAAAATTCAAAATGTTAGAAAATATGTAATATTAGGTGTGATATTTACAATAATTTTGACAGTTTATGGTGTTTATTTTCAACTTACACAAAGAACAGATTCTGCTAAATTTAGAATTTATACCTGGCTTTCTTGTTGGGAGATGATAAATACATCACCTATATTAGGCACAGGTATTGGAACTTTTTATGTAACTTATCCTGCTTGGAGAAGACCACAAATTTTTTATATTGAAGGGAAACACAATACAGAATCAGACCATCCAGAAAATGAGTATTTAGAAGTTTGGTATGACGAGGGTGTTGTAGGTTTTGGTATATTTTTATGGTTAATTTTAACTTTAGCAATTACTTCTCTCAAAGCATTAAAAAACTTTTCTTCACCAACCATTATTACAGATAAAAAAGGAAGACAAAAACAAGTTTCTGAAGATATTCGTGCTTATTATATGTTGGGTTTACTTTCTGGTTGGTTAGGTTCACTAACTCACAACTGGGTTTGTGTTTCAATGAGATTTGTTTCTTCAGGGACAGTTGTGTGGTTATTAGCAGGACTTATCTCTGCTTTAGTTGTTAATAATCCTTTGCAAAAAGAATCAGAAGAAAAAAATGTTATATCTTCTTTACCAGCGGTATTTTTTATCTGTGTTTTTTGGTTAATAAATTTTCTTTGGTGGAAGATGACAAGTAATGTTTCTATTGCAGTAGTTTTTGCATTGTTTATTATAGGCGTTATGTTAGAATTTGGGAAGGTTAAAGTCAAAGAAGAAGAGAAATTGAAGTTTAATGTTAATTTGTTAGTAAAAAATCCGCATATAAGAATACTGCAAGTTATTTTAATACTAATTGCTTTTTATCTATCAACAATCTTTAGAGGATATTTTGTTGGTGATATTCATCATAATATAGCGATATTTTTTTCTAAACAAGCAAACTGGCAAGAAGCACTAACTAATTACAATATTGTAGCTAAAAATAACCCAAGTTTTATTATGACACATTATTTTATGGGCAATGTCTTTAATGATAGGTGGCTACTTAGAAGAGAGTTTCATCCTGAGTATGGTGATAAGGAAACAGATCAGCCATGGAGCGGGATTGACTGGGGCGGGAAAGGTCGTGTGGATCCGGAGCGTGCTATAGCAAAATATCAAGATGTGTGGGAACTTGCACCAAATTATGTCCAATCACACCATCAAGCAGGTGTAGTTTATTTAAAGTTAGGAAGTTATTTTATAGGTTTAAATAATGAAGAAAAAGCAGTTTATTATTTTAACAAAGCATTAGAGTCTTTTTGGAAATACCACAAAATTGACCCAATATTTCCTGTTAATTATCAGAGGATGGCTTGGGTATATATCCAGCTTGGTAATATGGAGATGGCTGAAAAGATGTATAAAGCGCACTTATTTACCCAATGGCTATGTCAAGATTTGAAAGATGTTTTAAATCCTAAAAATATTAAAACAGAACAACAAAGACAGGAATATGAAGAGTTAAAGAAACAGTTTGAAGAAGAGATACAATGGAATTGCTGTGATTATCATAAACGACAACATTATCTGTTATCAACCGAAGATTGGGCAAAAAGAAGAGAAACTGAATATTCTGATTCTTATTTACAATTAGCAAATTTAAAACTTTATCAGAAAAATTATGCAGAGGTAGAAAAATTTGCTTTCCGTGCAATTAAAAGATATAAACAAAATTTCAATGCATGGAAATTTTTAGCAAAGTTTTATCAAGATACAAAACAGGTAGAAAAATTCAATAATCTATTAAGACTTTATAGAGAGTATTTTCCTGAAGATTCGCAGTTTTCTAATCTTACAAAATGATTAAAAGTTATTGAGTTTATTGAGTTGGCCCCGCAAGTTGTCCCGCCTTCTGCGGGACAGGCGGGATAAACTATTAACTCTGAACTAATAACTAATAACTATTAACTATTAACTATGAACTATGAACTAATATTATTTTATTTGATAATAATTATTTCTCCACTTTTATTTTTCACAGATCTTACCAGAAATCCATACTACTTCCAAATTGTTTTTGCACAGGCAGGAATGGTTTTAATTTGGATTTTGATTTTGTTTAGACAGAAAGGTAAACTAAAACATTATACAAATCCATTTGAAAAACCGATGATGTTATTTTATATATGGGCGGTGTTTACATGGTTATTTTCAATGTTTTTCTTAAATCACAACTATCACATTCCACAACTTATAAACCACTCTTTAGAAGTTTACAAAAAAAATTTTTTGTTTATGAGTATGTTCAATGAAGGATTTAAAAAATTAATTTTTACAATTACAAATATTATTTTAGTTTATCTTTTTGCTACCGATTATATAAATAGAGATAACTTTTCTAAAATTTATTATACTTTTTTTATAGTAGGTTTTGTTGCAAGCGTATATGGCATATTACAATATTTTGGTATAGAACTTATCTGGCCTAAAGTTTTAAATCCATTTGGTGGGAGATGTGTTTCTACTTTTGGTAATCCTAACTTTTTATCATCTTTTTTAATTTTGTTGCTTCCAATTATGTTTGTAAATTATCTGTATGGTAAAACTACATTTTTAATGTTTTTGTTTATTGTAACATACTTTAGTGCTTTATTGGCAACATTAACAAGATCCTCCTGGTTGGGATTCTTTTTAGAGTTTATTTTTTTAATATCAATTATATTTATAAATGACAAAAATTTAATTGTTAAAAGAAAAAATAAGATTATTTTTTTATTTGTTGTTTTATTTGTTGTATTTCTTACATGGCCAAAAAGTCCTGTAGGAGACAATCCTGATCCTTTAGGAAGGATATATGAAATTAAACAAACAAGAGATGTTTACTCACCTCTACACCAAAGACTCCTAATTTGGTTAAGTGGTTGGGATATGGTGAATGAAAAGTTTTTTACAGGGAAAGGTTGGGGTTTGTTTGAACTTTTTTATCCTTTTTATCAAAATAAATATTTATTTGTTAAAAAGTTGTCTCACCGAACCCATGCTAACAATGCACATAATGAGATTATAGAAGTGTGGTCACAGACAGGTACAATCGGTTTAGGAATTTATATTTTATTTTTGTTCACACTTTTTACCTACTCTTTTAAACTTATAAAATTTTTAGAAGATAAATATGAAAAATTGTTAGTTACAGCTTTAATTTCTTCAGTTGTCGGTATGTTGGTAGATAATATGTTAAATGTAACAATACATTTTTGTGTCCCAGCGTTTTTGTATTTTTTAAATATAGGAGCAATACCGACTTTTGATATAACAAGGAAAGAGAAAAATTTTTACTTTTCACAGTTGATAAGGTGGATTTTATCAATAGTTGGTATTATGATTGTAGTGAGATTAGGATTTAATTTTTTAGGTGAAATTAATTACTTTAGAGGTTTTAAATATTCTAAGAAAGGTGAACTTGAGAAAGCATTGTATTATTTATCTAAAGCAAATAAATTTCAAAAATACGAAGTAAATAATAACTATGAATTAGCAAATACCTATGCACGACTTAAAATGAACAAGGAGGCAATATATTATTATTATGAAGCATTGGCAAGTAATTGTGGATATGATGAGATATATTTTAATCTTGCGACTGTTCTTCTTCAAGAAAAAAACTTTGAATTATCTAAATTACATTATACGCAGGCATTATTTATAAATCCTTTATCAAAAGAAGGTTATATGGCTTTAGGTGGGATGATGTTGAACGATTTGAACAATAATTTATCTTCTGCGATTAAACTTTTTGAACAAGCTACAAAAGTTTTCTCTACAGAAAAAGATTTTTATAACAATTTAGGATATCTTTATATAAAAAATAACGAAGAACAAAAAGCTTTAGAGTGTTATAAAAAAGCCTTGGAGATTGATTCCAATTTTGAAATAGCTAAAAGAAACTATTTATTTTTAGCAGAAAAATTAGGTGTAAAAGACAATGTTGTTACAAAATATAACAATCTATTGAAAATCCTTGAAAGAGATATAAAAATAGGAAAGTTAGATGAAGTTGAAAAAGTTGCAAAACAAATTCTTGAAATTTTTCCTAATGATTTAGTTGCAAAATTTTATCTTGCTAATGTTTATTATTCACAAAATAAAGTTGAAGATGCAATAAGATTATACAGAGAAATAATTTCCTTGCAACCAGAAAATTTAAACGCAAGATATAATCTTTCTTTGGCATTAATGAAAAAAAATGAATTTGATGAAGCAGAGGAAAACTTGCAGTATATTTTGTCTAAAGATCCGAATAATCAAATTATAAAACAACAACTTCAACAACTACAAGAATTAAAAAAAATTTACATCCATTGACACTTAACTTTTTAATTTATAAAATTTAACAAATTTTGGTAGTGTCGGTTAAGCTGTTAACTTAATCTGTGACACTACTGCATCTTAATCAAAAAGGGGGTTAAATTAGTTGTGGCAAAAGGTAAAGTAAAATGGTTCAATGAACGTAAGGGCTTCGGGTTTATCAGCTGTGATGATGGTTCAGGTGATGTGTTTGTGCATTTTTCTGGCATACAGCAGAAAGGTTTCAAAACATTAAGAGAAGGTGATGAAGTAGAGTTTGAAATAACAAATACTGATAAAGGTCCCAAAGCAATTAATGTAAAACGCATAGGGAAAGTTTAAAACTTTGTGTAGTTAATTGAAATCTATTTTGGCTTAGGTCTCAATTAAGCCAAATTGTAGCACAAAGTTAAATCAAAAAGTTTCCCAAAAAACAAGATTTTACTAATAGTTAGTTAGTTTTAATCTTGTTTCTAATCTTTTCTTTTTCTCTTCCTTTAACTTTCAGTTTTATTTTATTGTTTTTTTTGTTTTTATTTTGTATTTAAATTATTTGAATTTTTAAACTCAAAGGTTAAAATTATGCTAAAATATATTTTATCAAAAATATTTGGTTCTCAAAATGAAAGATATTTAAAGTCTCTCAGGCCTATTATTGAAAAAATAAATTCTTACGAAAATGATTTTGAAAAACTTACCAACGAACAATTAAGACAAAAGACAGAAGAGTTTAAGAAACGCTTATCCCAAGGTGAAACACTTGATGATATCTTACCAGAGGCATTTGCATGTGTAAGAGAGGCATCTAAAAGAACAATAAAACTTCGCCATTTTGATGTTCAACTTATAGGTGGTATTGTTTTACATCAGGGTAAAGTAGCTGAGATGAAAACAGGTGAAGGTAAGACACTTGTAGCAACTCTTGCTGCGTATCTTAATGCTTTGGAAGGAAAAGGTGTGCATATTGTGACTGTGAATGATTATCTTGCAAAAAGAGATAGGTTTTGGATGGGACCTATATATGAACTTTTAGGACTTACTGTTGGATATATAGAGCATGATATGGAATCAGAAGAAAGAAGGAAGATGTATGCTTGTGATATTACATATGTTACAAATAATGAATTAGGTTTTGATTATTTGAGAGATAACATGGTTTTAAAGAAAGAAGAAAAAGTTTTAAGAGGGTTACATTATGCAATTGTAGATGAAGTTGACTCAATACTTATAGATGAGGCAAGAACACCTCTTATTATTTCTGGTCCTGCAGAAGAGTCTACTGAAAAATATTATATAGCAAATCGTATTGTTCCAAGATTAAACATAAAAGTTATAACTGAGGATGAAGAGATTGAAGCAAAGTATAAAGGTATTGATATTTATAAAGGTTATGATGCAGTAGCTGATGAAAAAAATCATACCGTTGTTTTAACTGATACAGGTATTCAAAAATGTGAGAGATTATTAAATATCACTAATCTTTATGATGATCTTGCAGGAGATTGGGTACACATTATAACCCAAGCAATAAGAGCACATAAGTTGTTTCACAGAGATACTCACTATGTTGTAAAAGACGGGGAAATAGTGATTGTTGATGAATTTACAGGTCGTCTTATGCCTGGTCGTCGTTGGTCAGATGGTTTACACCAGGCTATTGAAGCAAAAGAGAACTTGCCTATAAGAGAAGAAAATCAAACATTAGCAACTATTACTTTTCAAAATCTATTTAGAATGTATAAAAAACTTGCTGGTATGACAGGTACAGCAATTACATCTGCTGATGAGTTTTGGGGTGTATATAAACTTGAAGTCGTAGTTATACCTACTCACAAACCTATGATAAGGATTGACCATCCTGATGTAGTATATAGAACTGAAAAAGAGAAATGGACCACCATCGTAAATGAGATAGAGCAAAGATATAAAAAAGGTCAACCTGTCCTTGTTGGAACAAGATCTATTGAGAAAAATGAATTTTTATCTTCTTTACTAAGAAGAAGAGGGATACCTCATCAAGTACTTAATGCAAAACATCACGAAAGAGAAGCACATATTATTGCTCAAGCAGGCAAGTTAAAGACAGTTACAGTGGCGACAAATATGGCTGGTCGTGGTGTAGATATAATTTTGGGAGGAAAACCAGATCCAGAGAATGCACCACATTTGTTATGTAATGATCCTAATTGCAAAGTAGAGTTTATGCACAATAAAGAATATCATGAAGTAGTAAAACTTGGAGGACTTTTTGTTTTAGGTACAGAAAGGCATGAAGCAAGACGTATAGATGACCAACTTCGTGGTAGAAGTGGACGCCAAGGTGACCCAGGAGAATCAAGATTTTATGTTTCATTGGAAGATGAACTAATGAGATTATTTGGTGGTATAAGAATGTCATCTATAATGGAAAGATTAGGTATGAAAGAAGGCGAAAGTATTCAACATCCTTGGATTACTAAATCAATTGAACGTGCACAGAAACGTGTTGAAAGTATGAATTATGATATAAGGAAACAACTTCTTGAATATGATGATGTAATGAATAAACAAAGGGAAGCAGTTTATTCTTTAAGGAACATTATTCTTGAAGGAAACGATTTAACAGACAGAATTATGAATATGATAGAAGAATCTGTAGAGGAGAAGATAGAACTCTTTTGTAATACTAAATATCCTGAAGACTGGAACTGGACAAATATAAATTTGTGGCTCTTAAGGGTTTTTAATATAAATTTGTCAGTTGATGAAAAGGAGATGCAGTCTTTAACAAAGGAAAAACTAAAACAAAGAATTATAGATTTAATTAAAGAAAAATACGAGCAAAGAAAACAAGAACTTTCTTTAGAAGTTTTTAGTGAACTTCAAAGAATTGTCTTTTTACATATGATAGATGTAGCATGGAGAGAACATCTTTATGAATTAGATCATCTAAAACGTAGTGTTGGACTTCGTGCTTATGGTCAGAAGGACCCATTAGTAGAATACAAAAAAGAAAGTTTCATATTATTTTCAAATATGCAGGCAAGAATAAGAGAACAAACTATTGAATATATCTTTAAATTGCAACCATTAATTACAAGACAAACACAACAATATAGACCATCAGTTTCTATTCAGCAAAGTAAAACATTACAGCAACCTGGTAGTGTGCAACAAAAAAGTGTTGCTCAATCAGGTTTAGTTGGGCAAAAAGTAAAACATAAAATAGGTCGCAACGACCCTTGTCCTTGTGGTAGTGGGAAAAAATATAAAAAATGTTGTGGAAGAAATGTATGATTTAAGTTCATAAGTTATCAGTTCATAACGCAACTTGCGGAATTAGTTTAAAAATATAAATGGATTATTTTTTAAGTTTTTTATCTGGTATTTTGTTTTTTTTGTCTTTTCCAAAATTTGACTTTTCTATCTTTTCTTGGATAGCTTTTGTCCCTTTGATTTATACTTTATTGAATATCTTCTATTTTTCTTCAAAGCAAAATTTGAAAAGAGTAGTAGTTTGTTCTTTAATAACAGGGATTACAGGATACTTTGGTGTTTTATACTGGATTATACCGACATTTAAACAAGCAGGTGAGAATATCTTTTGGGGATTGATCTCTACTTTTTTACTATCCTTATATTGTAGTTTATATATTTTGATTTTTTCTATTTATGAGTACAAAAATAAAACAATTTTATCTTCATCAATTTTGTGGATAATATTAGAATATGTTCGTGAAAAACTTTTTTCAGGTTTTCCATGGGCATTGTTAGGATATTCTCAATGGAAAAATCTTCCTCTGATACAAATTTCAGAAATTTTTGGTGTCTATGTAATAAGTTTTTTAATAATTTTTTTTAATTTGAGCTTAGGTTTCTTTATTTTTGAATTATTCAAGTTAAAAAAAATTAAAAACTCAACATTTACAAATTTGCTATTAATATTTATAGTTATTATAGCCTTAAATATTTGGGGAAAATTTAGAATTCAGCAGATAAAAAAAGAAATAGAAAATCAAAAGGAAAGTTTTACAGTTGTGATACTGCAGGGGAATATTGATCAATATAAAAAATGGGATAAAAATTATGTAGAAGAGATTATTGAGAAATATACAAATCTTGTTTATTCTTCTTTTAATGAAATAGAAAAAATTAAAACCCTTCCAAAATTAACTTTATGGATCTGGCCTGAAAGTTCTATTCCAGGGTTTTTATTTGAAGAACAAAAACTTTTTAATTGGATAAAAGTATTATTAATTTTTACTAACAAAAAATTAATTTCATATCATTTATTAGGTACAGTGAGAACTGATTATAATGATAATCTATATAATTCAGCGGTTCTTGTTTCGTTTAAAGAGAAAGATGTTATTGTAGAAAATATATATGATAAGATTCAGCTGGTACCTTTTGGTGAATTTGTCCCCTTACAAAATATTTTAGGAAAGTTTATAAATGTAGTAAACCAACTTGGAGGCTTTTCTTCGGGAAATAGCTACACTGTTTTTGAAATACCTTTAGAAAATTCAAAAAATAATTTTAAATTTTTTGTATTAATCTGTTATGAAAGTATTTTTTCTAAACTTACAACAAATTTTGTAAAAAATAAAGCTGAGTTTTTAGTAAATATCACAAATGATGCCTGGTTTCTTAAAACATCCGCTCCTTACCAACATTTCAGTTTTAATGTATTTCGTGCTGTTGAAAATAGAGTTTATGTATTTCGTTCTGCCAATACCGGAATCTCAGCTGTGATTTCTCCTGTTGGAGAGATTGAGAAACAAACAAATCTCTTTGAGTATGATAAAATTGTTTATCCAGTAAAATTTTATTATGAAAAAACATTTTATACAAAATGTGCTAATTACTTCCAAATTTTGTATATTTTAATATTCATATTCTTACATTTTAGGAGGGAAAACTATGCCTGTAATAACAATAGAGATGTGGGAAGGAAGAAGTAAACAAACAAAAAAACAACTTGTAAAAGAAGTAACAGATGTAGTATGTAAAGTTTTAGATTGTCCTAAAAATGCTGTTACAATAATTTTGCATGAAGTATCTAAAGATGACTGGTCTTCTGAGGGAGAATTAGCTTCAGAAAAGTTTAAATAAATATGGATGAAGAAAAATATATAAAAAGATGTTTAGATTTGGCAAAAAAAGCTTTAGGATATACTTCTCCTAATCCTTTAGTTGGTGCTGTTTTAGTTTATAAAGATAAGATCATAGGAGAGGGTTATCATAGTACTTTTGGCGGACCGCATGCTGAAGTTGAAGCAATAAATGACGCTATTAGAAATGGCAATGAAAATTTAATTAAAAAATCTACATTGTATGTGAATTTAGAACCTTGTTGTCATTGGGGTCAAACACCACCTTGTGTGGACAAAATTTTGCAGTTTGGTATTAAAAAAGTTGTTTGTTCAATGTTTGACCCAAATCCCAAGGTTAAAGGTAAAGGAATAAAAAAGTTGAGGTTGAACGGAGTAGAGTGTGAAGTTGGAATTTTAGAAAAAGAAGCAAATGAATTAAACAAATTCTACATAAAATGGATAACTAAAAAACTGCCATATATCACTATAAAATCAGCAATAACTTTAGATGGAAAAATTGCTACAAAGACAGGAGATTCTAAATGGATAAGTTCTGAACTCTCAAGAAAGTATGTACATCAATTAAGAAGCATTTATGATGCTGTCTTAGTAGGTGTTAATACTGTTTTAAAAGATAACCCAGAGTTGACAACACACGATTTTGGAAGAAATCCTGTTAGGGTTGTCGTTGGGGATATATCAAAATTAGCTAAAAATGGATTTGAAAAATATAAAATTTTTTCTGACAACAGCAAAACAGTAATTTTTACTAAAAAAAACAGATTTACGAATTTAATAAATAAAAAATTTAGCAATGTAGAGATTTTTGAGTTTAAAAAAAAGTTTATTTCATTTAAGAAAATTTTTTCTATACTTGCAAATTTAAATATTAGTTCTGTTTTAGTTGAAGGTGGCGGTGAAACTATTTGGCATTTGTTAAAAGAAAAACTTATTGATGATTTTATATTGTTTGTTTCACCAAAAATTTTTGGTGGGAAAGATGCGAAGACATTTGTTGAAGGTGAAGGAGTTAAGTTTGTTAAAGACGCTTTTAAAGTTAAAATAGAAAATGTTGAATTTATTAGTGAAGATTTAGTATTAAAAGGAAAAATTTTAAATAAAAGTTGATGTTAGGATGAGTTAATGAGTGGATGAGTTATTAGTTATAAAACTTTAAACTTATTCCGCAGATTACGGGATGAACTAATCAACTCAATAACTCTATAACTTATTAACCCATTAACTCATTCACATATCAACCCATTCATACATCAACACATATAACTAATATGTTTACAGGAATAATAGAAGATATTGGTAAAGTTGTTGAAGTTAAAAAAAACTTTTTATTTATAGAAACTTCACTTGGTGATATCAATATTAAAGATAGTATTTCAGTAAATGGTGTTTGCCT
>Ga0308421_1000029_pt1 | contig 72478 bp, 71 predicted proteins | sample HotsprSampleMS60_FD_203673 | JGI IMG/M metagenome (GOLD analysis project Ga0308421, IMG submission 203673) | Hot spring phototrophic mat microbial communities from Mushroom Spring, Yellowstone National Park, Wyoming, United States - 20090730_MS60 ...
AAAAATCAATATTATAATTATAAAACCTATGAAATTAATAAGTATAAAAAATTTGACGAAACAACAAATACAAAAAATTTATTCTTTGGTTCCAAAGTATACAACAAAAGAAACAATCCATGAATTAAAAGATAAATACATTGGACTTATATTTGAAAAACCTTCAACAAGGACAAGGATATCTTTTGAGGTTGGTATACAACAATTGGGTGGTGTACCGATAGAACTTGATGAGAAACAACTTCAGATTTCTCGTGGTGAAACAATAAAAGATACTGCTAATATTTTTAATTGTTACTTAGATGGTATAATCTTACGTACTATAAAACATGAGACAATTTTAGAGTTTGCAAAATATTTAAAAATACCAATAATTAATGCCTTAAGTGATAAAGAACATCCATGCCAAATATTGTCAGATATTTATACAATTTTGCAAATTAAGAAGATTGATATAGGACAACTTAATAAAATTAAGTTTGTTTACATAGGTGATGCGAACAATGTTTGTATGTCATTAATATATATTTCTGAGATTTTAGATATTAACTCTTATTTTATTATCCCTAAAAAATATCAACCTAAGGAAAAGTTCAAAGAAAACATAAAAATCACAGATGATATATCATTAGTGAAAGATGCTGATGTGATTTATACAGATGTATGGGTATCAATGGGACAAGAGAAAGAAAAAAAAGAAAGGTTAAAGATTTTTAAACCATATCAAGTAAATTCAAAACTGCTTTCTTTAGCAAAATCTGATTGTATTGCTATGCATTGTTTACCAGCTAATCGTGGACAAGAGATTACTGATGATGTCCTTGATGGAAAGAATTCTGTTGTTATCCAACAAGCAGAAAACCGACTTTATGTTCAAAAATCACTTTTAGTGTTTTTGTTTAACACATTTAAAATAGGGGAAGAAAATTATGATTGAAAAGACTATGTCTAAGAAACAAACAGAACAGATGACTATGTTTGGCACATATGAATTTCCATCGTATGAAGAAATAATGGAAGTTTATGCTAAAGAATTCTCAAAATATGTTCTTCCTAAAGGAGACACTATATTTGGTTTCTGGATGCAAACATTGGCTGATTTGGAGTTTTTAGATTTAGAGCTACAAGGTTTAACTGACGAATATAAAATTGATCCGCTAAATAGAGTAGTTAGCCTTAAAGGTGATGAGGAATTTATAAGGTTAAGAGTGGCACACCTTGAAAAAGTTAAAGGAAAAACAACTCTTTATACCGAATTTGTAGATCAATTTGGTGATACCAATGCCTACGCTTTTCATAATCTTTACCCATACAAAGGGAAGTTTTATCCAAGGGTAGTGAGAACTCTAATTAATGCATTTAAGTTAAACCACGGCTCTCTGCTTTTAGACCCTTTCAACGGTTCTGGAACTACAACACATGAAGCGTCTCTTATGGGTATTAAAAGTGTTGGCATAGATGTTACTCCGATGGGGATAGTTTTATCTGAGTTAAAAAATGATTTACTTTTTATTGACGAACAGAAATTGAACTTTACAACAAACCAATTGCGAGATATTTTGGAGACAATAGAAAATAGAAAATGGCAACATCTCGACCCTTTGATATATAAATTGATGTTAGTGATATATTTCGATACGGTTGACGCTTTTGTTCGGACTTCAAGGTACAACAGAAAAGGGAAGGTAGGTCTTTTTATTGAAAAATTTAACTACATAAGAGATTGTTATAAAAAAACTATGGAAATTAAAGATAAATATGGACTTAAATTTGAACCAGCTCATATCATAGAAGGGGATATACTTGAACTCCAAAAAATGAGTGAGTTTAAAGGAAAATTTGATGCATGCATTACAAGTCCACCTTACTATTTTTCTATAGACTATGTTGGTAAAGATAAAATTGCTTATGATTATTTGGGTACTGATATAAAAAAGATTGAGTCGAAATATCTTGGAATGAAAAATGGAAAGCCAGGGAGTAGTTATAGTGGATTGCCTACTAAAGTTGCTATGTATTATGAGGACTTAAAAGAATCCATAAAGAATATCTATTGGGCATTGAAACCAGGTGGCAAGTTAGCAATAATAATAGGAGATAGCACAGTTAACGGTAAAAAAATCCCTACAACTATGACAACAAAAAAATTTTGTGAAGAGGTGGGATTTAAATTTGAAAAGTTAATATTTAATCCTCTTTTAGGTGCTCGCAATAGAGCAATAAGGGGGGAAAGTGTAATAATTTGTTATAAACCAGAAGGAACATGAAAAGTATGCGACTTAGAAAATTACTAATTTGTGCAGAACCAAAAAATGAAATAGAAGCTGGATTAAAAAGGATGTATTTAAAAAGAGTGCAAGAAATGTTCAAAAGAACCATTAGTATGGAATCAATTTTTAATATTTTTGATGAAGTTTTTCATGGTTTATCACAGGTATCTATTGCAAGTGAAGATCTATATAGTTTTTATGAATCGTTGTTAACAATTACTTCTTATTATCATCATAGTCAGGCAGGAAGAGGAAGTTTAATTGCTAAACTATTAGAACAAATGGGAGAAACAGAGAAAATTGCGTTTGAATTTGTTTTAATGAAACTACCCCAATGGTTAGGACAAAACATCAAATTTGAAGAGTCTGAACTAACAAAACAAAAATTTGACATTGTTAATAAAAGTAAGGATAACCTTGCTTTTTGTGAGTTGAAAATGAAGGTTTATTCTGGTTGTACTGCGGGTAGAGTTGAATTGATGGAAAAGTTTAATAAATTCACAAAGTTGATCATTTGGAATCAATCTTTTAGAAATTGCATTAAGAATGCCGGCATAAGAAATGTTTTTCTTATAGGTGGAGTTTTGTTTGATATTCAAGGAGAACCTGCAACAAAACAAAAAGATGAAGAATGGGGTATCTGTTATAATGGTCTTATAAGAGGTAAAAATGATATAATCAGAACTCTTAAAGATAGAAATATTCAATATATAATTGATGAAGCAAAAGTATCTGAGAAAGCTTTTCTTATAGAATTTGAAATTGACAATATAAAAGTAAACATAACTGCTGTTTATGGAAATGAAGTTATTAAAACTCTTTTTGTTGGGAATCAAAGATATGATATTAGATATTTTAAAAATCAACTGCAAGAAATGTTATATGATGATCTATGGTTGGGACAAATAATTACAATGAGCGAAAGAGCAGTTTTGGACAAAAATTTTAGGAGGAATAAAAACTTAAATAATTATGTGACTTCAATTTTAAGAAATAAAGAAATATTATCAGAGATCAAAAAATTTCAGTTAAATAGAAGTAATAAAATATTAGAAGAAGTTACAAACAAAGTTATTGAGATGGTAAAAAAATATGATGAGAATTTATTAGATATAAGACCAACTCCTGCAGAAATAATAATTAAATCTTCCGGAGAGGATTACAATATAAAGGATTATATTGCTGATATAATTCAATTTTTATCTTGCGAAGAAATTATTAGCGCTTTTTTATAGTAGATGATAATTAATAAAGATAAGCTGGGAAGGAGCACTTTATGGAACAAAAAAAAGAGACAACACAACAGATACAGATTGAGATTGATGATTTAACAGCACAAGGTGTTTATTCAAACCTTGCTGTAATAAGTCATTCAAAAGAAGAGTTTATTATTGACTTTATATTTATTCAGCCACAAGTACCTAAAGCAAAAGTTCGTGCAAGGGTTATCACTTCGCCACAACATATAAAAAGGTTTTTACTTGCCTTACAAGATAATATAAAAAAATACGAAGAAAAATTTGGAGAGATAAAAATTGAGCCAAAGGAGGAACAACCAAAGATTGGATTTATACATTGAGTTATGAAAATATCTGTTATATCAATTGGGACAGAGTTATTAAAAGATAAAATTAATACTAATCTATTATATATATCAAAGAAGATAAATTCTTTGGGATTGAAAATTGTGTTTTCTTCTACTGTTCCAGATGATTTAGAAACTTTAAAAGAAGTTTTGAAGTACCATCTTGATGTATCAGATGTAATTATTGCCACTGGTGGGTTAGGACCTACAATAGATGATGTTACAAAAGATTGTGTAGCCAAGTTGTTAGATAGAAAACTTGTTTTTGTTCGTGAAGTATATGAAAATATAGTAAGATATTTCATTGAAAAAAATCAAGAAATGCCACAACTTGCTGAAAAACAAGCATATATTATTGATGGTGCAGAGATTTTGTTTAATAAAATTGGACATGCTCCTGGGCAAAAGATTGTTATTAAGAAAGATAAAAAAGAAAAGATACTGTATCTTATCCCAGGACCTCCAAGAGAGTTACAGCCGATGTTTGACGAGTATGTCTTTAAAGATTTAAAAAAATTTCAAACAAAAATATACAAAGAAAAAATTTTTCATATATGTAACATTCCAGAATCAAAAATTGAAGAGATTATAAAACCTGTGCTTGAAACAGAACAAAAATACTCTTCTGAGATAGAATTTTCAATTTTACCTCATCTTAATATAGTTGATATTAAAGTTGCTGTTTATGGACAAGATGAACTTAGAGTTGATGAAGAAATTACTTTAATAAAAAATCATATTTATGAATGTTTTAAAAATGCTGGTTTGCCAAATGCTATTTATGCTGAAGATAATCAAACTTTAGAACAAATTGTAGGTATTTTATTAGGTAAACATAAAAAAACACTTGCAGTTGCAGAATCTTGCACTGGTGGACTTTTAGCAAACAAAATCACAAACATCCCTGGCAGTTCTTTTTATTTCTTAGGTGGTTGCATTGTGTATTCAAATTTTCTTAAAGAAAAAATTTTAGGTGTTAAAAAAGAAACTTTAGAAACCTATGGTGCTGTTTCAGAACAAACTGTTAAAGAAATGTGTGTTGGTTTAAAAAACCTTATTGGTGCAGATTATTGTATATCAATCTCAGGTATAGCAGGACCAACTGGTGGGACAAAAGAAAAACCTGTAGGTACAGTTTGGATTTGTGTTTATGATGGTAAAGAATTTTTAACACATTGTTTCAGATTTTTAGGTACAAGGTTAGAAGTTAAAGAACAATCAGTAAATTCTGCGTTGGAGACGTTAAGACAAAAATTACTTAAGGATTTAAAATGAGAACATTTATCGCAGTTGAATTACAAAAAGATATTGTTGAGGCAGTGGATAGATTTTTGACAAAAACGACCCAAGAGATAAAAAACAATAAAATTTCTTGGGTTAAAAAAGAGAATTTGCATATAACAATAAAGTTCTTAGGTGAGATAGAAGAAGAACAACTTGAAACTATAAATAAAGTTTTATCTGAAATATCAAAAAGTATAAAAAGTTTTGAAGTTGAGATAAAAGAGATAGGTGTTTTTCCAAATTTGAACTATCCTCGTGTAGTATGGATAGGAGTGAAAGATGAAGCAAACAATTTAGTATCTCTTGCAAATTTAGTAGAAGAAAAACTTGCTAAATTTGGTTTTCAGAAAGAAGATAAAGAATTTACTGCGCATCTTACCATAGGCAGAGTTAAAAAACTGAATAATTTAAACGAAATAAAAACATATGTAGAAAAATACAAAAGTATTGAGTTTGGTAAAAGTAAGATTGACAGTATCACATTTTTTCAAAGTATTCTCAAACCAGAAGGTCCTGAATATAAAGTTATTGAAAAGTTTTCTTTAAATGATGATATGTAGTTTATAACACTAAAATTAAATTTTAAAAATAATTTATTCAATAGTTGTTTGAGTAGATTTTTCTAATTTATAATTTTGAGGAGTAAATTTTGTCATTTCTTCAATAACTTCTAAAGTATACTTACATTTTGGGTCCCATAAAAGCCAATCAAAAATTCCGTTGTCATAACATGCTTTAATCTGTGCTTTAACTTCTTGTGGACCATATTTATATCCTAATGAAAAATCTTGTAAATAAGGACGAAGTTTGTGATAATTCTCACCTAAAAGTTTTTTTGCATCAGAGACTGTTCTGAACACAGTTTGATACGGTTCTTTATTAGGATCAGGGATACCATATTCACCTTTTCTATAATGTGAAGGATACATCATTGGAGAAATATAATCTACAACTTCAGCCATTTGTAAAAATCTTTGACCAATGCCCATATCGTGGTTCACTGACGGTGTTAAACCAAAAACATCTATTGAGACAGGTGTTGGTGACAGTTGTTGTTTTGCATAAGTTAAGAATTCAACTAATGCAGTAGTTGCAGTTATTGAACTATGTTTTTGTGAATACCTGCACAGTTTTGTGTTACCATCAGAAGGAAAACGAATATAATCAAATTGTATTTCTTCAAAACCTAACTCAACTGCTGATTTTGCTATATCTATGTTGTACTGCCAAACTTCTTTATTGTAAGGATCGGTCCAAGAGTTACCTTTATAATCTTTCCAGACAGTTCCATCAGGATTTTTTACAGCAAGATGAGGAAAATTTTTTGCTAAATGGTTATCTTTAAACACCACAATTCTTGCAATTGGATACACACCTTTTGATTTTAATTCTTGAAGATATTCACTTATTTTAGGAATAGGTATAACTGATGTGTTATATTTTTTCTTAAGTTCTTCACTTATTGGGATATAAACTTGTCCTTCGTATTCTTTTATAGCAATAACAATTGTATTGAGTTTTTCTCTTGATAAATATGGTTCAAACCGTTTTTTGTAACTTTCTAACCCAGCAACCCATGCTGATAGGTGTATCCCACGGACATATTGTGGTTTTCCTACTAATTTATTAATGTGTACTTGTTTGTGCTCTTCCTGTTGTTGTGCACAACTGTTGATAAACAATGATAAGAAGAAAAATAGATATAAAAGTTTTTTGTTGCTCATAGTTGAAATTGAAATAAAAAAAATGGTTTCTGTTTTCAATATATAGAAAAAAAAGTTAAATTTTTATAAAAATATTTATTATGATTAGAATATTTTTACAAAAATTAATTCTGCTGGTAATAACATTTATCGGGATAAGTTTTGTTACTTTTGTCGTGATAAATATCTCTCCAGGTAAACCTCAAGATATGTTAGAATTTTCTTCAAAAATATCTTATGAAGCCAAACAGAAACTTATAAAACTTTATGGTTTAGATAAACCCCTTTATGTTAGATATTTTGAATGGTTTAAAAGATTTATAAGACTTGATTTTGGTAATTCATTTAAAGATGATAAACCTGTTATTAAAAAAATTTTAGAGCGTCTCCCTGCAACTTTATTATTAAATTTTCTTTCACTATGCTTGATATTTTTTGGTGGATGTTTTTTGGGAATTATCTCTGCTATGTACAAAAATAAATTTTTGGATAAGTTCATTTCATTTCTTGTCTTCTTAGGATATTCCACTCCAAAATATTGGTTGGCGATTCTTTGTATGATAGTTTTTGGAATAAAATTAAGGATTTTACCAATATCTGGTTTTAGAAGTATCAATTTTGATTATTTACCACTTTTTTCAAAAATAATAGATATTGTGAAACATTTGATACTGCCTGTTTTAATTTCTGCTTTTGGAGGTGTAGCTGGACTTACAAGATATGTTCGTGGTAGTATGATAGAACAATTCAATTCTGAATATATAAAATTTGCATTAAGCAAAGGATGTCCAAAAAATAAAGTTGTTTTTTACCATGCGTTTAGAAATGTTTTAATACCTGTAGTAACTATTTTAGGTCTATCTCTTCCGGATCTCATTGGTGGGAGTTTTATTTTTGAGACAATTTTTGCATATCCTGGTATGGGAAGGTTAGGATATGAAGCAATAATGTCTCGTGATTATCCATTAATAATGGGAATAAGCGTAATAGTTGCATTTTTGACTTTATTAGGGAACTTTTTGGCTGACATTTTGTATATTTATGTTGATCCGAGAGTTAGATACAAATAGTCAATAGTTTAATAGTTCATAGTTCATAGTTAATAGTTAATAGTTGATAGTTGATAGTTAATTTTGTAGGGCACGGCTTTAGCCGTGCAAATATAAATTTAATTCAGTGGTTTCAGTGGCAAAAAATATAAAAAACAAAAATTAGCCACTGAATGCACTGAAGACACTGAAAAAAATTGTATGGCAAGGATTTATCTTTGCAAAAATTTTTGCAAACCTGAAAGGTTTGCCCTACATTGCGTATTTAATGAGTTCATCCCGCAGATTGCTCAAATAAAGTAAAAACAAAAAAAACGATGAATAAACAACTTTTTTTTGGAAGTTTAATTGTTATTTTATTATGTTTTGTTGCAATTTTTGCACCTGTGATTTCGTTTCATAATCCATATGAACAAAATCTTATTTTACGACTAAAACCTCCTTCTCTTGAACATCCCTTTGGGACGGATGAGCTTGGAAGAGATGTTTTTTCAAGAATGATTTATGCAACAAGAGTTTCTTTAAGTGTGGGATTTATATCTGTTAGTATTGCTACATTGATAGGTACAATATTAGGCTTGATAAGTGGTTATTTTGGCAAATGGATAGATAGTTTAATTATGAGATTAGTAGATATTATGTTGTGTTTTCCAACATTTTTTTTGATAATTTTAGTAATTGCACTTGTGAAACCAAGTATTTACAACATTATGATTGTTATTGGTTTAACTTCTTGGCCTGGTTTGACAAGATATGTAAGAGCAGAAGTTTTAAAAATAAAAAACCAAGAGTTTGTGTTATCTGCAGAATTAGCAGGTCTTTCTTTGATGAGAATTCTTTTTGTTCATATTTTGCCAAATGTTGTAGTACCTATACTTGTAACTTTTGGTTTTGGTATTTCGTCTGCAATTTTGACAGAATCTGCATTGTCATTTTTAGGTTTAGGTGTTCAACCACCTAATCCATCTTGGGGAAATATTTTAACTTCAGGTAAAGATTATATTCATATTGCATGGTGGTTGTCTTTGTTCCCAGGTTTAGCAATATTTATAACAGTTGTTGGGTTTAATATTTTAGCAGAGGGTTTGAGAATCCATTTTAGTCCAAAGGAAAAATAGTATTAGAATTGAGAAAGTGAAAAAGAGTAAAAAGTTCAAAGCCTGCGTAGTAAATCTTGTAGGGCAAAGCTTCAGCTTTGCATAGAACTGAAAAGTATAATAATAGGTAGCCGCAGGCTTCAGCCTGCGTAATATTACCGACGATAAACGCAACCTAAAGGTTGCGACTACCAGCAAAAAAGGGGGTTGCGAAACAGCCTCTTCAGCTTTGCATAGAAGTGAAAAGGATTATAATTTATGGGACAAGAATTAGTTTTAAAAATAGAAAATTTTGATGTAAGTTTTGATGTAAAGGATAAAACATATTTTGTTTTAAGAGATGTTAATCTTGAATTGTATAGTAAACAAAAGATAGCGATTGTTGGAGAATCAGGATCAGGAAAGACAACTTTAGCAAATTCTATTCTTTTACTTAATGATGAAAAGATAACTTCCTATTTTGGTGATATAAGTTTTTATCCTATAAAAAAATGCTGTGAATGTTGCCATCAAGTTTTTCCAATAATCTTTACAGAAGAAACAGAAAAAGAAGATAGAATAGATTATGATGTTTATACTTTAGGTGAAAAGACAATTCAGCATATTCGTGGTTTCCATATAGGTATGATTTTTCAAGACCCATTCAATGCTTTAAATCCTGTTATTCCCTTAGGAAAACAGGTTGAAGAAGCTGTAAAAAATCATAATAAAGAAATGACAGATAAAGAAGTTTATAACAAAGTAATTGATGCATTCTTAAAAGTAAAGTTACACGAACCTGAAATAATTTATAAAAAATATCCTCATCAACTTTCAGGAGGACAAATACAAAGAGTTTGTATTTCAGCAGCAACAATAAATGAACCAGAGATTATTATTGCGGATGAACCTACCACTGCTTTAGATGCTCAATTGAGAGAAACGATTTTGCAACTTTTGTTAGATATTGCGGAAAGTAAGAATTCTTCATTAATCTTGATAACTCATGATATAAGTTTAATTAAAAATTATGTTGATTATATATATGTTCTTTATGCAGGCGAAATTTTAGAATATGGTACTACAAAACAAGTTATTTATAATCCACTGCATCCATATACTCAACTTTTGTTTTCTTGTTATACAGATAAGACGAAGAAAGGACAAAAATTGCCGACAATACCATATGATTTAGTTGATTTATCAAATCACGACTTTGTTTTTGAAAAATGTATTTTTTTTAATAGATGTAACAGAAAAGTTAAAAGATGTGAAAAAGAAAAACCTATACTTTATTCTATAAAAGGACAAAGAGTTAAATGTTTTATTTATGAATGAAGAAATTTTAAAAGTTGTTTCTGTGAGTAAGTTTTATCCAATTTATTCAAGTTTTTTAAAAATAAAAATTTCAGATAAAAGAATTTTAAATAATATCTCTTTTTCATTACAAAAGAATATATCCTTAGGAATTTTGGGTGCTTCTGGAGTGGGGAAATCTACTTTAGCAAAGATTATTGCTAAAGTAGAAAAACCAGATAGTGGAGAAATATTTATTGAAGGTAAAAATATAAAAGAATATTCAAGAAAAGAGTTTGCAACTAATGTACAACTTTTATTTCAAAACCCATATTCTATGATAAATCCAAAATTACAAATTGAATTTCTATTAAAAGAAAGGATTAAGCAATACTTTATATTAAATAATAAAGATTTTGACAACCAATCAATATATTCAAAAATAGAAGAGTTTTTATATACTGCAAAACTTTCTAAAAATGTGTTAAAAATGTATTCATATCAACTTTCTGGTGGACAAAGACAAAGGGTTGCGTTGCTTTTAGTTTTGTCTTTATATCCTAAAATAATAATTTTAGATGAACCACTTTCTGCGTTAGATATCTCATTACAGGCACAGATGTTAAACTTTTTTATTGAACTTAAAGAGAAATTTAATTTTTCTTACATTTTTATAACACATGACAAAAATGTTGCTGAATATTTTTGTGATAAAATATTAGTTTTACATGAAGATGGTGGTTATGAAATGTTATAAAGATTATTTAATTAAAATTTTTAAAAAATTTGAAAAGGAATTTAAAAACTCGTATGTTATCGGTGGATTTGTTAGGGATTTTATAATTAATAAAGGAGGACTAAAAAATTGCAATCAGATTGATATTGACATTATAGTAGAAAATTTAAATGTTGAGGGATTTAAAAAAATATTGAAAAGTTTTAATTTGCCATTTGTGGTTTTAGATGAAAAAAATAGAATATATAGAACTGTGCTTAAAACTAATGAATTTTTGGCCAACATAGATATTTCTTCTTATTCTGATTTTCAAGAAGATATTTTCAGACGCGATTTTACAATAAATACATTATGTGTTAAGTTAGAGAATTTTTTAAAGTATTTGTCAAGTAGCAATAAAAAATTCATAATAAAAAGTGTAATAGATTGTACTAAAAAAGGAATTCCAGATATTAAAAGCAAAATATTAAGATTGGTAAGAGAGGAGAATATAAAAGAAGACCCGCTTAGAATTTTGCGAGCTGCAAGATTTATGTGCTATGGTTTTAAGATAGAAAAAAATACTGAGAAACTTTGTATTGAAAGCAAAAAACTTCTCAAAAATGTAGCAAAAGAAAGAGTTAATGAAGAATTTAAGAAAATTTTTGATTTAGAATCATATGATGTTTTAAAATGGCTTGACCAAAATGAGATTTTAGAAGAAATTATTCCTGAGATAAAAATATTAAAAATAAAAGGTAGGAATACTCAATTTAAAAAATTTTATTTTCATCCAGAAGGATTGTGGCAACATATAAAGTTGACATATAAACAGATTGAGAATGTTGTAAGAAATTTGCATAAGTATTATCCAAAATACTTTAACAATTTTAAAAATGAAATAAAAGGCAAAGTATATATTTTAAAATTATGTTCTTTATTACATGACATAGCTAAACCTGATGTTGCAAAATATTATAAAGATAAAGTTAGGTTTTTTCGCCATGAAATAAAGTCTGCTGAAGTTGCATATAAAATATTAAAAAATTTAAAGTTTAGCAATTATGATATAGATGTTATTTATGGAATTATAAAAAATCATATGAGATTGGGAAGTTTATTCAACAGTTATGATGTTTTAACAGATAGGGCATATTTGAGGTTATTTAGAGAAACAGAAAAATATTTATATTTTCTTTTAGTGTTTTCTCTTGCTGATAGATTGTCTTACGAAATTATACCGATAAAAGAAAGAAAAAAATATTTTAAAAATTTTAAAACATTGAAAACTTTTATTGAATTTGAAAATAATATAGTTGCAAAGTATATAGAGTATGTTAAGAAATCATCACTTCCAAGATTAATTACAGGGTACGATGTGATGGAGATTTTTAATATACCTGAAGGACCACTTGTAGGAAAGGTTTTAAAATTGGTAGAAGAGGCACAACTATTGGGTAAAATTTGTAATAAAACCGAAGCATTGAAGGCAATAAAGAAATATTTAAGGAATTATCTTAAGAACGGTACTGTTCATCTTAAAATGAAAGCCACTGAAGTCACTGAGAACACTGAGAACCATAAAAGATAAACCACGGATGGAGACGAATTGACACGATAGAAAAACAGATATGAATAGATAGTAGTAAGTAGAAAGTAGTAGAAGGTGTTAGGTATTTGTAGGGCACGGCTTTAGCCGTGCAAATACAGTTTAATTCACTATATTTAGTGTTTTCAGTGGCAAAATTGAACAGAACCTAAAAATGAATTTGTTGAAAATTAGAGCATTATTTTATAAAACTATTTTTTATGAGAGAAAATAAAAATATAATAGTTTACCCTGGAAGTTTTGATCCGCCAACAAATGGACATGTAGACTTAATTTTACGTGCTGCTAAGATCTTTGATAAAGTTATTATTTTAGTAATGACGAATATTAATAAAAAGTCAACTTTTAGTATAAAAGAAAGATTAGAGATGTTAGACACAATAGTTAAAAAGTACGAATTAAAAAATGTCGTAGTTGATAAATACACCGGATTACTAGTTGATTATATAAGAAAGCATAATATTAATCTTGTTCTAAGAGGATTAAGGGCGGTAAGTGATTTTGAATATGAGTTTCAGATGGTTTTAACAAATCGCAAAATGTTCCATGATATAGAGACAGTTTATTTTTTGCCTGATATAAATTGGATATATATCTCATCTAGTCTGGTAAAAGAAATAGCAAAATTTGGTGGAGATGTTTCATGTTTTGTACCTAAAGAAATTGTTGAAGTTATAAAAAGAAAGTTTAATAAAAATAAAAAATGGAAATAGTTACTCCACATAAAAAGTTAGGTGAGTTATTAGTAGGATTAGGTTTTTTAACAAAAGAACAATTAGATTTTGTATTAGAAGAACAAAAAAGAACAGGGAAGAAACTCGGAGAAATATTGTTGGAACATAAATTAGTAGATGAAGAGATATTGTTTGCTGTTTTAGCTAAACAATTTAAAATCCAATACATATCTTTGTCAGAATATGGAGAGCTCTCACCTAATATAATTTCTCTTATACCTGAAAAATTAGTAATAACATATCAACTTGTCCCGATAAATTTTGATTCTTCTACAAACACGATTACCGTAGCGATGTCAGACCCGCTTGATTTAATAGCTATTGATAATTTAAAATTAGCTACCAATTTTAACATAAAAGTAGTAGTTGCAAGGAAAAATGAGATATTAGAAACAATTAATAAGTATTATGAAAAAAAGGAGACAATAGAAGAAATAGAAAAACAAGCTGAAAAGGAATTTGAGACATCAGATGCAAAGATTATAGAAGAACAACAAGATATTACAGAGTTAGAAATACAAGCAGATGCAGCGCCTGTAGTTAAAGCTGTAAATTATATTATAGAACAAGGATTAAACCTCTCAGCTTCGGATATACTTATAGAACCGCAAGAAAAACAAGTAAGAATTAGATATAGAATAGATGGTGTTTTTCATGATCAAAAACCTTTACCCAAAAAATTATTACCTTCAATAGTTGCAAGGATCAAAATTATGGGCAAGATGGATATTACAGAAAGAAGAAAACCTCAAGATGGAAGAATTAGAGTAAATTATTCAAATAGACAAATTAACCTAAGGGTTTCTACAATACCTACTTCTTATGGGGAAAAAGTAGCAATAAGAATTTTAGATTCACAGGCACTTATCTTACCTTTGTCAGAATTAGGTTTTGAAGAAGATCAACTAAAGATTTTTGAAAAAGCAATAAAACAACCTTATGGTATGATACTTGTGTGTGGACCAACCGGTTCTGGTAAAACAACAACTTTATATTCTGCGTTAAATGTTCTGAATAATCCAGATGTTAACATAATGACAGTAGAAGATCCTGTAGAAGCGGTAATTTATGGAATCAATCAAGTTAATGTAAACGAAAAAGCAGGACTTACATTTGCTGCTGCATTACGTGCTTTCCTCCGTCAAGATCCAGATATAATAATGGTTGGAGAAATTAGAGATAAAGAGACAATAGAAATTGCTATAAATGCAGCATTGACAGGACATTTAGTTTTTGCTACATTACATACCAATGATGCTCCATCTGCAGTAACTAGATTAATTAACATGGGAGTAGAACCTTTTCTTATAGCGTCAACATTAACTATAGTTATTTCTCAGAAACTTTTAAGAAAGGTTTGTAAATACTGTCGTCAGCAGTATAAGCTTTCACTACAACAGTTAATCCCCTTGGGTGTTACACCTGAAATGGTAAAAAATGCACAAGAAGTCATTTTATATAAAGGTGTAGGTTGTGAAAGATGTCAAGGTGGATACAAAGGAAGGGTAGGAATTTTTGAAGTTTTAGAGTGTAACGATAAAATAAAAGAGTTGATATTAAAGAAAGCTACACATTTTGAAATTAAACAGGCAGCTAGAAAAAGTGGTATGATAACTTTAAGAGAGGCAGCATTAAAAAAACTTTTATTAGGTATCACAACTATAGAAGAAGTTCTAAAAAACACTTTTGCAGATGCAGTTCAGGATTAATTAAAATAAACTTATGGTTGTACAGAAATTAGGCGAAATGCTTATCAACGCGGGTATTATAAATGAGCAACAACTACAAGAGGGATTGGTATTGTCAAAACAGACAGGAGAAAAATTGGGTTATATTTTGGTTAATCTTGGATATGTTTCAGAAGATATATTGTTGTCTTTTTTGGCGAAACAACAAGGTTTAGACTTTGTATATCTATCAGAATTTAATATAGATGAAAATATTAGTAAACTTTTACCAAAAACTTTTATAGAAAAACATAATGTTTTACCATTATGTTTTGATAAAAAAACGAATACACTCACTGTAGCAATTAGCGATCCATTTAACATGTTTATCATAGACGATATAAAAATATCAACTGGTTACAATGTAAAACCTGTAATTGCATCTCCTAAAGATATTAAAGAAAATATCAACAAAATATTTTTAAAAGAGCAACCGGAAACAATAGAAAAAGTTTTAAGTGAGTTAGATACATTGAAGTCAGATATAGAAATTGAACAAGTTTCAGATACAACGACTACTTTACGCTTAGCTGAGGAAGAACCGATAGTTAAACTTACAAACAATATAATCACTACTGCAGTCAGAAAAAGAGCTTCAGATATTCATTTAGAACCTTTTGAAAAAAAATGTAGATTAAGGTATAGAATTGATGGAGTTGCACATGAAGAGACATTCTTTCGCAGAGAAATATACAATGCTATTATTGCAAGGATAAAAATTATGGCTAAATTAGATGTTACAGAAACAAGAAAACCACAGGATGGAAGAATTAAAATGATTGTTGACAAAAGAGATATTGATTTACGAGTTTCAATACTGCCTGTTATTTATGGTGAAAAAGCAGTTTTAAGAATTTTGGACTCTACTGCACTTTGTCTTGATTTGTCAAAGTTGGGTTTTGAACCAGAATTATTAGAAATATTTATGCGTGCTATAAGATTACCATTTGGTTTGATTTTAATAACAGGACCAACTGGTTCTGGAAAATCTACTACATTATATTCTGCTTTGTCAACTCTTAATCGTCCAGAAGTAAACATTTTAACTATTGAAGATCCAGTAGAATATTTAATTCCGGGAATAACCCAAGTAAATGTAAATCCCGAGGTAGGGTTAACATTTGCATCTGGTTTAAGGGCGTTTCTGCGCCAATCACCAGATATTATTCTTGTTGGTGAAATTCGTGATACTGAAACAGCAAAGATTGCAGTACAAGCTGCATTAACTGGTCAACTTGTTTTTTCAACTTTACATACAAACGACGCACCATCTGCTGTAACAAGATTGCAGAATATGGGGATTGATTCTTTTTTAATTTCTTCAACTTTAATCTTAGTAGAAGCGCAGAGGTTAGTGAGAAAAATTTGTCCAAATTGTAAACAAGAATATGAAGTTACTGTCGAAAAGCTTTATCCTTTAGGAGTTACAGATGAAATGGTGCAAGGACAGAAGGTTGTAAAACTTTATAAAGGTGTGGGTTGTAAAAATTGTAATGGTGGTTATAAAGGACGCATAGGAATATATGAGATTATGGAAGTAAATGATGCTATAAGAGAACTTATATTGAAGAATGCTTCGGATGTGGAAATTCGTAGATTAGCTATTGAAAATGGTATGCAAACTTTAAGAAAGTCTGCTTTAAAAAAAATGCTCGCAGGTATTACAACTATGGAAGAAGTTTTACGAGTGACTGTCAGCGAGGGCTTAGGTGAATAATTATTAAAAATTATTTTTAAGGGGGGGTGAAAATGGAACAAATACTTACAATGGAAAATTTGATATATCTAATGCATGAAAAAAAGGCCTCTGACTTACATCTTACTCCAGGTGTACCTCCAATTTTGAGAATAGATGGAAAATTAATGTCTACTAATTATAGCAAGTTAACCCCAGAGATGTGCCAAAAGCTAATTTATTCAGTTCTTACTGATAAACAAAAAGAAAAATTTGAAGCTACAAATGAACTTGATCTTTCTTTTGGAGTAAAAGATATAGGCAGAATAAGAATGAATGTATTTCGTCAAAGAAGTTCTGTAGCTGCTGCTTTACGAGCAATACCAACAACTCCCCCTTCTTTTGAAGATTTAGGATTACCTAAAATAGTCTATCAAATTGTTAATTTACCTAAGGGGTTAGTTTTGGTAACAGGTCCTACTGGCGCTGGTAAAACTACAACCTTAGCATCAATAATAAACTACATTAATGAAAATAGAAATGCACATATTATAACTATTGAAGACCCCATAGAGTATGTTTTTCACCATAAAAATTGTATAATTAATCAAAGAGAAGTTGAAACCGATACCGAAAGTTTTGCTACAGCTTTAAAATATATTTTAAGAGAGGACCCAGATATTATCCTTATAGGAGAAATGCGTGATTTAGAGACTATTTCTGCGGCTTTAAATATAGCTGAAACAGGACATCTAGTTTTTGCTACATTGCATACAACTGATGCTGTTTCTACTGTAAACAGAATAGTTGATGTATTTCCTCCACATCAGCAACAACAAGTGAGAGTTCAGATCTCATTTGTATTACAAGCGGTTTTATCACAACAACTGTTACTTCATGCCTCAGGGAAAGGAAGGGTTTTAGCCTGTGAAGTATTAGTTGCTACACCTGCTGTAAGAAATTTAATTCGCGAAGGTAAACCTGAACAGATATACACTCACCTTCAAACCGGAGCAAAATATTGTATGCAAACTATGAATCAATCTTTATTTGAGTTATATCAACGGAGATTAATAACATATGATGAAGCTATATCTTCTTCTACTGATCCAGAAGAACTTAAAAAATTAATTCAAAAAATATAAAGTATGAGGTAGACAGAATGTCCAATGGAAAAATAAGATATGAATTGAATCTATATGATTATTGGAGGATAATAAAGAGAAGAAAATTCATAATATTTGTATCAGTCATAACCGGTTTTCTTTTTAGTTGGATTTTTACAAATTTGCAGACACCTGTATATCAAGCAGTTGCTGTAGTCAAAATAGAGCCTTCTCTGATAATCCCTGGAGTAGCAACAGAAACAATGGGGTGGGATATGTATCAGACTATTAATACAGAGGTAAAAATAATTAATTCTACAATAATAGCAGAAAGAACTGCAAAAAAATTAGGCCTTATTACAGAATTTACTGCTAAAGAAGATCGTGATAACATAATTTCGTCAATACAAAATAAGGTTAAAGCAGAAAGAGTTGCTGATACTAATTTAGTCAGAATTGTGGTAAATTCTCCAATAAAAGAAGAGACAGCAAAATTAGCAAACGCTGTTGCTGAGGTATATATTGAAAAAGGAATAGAAGATAGGACAAGGCGTGCAAGAGAACTTAGAGAATTTATAGAAAAGCAACTTATTGACGCTGAAAAAAATTTAAAAGATTCTGAAGAAAAGCTAAGAAAATTTTCTGAACAGACAAAGACTACAGGTATAGGAGGGCAGTTAGCTTTAGAACTTTTATCTTTGCAAAGTAAAAAAAGTGAACTTTTAAAAACATTTACTGAGAAACATCCAGAAGTTATAGCATTAAATCAAAAAATAAAATTTATAGAAGAACAACTTACGAAACTTCCCAAAGAAGAACTTGAGTATGCAAGAATTACACGTGAAGTAAAATTAAACGAAGAACTTTATACATTACTTGCAAAAAGATACAAAGAAGCACAAATCTCTGAAGCTGATAGAGTTCAGACAGCAACAATTGTGACCCCAGCAACAACTCCTAAATCTCCTGTGAGTCCTAATCGAGCCACTAATATTTCTTTAGGAGTTTTTATTGGAACCATTTTTGGTCTTATATTTGCATTTGTTATAGAACACTTAGATACTTCAATTGCTACAATAGAAGAGGTTGAAGAATACCTTGGTTTACCTGTTTTAGGTGTAATACCACATATAGATGTAAAAGGAATCGGAAGGAAAAAATTTTTTTCTTTTAGGACCAAGGAACCTTTAGAAGTTATTAAAAATAAGTTAATAATTTACCATTCTCCAAAATCACCATATGTGGAAACATATCATTCATTAAGAACTAATATAAAGTTCTCTCAAGAACATTTTGAGACTCGTGGTATAGTTTTATTTACATCTTCAGGTATTGATGAAGGGAAAACCCTAACTTCTATAAATTTTGCTTTAGCATCTGCTATTGCAGGGATAAAGACATTATTTGTAGAGCTTGATTTAAGACGTCCTTCTGTGCATAAATGGTTTGGAATAAATCGTGTCCCCGGCTTTGTTGATTTAGTAATGGGTAAAAAAAATCTTGATGATGTTATTCATACAACTACGGATTTTTTGTTAGGTGGTATGGAAATTGAAAGGATTGTCTCTGTTCCTGGTTTAGAAAATTTTTCTTTTATTTCTTGTGGCAGTTTACCTGTAAATCCTGTGGATATTTTATCTTCTTCTACAGTTATAGATGTTTTTGAAGAATTAAAAGAAAAATTTGAAATTATAGTCCTTGATACCCCACCTGTTTTATTATTTGCTGATGCTTTAATATTATCAAAGTATGCAACTTATGTTGTAATAGTTTATCGTGTTGGAAAGATTGCTAGAGGTGCATTAAAACGTGCCAAGGACCTACTTACTAGTATAAAAGCAAACATTGCTGGTATAGTTTTAAATGACATTCGTGCAGAAGAAATGGAACCAAGATATGGTTATTATTATGCATATAAGTATTATACAAAAGAAAAGCAATAATTGTAAAGTTTCACTTTAATCTGATGACTCAAACCCAAAAGCTTTTTTTAATTTTTTTATCCATAATTTTAGTATACATTGCAGTAAGAATACTGCTTACAACTCCTACTTTACTCATCACAGCTTCAATCATTGCGGTATTTATATTAGCAATTTCTTTTTTTTCTCCATACACAGGACTTACTTTTTTAGTCTTCTCTATGTTGCTTTCCCCAGAATTGAAAGTAGCAGGTGTGCCTGGCAGAGATGTTGTTGTACGTATAGATGATTTACTTATATTTGCAGTATTTTTTGGTTGGTTTGCAAAGTCTGTTTTTTCAAAAAAGATTGAAGTTGTTATCACAGAAGTTTTAACACCAATGTTTTTTTATAAAATAATTTGCATAATATCAACATATTTTGGTGTTACTTCAGGTATTGTAAACTTTAAAAAAGCATTTTTTTATATACTTAAATACACCGAGTACTTCATAATTTATTTTTTAACGACGCAAATTGTTCAAACAAGATCCCAAATTAAAAATCTTATTATAGCGTTCTTGTTAACGTCTGTAATAGTAAATGTTCATGGAATTTCTCTTATAGGTAAAGTTCCAAGAATTTATGCACCATTTGATGCACCAGGTGCTGAAGCAGCATTAACTGGTGGTGAAGTAGGTGCCGGTGAGGCAAACACCTATGGTGGATATCTAATTATTGTTATTTCTCTACTTATAAGTTTGTTCTGTTATTCAGAACTTCCAACAACAAATTTTTTATATTTATTTTTGATAATATTTTCTTTAATACCTTTAGCATATACAAAATCACGCTCAAGCTATTTTAGTTTTGTTCCCATGGTTTTAACAATCATTTTTTTAACCGAGAAAAAAAGAACATTAATTTTAGGTGGACTTTTATTACTTTTTGCTTTGTCACCAATTGTGTTTCCTTCAGCAACAGCTACTGTTGTTGAAAGAATCAAGGAGACATTTGCAGGACCAACATACTCAGAAGAAGAGGCAGTAATTTTAGGATTTAAAGTTAAAGAACTTTCAGCATTAGCAAGGGTTAAGTCCTGGCAAAGAATTATTTTTGAGTTTTTACCTAAACGCCCCATTTTAGGTTTTGGTGTTACAGGTGTAGGTCTTGTTGATACACAAATACCATTAATAATAGGAGAAACAGGAATTTTAGGATTTACAATATTTTTATGGCTTATATTTTCTGTATTCAAAAATTCTATGCATACTTTCAAAACAGCACAAGATACTTTGTTAAAATCTATTTCTTTATGTGTGATATCATCTTTAGTTGGATTGCTTTTTCACTCAGTTGGAGCAAACACTTTTATAATCATCCGTATAATGGAACCATTTTGGTTTTTATGTGGATTAGTATCTGTTTCAAATTTAATTAAGTTTAATGAATAAAAATGATATCAGTTATTATTCCTACTTTTAATAGAGGATATATTTTAAAAAAAAGTTTGCCAACATATTTTTCAGAATTAGTTAGTGAAATTATAATTGTTGATGATGGCAGTACTGATAATACTAACGATGTTGTAAAAGAACTTTCAAAAGATTTTATTGTTAAATATGTGAAACATGATAAAAGGTTAGGTTTACCTCAAGCAAGAAATACAGGAATAAAATTTGTATCAGAAAAAAGTAAATATATTTTTTTTGGCGAAGACGATGTTGTGTTAGCAAAATATTGTTATCAGATTGCTATTGAAGTGTTGAAAAAAAACTTTTTAGATTTATTAGCAATAAATGTAAAATATCTTTCAAATAACGAAGATTTTACAAAATATCTTTCAGATGATATAAAAGTTTTATATCCAAAAAGTTTTGAAGATATTTTACGATTTAAATCCATCCATCTTGCAAAAAAATATGTGTATAACAGCTTAAACTTTGATGAAAAATATATATATAGTGCTTATAGAGAAGAAACAGATTTTTATTTAAGAGCTTCTAAAAAATATAAAATCGCATTGATAGAAAACTATTTTGCTTTTAACCTGCCAAGGGACATTTGTAATATTGGTGGTGAATGGAGTTTTAATCCTGTTGTTTATGAATTTTCTGCTATTTATAACAATCTTAGGTTTTTATTTAAAAATAGAAAAATCATAGGGATAAATTATTTTGATTTGTTTAAAAGACAACTGAGTTTTACAATAGAAAGATTACGAGCTTTAAAATCAAAGTTACTAAAATAATTATGAACATACTTTTTTTATGTAGAGAATATGATAGAAAAGTAGGGTATGGTGGAATAGGGACATATGTAGATATTGTATCAAGATATTTAGCTAAAATAGGTCATAAAGTTTTTATAATCTGCTCAATACCAAGGAAAACTGAAGAAATAGTTGAGAAAGATAATTTAGTTATTTATTATGCAAGACAAGTTCATATAAAAGGTATAGCAAGACTGTTTAAGATTTTAGGTTTAGAGTCTGTCTATTCAAGATTAATGTGTGCTTTAACTAATTATTTAGCTTATAAAAAACTTTCAAAGAAATATAAAATAGACATTGTAGAAACTCCAGAATGGTATAACGAAGGATTATTTTTTGTTCTACAGAAAAAAATTCCTGTAGTGTGTAGAATTCATGGAGCAAATTTTCAACTTAGTAGATTTATAAGAAAAAAAGGGTTTTTTAGTAAAATTAATGATTTTTTGTCAAATTTTTTTGAAACGCAATGTATAAAAAAATCTTCTTATTGTATAGTACCAACTAACTCAGTTAAAGAATTTATTAAAAGGAAATTTAATCAAGTTAAAATTGAAGTAATACCAATAGCAATTTCATTAGATGTTTTTAATGAATTAAAAGTTACGAAAAGTAAAACTAAGTTTGTTTTATGTGTTGGAAGGATAGAAAAAGCAAAAAATACAGAAGTCATTGTAAAAGCTATACCTAAAATACTTGAATATATTAATGATATAAAATTTTTATTCGTTGGAAGGATCTTTGATTCATATGGTGAATACATTAAAAGACTCGTAAAAGAACTTAGAGTTAACAAATATGTTAAATTTATAAGTTCATTGTCATGGGAAACTCTTATTAGACTTTATATGTTTTCAGATGTAATAGTAAAACCGTCTACAGAGGGGACATTAGACATGAGTTTGTTAGAAGCTTTAGCAAGTGGTACACCACTTATATGTTCTAATATACCATCTTTTAAAGATGTGATAGAAGAGTCAGAATGTGGGGTACTTGTTGACCCTTATGATGTAGAAGGATGGAGTAAAGCAATTGTAGATGTTTTGACGAATAAACAAAGAACAAAAACAATTATAACAAATGCTAAAAAAGTTGTAAAAGAGAAATATTCTGTTGAGATTGTTTGCAACCTTTTAGTTAAATTTTATTCGCAATTATTAGGAGAAAATTAAAGAGATGAGTAACAAAAATTTATTTATCAATATTTCATACAATACAATTTCAAATGTAATTTCTCTTTTGTTAGGATTTATATTAAACATAATTATTGCAAGAATCTTACAGCCAAAACAGATGGGAGAGTATTCTTATGCTGTATGGTTGATAAGTTTTCTATCAATAGTTATTCTATTAGGTGTACCAAATACATTAACGAAGTATATTTCTCAGTTTTATAAAGAAAAAAACAAAATTAGATTTTTATTCTACTTTTTGGTTAAAATAGTGTTTTTAACATTTATATTGGTATCATCTGGAATTTTAATTTATTTTTTTATTTCTCAAAAAAACTTTGATTTTTTAATTTTTGTTATTTTGGGATATACTATTGCTTCATTAAACGGAATTTTGAGGAGTTATGTTTCTGGAATAGAAGATTTTAAAACAATAACTATAAATACATTTATCACATTATTTTTGCAACTGATGTTAGTTATTACATTTTTGAAGAAAGAACCTTCTTCTGCTAAAATGTTAGAAATATATTTATTTAGTTTATTTATTTCAACAATTATTTTTTTTATTTCTTTAAAGAAAGAATTAAAAGAGATTTTTGCCTCAACAGCAACAAAAGAAATGTTTTTAGAAAAAGATGAAAAAAAGAAGATAACAGAATATTTAGTGTTTATTTCGGTTCTGATAATAATTAATATGATTGTGTGGGAACGTTCAGAGATTTTTTTTCTTAAAATTTTTTCTACTTCAGAAGGGTTAGCTTTTTATTCAATTGCTTTTACTTTAGGATATTTACCAAATAAAATCTTAACATTTGGTAATGTTTTATTACCAAGAATGTCTAAATTCTATGCTGAAAAAGATTTTTCAAAAATTTCAATGTATTATAAACAATTGACTGAATTTATATCACTATTGATAATTCCGATTTATATTTTTGTGTTTATATTTGCTTCAGATATAGTGAAAATTTTATATGGTGAAAGCTATCTACAAGTAAGTAGTATTTTAAGAATAATTATTTTTGCAGGGATTATTTCTGGAATAGCGACTGTTGGTTCAGCTTTTATTCAGGCAGTAGAAAAAGTAGATGTATCTTTTAAAATAGGGATATGTATTACAGTTATTAATATTTTTTTAGATTTTTTGTTAATACCTAAATATCAAAGTATAGGTGCTGCTTATGCAAACAGTATTTCTCAAATCTTAGGATGTTTTTTAGGTACTGGTTATATTCTATATAGTTTCAAATTTAAGTTTCCATTTCTTAAAATTATAAAATTTTCAGTAATCTCTTACATTATATGTAAAATTGCAAAATTGTATTTTAGCAGTTTTTCTTTGATAAGTATGTTTATTTTATTTTTCGTTTACATTTTGTTTTTTTCTATTTTAAATTACAAAGAAATTATTAAAAACATAAACTTTGTATATAAATCATAGATTTATGAACAAAAAAACCCTTGTGCTAACTCCAATCCTTCCATATCCTCCGGATGATGGGAGCAGACTTAGACCTTATCAAATTATAAAAGCGTTATATAAATTAGCTGATATAGAACTTGTAAGTTTTTACTTGCCTAACGAGGATATAAACTCTGCAAAAGAATTTTATAAAAGTTATTATAAAAACTTATATTTTTTAGAACAGAAGGAAAATAAGAATTTGTTTGCTAAGTTTTGTGTGTATCATTCTAATAGAGAAAATAAAAAACTGATAAATAAAATTATTCAAGAAAATAATTATGATTTAATTATAGTTGAAAAAATAATAACACTTTCTTATCTTGGAAAAAAAGTTTTTAAAAATTACAAAGTTGTCATTGACAGCTGGGGGATTGATAGTGAAATATCAAGACAGTTGTATAAAGATGAAAAAAATTTGTTTAAAAAATTTATTTTGTTCATTAAATATATCAGACATTTTTTTTGTGAACTTTGTTATTTATCAAAATGTAAATATTTTGTTGCAATTACAGACAAACAATTTAATTTTTACAAAAAGTTTTTTAAAAGAAAAAAATTGTTTCTTATACCTAATTTTGTTGATACAGATTATTTTAAACCAAATTATGAGAATTTTGAAGAAAAAAGTATAGTTTTTACTGGTATAATGAATTTTCTTCCAAACATAGATGCTGTTATGTTTTTTGTTAATGAAGTTATGCCCAAACTAAAAGAAAAGACAAATGTTAAATTTTATATTGTAGGTAAAAATCCGACAAAAGAAGTATTAATGCTCTATAATAATTCTGATATTGTTGTTACTGGAGAAGTAAAAGATATAAGAGAATATATTTCAAAAGCAGAAGTGGTAGTTGTACCATTGCGGATTGGATCAGGTTTGAGAAATAAAGTTCTTCATGCTATGGCGTGTGGTAAAACAGTTGTTGCAACAAAAGAAGCAGTTGAAGGAATAAATGTTAAAGATAAAGAAAATATTTTAATTGCAAATACTCCACAAGAGTTTGTTGAAAAAATACTTTTAGTTTTGAATAACAAAGACTTGAATTTAAAAATTGCTAAAAATGCAAGAAAGTTTATCGAAGAAAATTTTTCTGAAAAAGTTATAGAAAAGAAATGGATTAATATGTATGAAGAGATATTCAGTAATAATAATAACAGCTGATAGATATGAAGTTTTAAAAAATTGTTTAAATAAACTTTTTGAATATAAGATTGATGAAAAAGCAGAGATTATAGTTGTTGATGCTTCTAAAGAAGAATTAAATTATGAAAAAAAAGATAAAATTAATTATATCAAAGTAGGACCTGAAAACAAAGGGTTTTCAAACCAAAGAAATATTGGTGTTAAAAATGCTTCTTGTGAGTTTGTAATATTTATAGATGATGATATAGAAATTACAGAAAATTGGTTTGAGAGATTAACAACTACATTTGAAAACTATAAAGATAAAGTTTTTGGTGCAATGGGTGCAACTTTTCCTAAACAAAATAATGTTATAAGTTTTGTTTGTGGAGTTTTAGGACATCCTGGTGGTGGGTTTAGGTTACATAATCTTTCAAAAGGGAAAGTGATATTTTTAAATCAAGTGGCAACCTGTAATACTATATTTAATAAAAAAATAATAGAAGAAGTCGGATATTTCGATGTTGAAAACAAATTTGGTTCTGAAGATAGTGAGTTATGTTTACGAGTTTTTAGAAATTATGGGAAAGATAAGTTTATCTTTGTCCCTGATTCTGTTGTATGGCATTATTCACCAGATACAATTTTTAAGTTTGTAAAATGGTATATAAGACGAGGAATTGCTGATATTGATATTTACTTAAGACATATTCTCCATTTAAATTATGTTTTAAAAACATTGGTAACAATAAAAATAATGTTTGTTTTGTTTATTTCTTTATTTTTAGGCATTAAATTCTTATTTTTTATATGGTTTCTATACTATCTTTGGCAGTTGTATAGACATAAGTTTATGATGAGATACTTCAAATTTTATAAATTTCCAATTTTTAAAAAAGTGTTAATAATCTTTTGTTTCCCAATATTAAAACTAACAGCTGACCTTAGTTTTGATATTGGTAGGATAAAAAGAATTATTGAGAAAAAATTATGAAAATTTCAGCTGTGCTTATTGTAAGAAACGAAGAAAAAAATATAGTAAGATGTCTTGAGAGTATAAAATGGGTAGATGAGATAATTTTGGTTGACCAATCTTCTACTGACAAAACAGTTGAACTTGCAAAAAAATACACAGATAAAATTTTTATTACTAGAAATAAACTGATATGTAATCCTGATAGAGAGTTTGGAATAGCAAAAGCAAATAACAAGTGGATTTTGTTAATAGAAGCAGATGAAGTCGTTGATGAAAATTTAAAACAAGAAATTGTAGATGTTATTGCTGAGAATAAACACGATGTGTTTTTTATTCCTGTTAAAACATTTTTTGTTGGCAAATGGATAAAAACCTGTGGCTGGTGGCCATCGTATATACCAAGATTGTTTAAAAAAGGAACAGTTAAGTTTCAATCATCAATACATACTAATGGCGAAATATTAAGTAAAAAAATTTGTTATCTTAAAAATCCAATTTTGCATTATTCTTATAATTCTATTGATGATTGGATTGAAAAATTTAAAAGATATACCACAGCTACAGCGTATGAGTATTTAAATAAAGGAATGAAAATAAATTTTGGGAACACAATTAAAGAGCTATTACTAAGACCGTTTTACTTTTTTATTTTAAAATTCTTTGTTTTGAAAGGATACAAAGATGGTTGGCGTGGGTTGTTTATAAGTTTATCCTCAGCTTTGACAATAATATTTAGTTATTTTAAACTAATTGAGTTGTATAATGAAAAAAATAAAAATTTTATATCTTGATACACCACTTGACCCACCAGGTGGAGGGCAGGTCAGTTTGTTTTATATTTTGAAAAATATAAATAAAGAAAAGTTTGAAATAAAAGTTTTTGTACCATACGAATGTGAGTTTGTTAGATGGTTAAAAAATGAAAATTTAGATGTTGAAATTGCCCAACCTAAAAATTTATTGTCAAAAATTAAAAAATTTAGTCCTGATATAATTCATTGTAACTCGCCTACAACAAAATATACTGCATATGCTGTGTTTTTTAGCCAAATTTTAAAAATACCATTTATTTGGCATAACAGAACTTTAGATACTGCTGGTTGGAAAGAAAAACTTATTGCAAAACTTGCTACAAAAATCGTCGTTATATCAGATGCTGTAAAAGAAAAGTTTAAAGGTTTTGAGGATAAAATTGTTAAAATTTACAACGCTGTTGATACAGAAGTGTTTAAACCAATAGATGTCTCTTATCTTAAAAAAGAACTAAAAATTTCTAAAGAAAAAAAAATTGTTGGAAGTATATCAAGATTAGACTGGTGGAAGGGCTATGATTTGTTTTTAGAAGTTGCTAAAAAAATAACAGAAATAAACAATAATATTTTATTTTTAATTGCAGGTGATGGACCAGAGAAAGAAAAAATAATAGATTTTGTTGAAAAATATAATTTGTCTTCAAAAATTATTTTTTTAGGTTTTAAAAAAAATATTGTTGAAATAATAAATTTGTGTGACATTATTGTAAATTTATCAACTCAACCTGAACCTTTTGGAAGAACAATAATAGAAGCGATGTTGTGTGGTAAAGTTGTTGTTGCTACAAACTTAGGCGGGCCAAAAGAAATTATTGAAAATGGTATAGATGGTTTCCTTGTTGAACCAAAAGTTGATGAAATTTGTGAAGTTGTTTTGCAGATATTATCAGATGATGAATTATATAAAAAAATATCTTTTGCTGCTATGAATAAAGTAAAAGAAAAATTTTCTTTAAGTAAACAAATAGACCAAATAGAAAAACTTTATGTTGAAATTATAAATGAAAATACTAATTGATTGTAGAGAGATACAAAAAAATACTACCGGTATTGCAAGGTTTTTGTTGAGTTTTTTTAAAGAGATAAAAAGTTTTAATATAGAGTACGAATTTTTACTTTTAGGTAATCAGTATACCGATTTTGAAAGGGAAGAACTTAACGGGTATGAAAAAATTGTTGTTGAAGAAAAAAATACATTTTATTTTGACCAAGTTACAATTTTGCATGTTATAAAAGAACAAAAAATAGATTTGTTTTTCTCACCATATTATAAATTTTCTGTTTTTGCTAAAGTACCAGTTATAACTTCTATTTTTGATGTTATGTATCTTGTGCTTGATGAATACAAAAATGATATAAAAAATATTTATAGAAAGAACTTTATTAAACTTACTTATAAAAAAGTTAAAAAAGTTATAACTTCATCAAATTTTGCAAAAAATGAAATAATGAAAGTTTTAAATTTACCAGATGAGAAAATTGATGTTGTTTATTTATCAGTAGATGAAAAATTTAAACCACAACCTGCAGAAAAAATAAAAGAAATTAAAGAAAAGTATGGTATCAGTAAAAACTATATTCTTTATGTAGGTAATGCTAAACCACATAAAAATTTAGAGCGTCTTTTATTAGCATGGCAGTTGGTTGACGAGGAAATAAAAAAAGATTATATTCTTGTATTAGCAGGTGTTGGACAAAAGTTTTGTTACAAAGATGAGGATATTTTGATAATTCCGTTTGTTTCAGAAGAAGAACTGCCATTACTATATACCGGAGCAACTGTTTTTGTTTTCCCTTCAATTTATGAAGGTTTTGGGTTGCCTCCATTGGAAGCAATGGCTTGTGGTTGTCCTGTAATTAGTTCTAATATTTCAAGCATGCCAGAGGTTCTTGGAGATGCATGTTTGTATTTTAACCCTTATGATGTGAATCAAATTTCTAAAACAATATTAGAAATCCTGCATTCAGAAACTTTAAGAGAAAAATTGCGAAAAGAAGGTTTTGAAAAAGTAAAATCTTATAGTTTAGAAAAAATGGTTAATTCTTTAATAAAAATTTTTGAGTCACTATGAAACACATATTAGTATTTTGCGAGTTTATAACAAAAGATGAGATCGGTGGTTCAGGAAGGGTAATTGAACAATATGTTGATGGATTAAAAAATGAAGGATTTAAAATAACCATTTTTACTTTGTTAAGAAAAAAAGGACTTCAAAGATATGAAAAAATAAATGAAAATGTTTATGTTATCAGATACGGATATTTTTATTCTTTGAACATATTTTTTGCGTTTTTAACAGTTATTGATGGTATCTTTAAATTTATAAAATTTTTTTGACAACAAAAGTTGATTTAATAATAATAAATCAGCCATATGTAGGTTTGGTTGTATACACATCGTTGATAGGTTGGTTCGTCCCAAAAATATATTTTTTTCATTCGCCATGGTGTGAAGAATACTTGATAGACAAAAAGAAAAAAGGTGTTGGATATTATTTAAGGAAATTTGTTGAAAAAAAAGTTATGAATTTTTGTAACAAAATAGTTTGTTGTAGTGAGTTTATGAAAAACAAAATTGTTTCAATACATAAAATTAAAAAAAATATAAAAGTGTTACATGTAGGAATAGATACTAACAGATTTTATCCTGCAGAAAACAAAATGGAAGTAAGAAAGAAACTTGATCTTCCCGTAAATAAATTTATAATTTTTACTGCAAGAAGATTAGTCCCAAGGATGGGATTAGAAAATTTGATTGAAGCAGTAAATATGTTGAAAAAAGAGTTTGATAACATTTTTTTAGTAATAGTAGGGAGTGGGTGGTTAGAAGATAAATTAAAAGCTTTAGCAAAAGAGTTAGAAATTACAGATTATATTAAATTTGTGGGCAAAGTAGAGCAAAATATACTATTGTTATATTATCAATCAGCAGATATTTTTGTTTTGCCGACAAAGTTGTTAGAAGGATTTGGTATGGTTATATTAGAAGCAATGGCTTTAGGTAAACCTATTGTAGCAACCGATATTCCTGGAGTTAGAGAAAGTGTAGTTCCAGAAAATAATGTAATTCTTGTGCCATCTAAAAATCCTCATCTATTAGCTTATGGAATTTTGAAATTATTAAAAGAGGAAGAAAAAGCGAAAAAAATAGGAGAAAATGCAAAGCAGTATGTAAAAGAAAGATTTGATTTTAGTAAAATTATTTTAAAATACGAAAATTTTTATGAAGAGATATATAGAAATATAAAAGAGAGAAATTAATATGTGTGGAATTTGTGGATTTACAGGGATAAACAATATAGAAGTTTTAAAAAAGATGACTGAAGTTATTAGTCATCGTGGACCAGATAGTGAAGGATATTATTTTGATGATGGAATAAATTTAGGAGTTAGAAGATTAAAAATTATTGATTTAATAAGAGGTGACCAGCCTATATTCAATGAAGATAAGTCAGTTGTTATGATTTTTAATGGAGAAATCTATAACTATCTTGAATTGCGCGAAATTCTTGAATCAAAAGGACATAAGTTTTATACCAACACAGATACAGAAGTTATTGTACATTTATATGAGGATTATAAAGAGGAATGCGTTTTATACCTTTGTGGAATGTTTGCCTTTGCTTTATGGGATAAAAAAGAAAAAAAATTGTTTATTGCAAGGGACCGAATAGGAATTAAGCCACTTTTTTATTCAATCTTTAATGGAGATTTAATTTTTGGATCAGAAATAAAATCAATTTTACAATATCCGGAAGTTTCCCAAGAAATAAACCTTAAATCTATTGACGAATATTTTACATTTCTCTATATCCCTTTCCCTAATACGATTTATAAACATATTTTTCAACTTCCTCCTGCAAGTTATATAATCTATAGAGAAAGAAAATTTGAGATAAAAAAATATTGGAGTTTAAGCTTTGAAAAAACAAATTATAGAGAGGATTGGTATATAGAGAATTTGAATTCATTACTTGAAGAAGTTATAAAGCAACATTTGTTTAGTGATGTACCTATTGGTATTTTTTTATCTGGTGGATTAGATTCATCAACAGTAGCATTATATGCTTCAAAAATAATTTCAGATTTGAATGCTTTTACTATCGTTTATCCTTCTACCTATAGTGAATATAATGAATTAAATAAAGCCAAAAAAATTTCTAAATTGTTATCAATTAATCATTATATATATGTTGTAAAGCCTAAAGAAGCATTTTCTTTATTGCCTAATTTAGTTTTATCTTTTGACCAGCCTTTTGCCGATTCCTCTTCAATAGTAACATATCTTATATCAAAGTTTAGTTCAGAAAAACTTAAAGTTGCATTAACAGGTATTGGAGGGGATGAGTTATTTTGTGGATATCCAAGATATCAAGGCATTAAACTTGCTAATTATTTCCCTAAATTGAAATTCATAGAGAAATTAGTTTATCATATACCGGAAACTTATTCTCCTTTTAATATAACAGGTAGGGTTAAAAGATTCATATATGGTTTGGACAAACCAAATTTAGATGAGTGTTATTTATCTTTTGTTTCTTTTTATTTTAATGAAGAAAAAGAAATTTTTTACAAAAAAGAGTTTTTAGAAGAAGTTAGAAAAATAAATGGCACTTCACATATATCTTATTTTTTTAATTATTATGAAAAAGAAGACTTGTTAAACAGAGTGATGTTTACAGATATTAATTCATATTTAGTTGATGACTTGCTATGTATGGCTGACAGAATGAGTATGGCGAACTCAATTGAGTTAAGGATTCCCTTTTGTGACCATCGCGTTATTGAATTTGTTGCAAAGATTCCTACAAATTTAAGAATGAGAGGGTTTTCAAAGAAGTATTTATTAAAGAAAATTTTATCAAGATATATTCCAAAAGAAATTATTTCCCAGAAAAAAATGGGATTTATGGTACCATTAGGTATATGGCTTAAAGATAATTTCAAAAAATATTTTGAAGATTTTATAAAAAAAGAAGAATATAGTGATTATTTAAATTATGACTTTATTAAAAAGATGTGGAATGAACATATAAAATGTAAAACAAATTACTCAGATCAACTTTTTTCGCTTTTAGTTTTGGATAATTGGCTTAAAACTTTCAATATTAAACTTCCAAAGTTAAAAGAAAAAATAAGTTTTCAAAGAAAAAAATTAAAAATATTGATAGCTTCTGATTTCATTTTTGAAGATGAAGAGGGGGGGTCTGGGAGAGTTATATCTTGTGTTTCTGACGAATTAGTAAAAAAAGGACATCATGTTGTTTTTATTACCCAACAAACAAAAAAGAATTTATCTTGTTATCAAAAAGTAAATAATAAAGAAATTTATAGATATAAACTAAACTTACTTTCATATTTTGAATTAAAAAACATCATAGAAAAAATCTTAAATAATCTTGGTAAAGTAGATCTTGTTATTTACAATCATCCTCTTTCAGGGTTTCTTATAAGAGATTTTATAAGAAAAAAGATTCCCCAGATTTATTATTTCCATTCACCATGGCATATAGAATATGAAATAAAAGCAAAAAATAAAAAACTATTATGGCCAATCTTGAAAATAAACAAGTATCTCAGATGGAAAGTTGAAGATGAAGTGACAAAAAGTTGTAAAAAATTTTTAGTTTTAAGTGAATATATGAAAGAATTATTAAAAAATTTTCATAATATAAATGATGAAAGAATTGTATTAGTTCCTGGGGGAGTTGATGTAGAAAAATTTTCTCCAGTTGAAGATAAAAATCCCATAAGGATGTCTTTGAATCTTCCTTTAGATAAAAAGATACTATTTACAGTTAGAAATTTAGAACCACGAATGGGATTAGAAAATTTGCTTTTATCTTTTAGTAAAATATGCAAAGAAAGAAAAGATATAGTCTTAATAATAGGTGGTAAAGGAACTTTAGAAAAAAAGTTAAAAAATTTAGCTTTTGATTTGGGAATTATAAACCAAACATTATTTGTTGGATTTATACCTGATGAGATTTTGCCAAAATATTATCAATCTGCAGATTTATTTGTTTTGCCAACTTTGAATTTGGAAGGTTTTGGATTAGTGACGATAGAAGCCCTTTCATGTGGAATTCCTGTGGTTGGAACACCTATTGGTGGTACAATTGAGATTCTATCAAAGTTTAATTTATTGACCGAGTCTACTTCACCTAAAGCAATAGCTAAAAAAATAAAAGAATTTTTAGAGCTTGATGAAGAAAAAATTAAAAATCTAAGTAAAACACTTAGAGAATATGTTGTTGAAAATTATTCTTGGGAAAAAGTTATTGGCAAAATTGAAGATGAAATATACAAAAATTTGTCAAATTTGTAAAAGTGATAAAAGAAAAGCTATATTTTTATATAATAAAAAAATTTTATTAAAATGTAAAAATTGTGGAGTTTTTTATTGGAGTACTGAAAAGACTGAGAATGAAAGCTTAGAAAATATAAAAATTTATTATGATAATATACCTGATTACTATTATGATAAAATAAATTATTCAAAAAGAAATATTTTCTTTCAACATATTAGAAGAACTTTAAAAATTTTAAATTCCGGAAATAAAAAGTTATCTTTATTGGACATTGGATGTTCAGATGGTTTTTTTCTTGAGTTAGCAAAAAATTTTGGTTTTGATGTAAACGGGATTGAAATATCAGATAAAGCAGTGCTTTATGCTAAAGAAAAAAGACCGGAAATTGCAAACTCTATTTTTTATGGAGATTTAAAAAGTGCAAATTTCCCTAACGAGCATTTTGATGTTGTAACGTTATGGGACGTTTTAGATCAAATGTGTGATCCAAATGGAGAAATTAAAGAAGTATTTAGAATGATGAAGAGAGGAGGTATTTTATTAATTAGAATAAGGAATGCACAAATACATCTTTTTTTGTACAGATTAAGAAGATTTTTACAAAAGATTATTTTGTCTCCGGCGACAATCCACTATTATGGTTTCACAAGAAAATCCATTATACATCTTTTATTTAATAATGGATTTAGATTTATAAAAATTTATAATTCCCAACTCACTATTGACGACCCTTATTTGCAATCTAAAATTGGGGCAAAGATTTTAAATTGTTTGAAGACAATATATTATTATATTTCGCAAATCTTATATTTTATTTCCCTTGGCAGGTTTGTGATTTCTACCTCTTTAATAATTTATGCAAGAAAATGAAAATAGTGCATATTATAACCAGGTTAGATAAAGGGGGTTCTGCGGAAAATGTTTTATTTTGTTGTGAGCATTTTAGTAAAAAAATTAATTTCGAAATAATTTTGATATATGGTGGTGAAACAAAACTTAATTTAGATTTTAAAAACTATTATGTGAGATTTTTACAAAGAGAAATCTCTCCGATAAAAGATATTGTTGCTTTTTTAAAAATTTTGAAAATTATAATTAAAGAGAAACCTGATATTATTCATACACATTCCTCAAAAGCAGGAATTATTAGTAGATGGGCTGCTTGGTCGGTACGAATCACAAGTTACAAGTTACAAGCAACAAAAATTATTCATACTCCTCATGGACATATTTTTTATGGTTATTATGGAAAACTCAAAACACTTTTATTTTTATTACTTGAACGTCTTACTGCAAAAATTACTGACAAACTTATTGCTTTAACTGAAGGTGAAAAAAATGAATCGTTAAGTTTTGGGGTAGGTAAAGAACAACAATGGGTCATAATACCATCTGGTATTGATTATAAATTTGAATTAAGAGATTCCCGCAAATTGTGGGATTCAGAATTAAAAGAAAAATTGGGTATTCCTAAAAATTCAATAATTATTGGTACAGTAGCACGACTTGAGCCAATAAAAGGTATCAGATATCTCGTAGATGCTGCAAAAATTATTTTATCTTTACTTTCCTCCTATCTACTTCCTACTATCTACTTCCTCATTGTCGGTGATGGTTCTGAAAGAAAGTTCTTAGAAAAAAGAGTAGAAAAATTGGGTTTAAAAGACAAATTTATATTTACTGGTATGCGTGAAGATGTTGCTGATCTAATGTCAATTATGGATATTTATGTTCAACCATCAATAAATGAAGGTATGGGGAAAACAATAGTTTTAGCAGAACTTTTAGGAAAACCAGTTGTTGCAACTAATGTTCAAGGTATACCATCAGTTGTTATAAATAATGAAACAGGAATATTAGTTCCACCGAAAAATCCACAAAAACTTGCTGAAGCAATTGTTAAGCTTATTAAGGATAAAGATTTACTTATCAAAATGGGAGAAAATGCAAAAAAATGGGTTTATAAAATTGTTGATGGATATCCACAATTTAGTCTGGAAAGAATGTTATTTTTGTTAGAAAATCTTTATAAAATGTTAGTTAGTTCATAGTTAACAGTTCATAGTTGATAGTAAAGAGTGATGAACATATAAGTAGTTTTTATAATTGTTATGAAAGTTAATGGAGGGGTAATGCAAATTATGGATAAATTTTTTTGCCAACAAAACATAAATCTTTTACCAGAAGAAAAGAAACTACTTACTTGGAGTTTTCCTGTGCTTTTCTCGCCAAACAGAATACATTCCAAGTACACCAAGAATCAAAGTGACAATGAGTACTACGAGGAAAAAAATTGCAAGTTGGTCCATTTTTATTCTTCCCCCTTACTTAATAAGATGCCGAATATTAAGAGCACAATAAAAATAATTACTCCAAGAAAAAATGCTATATTTGTTATTTTTTCAGGAGTAGCAATTCTACCAATCACTAATGCAATAAAATCTGCTTGGCATAGGTTAAGAAAAATTCTTGCTAATTCTTTTCGTTGGTTTTTATCAAGTTTCATTAGTTATATAAATACAACAAATAGATTCATTTGTCAACATTTTTAAAATTTATATAAGTATGAAACATTACAAGATGATACAACTGCGAATTATTGTTTTTAGTTATTTGTTTGGTTTAAGTATTCTATTTGCTCAACAAAACTATAATTTAAGTTTTACTACTATAAGTTGTGTTTTACATATACATTCTAATTTTAGCAGTGCTAAAGATTCTATAGAAGAAATTGTAGAGTTAGCAAAACAACATAATATTGATTGTGTTGTTATGACAGACCATTTTTTAAGAAAAGTAGAGTATGGTGTTTGGCCATTTAGAGGAATTGTTAAAAAATCTGTAAGTTTACCATCTGTTATGAGAGTTGGTTTTGATAAATATTTGTCAAAAATAGAAGAAATGAACAAAAAACAGAAAGATGTAATTGTAATACCCGGACTTGAAATCACGCCTCATTATTTTTGGTCTATTGAAGAAAATTCTTTAGTTATAAATAATCTTCATAAACATATGTTAATAATAGGTCTTGATAAAAAAAATTTATTTTATTCTTTACCAGTAATCGGTAATGAATCTAATGCTGGTAAAATCAGAATTTTATCTTTTTGGCCAATAGTTTTTATTTTATTAGGAATTTTTTTTAAATCAAAATTTTTAGTTATTTTTTCTATAATTTTTTTGGCGATAAATTATCCTTTTAAGTACTTACCATTTGACCAATATAAGAATTATTCTGAACTCCCATACCAAAATTTAATCAACTATATTAACTCTATTCCGCAATATTACAAGACAAACTCAATAACTCCATTAATTATTTGGGCACATCCTGAAGCTCCAAATTATGAAAAAAAATATTTGCTTCAGACTATAAGGAAATTGAAGATTTTTACTCCAACAATACCATATGGTGAATCATTGTTAAAAACATATAATTACAATGGTTTTAGCATTTTTGCAGAGGGATATAGGGATGTTGGTGGAGTTTGTAAAATTTGGGATAATATTTTAACTGAATATTGTAAAAGGATAAGGAAAAGACCTGTTTGGTGTTATTCCGAGGTTGATTTTGGTGAGTCCTCAGACCCATTATATGTAAGAAAGAATATCCTTTATGTTAAAGATAAAAATTATAGAAGTATAATAGAAGCGTTAAAAAATGGGAATTTTTATTCTTTGTGGAGAAATGAAGACAAAGAATTATTATTAAAAAATCTTAAAGTTTGCTCTCAATCAGCAATGTTTGGTGAAAAATATAAGTTAAATAGTTCTGATGTGGTTTTGGAATTTGAAGTTGAATTTTCAGACAAAACCAATTCAGAGATAGAGGTATTTATAATTTCTAACAATACTCTAGTCTATAGACAAAAAACTTTTACTCCAGCAAAGATAATTTTTAAAGATTTAAATCCTAATAAATTATCATATTATAGAATTTATATTGAATCAAAATATCCACACAAAATTGCAACAAATCCAATATTTATAGAATGAAAATAGCAATACATCAACCACAGTATTTACCCTGGCCTGGATATTTTAACAAAATTTTACAATCAGATATTTTTGTTTTTTTAGATGATGTGCAGTATAAAAAGAATGAATGGCAAAACAGAAACAGGATAAAATCCCCTAATGGAGAGGTATGGCTTACAGTACCTGTACATTATAACTTTGGACAAAAAATTAATGAAATAGAGATAGACAACAATGTCCTTTGGCGAAAAGACCATTTAAAAACTATAAGATTTAATTATCAAAAAGCAAAAAATTTTTCTGATTTTTATCCATATATTGAAAATTTGTTAAACAAAGAATATAAAATGTTGGTAGATGTAAATATTGATTCTATAAAGATGCTACTTTCTTATTTAAATATTGATAAAAAAATTGTAAAATCTTCTGAACTTAAGGTTGAGGGTGAAAAAACACAAAGACTTGTAAATATATGCAAAGTATTGAATGCAGATATTTATATCTCTGGAAGCGGAGCAAAAGATTATCTAATTGTTGAAGAATTTGAAAAGAACAACATTCAGGTTATATTTCAAGAATACCACACACCTGAATATCCTCAACTTTTTGGTAATTTTATTCCAAATTTGTCAATTATTGATATGATTTTTAATGTTGGTAAAGAAGAGACAATTAAATTATTAAAACTTTAACTCTTTATGATACCGCATTCCAAACCAACTATAATAGAAAAAAAAGTTATTTTAGAAAATATAAAGAAAATCCTCAATGCAGAATACTTATCAGAAAATATCTTTGTTGAAAAATTTGAACAAAAAGTCTGTAGATTTTTTGAGACAAAATACGCAATAGCTGTCTCTTCAGGTACATCTGCTCTTCATTTGGCTTTATTAGCTTTAGGAGTTGATGAAAATTCAGAAGTTATTATTCCATCCTTTACTTGTGCTGCTTTGTTGAATGCAATACTTTATATTAGAGCTAAACCTGTGATTGTTGATGTTGATTTAGATGATTTTAATATTGATTTTAAAGAAGTAAAAAAATATATTTCAAAAAAAACAAAAGCTATAATTGTTCCTCATATGTTTGGTTATCCTGCAAGAAATATTAAAGAGATTATAGAACTTGGAATTCCTGTTATTGAAGATACGACACAAAGTATAGGTGCAAAAATTGATGGTGAAATGGTGGGTAAGTTTGGAATTATAAATGTATTATCTTTTTATGCTACAAAGATGATTACTACTTTTGGTGAAGGTGGAATTATTTTAACTAATAACAAAAAAATTTATTCAATTATAAAAGATTTAAAAGAATATGATAAAAAAAGAAAATTCAAATTGAGATATAACTACAAGTTATCAGAAGTGCAAGCAATTATGGGACTGCAACAGATTGAAAAAATAGAGTACTTTGTCAATAAAAGAAGAAAGTTGTTTGAATACTACAAAAACAGATTAAAAAATTGTAAAAATATTAAAATATTTGAACCATTAAGAAATACAGAACCTGTTTTTTATAGATTTATAATACAAATAACAGGCAAAGAAAATATAGATGAAATTATAGCTAATTATAAAAAATTTGATATAGAAGTTGCAAAACCTATTTTTTTGCCTTTAGACAAATATTACTATGGAAAGTTTATATGTAAAAACTCGGAATTATTATATAGCACGACTTTATCTTTTCCCATATATCCATCTTTAAATGAAAAAGAAGTGAATTATATTTCTAAAATAACAAAAAAAATCTTAAAATAATTTAAATTTATGTATGAGCAATATTGGGGATTAAAAGAACAACCATTTGAAAACACACCGGATCCAAAATTTTTTTATAGTTCACCACAACATGAAGAAGCTTTAACAAGGATGCTTTATACTGTAAAAGAACAAAAAGGAGCTGGTCTTCTTACAGGAGTTTATGGTTGTGGAAAAACTCTTCTTGCACGGGCACTCCTTAAAGAGCTACAAAAAGATGTATATAAAGTAGCAATAATTAACAATCCCAAGCTTGATGAAATTGAGATGTTAAGAATGATTTCTTATAATTTAGGATTACATGAAGTGCCTACAAGAAAAGCAGATGTGCTTATTAAATTAGAAAATATTTTAAAAGAAAATCTTATGGATGGAAAAAAGACCGTAGTTATAATTGATGAAGCACATAGTATAGATAATGCCAATATATTTGAAGAAATAAGGTTGCTTTTAAATTATCAACTTGAAGACAAATTTTTGGTAACCATTTTATTATTAGGTCAGCCTGAACTAAAAGAAAAAGTTGAAAGTATAAAACAGTTAAATCAAAGAATCGCAATGAGACATTATTTAACATCTTTAAATCAAAAAGAAACAGAAGAATATATAAAACATAGATTATCTGTAGCAGAGGCTAAACAAAACCCGTTCTTACCAGAAGCAATTGAAGTCATATATCAACATTCAGGAGGAATTCCAAGAAGAATTAATCATATATGTGATACTGCTTTACTTGTTGCGATGGGCATGGGATTGAAATTTATAAATAAAGATTTTATAAAAGAAGTTATTGAAAGTTTTTCATTGTAGTTTAGAGATTAGTGATTAGAAATCAGTGATTAGGGGAAAATAAAAGGTTCTTTGAAAAAAGTATGAAAAGAATGATATTAAGCCACTGAATTCACTGAAAAACACTGGAAAATATATATTGAACCACGAATGGACACGAATGAAAAATAGATATGAGAAAAAAATTGTAGGGCAAGTATTTATCCTTGCTTAATTTTTGCAAACCTAAAGGTTTGCCCTACATAGCGTATTTTGTAGGGCACGGCTTTCCGCCAGAGGGCGCCCGTCTGCCAAAGCGAAGCGGCGGGCAGGGACTGCTTTAGGTAGTAGCCGTGCAAATATAGCTTTATAATTCAGTGGTTTCAGTGGTCCCCACTCACATTTCGTGAGTGCGGGATAGAAGAAAGTTTCAAAGAACTAAACAAAAAATAGGAGAAAGTTATGAAAGTATTAGTTATAAGTTCACATCCAGATGATTTTGAGTTTGGTTGCGGTGGTACACTTTTAAAATTTTCTAAAAACGCAAAAATATATATACTTGTTATGACAAAAGGTGAAGTTGGAGGGGATCCTAACATAAGGTCCAAAGAACAGGAAAAAGTTTGCAAATATTTAGGTGCCGAACTTTTTTGGGGAGGATATAAAGATACTCAAATTGAGTTTAATAAAAAACTCATATATACAATAGAATGTGTGATAAAAGATGTATCAGCAGATTTAATCTTTACGCATTACTTTAATGATACCCATCAGGATCACAGGAATGTTGCAGAAGCGACTATTACTGCTACAAGATACATAAGAAATGTGCTATTTTACGAATCACCATCAAGTATTGAATTTTCTCCAACTGTATTTGTAGATATAACGAATATGATTGATAAAAAAATTAATCTGTTAAAACTTCATAGGTCACAAGTAAACTCTACAAAAATAAAAGGCATGTCTATAATTGATGCTATGTTAGCTACAGGAATTTATAGAGGATACCAAAACAGAGTTAAATATGCAGAAGGTTTTGTTCCATTGAGGTTATCTTTAGATAATTACTATAAAACTAAATGAAATCAAAAATTATCAAACAGTTTTTTTTAATATTAATAATCGCTTTTTTGTTTTTTTATAGAGAAGTTGGAAGGCAAGCATATTTGTTGAATATTAGATGGCTTTTCCTTTTAATCCTTGCTTTTTGTATTTCTTATTTTTTAACACCTTTTGTAATAAACTTTGCTTATAGATATAGAATTCTGGATATACCTGACAATAATAGAAAAATTCATGATACTACTATGCCGAGGATTGGAGGAGTTGCTATTTATACTGCATCTATTTTGGTGTTGCTAAGAAATGTCCAGTTCGCAAAAGAGATCTTGGGAATACTTATTTCAAGCTCTATAATCTTTTTTGTAAGTTTTTTAGATGATATTTATGGTTTATCTGCTGGTTTAAAACTTTTAGTTCAAATTTTTGCAACTTTGATTGTAATATTTTTTGGATACAGAATTACCGCGATTCCACATTGGTTTCCTTTAGAAAATTTATTGGAAATAATTATTACAATTGTCTGGTTTGTTGGTATCACAAATGCAATAAACTTTCTTGATGGTATTGATGGATTAGTTGTAGGATTTGGAAGTTTTTGTTCTTTTTTGTTTTTACTTATTTCTTTATTAACAAATCAAAAATATGTAAGTTATATTTCATCTGCTTTAATGGGAGCATGTTTAGGCGTTTTACCATATAACTGGCATAAAGCCAAAACATTCTTAGGAGATTGTGGAGCAAATTTCATAGGCTTTATTCTTGCTTCCATATCTGTAGTAGGATGGTGGGCTGAGAAGAATCCAGTTGTTTCACTTTCAACACCGGTTTTGATATTAGGAGTTCCTATATACGATATGATATATATAACAATTTCAAGGATAAAAAATAAAAAAGTGAGAAATTTTAAAGAGTGGATAGAGTATGTAGGTAAAGATCATATACATCACAGATTATTGAATTTAAATTTTTCAGTTCCTTCAGCTGTTGGTATGATATTACTTATTACTTTTTGTTTAGGACTTTATTCTATAATTCTAAGATATACCCAAGCAACAGATATTATAGCAATGATAATATTATTTCAGGCTTTTTTAATTTTTGTTTTGTTATCTATAATAATGGTTAGTGGTAGAGAAAGAAAAACTTAAATTTTAATATGTTGAAAATTTAAAAATAAGTTTGTATATCTTTTAGAAATAAGGGGGGAAGTATAAACTATGACAAATAAAGTTTATGAAGGGAAATTTTTAGGTAAAGATAAAAAAGTTTGTATTGTGGTTGCAAGATTTAATGAATTTATAACAAAAAGTTTATTGGACGGTGCGGTTGATATCCTATTAAGACATGATGTATCTAAAGACAACATTGATATTGTTTGGGTACCTGGAAGTTTTGAAATACCGTATGTTTGTAAAAAAGTTGCTTTAACTAAAAAATACGATGGAATAATTGCTTTAGGCGCGATAATAAAAGGTGATACTTCTCATAACGAGTATATAGCAACGGAAGTTACAAAAGGTATTGCACAAGTTATGCTTGAAACAATGCTACCTATTGCATATGGTATAATTACACCTGATGATTTAGAGCAAGCAATAGAGCGTGCAGGAACAAAACTTGGTAACAAAGGAGCTCAAGCAGCTTTGACATTATTAGAGTTGCTAAATTTAAAAATTGATAAGTAGCTTTTGAAACTTTAATAATGCGGAACAATAAGTCAAAATCTATAGGTGTAAGAAGAAAAGCTCGTATAATCGCATTGAACGCATTATATCTAATTGATTTAGCTAAGATTACTGTTAGTGAAGCTTTTGATTATGTTTTTAATAAGGACAAAGAGTATAATGAGCAAATAAAAAAATTTGCTTCTTTTCTTATCATTGCAACACTACAAAATTCTAATCTTATTGACAAAATAATAAAAAAATATTTAAAAAACTGGACAATGGAGAGACTTTCTGCTATTGACAGAAATATACTAAGATTAGCAACATGTGAATTTCTATGCTGTCCAGAAACTCCCATATCAGTTATAATAAATGAAGCAATTGAAATAGCAAAAGAATATTCTACAAAAGATTCTGGTCGTTTTGTTAACGGTATTTTGGATAGAATAAAATTGGTACGAGAAAATAAAGCTTTGGTAGATGTATGAATAAACTATGAAAGAAAAAATGGATAAACAAAAAATTGCAGAGTACATAGAAGAATTAAGAAGAAAAATAAGATATCACGATTATTTGTACTATGTTTTAAACCAACCTGAAATATCAGATTATGAGTATGATAAACTATATAGAGAGCTTAAAGAATTAGAAGAAAAGTACCCAGAGTTTATCACCTCTGATTCTCCCACTCAACGTGTTTCAGGTGAGGTTGTAAAAGAATTCAAACAAGTTAAACATACATCTCCGATGTTATCATTAGACAATACTTATTCAGAAAAAGAAATCTATGATTGGGCAGAAAGAATATCAAAATATGTTCCTTTAAAAGAACTTGAGTTTATTGTAGAACCAAAACTTGATGGGTTAAGTTGTACTATACATTATGTAGATGGAAAACTTCACACTGCTGCAACTCGTGGCGATGGAATGGTTGGAGAAGATGTTACACTTAATGTTAAAACTATAAAAAGTGTACCTTTAGTTTTAGAATCAAAAGAGATTAAAATACCAAGATTTTTTGAGGTTCGTGGTGAAGTCATAATGTTTAAAAAAGATTTTGAAAAATTGAATAGGGAACTGCAACAAAAAAATGAACAAACTTTTGCAAATCCAAGAAATGCAGCAAGCGGTTCATTGAGACAAAAAGATCCAAAGATTACTGCTCAAAGACCATTGAGATTTTATATTCACTCTTATGGAAAAATTGAAGGTGGTCTTAAGGTTGAAACTGATGAAGAATTTTTAGAATTGTGTAAAAAATTCTCTCTTCCTGTAATCCAACACTATAAAGTATGTAAAACTATAAATGAAGTTGTTAAATACTGTCTTGAGTGGCAACAAAAGAGAGATTCTTTAGAATATGAAATAGATGGCATGGTGATAAAAGTAAATCAGCTTAATCTTAGAGAAAGAATTGGTTCAACCTTAAAAGCACCAAGGTGGGCAATAGCTTACAAATTTCCAGCAAAACAAGCTACTACAGTTGTAAAAAATGTAGTAATGCAAGTTGGTAGGACAGGTGTTATTACTCCGGTTGCTGAACTTGAACCTGTTGAATGTGGTGGGGTGATAATTTCTCGTGCAACTTTGCACAATTTTGATGAAATAAAACGTCTTGGTATAAAAATTGGAGACACTGTTTTAGTAGAACGTGCGGGAGAGGTTATACCAAAGGTTGTAAAGGTTATAGAATCTAAAAGGACAGGGAAGGAAAAAGATATAGAAATACCAAAAAAATGTCCTGTTTGTGGGAGTGAAATTGTAAAAGAAGAAGGTGAGGTTGCATATAGGTGTCCCAATTCTTCTTGCCCAGCACAAGTTATAAACAGTATTGTTCACTTTGCAAAAAGAGAAGCAATGGATATTGAAGGTTTAGGAGAATCTATAGCGGAGATCTTGGTAGAAAGAAAACTTGTTAAAAAGTTATCAGACATATATTTTTTAACTAAACAGCAACTCTTAACTTTACCGTTATTTAAGGAAAAAAAAGCTACTAATTTGCTTAATGCAATAGAAAAATCAAAACAAAGACCGTTAAGTAAGCTGCTTTATGGTTTAGGTATAAGACATGTGGGAGAAAAAGCAGCAGAGGTTTTAGCAGAAAAATTCACTTCTATTGACAGACTGATGAAAGCTACAGAAGTAGAGTTGCAAAAAATACCTGAAATAGGTCCTGTAATGGCAAAGTCAATTGTCAATTTCTTTTCAAATAAATACACAATTGAAATAATTGAAGATCTTAAAAAAGCAGGCGTTAATATGATACAACCAAAAGTGGAAAAGAAAGGAGCACAAGTGTTTGCAGGAATGACAGTTGTTTTCACAGGTGAGCTTGAGTCAATGACAAGATCACAAGCAGAAGAGTTAGTTAAACAATTAGGTGGTACAACTTCTTCTTCAGTTTCAAGATCTACTTCTCTTGTAGTAGTAGGAAAAAATCCTGGTTCAAAATATGAAAAAGCAAAACAACTTGGTATAAAGATTATTTATGAAGATGAATTCTTGAAGATGATAGGAAAATAAAATCTTTAATGAATGAAGTTTATTTCGTTAGAAATGTAAATGTTGAAAATTTTCAAAAGTTACTTTCAAAATTAGATTTAGATTTAGATTTATTTGAAAAAAACAATTTTGTTGCTTTAAAAACACATTTTGGTGAAGAAAAATGTGATACATTTATAAAACCTTCTTTATACCTACCAATAATTAAAATTTTAAAAGATAAAAAAACTTTACCTTTCTTTACAGACACAAATACTATTTATACAGGAAAAAGGGCAAATGCTGTTATCCATCTTGAATTGGCCCACAAACATGGTTTTAAATTTGAATCCTTAGGAGTTCCTGTGATTATTGCTGATGGTATTAAAGGAAATGATTATGTTGAAGTTGAGATAAATTTGAAGTATTTTAAAAAAGCGAATATTGCTTCAAATGTTTACTATGCAGACAATCTTATATGTTTGACACATTTTAAAGGTCATATGCTTTTTGGTTTTGGAGGAACTATAAAGAATTTAGGTATGGGCTGTGCTGCACGTTCTGCAAAATATTTATTACATAATGTATTGAAACCAAGATTTAAAGTTGATAAATGTATTAGATGTGGAAAATGTATAATTTATTGTCCTGTAGATGCATTGAAATTAGATAAACTAAATAAAAAAATTGTTTTTGATGTAGAAAAATGTGTTGGTTGTGGTGAATGTATTCACATATGTGAACAAAAAGTTTTTCAAATACCTTGGGATTTATCATATAAGGAAGTCCAAGAAAGAACCGTTGAATATGCATATGCAGTATTGAAAAATAAAAGAAATAAGTGTTTGTTTATAAATTTTTTGTTAAATATTACTAAAGATTGTGATTGCATAAACAAAAAACAAACTCCTATATTAGAAAACTTAGGCATTGTAGCAGGATATGACCCCGTTGCAGTAGATTTTTGTTCCCTAAATATAGTAAATACTTATTTAAACAAAGATATATTTAAAGAATTATGGCCTGAGATAGATTATTCTCCACAAATCAATTATGCAGTAGAAATAGGTTTAGGCAAAAAAGAATATCAGTTTTATGAACTATCCCACAAGTTGTCCCGCCTTCTGCGGGACAGGCGGGATTAACTATTAACTATCAACTATTAACTATGAACTATATAACTGATCATAGCACACCTAAATTTTTAGTTGATTTTATGTGTGGAAGGTTGGCGAAATGGTTAAGAATATTAGGTTATGATACTGAATTTTTTAAAGAACATTCAAGAAGCAAAATTTTAATGCAAAGTTTACAACAGCAAAGAATCATTTTAACCCGAGATACAAAACTTAGTAGTAAAAAAGCATACAAAATATTACTTATCAAATCTGACAAAATCCGTCAACAAATAAAACAGGTTTTAAAAGAACTAAACCTGAAAATAGATAAAAAAAATTTTTTTACAATATGTTCTATTTGCAACAAAAAAGTTTTACCTGTAGATAAAGAAAGTATAAAAAGTTTTGTTCCATCATATATTTACGAAACACAAAATGAATTCTATCAATGCCCTCAATGTAAAAGGATTTATTGGCAAGGCTCACATTTAGAGTTGTTTAACAAAGAGATAGAAGAGATTTTGGGCAAGAAATAAATTTCTTGCTTATTAACTTTTCTAAAAATCATGCAAAATATTTTGTTAATTTCTGTTTTTATAACTGGCATAAGTGGGATTGTTGCACAAACGCTATTAATCCGTGAATTATTAGTTGTTTTTGAAGGAAATGAACTTTCATTGGGTTTAATTTTAGGTAATTGGTTAATATTAGAAGCAACAGGTTCTTATCTTGTTGGTAAGAAAATTGAATATATAAAAGATAAAATTTTAAACTTTGTTGTACTACAAATTTTATTTTCATTAAGTTTTTTTATTTCTGTTTGGTTAACAAGAAGTACAAAACTTTTATTAAAAATACCTTTTGGTGTATCCTTAGGTGTTGACTTAATTTTTCTTATTACAATATTAATTTTGTTTTTTCCAAGTATAATACATGGTGCTTTATTTACTTATTCTGCAAAAATTCTTCAACAAGATGAAGAAAAAAATGTAGTAAAAATTAGCAAAGTTTATATTTTTGAAACATTAGGGACAATTTTTGGAGGAATTATTTTTACTTATATATTAATAAAATTCTTCTCAAGCTTTCAAATTGTATTTATAATTTTTTTATTGAATATTTTATCTTGTATAGCTTTGTCGTTCATCAACCTCAAAAATAAAAAAGTTTTAGGTATTACTTCATTAACAAGTTTTTTATTCTTTGTTTTGATATTTTTTAATTTACAAAATTATGTTGAAAAAAAGACCATAAGTAAATTTTGGTCAGGACAGGAAGTCATTTACTACAAAAATTCTATATATAATAATATCGTTGTAACAAAACAAAACCAACAGTACAACTTTTTTGTAAACTCTTATCCTATATTTTCGGTCCCATATATTGATAAAATGTTTGTAGAAGAAGTTGTTCATATTCCTTTAAGCATAATAAAAAAACCTAAAAGAGTTCTTATTTTGGGAAAAGGTGCTGGGGGAATTATAAACGAACTTTTAAAATACGAAAATTTAAGTATTGATTATATAGAACTTGATAAAGATTTACTTGAAACTTTTAAAATTTTATCAGTTGATATTTTAAAAAAAGAATTGAATTCACTGAATGTATCTCTTTATTATCTTGATGGATGTTACTTTTTGAAAAACACAGAAACAAAATATGATTTCGTTTTCATTGGCTTCTCCGAACCAAAAGATTTACAGATAAATAGGTTTTTCACACTTGAATTTTTTAAAATATTAAAATCAAAAATCTCTGATGAAGGAATTGTTACTTTTCAGTTGCCAGGTTCTTATGTGTATTTATCAAAACAACTTGCTGAATTAAATAAATGTGTAATTTCTACTGCAAAAAATGTTTTTAAATTTGTAAATGTTTTGCCGGGAGATTATAATATAATTTTGTGCTCAAATGCGGATATTACTATTCATCTTGCGCCGGAAAAAGTTATTTCTGGTTTGAAAGAAAAAAATATATTAGTAGATTTTTTGAATGAGAAATACTTAGAATATCGTTTAAATAAAGAAAAAATTAATTGGTTTAATCACCAATTGGAAGATACTAATGTGAAACTAAATTATAGTTTTTTACCTTCGGCAGTATTCTATTCTATAAACTATTGGACTGCAAAGCTATCCCCTAAATTTTTTAAATATTTTAACAAAATACAGACACTAAAAGAAAAAACTTTTATTTTTTATTTATTAGTTAGCATATTAATTTTAACAATGATAATTTTTTTATTCACAAAAAATTCAACTGCAGTTTCTTCTACTTATATTGCAATTTCTACTGGATGTGTAAGTATGTTATTGAATTTGACATTAATTTTTTCATTTCAAGTTTTATATGGATATATATACTATCAAATTGCACTACTTTCTTCATTTTTTATGTTAGGTTCAATATTAGGCGCTTATTTAGCAGTTAAACACTTGAGAAATTTAAAATTAATGGGCTTAGAAATTTTTATTCTTTTATTATCTGTTTTATTCTTTCTTTTGTTAAAAACAATTAAAGATTTCTCAAACAACAAAATTTTATATTTTGTTTTTCCATATATTTTTTTAATTCTTTCAGTATTAGTAGGCAGTTTTTCAGGAATAGAATTTCCTATATTGAATAAAATTTTGATTGAAAATTCTGTAAGTAATATTTCTTCTATTGTTGGTAAAATTTATGCTTTTGACCTTTTAGGTGGTTGGTTAGGTGCTATTTTAGGAAGCATTGTTATCTTTCCTATTTTTGGAATAAAATTCATATTTTATGCAATAATAATCTTAAAAATTACAAGTTTAATTTTGTTAAGCTTAACATCAATCTATGAAAGACAAAGAATTTGAAAAGATTTATAACTATGCAGTTAAGTTGTTAAAAATAAGAGATAGAACAGAAAATGAGTTAAAAGAAAAGTTAATAGAAAAAGGTTATGATGTAAAAAAAATTGATGAAGTTTTAAAAAAATTGAAGAATTATTCTTTTATAAATGATGAAAAATTCGTAGTAAACTACATTGAAAACCAAATAAAAAAATGCAAGAATCTTAAGTTAATAATTGAGGAATTAAAAAATAAATTCAAAGTAGATGGTAAACTTTTAAATAATATAAATTTTGAAGGCATAAGAAAACAATTGATAGAAAATGTTGTAAAATTGATTAAAAAAAAGTATTCTTTACATAACTTACAAAAAATACAAAATTTTCTTTTGTCAAAAGGTTTTGATTTTTCTGAGATAGAAGAAATTTTAAATTTATTGAAAAGGTTCTAAGAAAAAAGTATGAAAAGAATAGAAAATTAGCCACTGAAAGCACTGAAGGCACAGAAAAAATTTTTAGGGCAATTCCGCAGATTGTGGGATTAATCCTATGAACTCAATTAACTCAATAAACCTAATAAACTCTATAACTTGTTTTTTTCTGTGTTTATCCCGCAACTTGTCTCCACTTCTGCGGGACAGGCGGGATTTATTCGTGTGAATTCGTGGTTTAATTTAGTGTATTTCTGCCTGAGGCAGACCTGCCTCTGGCATGGCACTGATTTCAGTGGCAAAAATTATGGAATTATAGAAGAAAATTTCAAAGAACCAAAGAGAAAAGGAGGAAAATAAAGATGATTATAATTGGTGAAAAAATTAATGGTATGTTTAAAAAAGTTGCTTTAGCAATAAAAGAAAGAGATTCAAATTATATCCAAGATTTAGCAAAACAACAAATTTCTTTAGGCTGTGATGCGTTAGATGTAAATGTTGGTCCAGAATCTGTCGACCCTGTAGCAGATATGCGTTGGTTAGTGAAAACTATTCGTGAAATTACGGATATTACTTTATGCATAGATACAACTAATAAAGAAGTTATGGAAGAAGGTTTGAAACTTTCAGGCGAAGGTTGTTTCATAAATTCATCTCATGCTGATGAAGAAAAACTTGATTTTTTTATTCCTTTGGCAAAAAAATATAATTCTAAACTCATAGTTTTAACAATATCTAAGAATGGTATACCTTCTGATACAAATTCAAGAATGGAACTTGTTTCTAATATTATAACAAAATCGTTAGAGCATAATTATGATATTACAAATTTATTTATTGATCCTGTTTTACTTCCTATAAACGTCGCTCAGCAACAAATAATCTCTATACTTGAGTGCATAAATCAAATAAAATATATATCTGATCCACCTCCAAAAACTATTGTCGGATTGTCAAATATTTCTCAAGGAACAAAATATAGAAGTTTAATTGATAGAACTTTTATTTCATTAGCAATTTATACAGGTTTAGATGCCGCGATTCTTAATCCCTTTGATAAAGAACTTATGGATACAATTATTACTACAGAACTTTTGTTAAATAAACAACTTTATTGTGAATCTTTTATTGAGGCATATAGAAAAAAATGAAAAAAATTTTAATTACAGGAGCAAATGGTTTCATAGGAAGTTTTATTATCAACTCAATCGTAAATGATAATTACAAAATTTTTGCTTTAGTGAGAAAAACAAGTAACATTGAAAGATTAAAACCAATTATTGACAAAATAAATTTTTTTTATGGTGATGTAAGAGATAAAGATAGTTTAATTGAACCTGTAAAAAATGCTGATATTGTAATACATTGTGCTGCGGTACTCAGATGCATTAACGAAATTACTTATTATGAAGTCAATCATATCGGAACAAAAAATTTGATTGAGACAATTGCAGAATACAATCCTCACATGGAAGGTTTTATTTATCTTTCTTCTCAAGCTGCTGCTGGACCTTGTGAAGTTTTAGATTATAAAAAACTAGAAGAAATTTGTTCTCCAGTGTCTCACTATGGGAAAAGCAAAATGTTAGCAGAACAAGAAGTTTTAAAATATTCTGATAAAATTAAAACAATAATTTTACGTCCAGGAGCAGTTTATGGGCCATATGACAAAGATATGTTTTTATATTTCCAATTAGCACAAAAAGGAGTCATACCTGTATTTAATTCAGAATTTCATATACAATTTTTATTTATATCCGACTTAATTGAAATTTTGAAAGATATATTATTGAATCTCCAAAGTTTTTCTTCCAACATTTTTTTTATTGCTGAAGAAAAGTGTTATAACATTGAAGAAATAAAAAATGTTTTTGAGAAAGTTTTTAAAAAAGATATAAAAATTATTGTTATACCATATTTTATAGGATATTTGGCAGCATATCTAAATGAAAAATTCTATAAAATTTTTTATAAAAAACCAGCTGTTTTCAACAGAGATAAGTTAGCGGAATTGAGTAAAAAATTTTGGTTGTGTTATAGTAGTGATATTAAAAAATATCTACCAAATTTTAAATATACTCCACTTGAGGAAGGTATCAAACAGACATATATTTGGTATAAAGAAAATAATTGGTTATAAATATTTTTTAAAACCTATTGATTTTTAAATTTTTAATTTATATTTTTAAAAACTTCCATAAAATAGTTAACAAAACTTTTAATGAGAGGAGGGTAAAAATATGGTAAAGGTAGGTATAAACGGATTTGGTAGAATAGGTAGGTTGGTGGCAAGAGCAATGACAGAACGTGGTAGCAAAAATCTTGAGTTAGTAGCAATAAATGACCTTGCAGATGCAAAAACAAATGCTATGTTGTTCAAATATGACTCTGTCCATGGAAGATTTCAAGGTGAGGTAAAAGTTATAGATGAAGAAACAATTTCTATAAATGGTAAAGAAATCAAAGTTTTAAAAAAATCAGATCCTGCAGAACTTCCTTGGAAAGATTTAGGAGTAGAAATTGTGATAGAAGCTACTGGACTTTTTACTGTAAAAAAAGACGGAGTTAACAAAAAAGGTAAATTAGTAAAAGGTGCTGAAAATCATATAACAAAAGGTGGCGCAAAAAAAGTTATTATTACTGCACCAGCAGAAGGAGAAGATATTACGATAGTTATGGGAGTAAATGAAGATAAATATGATCCACAAAACCATCATGTAGTTTCAAATGCTTCTTGTACAACAAACTGTTTAGCACCTCTTGTAAAAGTCCTTCATGAAACATTTGGTATTGAAAAAGGTTTAATGACTACAATTCATGCTTATACAAATGACCAAAGAATTTTAGACCAAGTACATTCGGATTTGAGAAGAGCAAGAGCTGCTGCTTTATCAATGATACCAACAACCACTGGTGCAGCAAAAGCTATAGGTAGAGTTATACCTGAACTTAAAGGAAAACTTGACGGCTTTGCTATTAGGGTTCCTGTATGTAATGTTTCAGTAGTTGATTTTACTTGTATAGTAAAAAAAGCAACTACTAAGGAAGAAGTTAATGCTGCATTAAAAAAATATGCAGAAACTACACTTAAAGGAATTCTTGAATATTGTGAAGAACCTTTAGTTTCTGTTGACTTTAATCATTCTTATGCAAGTTCTATAGTTGATGCTTTATCTACAAGTGTAATGGAGGGAAATTTAGTTAAAGTTTTGTCTTGGTATGACAATGAGTGGGGATATTCTAATAGGGTTGTAGATTTAGCAGAATACATAGTGAAAAAAGGATTGTGAGTAGAATACAGTTAAGGGGGTTTAAGGGGTTATGAAAAAATCTATAAAAGATATTGATTTGAGAAATAAAAAAGTTTTAGTTCGTGTTGACTACAATGTTCCTGTAAGTGAAAATGGTGAAGTTGAAGATGATACAAGAATAAGAGAGTCACTGCCTACTATCAAGTATTTGTTAGAGCAAAACTCTGCTATAGTATTGATGACCCACTTAGGAAGACCAAAAGGAAAGCCAGAGCCAAAATATTCACTTAAACCTGTAGCAGAAAGATTACAAGAACTTCTTGGAAGACAAGTTTTAATGGCAGATGGTATCGTAGATGAAAAAACAAAAGAGTTAGCAAAGAATTTGAAAAATGGTGAAATATTGATGTTAGAGAATGTGAGGTTTGATCCAAGAGAAGAAAAAGATGACCCTGAATTTGCAAAAGAATTAGTTTCTTTAGTTGGCAATGATGCTATTTTCGTTCAAGACGCATTTGGTTCTGTTCACAGAGCTCACACTACCACACATGCAGTAGCAAAACTACTTCCTGCAGTATGTGGATTTTTATTAGAGAAAGAAATAAGATATTTTGAAAAAGTCCTCACTTCTCCTGAAAGACTATTTATTGCTATTCTTGGAGGAGCAAAAGTTTCTGATAAAATTGGAGTGATTGAAAATTTAATTAACAAAGTTGATGCGATAGTTATTGGTGGCGCAATGGCTTATACATTTTTATTATCTCGTGGGATAAAAGTCGGCAACTCTTTAGTAGAACAAGATAAAGTAGATTTAGCAAAAGATTTATTGAAGAAAGCAGAAGATAAAAATGTCAACATTCTTTTGCCAATAGACCATATTGTTGCAACAAAAATTTCTGAAGATGCTGAATATAAATATGTTGATACAATAGATATTCCTTACGGATACATAGGTGTAGATATTGGGAAAAATACTATTTCAAGAGTCGCAAATATTATTCTTTCGGCAAAAACAATTGTTTGGAATGGTCCTATGGGTGTATTTGAAATTAAGAATTTTCAAGAAGGTACAAAAAAAATTGCTGAATTAGTTGCAGAGGCAACACAGAAAGGAGCAGTAAGTGTTGTTGGTGGTGGAGATTCTGTTTCTGCAGTAAAAAAATTCAATTTATCTGATAAAATTTCACACATTTCAACAGGTGGTGGAGCATCATTAGAATTGCTTGAAGGAAAAGTATTGCCTGGGATAGAAGTTTTACAAGATAAATAATTTGGAGGATTAAATGTATACAATTATTTACATACTTCATATAATTGCATGTGTATTATTAGTAATAACTATCCTTCTTCAATTAGGTCAAATGGGTGGTTTAGGAGGAATTTTTGGTGGAGGTGGTGCTGACCAGATATTTTCTACTTCTACCGGCTCAATGTTTTTGAAAAAAGTAACATTAATTCTTGCAGCTTTGCTTGTAGTAACTACAATAGGATTAACTGTATTTTCTTCTCGCCCGGTATTAGAATCTATAATGTTAAAATAAAATTTTCTTTTGCCCAGGTGGTGGAATTGGCAGTCCCGCACTTTTTTGATGAATGCGAGGATGGTGGAATTGGCAGACACGTACGTTTGAGGGGCGTATGCCGAAAAGGCGTGGGGGTTCAAGTCCCCCTCCTCGCAAAAAAGTGCGGGATTGAGGGGCGTATGCCTTACGGCGTGCGGGTTCAAATCCCGCCCCGGGCATTTTCCTTATAATTTTTGAGTTTTCAAACTCCCGCCTAAAATCCTAAAAATCTCAACTTATCGTCGTAAAAATAAAAGTTTTGTATTTTTACTAACTTTTGGTAACCATTAGTGGTTTTGTAAAGCATAAGAACAAAATAGGAACAGGCAATTTTTGTACTTTTTGTTTTCCGACGAGAAAATCTCTTTTCAAAATTTTCTCATCAACTCTTGACAAAAATTTTTTAGTTTTATAAAAATATATTAAGTTGATAGATTTTATAGTGTTTTAAAGAAAAATATGAAAATTATAAAAATTGGAGCAAGACCATCAAAGTTATCTTTGAAACAAGTTGAAGAAGTTATAGAGAAACTAAGAAGTTTAACAAAAGTTAGTTATACTTTTGAAATTAAGACTTATAAGACAACTGGTGATATAGATAAAGAAACTTCTATCTCAGAGATTGAAGGAAGCGATTTTTTTACTGACACAATAGAAAAAGCACTTTTAAATAATGAGATAGATGTAGCAGTGCACAGTGCTAAAGATTTGCCTGATGTTATACCAAAAGGGTTAAAAATTGTTGCAATAACAAAATCTTTAAATCCATTTGATGCTTTAGTTGTAAGAGAAGAACTTAAAAAATTTGGTAGTTTAGATAAATTACCAAAAGGTGCTAAAGTAGGTGCTTCAAGTATAAGAAGAAAAGAAGCATTAAGGAAATATAGAGATGATTTAATAATTAAAGACATAAGAGGCAACATTGATGAAAGATTAGAAAAATTAGACAAAGGTGAGTATGATGGTATAATAGTTGCAGCTTGTGCTTTGATAAGATTGAGATTAGAAAACAGGATTTCTCAAATTATACCTTTTGATATTGTTCAACCGCATCCATTACAAGGTTGTTTAGCAATTGAAACAAGAGAAGATGATTATGAAATTGAACAAATTTTTTCTAAATTGAATTCTATATAGTTCTCAGAAAAAAGTATGAAAACAATAAATATTAAGCCACTGAGTTCACTGAAAACACTGAAAAATATATATTGAATCATAAATACGCACGAATGGACACAAATGAAAAATATGAGTATAGAGTATATAGTATTAAGTAGAAAAGTAGTAAGAAACAAAAATTTTGATTTTTTCTTACTTCTGTATTCTATCTACTTTCTACTCTTTACTTTTTGCGAGATTGGTTGGCTAATTTCAGTGTATCCAGTGATTTCAGTGGCAAATAACTATTCTAAATAAGGGGAAAAAGTAAGATGAAGAAAAAAGTAAAAAGAAAAATAATAAAAATAGATGAAGATTTGTGTAACGGTTGTGGCTTATGTATACCGGCGTGTCCTGAGATGGCGTTACAAATAGTTGATACTCCAAAAGGCCCTAAAGCAAGATTGGTTAAAGAACTGTATTGTGATGGTTTAGGAGCATGTTTAGGTAATTGTCCAACAGGTGCTTTGACTATAGAAGAAAGAGAAGCAGAACCTTACGATGATGAAGCAACAATTGAAAGAATAAAAAAAGTTGCACCTGATATGCTTGAAAAACATATACAGCATATGAAAGAACATCAAGAACAACATTTAGAACATAGCCATTCTGAACATCAGATGAATTTTATGTCAGGTTGTCCTGGTTCAAGAATTGTCTCTTGGGGAGAATCTAAAAATGAGCAAAAAGAAGAAGTTGAAAAAGAAAGTGTCCCAAATATTAAATCTGAATTGCGTCAATGGCCAATACAACTTATGCTTGTTAATCCACAAGCACCATATTTTCAAAATGCTGATTTGTTGATTGCAGCGGATTGTGTTCCATTTGCTTTGGCAAATTTTCATAGTGAGTTTTTAAAAGGAAAATCTTTGATAATAGGATGTCCTAAATTAGACGATGCTGAATTTTATAAAGAAAAACTTACTGAACTTTTTAAGAACTCAAAAATAAAAAGTGTTACTGTTGTCAACATGGAGGTACCTTGTTGTTTTGGGTTGCAACATATTGTTAAAGAAGCTATAAAAAATAGTAAGAAAAAAATACCTTATTGTGAAGTTGTGGTGTCTATAAAAGGAGAAATTTTAGAAAAATAATAATAAGCCACTGAATTCACTGAGGGCACTAAATTAAATAAGTGAATAAGTTCGTAGTTAATTTTTCAGTGTTTTCAGTGGCAAAACATTGGATTATAAAAACTAAATTTTGGAGGGATATAAACACATGAAAGAAAAATTTAACATTATATTTTTTAGTGGTACATTAGATAAAGCTTTAGCAATGCTTTTTTTAGCAACAACAGCTGCTTCTATGAACATGGAGGTAAATGTGTTTTTCACATTTTGGGGCCTAAGTTTTGTAAGAAAAAAGAAAAGTTTTAAAAACAAAAATTTTTTACAAAAAATTTTTTCATTTTTACTACCTTCAAACAAAGAAAAACTTCCTTTGACGATGTTTCAAATGTTGGGTATAGGACCTAAAGCTATGAAATTTCTAATGAAACAAACAAAGACGCCATCTGTTTCTGAACTTTTTGAGTTAGCAAAATCTTTAGGAGTAAATTTTTATGCATGTTCTACAACTTGTTCTTTTATGGGTATAAAAAAAGAAGACCTCATAGATGAAGTTAAAGATATTGTTGGTGCTGCATATTTCTTGCAACAAGCAAAAGATTCTAAAATAACTTTATTTATATAAATTATACCATGAGTTGGGATTGTAGACATCAACAATATAAAAACAATATAGTATTTTGTTTGTTGTTAAATAAAGAATGCAAAGTTTTGCAAAAAGGTTGTGTTTTAAGTAAAAAGGTAAAAATTTTAACAAAAGAAGAAGATTTAGTAAATGACAAAAAATCCCAAAATCTTCGGGTGGAAAGGAGGTGAGTTTTTAACTACCCGTAGGGATTTGTTATTTAAAATGACTAAAGCTAAAGTAGGTGTTATAAAAAATGAAAGTTAACATTTTGATTGTAATAACATTCTCCTTATTAATTTCAAGTTGTGCTATTAAAATGAGACCTGTGTTTTTACCATCTGCGCCACAAAGTGTGATTGATAAAAATGATTTAATTTATCTTGGGATTACAAATTCTGAAGGAACTTTGTTGTACGATGTATCATGCCAGAAGAAACTTAGTTCGTTTAATTCACATTTTGGTATTTCTGCATATTTTGCTAATTCTGAAGAAAGTAGTAGCAAAGCTGTAAGTGGTGGTGTTTTTGGATTTAATAAGTTTTGGTTAAAGTTGCCTAACAAAAAATATCCTTTTGCAAACTTTTATGTTGGACTTCAACCTTCTTTTGTTCAATATGAAGAAAAAGATACTATGCAGGAGGATAATTATTATCCAATAGCATTAGATTTTGGTTTTTGTCCTGGGATATATAGAGAAAATTACAGCATATCTCTTATATTCAGAGGAGGCGGTGGCTTTGTTATTCCACAAGGGGGATGGTTTCACTCAGGTGGAGGATTACAAGCGAATGTTTTTATAACTGATAATATCTCTTTAGGTGGAAATTTAGAATTTGTAATCGGTGCAGGTGGGAAAGGAGATGCTGCTTTGATAGCAGTAGCTCCTTTTTTAAAATTAAATCTTATTGCCAAATTAAAATAATAGGGGGGTTGTATATGAAAGAAAAAATAAAAGAAGTGATAGAAAAAATTAGGCCTTATTTACAAGCAGATGGTGGAGATATAGAACTTGTAGATGTAGACGAAAAAACAGGTATTGTAAAAGTAAGGTTATTAGGGGTATGTGGGGGTTGCCCGATGAGTATGATGACATTAAAAGCAGGTGTTGAGCAAAGAATCAAAAAAGAAATACCCGAAGTTAAAGAAGTGGTAGCAGTATGAGAGGTTGTAGGTTATAGGTGGTTGGTGTATTAAATTGCGGATTGTGAGGTACAAATTACGGTTTTTTTAAACATTAAACACTGAACACTGAACATTTATAGGAGGTATAACTATGGAAGATTTAGAGAATAAAACTGCAGAAGAAGTTATAAAATGGGGATTAGAAAAATTTAAAGACAGAATTGCTTTAGCGTCAAGTTTTGGTGCTGAAGATGTAGTTTTGATTGATATGCTTGTGAAAATTAGTCAACAGTCAACAGTCCCTACTCCACTGATATTTACACTTGACACAGGACGGCTTCCTCAAGAAACTTACGATGTTATGGATAGGATAAAAGAAAAATATAATATTGAGATAAAAGTTTTTTTTCCAGATGCTAAAGCAGTTGAAGAGATGGTAGAGAAGCATGGATTTAATTTGTTTTATAAAAGTATAGAACTTAGACAACTCTGTTGTAAAATAAGAAAAGTTGAACCGTTAAACAGAGCGTTTAAAGAACTAAACTTAGATGCATGGATTTGTGGTTTAAGAAGAGAACAGTCTGTTACCCGTGTTGAAATTAAAAAAGTTGAGTATGAAGAAAGAGTAATAAATGGTGAAAAGAAAACAATTGTAAAACTTAACCCTTTAGCAGATTGGACTGAACAACAGGTCTGGCAGTATATAAAACAAAACAATGTTCCGTATAACACTTTGCATGATAAAGGATATCCATCAATAGGATGTGCTCCGTGTACAAGAGCAGTAAGAAAGATAGAAGATATCCGTGCAGGGAGATGGTGGTGGGAAGATCCAGATAAAAAAGAATGTGGTCTACATAAAAGATAGAAAGGAGACCTAAATTAATTTATGAAAAATATATTTAAACTATTATCAATAATTTGTATAACAACTTTTGCTGTAAAATCTTTTGCTGATTTCAGATACTATGCGTGGACATATCAATTTATAACTATGCTACCTGGTGAGACAGAGTTGGAATTTTACACTAATTTATCTCAGTCAGATTTGTCAAAACCTGACACTGCGAAATGGAAAAGACAACTTGAGATAGAGACAGGTCTTACGAAACGTTGGGATTTTTCTATTTATTTTGTAGAAAGTTATAAAGCTACTGATGGTAAGACAAAATTTGACGAAGTTAAGAACAAGGTATAAACTTCTTGAGAAAGGAAAATTTTTTGTTGATCCATTGTTGTATGTTGAATATAAAATTCAAACAGATAGGAGTTATCCTGATAAATGGGAGACAAAACTAATTCTTGCAAAAGATATTGGAAGATTAAATGTTGCCGTAAACATTATCCCAGAAGAGTATTATAAATAAGGTACTAAAGAAAAAGATTGGAAAGTAAAATATGCTTGTGGTATAAGTTATAGTGTATTTAATAACGACTTGTTTAGGGTTGGTATAGAATCTAAAGGTGACTTAAAAGATGATAAACATGCATTTGGCCCGACTATTTCTTTAAAAGGCAAAAAGATATGGTCAGCAATAGGAACTTTGTTTAAGTTGAACAATAAAACAGATGATTTACAGATGCAGATGATATTAGGTATATTGTTGTAAGTTAATAGATAAAAATAAATTGCCCATCGCCATACTCCCTGCATTAGAAAAAGATAACTATACTGAGTTTGTAGAGAACATAAGAGATTATGTTGAACTGTTGGAACAACATATAGATAAATAAGATAATATTCTTTATATGATGGCTGATATGCATATACAAGAGAAAGAACAAAAAATTAGTTGAAGAGTTTTAACGGTTTGAAAAAGAAGAAATTGGAGAAGCGAAGCAAGAAGAATTTCATAATTTGGTCCATAAATTGGAAAAGAAATATTTGGAATTACGGAGGGAAGGACATGATAAATCCGCATGGTGGTAGGTTAATAAACAGAGTTATAAATAATGAAGAAGAAAAAAAATATATTCTTGAAAAACAGAAGTTTTTACCAAAAATTATATTAAACGAATATCAACTTTCTGACTTAGAGATGATTGCAACAGGTGCGTTTTCTCCACTTGAAGGTTTTATGAACAGCAAGGATTACAATAGCGTTTTAGAAAATATGAGATTAAGTAATGGTATAGTTTGGAGTATGCCAATAACTCTTGATATAAAAAAAGAAGATAATATAAAAGAAGGAGATGAAGTTGTATTGTGTGACCATGAAAACAATTTCTTAGGTATTATAGAAGTAGAAGAAAAATATGAGTATGATAAAAGAAAAGAAGTTATGTCAGTTTATAAAACAGATGATGAAAAACATCCTGCTGTTTCAAAAGTTTTCTCTCAAGGAGAGTTTTATATTGCAGGGAAGATCAAATTGGTGTCTTTACCAAAACATAAAGATTTTTTAGAATATAGGTTATCACCGAAACAAACAAGAGAAATTTTTGAAAAAAAAGGATGGACAAAAATTGTTGCATTCCAAACAAGAAATCCTATACATAGAGCACATGAATATATATTAAAATGTGCATTAGAGATAGTTGATGGTTTATTTTTACATCCTATTGTAGGTAAAACAAAACAAGATGATATTCCAGCTGAAGTAAGAATGAAATGTTATGAAGTGTTAATAGAGAAGTATTTCCCAAAAGAAAGAGTTGTTTTATCTGTAAATCCTGCGTATATGAGATATGGTGGCCCAAGAGAAGCAATACTACATGCAATAGTAAGAAAAAATTATGGTTGTACACATATCATTATAGGTAGAGACCATGCTGGTGTTGGAAATTATTATGGTCCTTATGATGCACAAAAAATTTTTACAGAATTTAAACCTGAAGAACTTGAGATAACACCTTTATTTTTTGAAAATGCGTTTTATTGTATGAAATGTGAATCAATGGCTACTGATAAAACCTGTCCTCATAATGAACAAGACAGGATTTCTTTAAGTGGAACAAAAGTTCGGCAGATGCTTGCTGAACAAAAAATTTTGCCGCCTGAGTTCACAAGACCAGAAATTGCTGATATTCTTATAAAGTATTCTAAAACTAAATTTACGGATTATAAAATATGATAGAAAATATTTTATATTTAGCATCAGTATTTATAGCAATTAACATGGGTGTTTCAGGATTTGCAATATCGTTTACACCTTCCTATGGAAGTGGAATTATAAAAAGAAATACAGCATCTTTTTTTTATACAATTTTTGTTATCTTAGGTGCATTATTAGTTGGTGGTAGAGTTGTAGAAACATTAACAACAAAATTGTCATCTTCATATTCAGCAAATTCTGGATTAATAATTATTTTGGTGTCTGGTTTTGTTATGTTTTTAGCAAATATTTTAAAAATTCCACAATCTACAAGTTTTGTAACAGTTGGAGCTTTTTCAGGCGCTGCTTATTATTACAACAAAAGTGTGAACATAATTGTGTTATTAAAAATTTTGTTTTTTGCTATACTTTTTTGTATCCTTGCTTTTTTTATTACATATTTCATAATGAAAAAATTTTTTTATCCACCAGGACCAAACAATTTTAGGTTGTATGAAAAATCTTTTGTTCATAAAAATAAAATTAGAAGATTTATACTATATACTGATTTTTATTCATCATTTGCTGTAGGGACAAACAATGTCGCAAATGTTGTTGCACCGATTTTGTTAATGTTTAAATTTGATACAAAACTTCTTCTTTTTATAGTAGGATTATTTTTTGGGTTAGGAAGTTTATTTTTTGGTAAAAAAGTTATAAATTCTGTATCAAAAGAGATAATACCTATAGGAGAAATTTCTGCTTTTATAATTTCTTTTATAACAGCAAGTTTTGTTGTTTTAGCTTCTATTTTAGGTTTACCTACACCATATGTTCAGATTACAACTTTTTCTGTTTTAGCAATAAGTGTAGTAAAAGATGGGTTTTTATATACATTTAAAAAATCTGTTGTGAAAAGAATATTTTATGTATGGTTTTTATGTCCATTGTTGAGTTTTATACTTTCATATTTAGCACATTATATTTTTGGTGTTATATAAATTTTGTATCCTCAACCTCGCAAGTTGCGGGGTTGCGATTATTTGAATAAACATTGCGCAGGCTAAAGCCTGCGGCTACCAAGTTTAAATAAATTTCAACACTGTACATTGAACAAATATGATATACTTAACAAAACAACAGTATAAAACAATTATAGAACATACAAAAAAAGAATATCCTAAAGAGTCATGTGGTATTTTGTCTGGCAAAATTATAGATGAGAAAGAATTTTTAGTTGAAGATGTTTATTTGATGCAGAATGTCTCAGAACAACCAGCAATTTGTTATTTTATGGACCCAAAAGAACAATTAAAAGTTTTAAAAGATATAAGGAATAAAAATCAACAAATGGTTGCTATATTTCATTCACATACAAACACCGAAGCATATCCATCAAAAAGAGATGTTTCTATGGCGTATTATCAAGAAGTTGCGTATATAATTGTTTCTCTACAGAATAAAGAAAATCCGACAATACGCGCTTTTAGAATAATAGAAGAGAAAATCAGCGAAATTAAAATTAAAATAAGAAAAAATATACTTTATGTTTGTGTAGAAAATTCTTGTAGGAGCCAAATTGCAGAAGCGTTGACTAATACTTTTTATTTTAGAAAATTTTTAGCATATTCTGCAGGTTCTAAACCAAAAGGTATTGTAAACCCATTAGCTTTAGAAGTTTTAAAAGAAATAGGTGCTGATATTACAAAACTTAAAAGCAAAGGGTTTCAAGATTTAGATAAAAATATAGAATTTGATTATGTCGTAACAATGGGTTGTGGTGATGTATGCCCTACATTTGTTCAAGGTTCAGTGTTCAATGTTCAACGGGTAGAGTGGCGGATACCCGACCCAAAAGATAAGCCAATAGAGGTTTTTAGAGAAGTGTTAAACCAAATAAAACAAAATATAGAAGAATTGACTAAAAAAGTTTAACTTATGAATATTTTATGTTTCGGTATATCTCATAAAACAGCAGATTTGTCTATAAGAGAGAGATATGCATTAACTACTTCAAAGAAAAAAGAGTTGATTTTAGAACTTATAGAATTTTCAATTGCAAAAGAAGCGGTAGTTTTATCAACTTGTAATAGAACAGAGATATATACTATTTTATACAATGTTGAAAACTTTATAGATTTTGTTTCAAAAAAGTTAAAAATTATTGATGAAGACATAAGATATTTTTATCTATTCAAAGATGAACAAACTATAAGACATTTATTTAGAGTATCTTGTGGACTTGAATCACAGATTTTAGGAGAAAATGAGATACTGCATCAGGTTAAAGAAGCATATTTTTTTGCAAAAGAGTGTAATGCAACTGGTTATTATTTAAATACTATTTTCCAGAAAGCAGTTCGTGTTGCAAAAAAAGTTAAAACACAAACTAATATTTCAAAAGGAAATATTTCTTTTGGTAGTATAACTTTGAGTTTAATTGAAAAGTTCTTAAATAACTTAGAGAACAAAATTGTTGCAATTATAGGGACAGGTAATGTAGCTGAACTTGTATCAAGATACTTGTTTGACAAAAAAATGGAAATTTTGTTTGTATCAAATAAACATTATGATAAAGCAGTCCAATTAGCAAAAAAATTCAACGGATATGCTATTAGATTAGAGAATAATTTAGAAAATATAATTATCAAAAGTGATGTAGTTATTACAGCAACCTCAAGCCCACATGTGATAATAAAAAAAGATTTTTTAGAAAAACTTTTTCAAAAAAATATTGTTAGAAAAGAAATTTTGTTTATTGACTTATCAGTACCAAGAAATATTGAACCTGAAGTTGATGAAATTGACAATGTTTTGTTATACGATTTGGATAAAATTAAGCATATAATAGACAACAATTATAATAATAGGATTTTAGAAAAAGAAAAAGCTGAAACTATAATAGAAACAGAAGTAGAAAATTTATATAATAAACTGAATTCTGGACTATTGTATAAAAATTTTTCTACAAAATTATGTACATTACCCACTTAAAAAAGGAGAGATAAAATGGCTGAGATAATAAAAAATGATAGAAAAAAAGAAGTTGTAAAAGAAATCATTAAAAAACTACACCAAGGATTGTCTTATGAAGAAGCAAAAGAAATGTTAATAAAAGAAGTTGGTTCATTAACTTCATATGAAATCGCAGAGATTGAGCAATCTTTGATACAAGAAGGAGTTACAGTAGATGAAATAAAACAATTTTGTAATGTCCATGCTTTACTTTTTAATGAAGTTTTGAAACAAAATATAGAATCTCTTTCAGAAGTACATCCTGTAAATTTGTTTAAACTTGAAAATAGAGAAATTGAAAAAATTTTAACTGAGTTAAAAAATGCTGATGATAAAGAAAAAATAAAGTCAATACTGTTAAAACTGAAAGATATTGAAAAACACTATGTTAGGAAAGAACAGTTGTTGTTTCCTTTTTTAGAAAAAGCTGGGTTTTATGGCCCGTCAAAAGTAATGTGGGGTAAACATAATGATATAAGAGAAATGTTAAAAAATGCAATATTAAAAATTGATGAATTAGAACTTGTAAAATATAAAACAGAAATTTTAAATCCATTAATTGATGAGATAGAAAGTATGATTTTTAAAGAAGAGAATATCCTATTTCCAACATCATTAGAGAAATTGTCAGTTGAAGATTGGCTTGAGATACTTAAACAAAGTAATGATGTTGGTTATTGTTTTATTGATGTACCGAAAAAAGTTGATGAAATGATTGAAGAGTTTAAAAAAAGTGTAGTTGAAACTTGTTCTTATGATGACAGAGTAATTAAATTTCCTTCTGGTAAATTAACTTTAGATGAATTGTTGTATATTTTAAACACATTACCAGTTGATATAACGTTTATTAACAAAAACGACGAAGTTGTATATTTTTCAGAAGGGAAAGATAGAGTTTTTTTAAGACCAAAAGCTGTTTTGGGAAGAAATGTAAGGAATTGTCATCCACCACAAAGTGTTGATAAAGTAGAACAAATAATTAATGATTTTAAATCTGGTAAAAGAGATGTTGCAGAATTTTGGATAAATTATAAAGGGAGGTTTGTTTACATTAGATATTTTGCTGTAAGAAACAAATTTAATGAGTATTTAGGAACTTTAGAAGTTACTCAGGATATTACAAAAATTAAAACTTTAGAAGGAGAAAGAAGATTGTTAGATGAAAAAAATTGATATAAACAAAACAGTATACGAACTTACACAAGAGTATCCTGAACTTATAGATATTCTTGCAGAGATTGGATTCTTAGGAGTTAAAAATCCTATAGTAAGGAATACTTTAGGAAGAATCACTACTTTGAAAGAGGGCTGTAAAAAACAAGGAAAAGATATTAAAGAAGTGATTGAAATTCTTAAAAATAAAGGATTTGAAATTATAGAAGAGTTATAAAAATATGGATAAAAAATGTCCAGGGACAGAATTAAGAAATTTGAAAGTAGAAATAATAAAGTGTAGCAATTGTGGTTATGAAATAGAGATATTTTCTGACGAAGTAAAAGTAAGATGTCCTAAATGTAAAACAGAGGTTTTTAGAGAAAATATACCTTCATGTGTATCTTGGTGTATCTATACGAAAGAGTGTATCGGAGAAGAAAAGTATAATCAAATAAAAAATTTTATTATAGAGAAACAGCAAAAGATGGATGTAAGAGAAAAAGTTTTACTTGAAATGATAAATTATTTTAAAGATGATTTAAAAAGAATAGAACATGCGAGAAAAGTTTTAATGTACACAGAAAAAATTCTTGAAGATAATCCTCAAGCAGACAGAAATGTCGTTGTTATTTCTACAATTTTACATGATATTGGGATAAAAGAAGCAGAAAGAAAATATGGTTCTGCTGATGGTCAATTACAAGAAAAAGAAGGGCCTGCTGTTGCAAAAGAAATTTTATAAAAACTTGGTGTTAAAAAAGAAGTTATAGATGAAGTTTGTCAAATAATTGCTTCACATCATAGTCCTGGTGAAGTAAACACTTTGAATTTTAAAATCATATTGGATGCTGATTGGCTTGTTAATTTAAAAGATGAAGTTGATATTAATGATAAAGAAAAACTTAAAGAGATAATTTATAAAATTTTTATGACAGATACAGGCAAAAGAATTGCTAAAGAAATTTACTTGAGATAAAATAAAAATATGAAAAAAAAGTTATTGTTTTTTAGTTCTAAAAAATATGAAATAGAATTTTTTAATGAATTTAACAAAAACTTTGGTTTTGATATTTCTTATTTAGATATTAGATTAGACAGTTCTACGGTTATTTTAGCAAATGGTTATGATGGAGTGTGTTGTTTTGTACATGATGAATTAAATTCTAAAGTTTTAGATAAATTAAAATCTTATAATATAAATATTGTTGCATTACGTTGCGCAGGATATAATAATGTTGATCTTAAAAGAGCTTTTGAAAATAAAATACACATACTAAGAGTACCTATTTATTCTCCACATGCAGTAGCTGAACATACTGTTGCGTTAATTTTATCATTAAATAGAAAGATCCATAAAGCTTACATAAGAGTCAAAGAGTTAAATTTTGATATAACAGGATTTTTAGGTTTTGATTTATATAAAAAGACAGCAGGAGTCATTGGTACAGGTAATATAGGTAAAATTGTGGCTAAAATTTTAAAATTAGGATTTGAGATGGAAGTTTTAGCATACGATCCCAAACCTGATTACAATTTTTCTAATAGTATAGGGATAAAATACACTGATTTAAATGAAATATTTGAAAAGTCAGATATAATAACATTGCATTGCCCTTTAACTAAAGATACGTATCATATTTTAAATGAACAATCTTTTGAAAAAATGAAAAAAGGAGTTATGATTATAAATACAAGTAGAGGCGGATTAATTGATACAAAAAGTTTGATTAAGTATCTTAAGAATAACAAAATAGGTTATGCTGGTTTAGATGTTTATGAAGAGGAAGAAGAGTATTTTTTTAAAGATTTTTCTACAAAAGGTGTTTCTGATGATACTTTAGCAAGATTACTTACATTCCCTAATGTTTTAATAACTTCACATCAAGCATTTTTTACAAAAGAAGCATTAGAAAATATAGCACTCACTTCTTTGAATAATTTTAAAAGCTTTTTTGATGGCTTACCATTAGAAAATGAAATCTGCTATAAATGTGGCCAAGAAAGGACAAGTTGTAATAAACAAAAATTAGGTAGATGTTTTTAAATAAATGAAAAAATATAATTTATACATAGTTGGAGCAGGGCCTGGTGATCCAGATTTAATAACTTTAAAAGGATTTAAAATTTTAAAACAAGCAGATGTTATAATCTACGATTATCTTGTTGATAAAAGAGTTTTAGAATATGCAAATAAAACCGCTGAGCTTATCTGTACAGATGATTTAGATAGAGGGAAATATTCCGATAGTTTTTCAAAAAGGCAAGAAAAAATTAACGAATTATTAGTTAAAAAGGTCAAGGAAGGTAAGAAAGTAGTAAGATTAAAAAACGGCGATCCAAGTATTTTTGGCCGGTTAAATGAAGAACTTGAGTTTTTGAATAAACATAAGGTTAATTATATTATTGTACCTGGTGTTACAGCAGCAACTGCTGCTGGTTGTTATTGTGGGATACCGCTTACTGTAAGAGGTCTGTCTTCTTCAGTTGTTATTACTACTGGTCATGAAGATAAAAACAAAAAAGATAAATTTGTAGATTGGCAAAAAATTGCACAAATAGATACTATTGTTTTATACATGGCTGTTGAAAATTTAGAAGATATTGTAGAAAATTTAATTAAGTATGGTAAAGATAAAAATACAAAAATTGCTGTTATCTCAAATGTTAGCAAAATAAATCAAAAAATTGTTGTAGGTGAACTAAAAAATATAGTTGAAAAAGTTAAAAAAAATATCACAGCCCCAGCTGTAGTTATAATAGGTGATGTTGTTGAAAAAGAAAAAAAGTTTAATTGGTTAAAAAAAATAAAAAAAGTTCTTTATACAGGTATCTCAGAAGAAAGATTTTTTGAAAATACTTTATATTTTCATATTCCTATGATTGCAATTAAGCCGTTAGAAGATTATACTGAATTAGATAATTGGATAAAAAAATTATGTATTACCAATAATTTTCAAATTAAAACTCATAACTCAGAACTCATAACTCAAAACCATTCCATTGATTGGCTTGTTTTTACGAGTAGGTTTGGAGTTTATTATTTTTTTGATAGATTGTTAAAACTTGGGTATGATTCAAGGAAACTAAATGGTATCAAAATAGCAGCAATTGGTTCTTCTACAGCAAACAAGTTAAAAGAGTATGGTATTGTTGCAGATTTAGTACCGAAAAATGAATGTTCAGATGGTTTAGTAGAAGAATTTAAAAAACTAGTCACCAAAACCCAAAATCCACAATCCAAAACCAGTATCCTTTTAATTCGTTCAGATATAGCAGATAAAAATCTTGCAAAAAGATTGACTAAGTTAGGATATAAAGTATATTCTTGTGTTGCATATAGAAATGTTATGCCAGATAATTTGCCTGATTTAGATTTATCCATCCTCTCATTAAACGGTGGGATTGATGAAATTTATTTTTCAAGTCCATCAACAGTAAGAAATTTTGTAAGTTGTTATGGTAAGCCATATTGTAAGATAAGAACCATAGGAAAGGTTACAGAAAATGAAGCAAGAAAGTTCAAAATTATCTGAGTTGGCCAAAAAATTCGTTCAACGTTATTCGTTCAGTGTTCAATGTTCAACGAATAACGAATTACGAATCACGAATAACGAAGTTAAAATATGATTGAGGAGTTAGCAAAAATTTTATGAAGTTCCCAGAATACAGATTACGAAGATTAAGAAAAAACGAAAACTTAAGGAGATTATTTTCTGAAACAAAACTATCAATTTCTGACTTTGTAATGCCATATTTTGTTATTGAAGGTAAAAATATTAAACAAGAAATAAATTCAATACCTGGTATTTTCATGTATTCTATAGATCAACTTTTAAAAGAAGTTGAGGGAATTTATAAACTTGGTGTTTTATCAGTTTTACTTTTTGGTGTGCCAGATAGAAAAGATGAAATTGGTAGTTATGCGTATAGTAAAGATGGCATTGTTAAAAAAGCAATAAAAGCAATTAAAAAAGAAATACCAGATATAGTTGTTATAACCGATGTATGTTTATGTAGTTATACTACACATGGCCATTGTGGATTACTTTCTTTTTCAAGGAAAAAAGAAAGTAATCAAAGAAAAACCTATTATATTGACAACGATGCTACTTTAGAAGTTTTGGCAAAAATTGCTTTATCTCATGCAGAAGCAGGAGCTGATATTGTTGCACCTTCTGCAATGATGGATGGACAAGTACAAGCAATAAGAAAAATTCTTGATGAAAATGGTTTTAAAGATGTAGCAATAATGTCTTATTCTGCAAAGTATGCATCAAGTTTTTATGGACCGTTTAGAGAAGCAGCTGATTCGTCACCAAAATTTGGTGATAGAAAAAGTTATCAGATGAATTATTGTAATATTAAAGAAGCATTAAGAGAAATTGAAACAGATATAAACGAAGGAGCGGATATTGTTATGGTAAAACCTGCGCTTTCTTATTTAGATGTTATTCGTGCAATAAAAGAGAAGTTTAATGTCCCACTTGCTGCATATAATGTTAGTGGAGAGTATTCAATGGTTAAAGCAGCAGCACAAAAAAACTGGCTTGATGAAAAAAGTGTCGCTTTAGAAATCTTAACATCTATAAAAAGAGCAGGAGCAGATATAATAATAACTTACTGGGCAAAGGATGTGGCAGAATGGGTAAGATAGTCCACGGTCAACGGACGATGGTCCACAGTAAATGATCCACATCTGACAGAGTTAGTAGAAAAAATATTTTTAAATTTGAAAAATTGGAAGTATGGCAGAAAGCAGTTGAGTTAACATTTCATATTCATCAACTATCTAAAAAATTTCCTAAGGAATAATTATATATTTTGGGCAGCCAAATTAAAAGAGCTGCAGATTCTGTAGCATTGAATATAGCAGAAGGTTCTACAGGTCAAACTAATGCTGAGTTTAAACAATTTATTGGTTACGCTATTCGTTCAGCAATAGAAGTTGTAAGTTGTCTTTATATTGGTAAAAAGAGAAATATCATAACTGATAAAGATTTTCAAAAATTGTATGAAGAAATAGAATCTATTGTTAAGATGTTGCAATCTCTTAGAAAATCATTAAAATAACAATAAACTGTTGACTATGGACCATTGACTATTAACAATGAACTATAAATTATTTTCTGAAGCAAAAAAATATTTACGAGAATTTTGATTTCGATAAAATATGCTTTAGCTGACATAATAATAAACAAATAAAAACTTACTTTGGTAAATGGAGTTATAAAATGGATAAAAAGTTAGACATTATTGACTATGAGTTATTAGATAAAACTTATAAGTTGATAAAGTATTTTGATTTATTTGATTATCCTTTGATCATAGAAGAACTTGAATCTCTAATATGCAAAGATGTAAAGAAATATATTTTACATTTAGAAGAAAAAGGATTAATAGAAACTTATGAAAATTTTTGTTATGTTAAAGGTAAAAGGTGGACAATAGAAAATATTAGAAAAGAAAAAGTATATTTTGAAAAGAATAAAAAGAAAATTTTAAATTCTGCTTTTATATTATCAAATTTTCCTTTTGTAAGAGCTGTTATACTTACAGGTTCGGTAGCAAATGGTATACTAAACAAATATGACGATTTTGATTTTTTAGTTATTGTAGCAAAAAATCGTTTATGGATTTGTCGTACAATAATTACTCTTTTCCGTAGGTTTATATCATTGAATTATAGGAAAACAAATTTTAAAAATTTTTGTGTTAATTATTATTTATCAGAAGAAAATCTTGAAATTCAAGATAAAAATGAATTTATTGCATTACAAATTTTTCTTTCACAACCATTAATTAATTTGTCTTTATATAACAAGTTTATTTCTGAAAATAATTGGATTAATAACTATTATAAATTAGATAATAAAAAATTACTTTTTGAACCTAAAAAAAGGAATTTAAGCATAATCCAAGTATTTTTTGAATTTGTTATAAATCTTTTTTGGAACAAAAGATTAGAAAAAAAATTGTTGAATTTACATTACAATTATTGGATAAAAAGAAACAAAATATCAAATATTGAAGAATTTAATTTTAGAGCAAGTATGGATGTTATAAAAAATGATTTTGGTTTACGGCAAAAATTTATGTTAAAAGAATTACAAAATTTTAAAGATGATAAATATAGAAATAAGTTTAGAACTAAAGTTAATTTAAATATTTCATCTGTTACTAAAAAAGATATGATATTTGACATTTTGTTAACCCATGCTTATTTTCTTTCTAAAACAAAATTTGAAAAAAAAATAATGAAACCTTATGTACCTTTAGGCCCTTTGTATGTTGCAAGTTATCTTAAAACTAAAGGGTATAAAGTTGGTTTTTATGATACAACATTTGCAAAAAACGAAGTAGATTTTTCTGTATATATTCATAAAAATAGACCAGCTATTGTGGGTATCTATGTTTTAGAAACAACAAGAAAAAATGCGTTAAAGATGATAGAAATTTGTAAATCTGCTGGTATACCTGTTATAGTTGGAGGGCCGGATCCGTCAAACGAACCACAGTTTTATATAGATAATG
>Ga0308421_1000030_pt1 | contig 72467 bp, 64 predicted proteins | sample HotsprSampleMS60_FD_203673 | JGI IMG/M metagenome (GOLD analysis project Ga0308421, IMG submission 203673) | Hot spring phototrophic mat microbial communities from Mushroom Spring, Yellowstone National Park, Wyoming, United States - 20090730_MS60 ...
GCGGGTTCTCCATCGGCAGCAGTCTACGGTGGTCGGTCAGCACCAGCAGGTCTGCCTCCACCTCTTCCGCCTCGCTGACCAGTCCCTGACCGACTTCACGCGCCTGCACCAAGTCGGCGGCGACCACGACGCCCTCTTCCTGCGCGAGGTGTTCCGCCTCCAGCAGCATCTGCTCGGCTTCCTTCGCGCCAGGCGCGTCGGGGTCGTCCACCTCGTGCGTGTAGCCGACCGCCAGCACATACACCAGCCGCAGGTTGCTGCGCGTGTGCTTTGCGAAACGGCACAGCCAGCGCAGAATGCGCTTGTCCTGCTCGCTGCCACGATACGCCATTAGAATCGTTCGCATACCTATCGCTCCAGAAAGTAGCGCACGGTGGCGACCACCACCTTCGGCTTTTTCATCAGTGCAAGGCGCAAGATCCACGCCGACTGATTGTGTAGCAGATGATGCCACCACTTGCGCGGATAGAATTCGGGGATGATGACCGTCACTTGGTCAATCGGCTCGCGCGCCAGCAGCTCGTCGATGTAGTCCTCAATCGGTTCAACAAGCGAGCGGTGTTCCGAGTCGATGATGACCAGCGGGATGTCGGGCACGAACTCGCGCCACTCCTGCTGCATCTTTTCGGCGGCGGGGGTGACGAGGTGCAGCTCGGTTTCCTCGTCTTTGGCGCGTTTGAGCACGCGGCGGTAGACGGCGGGCGGGCGCGGGTCAAGGTTGACATGCAGCGCGACGATTTCGTCGGGGTGGCTGAGCGTGCGGGCGTAGTCCAACGCCTGTAGCACGCCCTGATGCACGCCCGGCGCCAGCACAACCACCTTGTGGCGCAGGGCGCGCGGCGGCGTCGGCTTGGGCTTCAGCTGCCCCTTGAGGGTCATGTAGTGTTCGTGAACCTTGAACAGCAGGAACATCAATACGCCGATGGACACCAGCGTAATCCACGCGCCGTAGCGGAAGTTGGCAATCAGCTGCGTCATCAGCACCAGCCCTGTGGTGAACGCGCCGAAACTGCTGATTGCCATCCCGACGCGCCAGCGCGGGGGCTTGAGGCGGGCGAATCGGCGCGCCATGCCCGCTTGCGAGAGCGTGAAGCCAATAAACACGCCCACCGCATAGAGCGGAATCAGCGCGTGCGTGTCGCCCCGAAAGTAGACAATCAGCAACGCGGAGAGCAGCCCCAGCAGGATAATCCCGTTGTTGAACACGAGACGGTCGCCCAAGTTCGCCAACTGTCGCGGCGCGAACCGCGCGTTTGCCAGCACCGACGACAGGCGCGGGAAGTCCACATACGCCGTGTTCGCCGCTAAGATTAGAATGAGCGTTGTGGCGACCTGCACCACATAGTAGAACCATTCAAACGGCGTGCCCTCCAGCACCGTGCGCGCCAGACGCGAGGTGAGCGTCTCGACAATCTCGCCGTTCTCGTTTTTAACGGGCAGCACATGGAAGTGGGAGGCGGTGTAGGTAATACCCGTCACCAGCCCCGCCAAGATGAGCGCCATCAGCAACAGGGTCAGCGCAGCGTTGCGCGATTCGGGCGACCTGAAGGCAGGCACGCCGTCCGAAATCGCCTCCACGCCCGTCAGCGCGGAGCAGCCCCGTGCAAACGCCGTCAGGATGACCAGCAAGCCGAGCGCCTGCGCCCCCTCGCCATAAGGCGGGTAGGGGGCAGGCTGAATATCGCCCGCAAAGCCGCGTGCTAACCCTACAAGTATCAGGATCGCGAAGGTCAGCACGAACCCATAGGTCGGCGGCGCGAACACCAAGCCCGACTCGCGCGCCCCGCGTAGGTTAATCAGCGTCATCAGCGCGATAAACAGAATGCACAGCGACACGCGGTAGGGCAACATAACAGGGAACGCCGAGATAATCGCGTTCACGCCTGCGGCGATACTCACCGCCACGGTCAGCACATACCCCACTAGCAGCGCAGATGCCGCCAACACGCCCCAAAACTCGCCCAGATTCTCGCGCGACACGATAAACGCGCCGCCGCCCTGCGGGTAGGCGTACACCGTCTGCCGATAGGAGAACACCACGATAAACAGCAGTGCGACGACCGCCAGCGAGATGGGGAACGCCAAGCGCAACGCCTCCTCGCCCGCCGACCACAGCACCAGCATCATCTCCTCGGTCGCGTAGGCGGAGGACGAGAGTGCGTCGGAGGCAAACACGGGCAGAGCCAACAGCACGGGCAGGCGTTCGTGCCGCGCCCGCCGCGTGGAAAGCACAGGTCCAATCAGTAGCCGCCAAACTCTGCCCAGCATCCCTGCTCAGAGAGTATACCTGCTGTGCGCTTGCAGCCACGCCTGCGCGTAGCGGTAGTCCTCGTCGGTGTCGATGTCATACGCCAGTTCGGGCGCGGCGTTCAGGTACAGGTTCAGGCGTGCGCCGAGCAGCCGCTGGGCAATCGGGGGCAGGCTTGCCAGCGCGAGGCGTCCCGTGAGAAAGCGCGCCGCCAAGGGCATCCCCGTCGTCGCCAGATGGTAGTGGAAGGCGCGGAGAAGCGTCAAGGCGACCTTGCCCGCCGACTTGCGCGCCGCCGCCAGCCGCCGAAGCAGGGGCAACTGCGCCTCCAGAAAGCCCACCCGCATCACGCTCGCCGACGCCGTGAGAAACCGCCCCTCCGCGAACCGCAACGCCGTGTAGGGCGCACCCGGAAACATCTGCACGAACGCCGGCTCAGGCGTCCAACCGACCACCACATCGGCGTCAGGCGGCGCCGCCTGCAGAAACTCACAAACCGCGCTTCCCGTCAGCATCGGCAAGTCCACTGCGCAGTGCAGGAACTGCGCCTCCGAAGGCAACCCCAGCCGCTCCACCCCGCGCAGCAGGTTGTCGATAGGATCGCTGCCCTCCACAGCGAACAGGATCTCGGCGTCCAGCGACGGCAGCGCGTGCAACAGCAACTCCGAGCCGACGACGGCAATCCGCGTCACCCCCGCCTGCTGCAGCGCGTGCAGCGTGCGCGTAATCAGCGTCGCGCCTTGTAGCGAAAACAGACCCTTGACCGAGTGTCCCGCGACTTCCGACAGCGGCGCGTGCGCTCGCCCACCCGCGATGAGTATGGCATCCATCTTACCGAATTATAACGCGCAGGGGCACCCTACGGAATGGGACTTAAGTCCTAAATTGCTCTTAGCCAGCAGGAGTTGCTGCCCATCGCCGCGAACTTTATCTGCGGGGGAAATCATCCGATGGATTGCAACGCGTGGGTGGCGCCTACCACCTAGTGCAGGAGGCTAACGATGAACAAGGCTCTCCGAGTATCTAAGTGGGCATACATCGCTGGATTAGTGGGGCTACTCGTGGTTGGGATAGGTCTGCTAATAGTCACGCTTGCTTTGTTGCAAAGAGGGGTGGCGATGTGGAATAACCCCCGATGGAGGAAAAACGCCTATGCGAGAGAGCCAACTCACACAAATCGCAAAACTCGCCTACCACATCGCCCAACAAACCCCACCCACCTACACCCATCCCAAAAGCCGACACGACTACACCCTTCCTCAACGCCTCGCCTGCGTCCCGCTCAAAATCTACTGCAACTACACTTACCGCGAAATCGAAGAACGGCTCCCAGCCACCGACCAAGTGCGCCAAACCCTGCAACTCACCCGTGTGCCTGACCACACCACCCGCTACCGAACCTTCGCCAAGCTCTCCCAACAGCAGTGGCAGCCGCTCAACGACGCGCTGCTGCAGCACCTCCAAGTGAACGAAATGACCGTCGCTGTGGACACCACAGGCTTTCGCAACGACACGGCGAGTGCGTATGCCGTTGCGGACGCAGGCGGCGTTCGTGGCGCAAGGGCAGGTTTGCAGTCGGTACGGCGAGCCAGTTGATTGTGGGGCGGGGGTCTGGTTTGGACGCGCAGTGGCTTGCCCCGTTGCAGGCGAAGGCGCGTCGGTCTGTGGAACGCACGGGGCGTTCGGGGCGGTTGTGGCTGTTAGCGGATGCAGGGTTTGGTGGGCGGGATGCGGCATGGACGGATGTGGGGTTGCCTGTTTGTCGCGGGGGTCGGTTGCGGGCGTGGTCGCGTGTGATGCGTGCGGCGATTGTGGCGCGTGTGAAAGCGAGCGGGTTGCAGGGTGCGCGTTGGCAGGTGGGGATGGTGATTTTGGTAATCAAGTGCGCGTTCGGGGCTGGGGTTTGTAGTCGGCGTGTGCGTTTGGTGGGTTGTGAGGTGTTAGCAAAGGGTGTGGTGTACAACTTGCACCGCAGCTTTTTTTGTGATTGTGTGTGTTTGGTGTATGTGGTGGGCTTTGAGGGGAGAGCGTCGGTAGTCGGACTGGGTATCATTGCAACAGAGCAAATCGGGTATACTTATACCGTGTGCGAGGTATCACAATCTATGTTAGAAACACCTGTTCGTACCGAATCTCCGCGCTTCGAAGCCATCGCCGAGAAGGTGTTGGCGGGCGAGCGGCTGTCGCTTGAGGACGGCGTCGCGCTGTTTCGCTATCCCAACTTGCCCGCGCTGGGTGCGCTGGCGCACGCCGTGCGGATGCGCAAAAACCCCCACCCGTATGCCACCTATGTGATTGGGCGTATCATCAACTACACGAATGTCTGCTGGGTGCGCTGCAAGTTCTGCGCATTTTATCGCCCGCCGAACCACGCAGAGGGCTACCTACTCAGCGACGAGGAGATCCTGCAGAAAATCGACGAGCTGGTACAACAAGGTGGCGTTGAGGCGCTTATTCAGGGCGGTCTGAACCCGAAGCTAAAGATAGACTACTACGAGCGGCTCTTTCGGCTGATTAGGCAGCACTATCCACAGGTGATTATTCACGGGCTGTCGCCGACGGAGATTTTGTACATCGCGCACATTTCACGCTTGAGCGTGCGCGAGTGCTTGCAGCGGCTCATCGCGGCGGGGCTGCACTCGATTCCAGGCGCAGGTGGTGAGATTCTGGTGGATCGCGTGCGCCAGCAAATCGCCCCCTTCAAAGACACTGCCCAAGAGTGGCTAGACCTTATGCGGGAGGCGCACCAATTGGGACTGCGCAGCACTGCCAGCATGATGTATGGGCATATAGAGACCATCGAGGAGCGCGTGGAGCACCTTATCCGTCTGCGCGAACTACAGGATGAGACGGGTGGTTTCACGGCGTTCGTGTGCTGGAATTTCCAGCCCGAGGGCACGGAGCTGCCCGAAGTGCGCAAGGCGACGCCCGCTGACTATCTGCGCACCGTTGCCGTTGCCCGCCTGATGCTGGACAACTTCGACCACCTGCAGGCGAGTATCCTGACGCAGGGTCCCAAAGTCATCACTGTTGCCCTGCGCTACGGGCTGGACGATGTGGGCTCCACAATGATTGAAGAAAATGTGGTATCGGCGCAAGGCACAAAGTTTATCCTCAACGCGCAGGAAATTGAGCGGGTGATTCGCAGCGCAGGCTTTGTTCCGAAACGGCGCAACACGCGGTATGAGATTCTGGATTGAACGCCCATTCTGCTCTTGCGTCTCGCTTGCGTTCGCTGTGCAGGGAGGGAAAGCCAATCTCTAAGACCCCTCAGTATAGGTATACTCCCTACTGATGATGACGAGACAAGCGTTTGACGCGGAACTTCAGGAGCTGGAGACGAAGGTGCTTGCGATGGCAAGCATCGTGGAGGGAATGGTTGCGGAGGCTGTGGAGGCGCTCTGGCGCCACGATATGGCGCGTGCGGAGCAAGTCCTCAAGCGCGACGACGAAGTAGACCAGATTGATGTGCAGATTGAGTCGAGTTGCCTGCGGCTGATCGCCCTGCAGCAGCCGATGGGCAGCGACCTGCGCGTGATTGGCACGATAATGAAGATGATTACTGACATCGAGCGCATCGGCGACTACGCGGTCGATATCGCCAAAGCCGCGCGCAAAATCCGCGACGAGCCGCCTGTCGAGCAGTTGGTGGACATCCCGCGCCTGGCGAACGCCGCGCGACGCATGCTGCTGGAGAGCATCGAGGCGTTCGTCAAGCGCGACCCGCAGAAGGTAATCCAAGTCTGCCAGCAGGACGACGAGGTGGACGCGATTTACCGTCGCCTGCGCACGCAACTGCAGGAGATTATGCGCGAGCATCCCGAACAGGTGACGGCGGCGTCGTGGCTGCTGCTGGTAGTGCACTATCTGGAGCGCATCGCCGACCACGCGACCAACATCGCCGAGCGGGTGTGGTTCATGGAGACGGGACGGCTGGAGCAACTGGCGAAGAAGCACAAGAGCGGCGCACTGGAAGAGGCGTTCGCCGAGGCTGCCCAACGCGCCGCCGAGAACCAGACCAACGAGAATGGCGCAGGCGCAGTCTCTATCTGAGCGGTGGCAGTCGCTGCAGGTGCGCATCGCCGCCGCCTGCGCCCGCGCAGGACGCGACCCTGCCGAAGTACGCGTCGTCGCCGTCAGTAAGGGCGTCTCGCCCGAACGAATCGCCGAGGCTTACGCGCTGGGACTGCGCGACTTCGGCGAAAACTACTGGCAAGAAGCACGCACAAAACTCGACACCCTACCCCACGATATACGGTGGCACTTCATCGGGCATCTCCAAACCAATAAGGTCAAATATGTGGTGGGGCGGTTTGCATTAATACAAGTGGTAGATAGGGTATCCTTAGTGCAGGAGGTGCAGCGCGTGGCGCAAAAGCGCGGAATCGTGCAGCCTGTGCTGATTGAGGTGCGCTTGGCGGAGGTTCCAGGGCGCGCAGGCGTCTCGTTCGAGGACGCGCCCGCCCTGATGGAACAGACGCTGCGCACAGAAGGCGTCGAGCTGCAGGGGCTGATGGGCGTCGCGCCTGACACGGACGACGAGCGCATCGTGCGCGCGGCGTTCCAGCGACTGCGCCGCCTCTACGACGCGCTGCCCGCGCCGAACCGACGCTGGCTGTCGATGGGGATGACCCACGACTTCGAAATCGCCCTCGAAGAGGGCAGCACGATGCTACGACTCGGCACCGCGCTGTTCGGCGCGCGTACCTAACACACCCTACACGGAGGTAGACCGATGAGCCGCTACTACGAGGAGATGGACGAGCAGTACGAAGAGCGACCCACCCTGTGGGCGCGCGTGCGCAGTTGGGTCGGGCTAAGCCGCGAGGAGTACGACGACGAGGAGCCGCTGCCCGCACGCGCCACCGATGTGCGCTACCGCCGCGTGCAGGCGTACCACATCAGCATCCGCAAGGAGATTCTGAGCCTCGAGGATGCCCGCGTCGCCGCCGATGGACTCAAAGAGGGCATCCAGCAGATTCTCAATCTTGCCACCACCCCGCAAGGCGTGCGCGAGCGCGTGGTAGACTTCCTCAACGGCGTGGTGTACGCCATCGAGGGCAGCGTGGAGCGCGTCAGCGAGCATGTGTTCGTCTACGCGCCACCCCAAGCCATCATCGACGCGCCCAACACCACCCGCACACGCACGGAGAGTGAGTGAATCCTACCATGCGGTGAAGACGATGAGTGTCTCTGCGCAGCCGCGCCGTGTGCCGATGAGCCGCGAGCAGTTTCTGCAACTGCCCGAAGGACCGCCCTACTACGACTATGTGAACGGGGAGGCTATCGAAGTGAGCCGCCCAAGCGTGCGCCATCAGGAAATTCTCCTTCACCTTGCCAGCCAACTGATGGCGTATGTCGAACCGCGCCGACTGGGGCTTGTGGTCGGCGGCTGCTACTTGGAACTGCCTAACGGCAATATCTACACGCCCGACCTTCTGCTCTACACGCCCCAGACGGCGGTGCAGATCGACACCCAGCGCGGCTATGCGCGGGGCGTGCCCGACTTGGTGGTGGAAATCCTCTCGCCCTCCACCGCCGAGTACGACCGCACCCAGAAGATGAGCGACTACGCCGCGTGCGCCGTGCTGTGGATGTGGCTGATTGACCAAGAGACGCTGCTGGTAGAAGAGTACCAGTGGACGCCCGACGGCTACCTGCGTCGTCAGGCGGTGGACGCCTGCACGCCGTTCCGCCCGCATCTGTTCCCCGACTTCGCGCTGGTGATGGGGCAGCTAGCGTCTTCTGGTATTTCGTAATGTCAACTGCACGGTTAGGATGCGTAGTTTCCCCCTCCGCCTAGTCTGATACGAATTACCGAGCCAAAGTGCGCAAATGTGTCGGCTCTGAATCCCTCTTCACCTCGACCCTCGCCTCCCTTGACAAGGGGGGGAGAGGGCAGAGCGGGAGGCAATTATCTACTGCGTCTCGCGCACAAGCGTCCCAGGCGCACGCAACCACCCGCCACCCGACCTGCCTGAACTGAAGGCAGCAACATGGCGCTAAGCGGACAGGAAAAATCGTATCGCGCCGTGCAGCAGCCAAAGCATTAGCAACGCCAGTAGCAACAGTGTGAGGCGTGTGTTCTCCACTCGCACGCTGCGTCCCGAGAGCAGCACCATCAGGCTATTACCTGCGACAGCAAGCGCGCCCGCAACAACAAGGAAGCCTATTGGGTTCGCCCGCCACGCCAGCGCGAACTGCCCGTGCAAAATCGCGCTCACACTGGTGGTCAGACCACAGGAGGGACACAGGCGTCCAGTAAGGTAGTGAATCGTGCAGGGTGGCAATCCCAGCTGTTGATGCGTTCCGTGCCCTGCTGGGTCAGGAGTCAAGGAGAGCCCGACGCCGACCATCAGCAGCACGCCCAGAAGCGGCAGAGTATGGCTCCAGCGCGCCCAGCCTGACACAGGCACGATGGAGCCCCAGGGCGTCCCTTTGGCAATCCCGTCCTGCACGCGCCTCACTCCTTCTGTAGACGCCCTCGCGACGGGTTGGCTCACCTCCTCGCGGTCAGGGCATACAGCGTGCATGTTTACTCTTCCCATAGCCGTACCATGATACTCCAACTGGTGCGTTCGCGCACGATTGCACCGCGCAGCTCAACTGAGCGGCTCGGACGCCACGCCAGCGCAGCATTAATGCTTTCTCCCGCGTATTCCGCTTGCAGGAAGAGTTGATTGGTTAGCGGCACATCGAAGCCAAGAAAGAAGCTGGGCACTCCTTCCCTACCGAAGCCGAGGTGAATGCGCAGATCGTGGTCTAACGGATTAGCGCCCAGCGCGGCAATCCCATACGAAACTGCCACATAGTAGCCCCGACCTTGAGCGGATCGGTCGAACACATCAGATATGCCTACCGAAATGCCAGGGGCGTAGCCAGGAATCTCTGGGTAGAGGCTATACTGCACGCCGTAGAGTTCTAACTCGAAACCTGTGCGTGCGCCTTGCAGTTCCAGCAGTCCGCCGACTCGAAGGTTCACGAATACACGCTCGCGGGTGGACTTTCCCGTTAGGAAGCCTGCCTCCAGCGTCAGTCGCTCGGGGTAGATGAGGCGTCCAGTCGGGATTTCAATAAGGCGGTCGGCGTGGGCGATGCAGCAGGCTGCCCACGCCAGCGCGAATAGACGAGTTCGCCTCATAGTGAGACCTTCGCTTCGTACAGCACGCGCGCTTGATCGTCAGGAAGGTCGCGGTTGCGTTTATGCAGCACGCGCACGATTGCCTCCTTTGCGCCTTCGGGGATCGGAACGCGAAGGATGCGCCGTTCGCCAGGCTTTAGGCGTGTGTCGTTGCCGTCGATAGCAACATTATCTGCCAACAGCGTCTGGTGTTTACCTACCTCCTGCGCATCGTTGAGGAAGCGTGTCTCCACAATCACGACCACATACTCTGGCCCTGTCGGCACTGTATGTCCGACCCAGACGCTCTCCATCTGGATGTGCAGATGGTCATCGCGTCGCTCGTGCGTCATGCGGACGCCTTTTTGGAACATCGCGGGGGTTGCTCCCTCAAACTTGTGTACGCGCGCCTGTCGAGCAGGCAAACCGTCGCCTGTGGCAATCGGTCGCTCCACAACGGGCATGTGGCAGTTGACGCAGCCGTTAGGGTCCTTGCCCCATTCGCTCTGCTTGTACCAGTCTACAGTGCCGAAAATCTCGTGGCAGGTGGCGCACATATCGACCGTGCCGAACTGTTCGTTTTTCACAGTAGCGTGGGCGTCGGTCTTTGTGCCCAGTGTGCCATGATAAGCACCGTTGGCGTCCCGATGGCAGCTAATGCAGTCGATTCCGTGGGAGCGCTCATCTTCCCGCAAGGTGGGATGCTCGCCAAAGCCCTTGACCAGCACAGGTTCGGGCGCGTGGCACGGCAAGCACATCTTTAGCGTGCGATTCCGCGAGGTCTGAGCAAAGGTCTCACTCTCCCACGCGGCAGCATGGCGCGACTCTGCCCAATCTTTCGCCTCGTTCGGGTGGCAAGTTTGGCAATCGCCTCGCACTTTGGGAAGCTCCTCCGACTTAGGGGCGGGCACAGCTAATGTGGCGCGCCCTGCGCCCACCACCAGTAGCATCAGCGCAAACCCAGAAACACTCCAACTCAGCAGTGTCTGCATGGCACACATAAAATTCGATTGCCTATAGCCGAAATCCTGCTAGGGCGCGGCAAAACACTTGCGAGATGGGACGGGCGATTTGCCTTGCCCAAGCTGTTTCAATCGGGGGTTGGGTATACTCTATCGGAGAAATTGCCATGAGCCAAGTGTGGAAGGGTCCGCTGGAGCAGATCGACGAGTATCGCTGGCGCATTCCGAAAAGCTACAAGCCTGGCATGCGCGTGGACGGTCTCATCTTCGCCAGCAAGGCGATGATCGAGCAAATCAAGCAGGATCAAGCGCCCGAGCAGGTGGCGAATGTGGCGTTTCTGCCAGGCATCGTGGGCTGCTCGATTGCCATGCCCGACATCCACTGGGGCTATGGATTCCCCGTCGGCGGCGTGGCGGCGATGGAATTGGAGGAAGGCGTCATCTCGCCGGGGGGGATTGGATATGACATCAACTGCCTACACCCCGACACACGGGTTCTGGCAGCGCACGGCTACTGGCGCACGATTGGCGAGGCGGCGGAGGCATGGCTGGGGCAAGCGGTGGTCTGTTTCCGCCTGCAGGACGGCGTGCAGGAGTCGGGCGCTGTGGGCGCGGTGATGCAAGTGCGCCCACGCAATCGCGTCTACCGCCTGCGCACCGCCAGCGGCTACGAGGTGGTCGCCACCAGCGAGCATCCCTTCTGGACACCCGAAGGCATGCGCCGACTGGAGCAGTTGCACGCAGGCGCGCGCGTGGCGGTCTATCCGTTCGAGGGCGTTCCCTACGAGCCAGCCTCCGACGCAGTGCTGGTGGACGAGGCGCGGCTGCGCGAGCATCTGCGGGCGCAGGGCAAGTCGGCGACGGCGACTCGGCAAATCGTTGCGCAGTTGCGCCAGCGGAACCTGCTGCCCCTGCGCGCCGACGCGCCCCAGATCCCTTACCTGCTCAAACTGATGGGCTACCTGACAGGCAACGGCACGATGCGCTATATCGGCGGGGCGGGCAAGGGCGTCGCGGTGTTCTACGGCAAGCCTGACGACTTGGAGCGTATCCGCGCCGACATCGCGCGGCTGGGCTTTGTCCCGTCGGCAGTGCGCACGCGCGAACGCCGCCATATGCTTCAGACGCCGTACCGTGTCTACGCTTTTGCGGCGCGCGAGTCGTCGTTCAGCGTCTCCAGTAGCGCGTTCGTAGCGCTGTTGGCGTGCTTAGGCGCGCCGCTGGGCAACAAGGCGACCCAGCCGTATCGCGTCCCAGAGTGGCTGATGCGTGCGCCGTTGTGGCAGCAGCGACTGTACCTTGCGGCGCTGTTCGGCGCGGAACTCAGCGCGCCCAGTACCCTGCCGCGCTGTCCTGCGACCTTCCAGACGCCCGTGTTGAGCGTCAGCAAGCGCGAGCCGCTCACTGGCTCAGGCTGGGCGTTTCTGGCGGACATTCAAGCGATGCTGGCGCGTTTCGGCGTCCGCGCACGCCTCTTGAACCGCCAGCACAAGACGACGACCAGCCCGCGCACGGGCGCGCGCGCCGTCCGCTGCCGACTGCAGATTCTGGGCGACGACGCGAACCTCATCCGACTCTGGAGCCAGATTGGGTACGAGTATCAAGCGGAGCGTCAGCGGCGCGCCTGCCTTGCTGTGGCGTACCTGCGTTGTAAACACGCAACGATGCGGCAGTTTTCACCCCCACCTCAGCCCCCGACGAGGGTACACTACCTGAGTTCACTGCATGCAACGCAGGCGCGACATTCTCGTCCTCATCCTCAGCCCCTCTCCTGCTGCATAGGCGGGGGGTATAGGGGCAAACGGTGGTTCGCCTTGCACAGTTTCCCTCTCGCCCACTTGCGGGAGAGGGAGGTGAGGGCAACACAGCGCGCCTGTCCACCCACGCTTACACTGGGGAAAATCGCCCCTGCCTTACTGTACCGAACTGTCGCACCCTTGTCATCATCCCAGCCCTCCCTGCATGCGTGGAGGGCGTCAGGCTTCCTCAACCATCTATGGTGGAGGTTAGGGGTGGGGAAAGATTCATCGCGGTGGAGCCTCATCGTCCACCCGCGCATCCCGAAAGACTTCCCCAGCTTCGCCGAGTTCGCGGCGCAGGCAGATGCAGGGGGCGGCAGGGTCTGGGACACAGTCGCGACGATTGAACTCGTCGACTATGCTGAGCCGTTCGTGTATGACCTGACCGTTCAGCACCCCGACCACAACTTCGTTGCGAATGGGTTCGTGGTCTCCAACTGCGGCGTCCGCCTGCTGCGCACTGACCTGACCGAGCAGAAAGTGCGCCCACGCCTGAAGGAGCTGCTCGACCAAATCTTCCGCGATGTGCCCGCAGGCTTCGGCGGCGAGGGTCTCATCAAGACCACCCGCGCTGACCTGCGCCAAGTGATGCTCAAAGGCGCGCACTGGATGGTCGAACACGGCTACGGCTGGGAAGACGACCTCGCCCACACCGAAGCCACAGGCAGGCTCGATATGCCCGACCCCGATGTGATTACCGAGAAAGCGATTGAGCGCGGCAAAGACCAACTCGGCACACTCGGCGGCGGCAACCACTTCCTCGAAATCCAAGTGGTGGACGAAATTTACGACCCCGTCGCCGCCGAAGCGATGGGCATCACACAGGTCGGGCAGGTCACCGTCATGATTCACACAGGCTCGCGCGGGTTCGGGCACCAGACCTGCCAAGACCATCTGGATATTATGGAGGAGGCGCACGCGAAGTACGGCATCAGCCTGCCCGACCGCCAACTGGCATGCGCGCCGATCAAGTCGGAGGAGGGGCAGACCTACCTGCGTGCGATGCACTGCGCGGCGAACTTCGCGTTCGCCAACCGACAGGCGATTGCCCACTGGACGCGCCAAGCGTTCGCCAAAATCTTCAACGCCACGCCCGAAAGCCTCGGCATGCGCCAAGTGTACGATGTCGCGCACAACATCGCCAAGATCGAGGAACACGAGTGGGACGGCAAGAAGGTGCGTGTGTGCGTGCATCGCAAGGGGGCAACTCGCGCCTTCCCGTCAGGGCACCCCGAAACGCCCGAAGCGTACCGCGCGGTGGGGCAGCCCGTGCTGATTCCAGGCGATATGGGGCGGTACTCGTTCGTGCTGGTGGGCACGGAGGGCGCGATGCGCGAGAGTTTCGGCACGACCTGCCACGGCGCAGGGCGCATGATGAGTCGCAAGGGCGCGCTGCGCGAGGCGAAGAACCGCAACATCGCCAAAGAGATGGAGGCGCAGGGCATCCTTGTGCGGGCGCAGAACAAGGCGACCCTCGCCGAAGAAGCGTCCTACGCCTACAAGGATGTCGCGAATGTCGTGGAGGTCGTCCACAACGCAGGGATTGCCCGCAAAGTAGCGCGCCTGCGTCCGATTGGAGTGGTGAAGGGGTGAAGCTATAGCTGTCTTGCTCTGTTGCAAAGAGGGGTGGCAGTGTGGAATAACCCCTGCGGAGGAAAAACGCCTATGCGAGAGAGCCGATTTGTCCGTATCGCAAAACTCGCTTACCACATCGCCCAACAAACACTCCCTACCTACGCCCACCCCAAAAGCCGACACGACTACACCTTCCCCCAGCGCGTCGCCTGCGTGATGCTCAAAATCTACCGCAACGACACCTACCGCGACCAATAAGTGGCTCCTCGCCACTGAACAAGTGCGCCAAGCCCTACCACTTACCCGTGTGCCTGACCATACCACCCGCTACCGAACCTTCGCCAAGCGCTCGCAGGCACAGTGGCAGCAGCAAGGGCGACGCGCTGCTGCAGCATCTGCAAGTATGTTGTGGTAAAATAGAGAGTGACGCGCAGAGTCGCGTCTGAGGAGGCAATAACAACGATCACAGAAATGATTACTTACCGATGCACACGATGCCAAAGCACGAACATCGTCCGCAACGGACGCAACGCTTCAGGAAATCCTAAGTTCCTCCGCAAGGAGTGCGGTGCCAGCCGAGCCTTGACCCCAAAAGTACGCTACACAGACGAACAGAAACAGCTCATTTTGCGTGCCTACCACGAACGAAGCCGTCTGCGCGGGGTGCAGCGTCTTTTTGGGGGTTCCCGACCAACCCTGATTGCGTGGATAAAAAAAAGTCCATAGGCTGCCTGCGGTACAGGAGACTTTGGCAGCGGCGCGTGCGGACGATGTGCTGGAGATAGACGAGATGTGGAGCTATGTGGGCAAGAAGGGGAACCGCGTGTGGCTGTGGAGGGCGTTGTGTCGGCGCACGCGACAGATTGTGGCGTTTGGGGTAGGCGATTGGCGCGAGGCGACCTGTCAGCGTTTGTGGGAGGCGTATCGTTCGTGTGTGAGTTCTAGGGATGGGTGGTCGGCTTATGCGGCGGTGTTTCCTGCAGCGACGCATCGGTGTGTTGCGAAGGGTTCAGGGGAGTTATCTCATCTGGAGCGTTGGCACGCGACTGTGCGTCAGCGTTTGTCTCGTTATGTGCGGAAGACTTTGTCGTTTTCTAAGTCTTTGGAGTTGCACGAGTTGGTGACACGCTGGTTCATCGTGGAGTATAACCAGTCGCTATCACTCAATACTTGACCACTACCAGCGACGATTTGGGGATTCCCGCGCTTGTTCTGCTTCAAGTCTGGCGGGATTAGGCGTTTGGCTCCTCGCTGAAGATTCCGCGCCTCCGTTCCGATAATCCCTCACGAGCCGTTGCAGGAACGCTGGGATTGGCGTTCCACAGAGGCTCGAAATCTCTGGCTACGGAGGTTAACCATGCGCAAGCGAAAACCGAAACCGCCTGTTGAACAGCGACCGGTATCGATTAGCACGGCGAGCGTGCTGGTGGGGGTGGAGACGCACACCATCCGCTACTGGGAGCGCGAGTTTGCGGAGTTTCTGTACCCCGTGCGCACGGCAGGGGGTCAACGCCGCTACCGCCCCGAAGACATCGAGGTGCTCAAAGAGATTAGACGCCTGCTCAAAGAGGAACTTTACACGATTGCAGGCGCGAAGCGCAAGTTAGCCGAGCGGTTCGAAGCGCAAACGCCTGAGCCGCCCAGCGCGGGCAACAACGGCACGCACGCGACCAAACGCGGCAAACGCGCCACAGCCACGCGCTGACGCCCAGCCCAGAGAAAGGGGGGAGCCTATGCCAACCGTCCTCGTGCGCCAGGAAGTGCCCGTCTTTGCGGAGGGGTGGGACGCCAGCCTCAACGAGGCGTTCGAACACCTCCGTGCGGAGCGACCCGACGCCGCCTACGAGGCGTTCATACGCCACCTGGAACAGCACCCCGATGACGCGAACGCCTACGAAGGCGCCGCCGTCGCACTGCTGCAGCAAACGCGCTGGGATGAGGCGCAGCATCTCATCGAGCGGGGACGCGCCACATGCCCCGACAGCCCCATCCTCGCCGCGCGACAGACTTGGCTGTGGGTCTACCTCACCGAAGAGTCGCAGGCGTACCCGCTGGTGGTACAACTGCTGGAGGGGGGCTTTCGGCATCCCGACTGGCTGCGCGAGACCGTGCTGCCCCTGCGCAATGTGCTGATTTGCCACGCGAGCGACCCGCGCCTCGCCTCGCCGAACAAGCAGAAACGCCAGCAGGAACGCGCCACGCTCCTCAAAGGCATCCAGACGCTGGAACACTGGCTGGAACGCTATCAGTTCCCCATCCCCGACGAACCTGTCGGTGTGAAGATTACGCTGAGCATGATAGCCCGCAACGAGGCGGAGTACCTGGAAGAGTGTCTCAAGAGCGTGCAGGGCGTGGTGGACGAGATCGTGCTGGTGGACACAGGCTCGACGGATGCGACTCCGCAGATTGCCGAAAAATACGGCGCGAGGGTGATCAATGCCGAGTGGCAGAACGACTTCGCCGCCGCGCGCAATATCGCCCTGCAACACGCCACAGGCGACTGGATTCTGGTGCTGGACGCCGACGAGCGGCTGACCCCTGAATCGAAGCAGGCGATTCTGAACGCTGTGCGCCATCCGCAGTTCGTCGGCTACTACTTAGAGATTCTAAACGAGATTGGCGTGGGCAACTACTTTGTGCATCGGTTGGTGCGCCTGTTCCGTCGCGTGCCCTACGCCCGCTGGGAAGGCGCGATTCACGAGCAGATTATCCCCAGCCTCGTGTCGCAGAAGGGGCGCATCGCCACTGTCGCAGCGCAAATCCGCCACTTGGGCTACAGCAAGGAGGTCATGCGCAGCCGCGACAAGGCAAAGCGCAATATCGAGATCATCCTGCGCGAGTTGGACAAAGACCCCGACGACCTGTTCCAGAAGTTCAACCTCGCGAACACCTACTTCACGACAGGCGACTACGAGCAGGCGGCATACTGGGCGGAGCAGACCTGCCCCTACCTGCGCGGGGACGAGGACTTCGCAGGACAAATCTGGGCGGACTGGATTGAATCGCTGACGAATCTGGAGCGATACGAGCAGGCGTTGCAGGTCGGCGCGGACGCCCTCGCGCGCGGGATTGACCACCCGATGGTGCATTACACGCTGGCGCTGACTTTCGCGCGGATGGGCTGCGCCCAGAAGTCGCTGGAGGCGTTGGAGGCGGGACGCGAAAGCGCGATTCGCATCGGGCTGCTCGCGCCCGACGGCGAGACGGTGCATATGGGCAGCGGCTATGTCGGCGATGTCGGCGTAGTAACCTACAAGTGGCGCCTCGCCTACGCGCACGCCCTGCGCGAGCTCGGACGCCTCGACGAAGCCCTGCCCCTCTACGAACGCCTGATGCAGGAGCGACCCAACGACCCCATCGTGCTGCTGAACTACGGGCAAACGCAGCTGCTTATCGATGCACGCGAGCAAGCCGAAACCGTCTTCCAGCAACTGGCGACGCACGAAGGCTACGAAACCCTCGCGCAGCAACTTCTGGCGAAGACCTGGTGGGAGGCGGGGGACTACCACCGCTCGCTGCCGTATGTGCGCGCCGTCGCCTACGCGCTGCCCGACCAGCAAGAGTGGTGGGAACGGTGGGCGCACGCCGCGCAAGAAACGGGCGACGCACACAGCCTCATCGAAGCCTACGAGTTCTACACCGCGCAGGGCAACGCGCCCACTGCCGAGATGCACATCAACTGGGGGCGCGCCCTGTGGCAACTGCGCGACTACGAGAGCGCCTTGGCGCACTTCGCTGCCGCGATTGAACTGAACCCGCACGACGCGAACGCCTTCCTGAACGCGGGCGACGCGCTGTACCAACTCGGCGCGTACAGCGAGGCGGCTGACGCCTACAGCGCGGGCATCGAACGCGACCCCTACAACCCACAGGCGTGGTTCACGCTCGGCAACTGCTACTTCCGCATGGGCGTGTACGACGCCGCCACCATCGCCTACCAACAAGCGCTGCAGTTGAATCCCCGACACGAGCAGGCACAACATAACTTGGAGCTGACCCGCGAGCGTATCCGATTCACTGCCGCTTAGGTTTGACCTGTGCGCTGCCTACTGCCGTGCGCCAAAGGCGCAATTCGCGCTTGTGCTAATCTCCGCGCTGATCCAGTGGGATGAATGGAAGATTGCGCGGACCGTTGTAGTCGCTTCGCGGGCGTATCAGTCGGTTATTGTCGTGCTGTTCGATGACATGCGCTGACCAGCCCACGATACGCGCCGCCGCAAAAATCGGCGTATACAGCGGGATGGGAACACCCATCATGTAGTAGATTGCCGCCGCAGGGAAATCCACATTCGGATACAGATTCTTCTCACGCAGCATCACACGCTCCATCGTCTCCTGAATTTGGTAGAGGTCAGCCCGCCCTGTGTGTTCAGCAATTTGGCGGACATACTCTTTCAAGATAACCGCACGGATATCCCCAGTTTTATACTCGCGATGTCCAAAGCCCATAATGCGCGCTTTTTGAGCGAGCTTTTCGAGGACCCACTGTTCTGTTCGTTCAGGGCTGCCGATGTCAAGCATCGCTTCCATCGCAGCTTCGTTTGCGCCGCCGTGCAGAGCGCCTCGCAGCGCACCGATTGCTCCTGCCACTGCCGAGTAGATGTCTGCGAGCGTGGAAGCGATCACTCGCGCTGTGAAGGTGGAGGCGTTGTAGCCGTGTTCCGCATAGAGGATGAAAGTCAAGTTCATTACCTTTGCATACAGTGGCTCCGGCTCGCGACCGAACAGCATGTAGAGGAAGTTAGCGGCGTGTCCCAAGTTCGGGTTCGGTGGGATCGGCTCCTGCCCATGCAGCATGCGGTAGCCGTTGGCAACTAAGGTCGCCATGCTGGCAGTGAGCCGAACTGCTTTTTTGAGGTTGGCTGCGTGCGAGTGGTCATCGGCGTGGGGATCAAGCATGCCCAGCGTTGCAACGCCCGCTTGCAGTGCTGCCATCAGGCTGCCTCGAGAGGGTAGGGCACGAAGTACGGCGTAGACCTCCGCAGGGAGCTCGCGGCTGGCGACCAGCTCCGCGTTGAACGCCTCCAACTGCCTGTGGGTCGGAAGCGCACCCATCAGCACCAGGTAAGCGACCTCTTCGAACTCGCAGTGCTGGGCAAGGTCACGAATGTCGTAGCCACGATAGATCAGGCGATTCTCGGCAGCAATCACATCCGAAATCGCGCTGATGCCTGCCGTCACACCCTCCAAGCCTGGACGGTAGGGAATAATCTCTTTATCACTCATTGTTGCCTCCAAGTTCTGTGGTGACTGCGTCGCTGTCGCGCCTATAGGATACCCGATTCGGCGACTGCATGCCACTGAAACCGCACTACCGACTCTTCAAAGTCGCCTCGACACGGTTCCCGTCAGGGCGACGGGGGGCGCGCAGGAATGGGTGTCCCACGCGCCTGATGTTAAGACGCGCGTTCACGCTCCTGCTGCACCAGCACGCGCCTCAGGATTTTGCCTGACGGCGATTTCGGGATTTGCTCCACGAATTCAATGCGTCGGATTTTCTTGAAGGGCGCAACGCGGGCAGCGACATACTCCATCAGTTCGTGGTCAGTTACTGTGCCTTTCAGCACCACGAATGCTTTAGGCACTTCGCCTGCTTCGGGATCGGGGCTGGGGATGACCGCTGCATCTGCGACGGCTGGGTGGGTTAGCAGCACTGCCTCCAGCTCGGCAGGCGCAATTTGAAGCCCCTTGTATTTGATCATTTCTTTCACGCGGTCGACGATATAGAAGTAGCCATCCTCGTCGACATAGCCGACATCGCCCGTGCGCAGCCAGCCGTCGGGCGTAAGCGTCTGCGCAGTCGCGTCGGGGTTGTTGAGATAGCCCTTCATCACTTGCGGACCACGGATCCAGATTTCGCCTTCCTCGCGCACGCCGAGCGGGTTGCCCGTCTCCAAGCTCACGATCGTGCATTCGGTGTTTGCAATGGGCACGCCCACCGAGCCGAGCTTGATGCGCGCGGGGTCTTCGGGGTTCACATGCGTTACGGGACTGGTCTCGGTCAGTCCGTACCCTTGCAGCACGAGGCAGCCGAGACGCTCAGCGCACGCTTGCGCCAGCTCCGCGCCCAGTGGCGCCGCGCCTGACATGATAATCTTTAGGTGCGACAGGTCGTAGTTATCTACAATCGGGTGCTTCGCCAGCGCCAGGATAATCGGCGGCACAAGGTTGGCTCGCCCGATTTGGTAGTCCTGTAGGATCTTGAGGAACTGCTCTAAGTCGAATCGTGCCATCGTGACGATGGTCATTCCCTTGTGCAGGCAGAGGTTCAAAATGACCAGCATGCCGTAGATGTGATAGAACGGTAGCACGCCAATTACGCGCTCGTCGGTCTGAAGGTTGACGCCCGATGCCAGCACTTGCACCATGTTGGCGACGAGGTTGCGGTGGGTGAGCATCACGCCTTTGGGCAAGCCTGTGGTGCCGCTGGAGTAAGGCAGTGCCACCAGGTCTTCGGCAGGGTTGAGCGCGACTTCGGGCGGCTCGGCATCGGCGAGGAGCTCAGTAAACGGCGTTGCACCCTCCCCTTCACCGATCACGAACACCTCTTGGACGCCTGCCTGCTGCGCAGCAGGAATTGCCTTCTCCAGCAGCGCTCCGACCGTGATGAGGAACTTGGCGCCCGAATCACGCAACTGGTACGCTAACTCGTCAGTTGTGTAGAGTGGGTTCGCGGTGGTGACCACGCCGCCTGCTAACGCGACACCGTGATACGCCAGCGGATATTCGGGCAGGTTCGGACTGTAGAGCCCCACCACCTCGCCCTTGCGCAGCCCGCGCTTGGCAAGGTTGCCTGCGACACGCCGCACGCCCCCGTACAGTTGCAAGTAAGTCAGCGTGCGACCTGTCAGCCCATCAATCACTGCAGGTTTATCGCCATACTGCAACGCATGCTGATAAACCATCTGCGCGACCCCTGTTTCGGGAATCGCCACATCCGCGTATGGACTTTTAAATACCATCGCCATGCCTCCGTCGATGTATGTACGCCAAGCATCTTGAGTTTCCTGCTAACCAATCTCACTAAGCGAGACGAAGTCTCCGAATCGTTGTGGGTTCCCACAAATGTACAATCGCTCGCAGGAGCGCAGCGCACTGCCCTGTCAGCTATTGTTCCCAGTACACGGGATTGGTAAATGCCATCGGCGCGTCGCCGAGCAGCGCGGTGAACCGCTCGCCGACAATCCGCACCAGCACCCAGCCACGCCCGCCCTGCACAGGCACGGTCAGCGTCGCCCTGTAGTCCAGCGGCTTGCCGTCGGGCTGGTTCAGCGGCTCCTCGCGCACGACCGCGCCGTTCACAATCACCTGCAGCGATTTGACGCGCACCCACGACGCCGCGCGCGCCTGCACATCGAGCTGAATGGTGTCGCCCTGCAGCTTCAGCGTCTCGCCGATGCGCACACGCTGACGCGGACGCTTCGGGTCGGCGGCGGTCAGCGTTAGCACGGGACCACTGCTGACCACAACATCGCCCTTGCGCAGCTGCTGTACCAAGTTTTCAGGCGTCACGCGCGACGGGTCGCGATGCCCAAAGTAGACATAGGTGCGCGGCAGCCCCGGCTGCAAGCGGAACACATGGTGGCTGTCGGTCGTACCGATGCCCAGCACGCGCTTGCCCTTGTTCAGGAAGTAGAACCAGTCCTGCATCACGGCTTCCGCAGCGGCGACGCTCATGCCGTTCATCACCTCGATGGCGTCGAAATCCTCGCTGAGTTCGCCGGGACGCTTAATCTCGCCCGTTTTGGGGTCTAACCCGATGTGCAGGAAGTAGCCCATCGTCGGCGCGCGGGGGTGGTTAATCATCACGATGCTGTCGCCGTTGTAGTTTTTGCGGGCGGTTGCGAAGATCTCGCCCGCTTTTTTGTCCCACCACTCGATTGCGCCGTTGTTCCAAGCGTCGGGGTCGTACCGTTGCGGGAAGGCGTTGAAGTGCCCGATGGCGTTCATCGGGGTAATCTCGTTCCCGACGATGGTCGCGAGGCGGTTGCGCAGTCCCATCGCCCGTACCGTCGGCGCGAGGTCAACATGGTAGTCGTGGTCGGTGTTGACCATGATATGCACATCCATCGCCACATACGAGGCGATTTTGTCCTCAAAAAAGTCGAACGAGTCGGGCGAGGCGAGGGTGTGCAGGTGGTAGTCGCCCGACAGATAGCCTTCCAGCGGGGCGGTGAGGGCGAGTTGCGCAGTGAACTCGGCGCGGTCGCCCGCTTTGAGGTCGAACTCCTGCTGGGCGATTTCGTACTCAAAGCCGCGCAGCAGCGTGATGCGGTAGCGTCCGGGTTCGACGGGCAGCGTCTCATCGCCTGTGAGGCTGTAGTGGACGCGCGTCCAGTTGCCGTAGTTGCCCTCCTCGCCGTAGAGTAGTCGCTGGGCGCGCACGCGCGGCTCATCGAGTCGCTCAAACACGACGGCGGTCGGCATCGGGCGGTTGCGGGCGTCGGTCGCACGCAGGCGCAGTTGTGCGGGTTCGGGCAGGCTGACGCTGGGCAGCGCGCTGGTGGGCACGCTGAAACGGAACTCCTGCGGGCTGTGGTGGTCGGCGAACGCCATGGCGCGATACTCGCCCTGCAGCAAGCGCGCCGTGAAGCGTCCCTGCGCGTCCGTGCGCACCACCGTCGTGAACTGCTCCGCCTCGCCGCTCTGCTGGAAGATGTAGACGCGTGCGTTCTCCAGCGGCGCGCCGTTGCCGTTTTGCACGATGCCCTGCGTGAGGGTCAGGTCAACCGCGCGGTTTGTTAGGCGGTCGCGCTCGGCACGGATGGTCTCCGTCTCGCCCGCGCCGACGGTGAACGCCCAGCGCGCGGCGACGCTGTTGTTTGGCTCCGCGCGTGCGCCTGCCAGCAGCGTGAAGAGGTAGATGTCTTGCACCTTCTGCACGACGGGGAACCGCTCCTCCAGCAGGAACAGCCCGTAGCTCAGCGTGTGGTTGACCGCCGCGGCGAAGGGGATAGCCCCGCGCAGGGTCTGAATCATCGCCAGCACGCCCGCGCCTGCGCTGCTGACTTGCGCGGCTTTGGCGTTGCCAAACGGCGGCATATACATCTGCATGCCGTCGTCCTGCACCCACGCCAGTAGCAGTGTGTAGGTCTGCAGGCGGTCGCTCGTGTTCTGCAGACTCGCTTCCACAAGCAGGGTCGGCGAGTCGGGTTCCAGCGTGTAGGTGAGGGTCGCCTGCACGCCCATCGGCTGGGTGGGCATGCGCGTGGTCTGGTCAATCAGCGGCAGGCGTTCGTCGGTCAGGCGCACGCGCAGGATGGCAGGCTTGCCCGCGCCGCCCGCCGAGACGATTTCGAACGCCGTCGGGCGCAGTGTGCGCGCGGCAAGCAGTCCGCGTGAGTCGGCAATGCCAAAAAACTGCTCGCCGAGAAAGTCCTGCTGGCGTCCGTTCTCGTGGCGCACGGCATCGACGAGCCTGCCGCCGAATCGTCCGTAGCCGTGCGTCGGTCGGTCGCCTGCAATCACGAAGGTCGCCACGCGATTGCGCAGCACATAGTCGCCGGGTCGTCCATCCGCTTTCGGCCCGTCGGGTAGGTCATGCGCAGTTGCTTGCACCAGTTCGGCGACGCCTGCAGGGGGCGCAGGCAGTCGCTTGGTCGTTTCCGATACGCTATACGCCAGCTGCACGCTCAGCAGCCAGCCGAGTACGCCCAGTAGCCCCAACGCTCGTTTCATCACATCACCTCCGCATGCAACGCAAAGTGCCTAAAAGTATACCCATGCGCGGGTCGGGTGGTTAGATTCTGCGAGTCGCCCCAAGCGGTCGGCTCCTTGGCAAGGAAAAGCAGTTGCGAACGAGAGATTGCAGGCGCGTGAGGTATCATGGCAGCGAGGCTGTTGTCCTCACCGCTGAGGGCTTCGAAGCAAGCATGTTGCATATTCTGAGTATTGACAGGACATCTGTGCGGTGGGGTTGCCGGAGAATCTTCTCGTGAGACAACGCCTCACCCGAGGAGTGAACGCATGGACAATCTCCTCATCGTTGGCGCGGGTCCGATAGGGCTGGCAGCAGGTATTGAAGCTAAGCGCGTAGGGCTGTCGTTCCAGACTCTGGAGGCGGGCACGATCTGTCAGTCGCTGGTGGAGTACCCGATTGGCATGCGCTTTTACTCGCCCGCTGATGAGCTGGCAATCGGCGGCTACCCGTTCCCGACTCCGCACGACGAGAAGCCGACGCGCGAGATGGCGCTGACCTACTACCGCAAGGTTGCCTCCACCGAGAACTTGCCCATACGCACCTACCAGCGCGTTGTGCGGATTGAGCCGCTGGCACAGGGTTTTGCCGTGCATGCCGTCTGTGCGTTGCATGGAACGCCTGCGGTCTATCGTGCGCGGTGCGTCCTCGTCTGCACGGGCATATGGGGGAGGGCGCGTCGGCTGCGTGTGGAGGGTGCGGAGTTGCCCCATGTGCTCACGCGCTACGATGAGCCGATGCGCTTTTGGCGCAAGCGCGTGCTGATTGTCGGGTCGGGCAACTCAGCGGGTGAGGCAGCCATCCGCCTTGCCGATGCCGACGCGCATGTGTGGCTGGCGGTCGACCAGCCCCGTTTGGAGCAGTGCAAGTTCCGCCCCTTCATCCTGCGCGAGGTGCTGCTGCGCGTCGACGAGAAACGCATCACGCCGCTGACCGAGGCACACATTCTGTGCATTCAGCGCGACTGCGTAGACCTGCGCTGCACCGCGGGTGTCGAGAGCCTGCCTGTGGACTTCGTGATGACACTGATTGGGTTGGAACCCGACCGCAGTCTACTGGAGCCGTTGGGTGTGCCTTTCGGCGACGACGGCAAGCCCATCCACGACCCCGACACCTATGAGACGCCTGTGCGTGGGATATTCGTAGCGGGCGCGCTGTCGCAAGACGGGTTCATCTATGTTGCCCGCGAGCGCGTGCGCCTAGTAATTCATACGATTGCGCGTCGCTTGCAGGAATGACAGTGAGTACAATAACACGCTTCAAAATGAGAATCGGAACCGATAATCGCAATATAGCGCTCGTTCTGCTGGTAGTCCTTTTGACGCGCTTGCCTTTTGTATCAGCTGGGTTCGGCTCCGACGATGATGCATGGCGTGTGGCAGTTGCTGCGTTGCAACTCCGCGATACGGGCGAGTACATCCCCTCGCGTCTCCCAGGCTATCCTGTGCAAGAGTACACGACCGCGCTGTTTGTGCCTTGTGGAGCCGTTGCGGTCAACTTGCTGAGTGTGTTGATGGCGTTGGTGGCAACAGGGTGCTTTGTCAGGATTTTGCTGCAGCTGCAGCATCGAGAGCCGTACCTCGCAGCATTAGCGTTTGCGTTCACGCCGATGGTCTACATCGCGAGTGTCAGCGCGATGGATTACATCTGGGCGTTGGCGTTCGTGCTGCTGGCGCTGCTGCGAGCGCTTGCCCAGCAGCCGCTGCTTGCAGGGGGAGCGCTGGGACTTGCAGTCGGAACGCGGATGACCTCTGCACTGTTTTTTGTACCTTTGGCAATCCTCATGTGCGAGCGCAATCGGTGGGGCGCTTCGCTCAGCAGAGTTGCTACACTCACAGTCACGGTAGGGACAATCAGCATGCTCGCCTTCTATCCCGTGTACCGTCGTTACGGTTGGGAGCTTTTCAGCTATGTTGAGGCGCGAGATCCGTTGCTGGTTGCCGTCGCGCAAGCCACTGTTGGGTTGTTTGGTACGGTAGGGACAGGGGTAATTGCTGTTCTGGTTGCGTGGCGTGTGCTTCGTGCCGAGCTTGGGCAACGCCTCGTCGCAGAAGCGCGCGTGTTATCAGTGCCGACACCCGTGTCGCTCCGCTGGAGCCTCTGGATAGCAGCCGTATTGATTGTGTGCGCCTATCTTCGACTGCCTCTGGAGGCAGGGTATCTGCTGCCACTTGTACCGTTGGTGTTGATAGGACTGTCTGCACTGTTGACGCGGGCGCAGTTTCGTTGGCTTTGTGCCTCGCTCATCGTTTCGCCGTTTGTGTTGGGCATTCCGTCTCCGCTGATGGCAACCATAGTCCAACCAACCGCTGCCGCCGTATCCCTCCCCGCGCCCAAAGTCGGTGCGCTTCAGTCGCTCTGGCTCGACCCGTTGCAGGGACCACTGCTGCTGGATTACCAGAAACGCCGACGGATGGACACGCTTATGCGGTTTGCTCTTGAGGTTGCGCCCACGCTCCCCCCCAACAGCGTAGTTCTCTGCGATGCCTTGTATCCTGGCGTTGTGTACTACAGTTGGGGCAAACACTCGGAGGTCACCTTCACGCAGCAGAGTCGGGAGCCTGAAGTGCGTCGGCTGATTCAGTCAGGGTATCGCGTTTATAGTTTGCCTTGGGTGCGGGAGCGCATCCTGTGGGAGTGGGGATACGACATCTTCAAGCTCGGAGTAGAACCGCTGGTGCTGCCTGGTGCAGAATCCAAATCTGCGACGCCGTAGTAAATGACGGATGAGCCGAATTCAAGCGATTGAGCGCGGGCGAGAAGGGCTTATACCAACCGCAGGGGCAGAGTTTATGGATTGTCCTCTGGTGTTATACATGCTTTTTCCTGAGCAAGTGATACAAGGGATAGGGTTTCTGGGGGTATGCACACCAGCATAGTGTGCCCAGGGCGGGATTCGAACCCGCACGGGTTGCCCCAGAGGATTTTAAGTCCCCCGCGTCTGCCGTTCCGCCACCTGGGCGCGCGTAGGAGTATACCCGTTAGAAATGGGAGATTGTCAGCGGGGCACGGTGTGCTTGTGCCCGTGTGTCATCAGGTATACTTTTCGTCACACACAGCTGGAGTGGAGCGATGCACTGGAACGCGAGCACGCTGCGACAGGCGTTTTTGGACTACTTTCAGGATAAAGGGCATCTGCGTCTGCCCTCAGATAGCCTTGTGCCGAAAGACCCGTCGCTGCTGTTCACCAGCGCGGGCATGGTGCAGTTTAAGCCCTACTTTTTGGGCGCGGCGCAGCCCCCCGCCCCACGCGTGACCACCGTGCAGAAATGCTTGCGCACCACCGACATCGAATCGGTCGGCGACTTGTCGCACCTGACCTTTTTTGAGATGCTGGGCAACTTCAGCTTCGGCGACTACTTCAAGCGCGAGGCAATTTTATTCGCGTGGGAGTTCCTGACCGAACGGCTGAAGGTAGATCCCAACCGCTTACAGTTCACCGTGTTCCAAGATGACGACGAAGCGTTCGACATCTGGCATCGTGCAGTGGGCATCCCCGAAAACCGCATCTGGCGACTGGGCGAGAAGACCAACTTCTGGCCCGCCAACGCCATCACTGAGGGTCCCAACGGTCCCTGCGGTCCCTGTTCCGAGATTTTCTACGACACGCGCCTCGACACGGGCTGCAATAACCCCGACTGCGGTCCCGCGTGCGATTGTGGGCGCTGGCTGGAGATTTGGAACCTCGTGTTTATGCAGTACGAGCGTAGCGAGGAGAACGGCACGCCGAAACTGACCCCGCTGCCGAAGCAGAACATCGACACAGGCATGGGGCTGGAGCGCACCGCCGCCGTGCTGATGGGGCTAGAAAGCCCGTTCGAGACCGATGTGTTCGAGCCGATTGTGCGGCGCATCGAACAAATCGCGGGCGTGCGCTACAAGCAAGGCGAGCCGACCGACACCGCCATTCGCCTGATTGCCGACCATATCCGCGCGGCGACCGTCGCGGTTGCCGATGGGGTGATTCCGCAGAACGAGGGACGCGGTTATGTGCTGCGGCGCATTATCCGCCGTGCGATTCTGCGCGGGCAGCGCGTGCTGCGCATCGAAGAGTCGTTTTTCGCTGACCTTGCCCCTGCAGTTATCGACGCGCTGGGCGAGCAGTACCCCGAACTCGCCCAACGGCAGGACTACATCACGACCACCCTGCGCTACGAGGAGCAACGCTTCCGCCACACGGTGCAGGCGGGGCTGGCGCGGCTGGAGGAGATGCTGGCGGATGCCGAGACGCAACAGACCCGCACGCTGGCGGGCGAGCGCGTGTTCACCCTGTACGACACCTTCGGCTTCCCTGTCGAGCTGACGCGGGAAATCGCCGCCGAGCGCGGGATCGCCGTCGACATGCAACGCTTTGAGCAGGCGATGACGGCGCAACGCCAACGCGCCCGCGACGCAAGCGGCATCTCCGAGAAACTGTTCGTGCAGACGGGCGCGGCGCTGGCGGAACTGGCGCAACACGCCCCGCCCACTGCGTTCGTCGGCTACGATACGCTCGCTTGCGAGGCACAAGTGGTTGGGCTCGTGCGCGGGGGCGACTTGGTTCCCGAAGCACACGCGGGCGAGAGCGTCGAGATTGTACTGCACCGCACACCATTCTACGCTGAGGCAGGCGGACAGGTCGGCGACATGGGCATCGTCGCGTGGCAGGGCGGACATGCGGAGGTTCTGGACACCCAGAAGGCGAACGACTACTACCTACATCACGCGCGGATCGTGGAGGGCACGCTGCGGCTGGGCGAGACCGTGCAGGCGCAGGTAGACGCCGCGCGCAGGCTCGACATCCAGCGCAACCACACCGCCACGCACCTGCTGCACGCCGCGCTGCGCCAAGTGCTGGGAACCCATGTCGCGCAGGCAGGCTCGTTGGTCGCCCCCGACCGACTCCGCTTCGACTTCACGCACCCGCGCGCCGTGACCCCCGACGAACTGGAGCGTATCGAATCGCTGGTGAATGAGAAACTACTGCAGGCGTTGGAGGTGCGCGTCTACATCGATGTACCCATCGACGAGGCGCGTCAGCGCGGCGCGATGATGCTCTTCGGCGAGAAGTACGGAGCGCGCGTGCGCATGGTAGAGATTCCAGGCTTCTCACTGGAGCTGTGCGGCGGCACTCACCTGCACAACACGGTAGAGGCAGGGCTTTTCAAAATTGTGCATGAAAGCAGTGTTGCAGCGGGCGTGCGACGCATCGAGGCGCTGACAGGGCGCGCGTTGTACCAGTGGCTGCGCGAGCGCGAGCACATCATCCGCGCCGCTGCCGAACAGCTGCAGACCCCTGCGCCCGAACTGCCAGCCGCTATCGAACGGCTGCACCGCCAACTGGAGGCGTTGCAGACCGAACTGGAGCAACTCAAGCAGCACGCCGTTAGTCAAGCAGTGGAGAGCCTCACGCCCATCGAGGTGGAGGGCGTACCCGTGGTGGCGCAGGCAGTGCAGGTGGTGGACGCCAAATCGCTCGGCGCGGTCGCCGACCGACTGATTCAGCGCGGGGTCGGCGTCGCTGCGCTGGGCGTCGCACACGACGGTAAGGTCGCGCTGGTGGTCAAGGTCGCCCCCGAATGGGTGCAGAAAGGCGTCCACGCAGGCAACCTCATCCGCCAGATTGCGCAAGCGGTCGGCGGCTCGGGCGGCGGGCGACCTGACTTCGCCCAAGCAGGGGGCAAACACCCCGAACACCTCGCCGACGCCTTAGCACAAACGCCCTATCTAGTGGCACACCAACTGAAGCCAAAATAGATGTCGGAAAGCCCCCTCCCATAAACGCGAGAGGGGGCTGAGGGAAGTTAGCAGCCCGCGCCGAAGTTGAACAACACTATTAGCAGGTCGAGGTCGTTGACCGTGCCGTCGCGGTTCACATCGCTCGGACCGCTACCACTGCCAAAGTCGAACAGCACCTGCAACAGGTCGAGGTCGTTCACGCAGCCGTTGCCGTCCACATCGCCCTCCTGTTCTGCACGGGCAATCACGCGCACATCAGTGAAGTTCGTGTAGCGCAGGCTGTTCGCGACGCGGTCGCGACGCTTGAGCTCATCATCGTTATTGAACTGATTACCCTTCGTGATGACCAGCGCGACATACCGAATGCCACTTTGACCCGACACATTGAGTGTGGAGTACCATATCTCGTTCGTGGGATCCTCGTAGAACTTCGGTCCCCTGCGATCTGGTCCGCCGCTTAGGAACTCCAGCGTTTCTCGCGGGCACTCGCCAAAGGTATTGCCTGTGCTACTATCCCATCTGCACACATCTGGCAGCGTTCCGTTCGCCTTACTCAGGGTACCGACTCGAATCCAGTTGGAGTCTTTCTGCGGGTTGCTCTCAGGGTTCGGGTCGTTCTGCGCTACATAGATGTCGATTTCGTAGGGCGCGCCCGTGTCCGAGAAGGGGCGGGTTTTGGTATCGCTGGATTTGTGCGTGATATCGCGCACATCCCACGCGAACACCTGCACTTTCGCCACATTCCAGCCGTTCGGGTTGGTGTCGTCCAGTTCGTACTTAATCCACACGGATCCATAGAGTCGGCGGTCACCTCGGAAGCCGTTCTCGTTGGTGTACGCGCCTCCTTGACGGAACAGGTACTGGGGTACCGTGAAGGTCGTTGGCCAGCCGAAGTCATTCACCAAGGCGTCCACCGTGGTAATCGTCACATCATCCGTTCCAGTGCTGTTGATAAAGTTGCCTCCGAAGTCGAACTCGTCCGTCACCACGACCGTGTATCCAGGATAGAAGCCAAAGATTTGGGAGTTCGTGCGGTCACTAAAGTCTCGGCGACTCCATTGCAGGGGCAGCTCGTTGGTATCCACATCTGCTAGTGCGTTGACCGCGCGCACTTTGCCCTTGTTATCGCCCAGCACCACTTGTTGGGCGGATGTCGTCGCCACAAATACACTCGCTAATCCCAGTGCCAAAATGGTTCGCATAGTTGCCTCCTTTCGGCTTGGTTCTTCAAGCCGTGCAGATAGGCTACCCTGTGCGAGTTTAAGGGCGCGTTAAGCCATGCTTGGCTTAGTACGGCAGCACAGAGACGGATTTTGCGACCAGCGCGAGCGCGATTGCGAACATTCCGACAAGCCCCATCCCACAGAAGAAGCCCGCCAGCAGCACAGGTGCATAGCGCATCCAGTTCTCCTCGCCATAGCGCTTTTTGAAGTAGCGGTGTCCCAGCCATGCGCCCAGCAGCTTCGGCAGTGTGAAGTGCGGCAGTTGTCCGACGCCGCTCACCAGTCCGTAAAACAGTAGGGTGGGCCACTGGAACGCGCTGAAAAGCCAAAACAGCCCCAGTCCCGATACGAACCCAACGATGATGCGCGGAATATTCAGCGCATTTAGTACCGTCTCGCGAATCTCGCTCTGGGGCAGGTTAATTTGCTTCCACACAGCCTCCATCTGCGCATAGTAGGGCCACATCTTCTGCGCGAACGGAAACAGCGGCGATGGAATTGGGCTCGCCTTCCAGAAGAACGCCCAGAAGACGAAACTTGCAAGGAATATCACGGGCAGCATCACCAACTCCGCCTTCAAGATACTGGTGAACTTCGTGCCTGTGAGCTCCACTTCACGGAAGCGTTGAGCCGCCCAACCGTGATCGTACAGCGGCAACGGCGCGTACCAGATGTCCACGCGCGGGTATCGACTGCTGATAATCGCCACCTCTTTGATAAACGGCACCGACACCCCCTGTCCTGTCAGTCCCACCATTCGCGCCGACACATAGCTGTTGAGCGGGCTCCAGAGCAGCCCGAACCCCGCCACAATCCACAGCGGGAAATCGGGTACCAGCCATCGACAAAGCGCGATGTACGAGACGACCGACACTGCCCACACCGCCAACGGAATCCACAGGCGCGGGTCGCCGCGCCCAGGCGGCGGAGTCAACCCGCGTCGGCGCAGCGACTGGCGCGTGCGGTACTCGCGCAGCGTGCGCACGACCATCGAAACACCAATCACTGCTACTGCCAGTTGCAGCCCCACGATGATTGCCAGCCAGAAGTCTAAGTCTGCCGCAAGCTTCGTCGGCAGTGCAGGTGAGTTCGGCTGCCAGTTCGGTATCAGACCCGCCCGATATAAGATTGGGTTTGCGACCACATAGGTCGCTACGGAGCTGATGGCGGCACCCAGCAGAATCGGATACGGCAATACAAAGCCGACCAGCACCTCGCCCAGATTGATGGAGATTCCCACAATTGCTGTCGGCAGACTCGCCTCTACAGTCTGCGTCAGATCCAGAAACGGAATAGGGATGAGCTGCAAAGCGTTGCCAAATAGCACGCCTGTGAACACAGGGATTCCCACATAAAACAGCCCGAAGCCCATCCCGACGACTGTGCCCGTGGAGAACACGCCCCAACGCCACGACTCTTCGCGGCTGCCTGCTTCCGCCAGCGCGAGCGCCCCCGACGCTGCGACAGGCGCCAACGGGAACGGCAACCGCTCCACATCCGAACTCATCCGAAACAGCAGATAGCCCATGCTCATCCAGCTTGCGCGTCCCAAGATTTCAGTCAGCACCAGCAGGAACAGAGGCAACGCCCACGCGCTATCCAAGAAGGTGCGCTCGCGTAGGGCAGGCGAATCGGGCGCAGGCACTGCCCAACGCGGCACTTGGTCGGCGATCGGTGCGGCAGGCGACGACTGCACAAAAAACTGGTCCCAAATCTTCCACTGCAATGGACCACCCGACAGCCCATACGCGCCCATCGCCGTCAACGACACCGCAATATAAAAAAGCATATAAATCTCTTGCCGCCGCAGCGGTTGCAGTGAGCGACGCATCACCTCCGCAAAGAGGACAATCGTTACCCATTCCGCCGCCGCGCCCAGCCCGACCCCTGCCACCAAGCCTATATAGATGCTGCCAGGGAGCATCACAAAAGCCACAAACAAAAGCCCCAAGAAGGTACGAAAGGTGAACCCCTCTTGGAACCGATGCTCTTCGGCAGCAATTGTTTCAGCGGTCTGCCGTGCCTTGCTTAATTCATCCTGCACTGCCATCGCGCGTACAATTCGACAACGCTTACTGGTTTCCTGCCCCCTTCGACCGCTTTCGCCGCGACGAAATGCCCGCAAAATGGCCACCCGATATGCTTTTAGGGAGCAGGAATCAGAAGGCGGGTGTCGTAATTAAAACCTGCGGGAGTGAGCCGATGATAGAATGGGAGAGCGTCCACCGCACGGAGGCTGCCGACTGGCAGATACAGACATGGTTGACGAAGATAGCGCAGGGATGCGCTTGCGAACGCGAAAAGGAGTCGTTAGCGAACTGGCTTTTGGAAGTATGTCTTTATCACGCCTATTTAGAACGCGTAGAGGAACCGCAGGAAATTGCGGTGTTGACGACTGAGCGACTTTGGCAGTCGATAACGAGCGGCGCGCTGACTTGGCGCGAGGATTCGGGGCTGAGTGGCTTGCTCCGCTACATCCGTCAAGCGGTGCAGTTCGAGATCGGGCGTCATCGACGCTCTCTCCAGCGCGACCGCACTGCCGTCGTCCCCCTAGAATCGATAATCGAGATGCCTGATCCCGACGATTACGAACACGCAGTTGTGGAGCGGCTCGACCAGGAAGCACTAACGGAAGCGACCCGCGCAGCGATTGCACATCTCAGCCCCCAGCAGCAGTTAGTCGTTCGGCTCCGAATGGAGGGGCTGGAGCCGCGTGAAATCGCCGAAGTGGTGCATATTCCCCGCACGCAGGTGAATGTCGTGCTGGCGCACGCCTACGCACGCCTGCGCCAGATACTGTTAGCACAAGCAGAGACCAACAGCGCATTAGCCGCTACGCTCGAACAGGTTTTTAATATCCGATTAACGACAGAGGCAGCAAGCGATGGCGAGGGAACCTGATCTTTCATGGCACGATGAGGATTCGTTGGAACACGCCCTCTATCGGTATGTGCATGGTCTGATGGACGCTGCAGAGCGCGCCGCGTTCGAGCAGCAGGCAGCAATCGATGCGCGCATTCGAGCGCGTTTAGGCGCGTGGGCGCGTGCGCAGCGCACGAGCAGTTACTTGCGCATGCGGCTTATTGGGGGCACACTGCGCCCCGAACTGTTTCTGAGCCCGCAAGTTGAAGGCTACGGCGCGCTGGAGTTGACCCAACGGCATGCAACGCGTCGTTACGCCGCTGGAGCCGCGCACCGAGCCACGCCTCAGTTCCTGCAGACTGTTAGCGAGGACGGGCGCGTGCTGCTGACCTTACGCGCAGAGCCGAACGCAACATGGCTGCTGAGCGCGCGCTACGCTGCCCACGGACGCTGGGAACCGTTCGGCAACGACTATGTGCTGTTGCAGATCCCAGCCGAGACTCTGGCGCCACCACAGTGCCTCCTGTGTCTGATTTTGGATCTCGACAGTGACATCACCCACCGACGCTACCTTGCGTGGTTCGTCCCAGACCCTGACGCGCCTGAGTGTTATGTGGCGCGCCTGCGCCTCCCAGACTGGCACAGTGAGATAGGTTTCGCGCGGTTGTTATTCGGCGTCGTGGACAGCGACGCTGCTCGTTGGCTCAGCGACGCCGAGCGATGCGCCAGCTGTGACGCCGCGCTCGACACCGAAGCGCAGCTACGCTGGCAAATTTGGGAGCAAGCGCACCCGCGCGCGCCTACCGTGCCCGAAGAGTGAAGCGATTATGTCCAAAGGCTATCGCGCCAGCGCGTCCCCGCGCTCCCTCAGCGAAGCTTACGCGCAGTGGAGCCTGATTGCCCCTGCGAACCGAGAGCGCGCAGAGCAATGGCTCCAAACAGCTCTGCTTCCTAACCTGTTGCTAATGTGCGCGGACGCTGTGCAACGGCGCGACCGCGACTCGTTGACACTTTGGATGGAACCGCACCCCGACCGTCAGCGAGCCTATCGTCTTATGGGCGAGCCTGTTGCGGGGCGCGTGCGGCGCGTGCTGCAGACGGCGCTCGACGCGCTTTATGTAGACGCGCCACCCGAGGAGGCTGCCGCAGCGGAGCTGTTTACCTTCTTTCGCACAGGGCGTTGGCGCACGGTGCAGCGCTCGGTTCGCCTAACCGTTGCGCTTGCAGACCCCGACTCGCCCGAGCGCGCCCTCGCACTCACACTCTTGTTGGAGCGTGTGGCACGCGCGGGCGCACCGTATGCCCACCCCGCCCACCACTGGCTGCTGTTCTGGGACGAGGCGTTCCAACGCGCCCTCGAAGCGTCGGGACTGGTTGGTGTGCGCTGGAGCCTAAGCCCGCTGCCGATGCATGCGGAAATCGCAGGCGACTCGCTCGGCGGCGCGTTCGCGCTCGGCGCACGCCTCCTCGAAGAATCGCCAGGCGACCATCGTCGATTCGCCATCTTGTGCCGCTACGAGCCTGTTGGACAGCGCCTGCTGCCTGTAGATCAGTTCCAAGAGAAGTATGACGCCGTGTGTGCGCTGCCGCGCGTGCGTACTGTCGTGGTCAGCGACGCGCAACTAACCGAACCGTTGCCCCGCACAGTCGCGACGCCTACCCTTTCGGAGGCACTCCGTCTGTGGCGTCGCCATCGCCAGCGCATGCGCCTGCAGCGCATGAGCCTCGCGCTCGCCCTGCTGCCGCTCGGTGCACTGGTGTGGGGATTGCAGCAGGGGAGCTACACGCTCGAGTTGACCCCCAGCGGGCGCGTGATGCTACAGGCAGGACTGATTCGGCGCGCCCCTATCGACACGGGCTACTTCGCGCTGGAAATCGCGCCCGAACGGTTGCCGATGGGACGCCGCTGGCGTTGGCGGACGCTGCCCGCCGAATACGACCCTGCCCCCTATCTGGAAATCGCGAATGCGCTCTTAGACCCCCTAATGCAAGCGACGCTGCTTCACGACTTGGGGGACACGACACGCGCGATGCGAATCCTCAAGCACGCGCGCGCACCTTTTGCCGCCTTCGAGTTCCGTCGGCTGGAAGTGCTGGCAGCACTGCAGCCATCTCAGCGCACGGAGTATCTCGACCGCGCGCGTCGCCTGCCCGCGCCCGACGCGGAAAGCCAGCTCGCCCGCGCTCGACTGCTGTATACCCATAGCGCACTCGCCAAAGACGCCTACTTGCGAACGCTCAAGCGGCTTGCTCGCAGCAACGCGCCGTCCCATGTGCGCCTGGAAGCGCTCGGATGGATCGCCCAAGACGACCCTGACTGGATTCTGCAGGCGTCCGATTTGCGCCAACTGGTGGTGAACGCCTCGCTCGTGCGCGCCCAACGCGCCTACGGACTGCGCGTTATCGCACGCCTGAGCCAGACCCGACTGTACGAGACAGTGCCACTCATCGAGCCCTATCGCAACGACCCGTTGATTCAAGGCAGCCGCGAACAGATAGAGCTACTAATCGAGATGCTGCTGCGACGCGACGAATCGTTCTACCAACGCACGCGCGAACCCGTAACGGACATCTACCTGACCGACGCCGTAGAAGCGGAGTGCCTCGAACTGGCGTTTGAGGGGCTCCTCAAAGAGTTTGCGCAGCAGCGCCCCACACTGACCGACCGCTGGGCGTTCTTGTTGAGCGATTTAGAGACGCCATTTGCAGATCGGTGGGCAGCGCACCGCACCGCGCTGATGCGCACGCTTATCGCTATCACGCCTGCCGACCAGCGTGAGGCGCTGCGCGCCGCTCTGCAACGCCTGCTCAAGCAATCGCTCCCCATTCACCGCCGCCTCACGCTCCAGCGCGCCCTTCGAATGATTGATACATCGGTAGGACACTAATCCGCAACCAAAGTTCGTAAAAACGCGCACAACTGATAGCCCCCGCCGTAAGATTCCCCTTGCTCGCAGAGGGAACCCAACGCTGTGCCACGACCAACTCCGTACAAGTGCCCTTGCGACAGGAATCACTCCCTCGCCTGCGAATACCTTCCTGATGACTCTTGTCCTACGCGCGATAACGATGGCACTGCTTCTGCTGCTGGCAGCGATTACTTTCACGCCGCTGGTGTGGCTGCTCGCTGCCGCGCTCAAAGCGCCTGAAGACCTCTTCTCCTACACCTTCTTTTCGCCCAACCCCAGCCTGAAAAACTTCTACGACCTGTTCACACAAGTGGAGTTTCTGCGCTTTGTCGCCAACAGCGTGTTCGTTGCGTGTACAGGGGTGGTCATTCAACTCTTTTTCTCGTCGCTGGCGGGCTTTGCGCTCGCGAAATATAAGTTTTGGGGCAAACGAGCGATTACGCTGCTGATGCTGGCAACGCTGCTCATTCCTGGACAGGTGACGCTCGCGCCGACCTACGAACTGATTTATCGGATGGGGCTGGTGGACACCTATGCGGGGCTGCTGATCCCTGGAGCCGTGAGTGTGTTTGGCATCTTCCTGTTTCGGCAAGCGATGCTGAGCGTGCCGACAGAACTGATACACGCCGCGCGCCTCGATGGCTGCTCCGAGTTCCAGATTTACTGGCAGGTAGTGATCCCAGCTGTGCGTCCGATGATTGGCGCGTTCGTGCTGATTGCGTTTATGGGGCAGTGGAACTCGTTTTTGTGGCCGCAGATAATTTTGCACAGTGCAGAACGGTTTACCCTGCCGATTGCGCTCACGCAGATGGTGGGCATCTACCAGCAGCAGTACGGGATGCTGATGGCGGGCACGCTGCTGAGCATTCTGCCTGTGATGGCACTGTTTTTGTACCTGCAGCGCGAGTTCGTCGCGGGTTTGACCGCAGGCGCGGTGAAGGGCTGACAGGGACGCTCCCTTTGGCAGCACACGGACAGTTGGCGCGCTCCCTGCGCGTTGCAGCAGGAGCACGCGAAGCGCAGGCGAAATATAAATCTGTGCTTCGGTTAGCGCATACTGCCGATGTGCATCTGGGGAGGGCGTTCAGCTATCTTGGCGAGGCGGCGTCGGCGCACCAGGCACGGCTAAAACGGGCGTTCCAGCGCGTGTTCGAGCAGGCGCGCGAGTGCGACGCTGTGCTTATCGCTGGCGACCTGTTCGACAGCCCTGCCGTGCGACGGATGTGGACAGCCTTCGCGCTGGAGGTCATCGCCGACTCGCGCCTGCCCACAATTGTGATTCCTGGCAATCACGACCCCGCAGGGCAGCACCCATTTCGCGACTGCACTCTGCCAGCCAACCTGCACTTCGTCGCGGAGACGGGGCGTGTGCGACTGCGGGCGTTAGATTTAGAAGTGGTCGCCTGCCCTGCGGGGGACGCAGCGCGCTGGGCGGCTGCCCTGCGACGCGACCCTAACGGCGCCCCATGCCAAGTCGCTCTCATGCACGGCTCAATGCCCTCCATCGGTAGCACGGGCGATATCCAGCCCTCGTGGATCGAGGCAAGCGCGCTGGATTATGTGGCACTGGGCGATTGGCACTCTCCGCAAGAGTGGACCCGTGGGCAGACCGTATGTTGGTACAGCGGCGCACCTGAGATGATTTTGCCGCGTCAACGATTACCCGCGACCATCTGTCTCGTGGAATGGTTGCACGGGTCGCCCGTGCGCGTGTCGCACGCAATCACAGGTGAGGCGCGTTTCCCCGACGGCGCAACCGATGGCGTGCTGGAGTGGGATGTCTCCGCTGCTGTCGATGTCCAGAGCCTGTTCCAAGCACTTAGAGCGCGCTTATCTTCGGAAACTGTTGCGACCGTGCGTCTGGTGGGGCGTTGGAATGCCGAAGAGCCACTGGATGTGCCGACATTGTGGGAGCAGCTGCAGCCCCACTGCCTCTGGCTGGAGGTGCAAACTGCCTATCAGACGGGGACGCTGCAGCCGCGCACACCCTTTGAAAGCCTGCTGGTGCAACTTGCCCAGGAGTATGGAACCCAAACGCCTCCGCAAGCCGACCTGTACCGTGAGGCTGCGCAACTGTGCTTGCATTTGTTGCGAGGAGGGCGTCTGTGATGCGCTTTCTCACGCTCGCTCTGGAAGGCTACGGACGGTTTCGAGAACACACGGTGTTCGAGTTCGACGCAGGACTCAACTGTTTCGTGGGTGCCAACGAGTCGGGCAAGAGCACGCTACTGGCGGCACTGATGGACGCGCTCTACACCCTGCCCACCTCGTCAGCACAAGCGGTGCGTGCGCGGACAAGTTGGGGTCACCCGCGCGGGTGGACGCTGGAGCTGGAACTGGAGCTGCGTGGCGAGCGCGTGCGCATTCGAAAGTTCCATCCCGTCGATGACCCGCGCAGGCGAGGTGAGTTCACCCTCATCTATAACGAGCGCGTGTGGTCGGGTGAGGCTGCCCGCGCCCAGTGGGAGACGCTCTGGCGCACGCCTGAAGCCGTCTATCGAGCGACGGCGTGTGTTGCCCAACGCGCACTTGCACGCCTCGAAAAAGACGCTCTCCAGTCCCTGCAGCAGCAGCTGCGTGCCAGCGCGCTCAGTGCCGACCTGAACCGAATTTTGGACACCCTTCAAAAGGAGCGACGCCGCCTGCGCAACCAGCTCGAGGTAGCCCAAAGCCGCTTGCGCGACCACGAACAACGCCTACAAGCGACTCAACAAATCGAGCAACAGCGACGCACCCTACGCGAGCGACTGCGCCACCTCCAGCAAGAGACCGAAGCACTCCGCGCGCAGCTGGTGCAGGACGAACGGCTGCTGGAAAATTGGCGCACCCTCCAGCACCAGCGCACGACGCTGGAACGCCTGCGCCGCGAAGCGGACACCTATCAGCGACACTTGGAACAGCTCGAGCATATCGAGCGGCGCACACGCGCGTTGGAAGCCGAGCTACAACGCGAATACGCAGAGTGGGTGCGCCTGCCTGCAGACCACAAAGAGCAGGTGGACAGCGCGTGGGTGCGCTATCAGGAGAGCGTGCGCCGCCTGAACATATTGGAGCAGGAGGCGCGCGAGCAGCAGCGGGTGCATCAAGCGCGTATCGGGCGTCGCAAGGCGCGACTCAGCTACACTGTGCTGGGGCTCGCTCTCTGTGCTGCCAGTGTGCCCCTCTGGGGCGTTGCCGCATGGCTGGGTGCGACCGCGCTGATTCTGGGGGTGCTCGCCCTCGCGATTGCGCTCTTCTGGCGCACGCACACGCCTGCGCCTGACGCTGGGGCTCCCCTACGGGAACACACACGCCACGAAGCGCACGCCGCTTGGCAACAACTCGATGCGCTGCTCCAGCAGGCGGGCTGTACGGTGGAGACCCATCCAGTCAACGGCACGCCAAGCGCACACACGCACGACAGCCTGCAACGGCTGCAGCGCGCTCTGCAAAACTACAGCGAGCGATGGCACGCTTTTCAGGAGCGACGCGCCCAACTAGAGCAGCTACGCCACCAAAGCGACGCCCTGCACCAACTAATGCCTGACCCCAAAGCCTTGCGTGACCGTCAGCGTGAACTCGCGGTGCAAATCGTGGGATTAGAAGAGCAGATTCAGCGCAACCCGCTTGCGCACAGCGAACCCTCCGAACACGACCTGCTTCGACTGGATGACTGCGTGCAGCAGGCGCGGCAGCAGTTAGACGCACTCGATGCCGAGCGCCTTCGCTGCGAGGGTGCGCTGCACGCGCTGCAAACACACGATCCCCTCGAGGCACTCGTCGTGCAACATGCGTCTTTGCAACAGCATGTGGGACAGCTGCAGCACCGCCTGCGCGTGTTGGAAACCGCTGAGGCACTCCTACAGGCAGCAAATACGCGCTACTTGAGCGACCTGAGTCCACGCCTGAAACCGCGTATCGAACAACATCTGCCCGTCCTCACGCTGGGACGGTACACCCAAGCAGATTTGGGCGACGACCTCAGCCTACAGGTCTATCATCCCGAACGCGCCGAAATGCTCCCCGTGAGGGAGGACTCCATCGTCTGGAGTGCGGGCGTTTTGGATCAACTCTTTTTTGCCTGCAGATTGGGATTGGCGGACGCACTGGCGGACGACCTGCGCTTGCCACTGCTGTTGGACGAGCCGTTTGTTCACGCAGACGAGGAGCGCTACTATGCAGCACTGGAGCTGCTGACCCGCGTCGCACAGCAGACTCAGGTGCTTCTGTTCACTTGTCGCCCGCTGCCTGAAGGTGCATGGCGACATGTGGTGAAGCTTTAAAAGAGGGAGAATCTGCAAACTTCGAACTGGTATCGCGGGTGTGTGCAGCCAAACAAAAGATCGGGTAGCATCCTCCCACAGAGGCGGTATCCAATCCAACATATCCAAGCACTACTCTACCAAACCCAACGCCTCATCCAAATCGTCCACCCACAAATCTCTCAACCTATACAATCGCGTCAAAAGAGGGTGGATTCCAGACTATCTCCATCCAAGCAATTCACAAGTCGTCGGTTCGGAGACCCCAGCACCGAATATCACCGCACCCCACTGCCCAACCCTCTGATGGAACAAAGCCTTCTTAACACTTGCTTCACACGCAACAGAGGTATAATCAGATGCGTATGGATACGCCGCACCGACGGCTGCCCGAGTGTGTGCGTGCTGCCGTCGAGCAACGGATGGGCACGGCGGACATCAGATTTGCGCTAGCGTCCGATTTGTCGCCAGACGGGCGGTTCGGCGAGAGCTGGCTCGTGCTGGCGAATGAGACCCTGCTGACCCTACGCGTCGATCACACCCCCGCTGAGACCAGCACAAGTGCGCGCTTGCCGTGGCTGCGCAAAAACAACAGACAGAACGGCACATCGCATAGCAACGGCGCGCCCTACTTGAACGGCAGCGCGCCCCGCGTGTCGATCCAGATGGTCGTCCCGCTGATGGACATCGCCCAAGTGCGCACGACGCAGCTGGTCGGCGCGTCCGCGCTGGAGGCGGTGTTGCACGATGGGCGCGTGCTGGAGCTGATTCGCTACAGCAGCGCGCTGGCGCATCTCTTTGGGCAGGCGCGCTTGTGCATCGAGGCGATGCTCAAGCACGAAGAGCCGCCCCCGTTCGAACACAAACAACTGGCGTGCGAAAAGTGCGGGCGTCCCATCCCCGAAGACAGCATCTCGTGCCCCGCGTGCCGCTCCCAAAAGCAGGTGCTATTGCGTCTGATGGGGCTGGTGCGCCCCTACTGGAAGTATATGGGGCTCTCCACCATCTTGGCGATACTGACCGCCGCGGTGGAGCTGACCCCGCCGTACCTGACCAAGATTCTCATCGACGAGGTGCTGGTGCCCCGCTCGAACGCGCATCTGTTTGGCTGGCTGCTCGGCGCGCTGATTGGCATCCGACTGTTCGGCACGGGCGTCAACATCCTGCGCGGGCGACTGAACGCTTGGCTGGGCAGCGAAATCTCGTTCAACCTGCGCTCGCAGCTCTACCAGCACCTGCAGTGGCTCTCGCTCAGCTACTTCGACAAGCGGCAGACGGGTTCGATTATGAGCCGCGTGACGCGCGATACAGACGCCTTGTACGACTTTGTGGTCAACAGCGCGCCCACAATCGCGCTCAACCTTCTGATGATTATCGGCATCGCGACCGTGATGGTGCTAATGGACTGGAAGCTGAGCCTGCTGGTCTTAATCCCAGCGCCGTTGATCGTGTGGCTCTCGCGCTGCGCTTGGCACAAGGTGATTCGTGTCTGGCGTCGGCACTGGCATTGCTGGTCGCGCCTGACCGCGCACTTGGGCGGCACGCTGTCGGGCATCCGTGAGGTGAAAGCCTTCACCCAAGAGCAGCGCGAAATCCAGACTTTTGACAAGCGCAACTTCGAAATCGCCGAGACGGGCATGGTCGCGGGCAAAATCAACGCGAGCGTGTTCCCTGTAATCTCGTTTCTGGTGATGTCCAGCTCGTTCGTGATTTGGTATGTGGGCGGGCGCGGCGTGCTGGAGGGCAACTTCGAACTCGGCAAGCTGGTGGCGTTCCTGTCATATATCGGGATGCTGTTTGGGCCGCTGAGCATCATCACCAACATTATGGACTGGGCGTCACGCACGGTGACCGCCGCCGAGCGCGTGTTCGAGGTGCTGGACACCGAACCCGAAGTGCGCGACGCGCCCAACGCCCAGCCTCTGACCGAAGTCAAGGGGGAAATCGTGCTGGAGAATGTCTCCTTCGGCTACGAGAAGCATCATCTGGTGCTGCACGAGGTAAGCCTGCACATCCGCCCTGGCGAGATGATTGGGCTGGTCGGTCCGTCGGGGTCGGGCAAGACGACGCTGATTAACCTCATCTGCCGCTTTTATGACCCGACGCGCGGGCGTATCCTGCTGGACGGCAAAGACCTGCGCGAGGTGCGCATGCAAGACCTCCGTCGGCACATCGGTGTCGTGCTGCAGGACAACTTCCTGTTTCCGGGCACCATTCGCGAGAACATCGCCTACGCGCGCCCCGACGCGACGCTGGAGGAGATTATCGAGGCGGCGAAGGCGGCGAACGCGCACGACTTTATCATGCGCTTCCCCGACGGCTACGACTCGTGGGTGGGCGAGCGCGGGCATCGGCTTTCGGGCGGTGAACGACAGCGGATTGCAATCGCCCGCGCGATCCTGCGCGACCCGCAGATTCTGATTCTGGACGAGGCGACCGCGTCAGTGGATACCGAGACCGAGCGGCTGATTCAAGAGGCGCTGGAGCGGCTGGTGCAGAACCGCACGACGATTGCGATAGCGCACCGCCTGTCGACGCTGCGCAACGCCGACAGGATTATCGTGCTGGAGCGCGGGCGCGTGGTGGAGATCGGCACGCACGACGAGCTGATGGCACGCGATGGGGTCTATCACCGCCTCGTCACGATGCAGATGGAACTCAGCAAGTCGCGGCTGTTTGTGGGATAGGGTGGGCTGAGTGTGAACGCCCTGCCGTCAACTATCGTCGGACGGAGTACGATAACTGAGGCGACACTTTCGGCATAGCTATCTGCTGCGTCCCCCCCAAAGTCGGGGGGACGCGTGGACAGATTACTTCGGCACGCGCTTAATGGTGCAGCCAAAGGCGCGCGTCTGTTGCACAGGCGGCTGCTTGCCTGCCAGGATGGCATCCAGCGCGTTCTTGAGATCGCGCTGGCTCACTCGCTGCGGGTTCTGGTTATCGTCGATGCGTCCGTGATAGCGCAGGATGAAGTTCGAATCCAGCACGAACACTTCGGGTGTCCGCTGCGCGTCATACAAGTCCGCCACACGGTTGTCCTCATCCTTCAGCACGGGGAAGGTGAACCCTTTCTTCTGCGCATGCTCGGTCACCTCAGAAGCGGGTTCGATGTGGTTAGAGTTGATTCCGAGAAACATCACGCCTTTGGGCATGTACTCCTTCGCAAGGTTTGCAATCCGCTCATCGTAGTCCAGCGAGATGGGACAGCGGGTGGCGATGAACAGAATCACGATGGCTTTGCTGTCTTTGAGGTCGTACAGAGTGACCTGCTTGGGCAGTCCTTCGCGTGTATTCATGTTCGGCAGAGTGAAGTTGGGCGCGCGCTTGCCAATTTCAGGCTTTTGGGGAGCTTCGGCAGGTGTTGTGCCGTACTGTGTAGCAGAGCTCGAAAAATAAGTCAACAGCTCATCCGCGTGATTACTGGTGCCCGCCTTCTCGAAGACCTTCTCGATCGTGCCGTCAGGCGCAATCACATAGGTCGTGCGGCTTGCAAAGCCTGCCGCCGTGCGCACTTGGTAGGCTTCCGCGACCTTGCCGTCGGCGTCTGCCAGCACCACATGCCGGAGATTATGCTGCTTGGCGAAGTTCGCTTGCACTTCGGGCGAATCCACACTGATGCCAAACACCACAGCGTGCTGGCTGAGCTTCTCGTATTGGTCGCGAATTGCGCAGTTTTGCACCGTACAGCCTGGCGTATTCGACTTCGGATAGAAGATAAGCACCACGCGTTTGCCGCGATAATCGCTTAGGCGATAGGTGCTGCCGTCGCTGCCGACAAGCGCGAAGTCAGGGGCTTTTGAACCTTCTCTCAGGGGCGTAGACGAAAACACGAAACTCCACACGCCCCACAACAGAATCCCGATGCTAAACGGGACAACCCACCAGAAACGGTTGCGCTTCTGCATAGTGTGTACCTCCCTATCTATTTGACGCGCCTAAGCGCGCCATGTTCGGAGTATACCTTATCTCATCACGAATCGGGTAAAATTTCGTTATGGAAGGGTTGTATCACCCTGCACTCACGGAGTACTTAGAGAGTTTGGTAGCGCGCCCGCATCCACTACTTCTTGAGATGGAGCAGCGCGCTGCTGAGACCAATTTCCCGATTGTTGGTCCGGTGGTGGGGCACCTGTTTTACTGGTTGACACGGCTAACAGGTGCGCGGCGCGTGTTCGAGTTGGGCAGCGGCTTCGGCTACTCGACAGCATGGTTCGCGCTTGCCGTGCGCGAAAACGGGGGCGGGATTGTGCATCACACCGTGTGGGACGCTGACCTCTCGCGCCAAGCACAAGCGTATCTGGCACGACTTGAACTGAATGACCTAATGCGCTATCATGTCGGTGAGGCGGTCGAAACGCTGCAGCGCGTTGGCGGCGAGTATGACATCATCTTCTGCGATATCGATGAAATCGGCTATCCGCAATCGCTACCTGTGGTGAAGCGCCATCAGCGGACGGGTGGACTTGCTCTGTACGATAACGCGCTCTGGGGCGGGCGTGTGTGGGGCATTCATGAGACCACCGAGTCGACAGAGGCAATTCGCGCCCTCACCCAGCAGATGGGGCGCGACCCCGACCTGCAAACTGTGCTGCTGCCCGCGCGCGACGGCGTGCTGGCTGCCATCAAAGTGCGCGCATAGGGTACACTCTTATCGGGTGAACGAGTCGATCTGGACGATACCGCTGTTTCCGTTGGAGACAGTGTTGTTTCCGCACACGGTGCTGCCGTTGCACATCTTCGAGCCGCGCTATCGGGAGATGGTGATGCACTGTGTAGCGACGGACTCGCCCTTCGGCGTGGTGCTGATTCGCGAGGGGTGCGCCGTGAATGACGCGCAGGTGCAGGTGCATGAAGTCGGCACGCTGGCGCGCATCGGGCGTCTGAGTCGCCATCCCGACGGTCGGTTCCACCTGCTGGCTATCGGCGAGGAGCGGTTCCAAATCGTGCGCGTCCTCCGCCACGAAGTACCGTACCTCAAAGCGCATGTGCGGTTGTGGCGCGACCACGAGCCTTTCGACCGGGACGCGGAGCAGCAGTTCGCCGATGAGGTTGCCCAGCAGTTTCGAGCGTTCCTGCAGATGGCACTGGAGGCTGGCGGACTGCGCGCGGAGGACATCGAGTTACCTTGCAGCCCAGCGGCGCTGTCATTCGTCGTTGCGGGTGTCCTCCAGTTGGAAATGCCCCTGCGCCAGTACCTGCTGGAACTCCAAGATGCCTGCGAGCGACTGCGGCTCGTACACCAAATCTTGGAAGCGATTATGAGCGCATTCGCGTCAGAGATTCACCCCTACAACCCTGAACACTGGCGCGAGTATTTTAACAACTACAATTGAGAGGCAGGCTATGATTGAGGGTACAGTTAAGATTGTCGGAGGTCGCGAGAAGAAGCTGCAACACGGCTACCCGTGGGTGCAGCGTGGCGAGATCTTGGAAGTGTCAAGCGGAGTTACGCCTGGCGCTCTGGTACGCCTTATCAGCTATCGCCACGAAACGCTTGGAATCGGCACCTACAATCCCCAAAGTCGGTTTCCTGTGCGCGTACTCACCACCGAAGAAGAGCCGATCGACCGCGCGTTTTTCCTGCAGCGATTGGAGCGCGCCCTGCGCTATCGCCAGCGCGTCGTGCAAGACACGAACGCGATGCGGCTTTTGTTCAGCGAGTCGGATGGGCTGCCAGGACTAATCGTGGATCAATACGCCGACTACTTAGTGGTACAAGTGCGCACGCTGGGCATGGAACGGCTCAAGGAGTTGTGGCTGCCCCTCTTGATTGAGCGTCTGGAGCCGAAGGGCATCCTCGAGCGCAGCGAGATGACCAGCCGCGCCGAGGAGGGGTTAGACCCCTTTGCGGGCGTCCTGCACGGCGACGCTCCCGAGTTGATTGAGATTGAGGAGAGTGGATTGGTGTTCCTTGTACCTACCGATGCGGGGCGTAAGACAGGGTTCTACTTAGACCAGCGCGAGAATCGCCGCCGCTTAGCGCAGCTGGTGCAACCCGGCGAGCGAGTGCTCGACCTGTTTTGCTACACGGGCGCGTTCGCGCTCTATACCGCGCGCGCGGGCGCCCACGCGATTGGAGTGGACATTCTGCCCGACGCTATCGACCTTGCGGAGGTACACGCCCGACGCAATCGGCTGGAGGCGCATTGGATTGTGGAAAACGCTTTCGACTGGCTGCCGCAAGCGGCGGAGCAGGGCGCACAGTTCGACTGGATTGTAATTGACCCGCCTGCGATCGCGAAGCGCCAGGAACAGAAAGACTCGCTGCGCTGGGCGGTCTGGAAGCTGGTCTACCACGCGCTGCCACTGTTGGCAGAGGGCGGACGGCTGGTCATCTGCAGTTGCTCGTATCAGCTCAGCCTTACCGAGATGCTGGACGCGGTGCGCTTGGCAGCCACCGATCGAACCATTCCCCTCTTTGTTGAGGCAGTTAGCTTCCAGGCGCCTGACCACCCGTACCTGCTGCAGTTCCCCGAAAGCCTCTATTTGAAGTGTGTGTGGGCGCGGGTATGAGTCGCGCGGGCAGCAGGTATCCTCTTAGCGATGCGCCTGCTGGATCGCCTGATTTTGCGTGAGCTGTTGCCTCCGTTGCTGTTCGGCGTCGGTCTGTTCACCGCACTGGTGTTTGCAGGTGGTTATGTGTTTATGATTACTGAATATGCGGTGAAAGGCGCGCCGTTTCGGCTGGTGGTAGAGCTTGCGCTGCTCTATGTGCCCCAGATTGCCGTGCGCACGCTGCCGATGGGCATGCTGCTGGCGACCCTGTTGGGTTTTGGACGGCTCTCCGCGGACTGGGAGATTACCGCTGCGCGCGCAGCAGGCGTGAGCCTGCAACGCACGATGGCACCCGTGTTCTGGTTGAGCCTGCTGGTGAGCCTTGCTGCCATCGGCTTCAACGAGACACTGGTACCGTGGGCCACCAGACGCGCCGCCCAAATCCGCCAATCGATCTTGGAGCAGCTGCGCCTGACGGAGCAAGAGGCGTTCGGCTTCCCACAGTTCCGCGACGGGAAACTCGACTCGTATGTAATCGTGGCAGGCGGACGCGACCCCCAAACACAGGAACTGTATCGGCTCACCCTGCTCAAGTACCGCGCTGATGGCTCGCATGAACCTGAGGTGGTGCTGTATGCTCAGCGGGCGCAGTGGGACGGTGAGGCGCAGTGGACACTCTACGACGGCTGGTGGCGCACCGCTGCAGGGCAGTACGGTTCGTTCGCGGTGTTCCGCGCGGAGCCGCGCCTCAATCTCACTATCCGTCGTAGCCCTGTGCAGATCGAAGCGCTCCTGACGAATGTCGACGAGCGCTCTTTCCGCCAGCTGCGTGAGCAGATTGCGTTTTTTCAACGCGAGGGCGCCGACGAAGCGCATATCCGCCAACTAACAGTAGAACTCTACAACAAACTGAATGTACCGCTGGCGAGCCTGATTTTCGCCTTGCTGGGCGCACCGCTGGGAATCCGCTCGCAGCGTGCCAGTCCCGCCAGCGGCTTCGCTCTCAGCGTGGCAATCATCTTCGCCTACTGGGTGATGGCGCGCTACTTGGTGATATTAGGACGGAGCGCGATTGATCCCCTGCTTGCCAGCAGCCTGCCGAACTTGTTGGGCGCGTTGCTTGCCCTTTGGCTAATCCGAGGCAGGGAACGCGCCTCCTAAAAAAACGCGCCTGCGCTATGCGCGTCTAATAGCAGGTACCCTCGGTAGACGATGAGACGAAGCGTGCTGGTTCTGGGACTCTTGAGTGCGTGCGTTGCCCTGCTTGCAGGCTGCGCAGGCGGCAGACGCGCCCTCCTCGACCCGCCTGCCTCGGATGACCCGCCTCCGAGCGGACGCGGTTCGCTCAAGTGGACAGTAATGGTCTACATGAACGCCGCCAACGACCTCGACGACTACAGCGAATTGAACATCAACCAGATGGAACAGGTTCAAGCGAATCCGAATGTGCGCGTGGTCGTGCAGTGGAAACGCGCTGCACGCTTTGCGCCACAAGGCAGCTGGACGGGCACACGCCGCTACCTTATCCAGTACGACGCGGACACGCAGCAGATTAACTCGCGTCTGCTGGAAGACTTGGGGCAAGGCGTGGATATGGGCAGCGCGGAGACTTTGCGTGAGTTTGTGCGCTGGGCGCGAGCGAACTTCCCTGCTGACCGCTACGCGCTGGTCATCTGGAATCACGGCTCGGGCTGGCGCTCGCGTGCCGCGTTTCAGGGGCGCGCCGTCTCGTTTGATGACGAACTGGGTACGAATATCAAAATCTGGGAACTGCCGACGGCTATTCGTCCCACCTCTGCTGATCCGCTGATGGATGTGCTCCTGTTTGATGCCTCGCTGATGCAGATGCTCGAGGTCGTCTACGAGTGCCGCAACATCGCCCGCTATATCGTCGGCTCCGAGGAGAGTCCGCCAGGCGAGGGCTACCCGTATCACGAAATCCTCAAGCCCCTTATGGAGGACTCCGACATCCCTCCCCCAGCGTGGGCACGCGCTCTCCCAACGATTTTTGTGAACTGGTATCATCAGAACTATCCTTATTACCGCAACATCACGCAGTCGGCGGTGGACACCGCGCGCTTGGAGCCAGTGGTGGATGCCCTAGACGCGCTTGCCAGCAGCCTGATAGACAAACGCACGCTCTATGTGAGCGCGCTGGCTCGTGCCCGTCAAAACGCCCAAAACTACTCTACTTACCCTGAATATCGCGACCTGTGGCATGCTGCGGAGTTAATCAAGCAATACACTGGGGACACCGAACTAAGCCTGCGCGTGAACGCTCTGCACAGCGCCCTGCGCCAAGCGGTGCTTGCCAACGACCGCGACACGCGCTCAGGCTCCCGCGTGTTCCACTCGTATGGGCTGTCGATTTACTACCCTGATGCAGGTGGCTATCTGGGACGCTACAACAGCACCGCATTAGCGCGCGCTTGCCGCTGGGATGAGTGGCTCCAAGTAGCACCTTGAGTCCGCGCACAGGCAGTCTGCGCTTGCACGGGTCTTCCGAAGACCCGTGCAAGCGCGGAAAGTGTGTTGCGCTTAGAGGTCGGGTGCGCCGCCGCCGAAATACTGCTCGAAGAACCTGCGCCCCATCTCCAGCATCTCGCGCTGCTGCTCTGGCGGCAGGGTCTGCCAATACTCAAACGACAGGCGCATCCCCTCGAAAATCATCTGGTTGCGCAGGTCAGGGTCGGCGTTCATCCACATGCTGATAGCGGTCTGCAACGCCTGGCGTCGCTCTTCAGGGCTCATCTTTGCCAGCAGGCTCATCAACTGCTGCTGCATCTGCCTAAACTGCTCAGAGCGCGTGCCGCGAACGACATTCACAGGCTGCGGTTTCGGATCGAGAATCACATACACAGGCTTTGCACTGAAGGGCGGCTGCATCTGCTCCAGCGACTTCTCGAGGTCGGGTGGTGTGGGGTAGTTCGCCACGAAAGAGTGGAGTGTTGCCGTGCGCGGATTGACCACCATCACCCCGCCCAGCTCGATGGTCAACAGCACACGCACCGCGTTGAGAATCTGATCCGTGTTTGGCTCTGTGCCCAAAACTTTGTTGGTATATACCTTGCGCCAGACGACCTCGCGCGCTTGGGCAGTGATTTCGTCGAGGGCACGCTCGAGCGTGTCCGCCTGCGACGGCTTCACGCGCAGTGTTAGCGCAGGGTCGACAATAATTGATGCGTTGAATTTCTGTGCAAGTTCTTGCGCAACTTGCGCTATGGGTACGCGTCCGTCATCTTGCTGTGCTGCGCCGCGCTGCGTACCCCGCTGCGCTCCGCCCAGCGACAAAGTCGCTGCCAATCCCACCAGCCACAGTGTTCTCATGCTCATTTAGCCTCCTCACGGCAGGAATCGACCCCTGCCTGAAGAAGATTATACCACCCGCTCGTGCCGACATGCTATAATCCCGCGCGGAGACGCTACAGATGGGCGCCCGTGCGACGCTCTTTGGCGCGATGGAATGTGCTATAATTACACGAGCGGCAGGGACTCTATGGGTAGGAGTGATAATCGATGGCTATGACACGCAGAACAGCAGGTGAGTACCTGCTGGAGAAGGGGCTTATCACACAAGAGCAGCTGGAAGATGCTCGCCGTATCCAGCAATCGACAGGCAAGGAACTAATCCAGATTTTTCTGGATCAAGCACTGGTAAGCGAGCGTGACGCCTATGAAGCCAAAGCGTTCGAGATGGGTATGCCGTTTGTGGATTTGGATCGGGTGCAGCCTGAGCCGTCTGCCTTGAATGTGGTAAAGGAGCATATAGCGAAGCGTTACAATGTAATCCCTGTTAAAAAAGACGGTTCCATTCTCTATTTAGCGATGGCAGACCCCAGCAATGTGGTGGCGATCGACGATGTGCGTGTGAACTCACGCTGTAATACGGTGCGTCCTGTCATCGCGGCGCCAGGCGCCATCGAAGATGCCATTCGCAAAGCCTACGGCGGTTCCGCAGGTACCGACAACGCAACGCCCGCGCCTGTGGACGGCGCCGCGGCGGTGCGTCCTGCCGACCTGCGCGGGAGCGTCATGTCCGACCTGGCTGCATACGGTGCGCGCGGCGATGTCGAAGACGACGAGAAAGCCGTGCTGCGCGAAGCCGAAGAGGGACCCATCGTGCGTGTCGCCAACACCATCATCCAGCAAGCCATCAACGAACGCGCCAGCGACATCCATGTGGAACCACAAGGACGCAACCTGCGCATTCGCTACCGCATCGACGGTGTGCTGCACGAAGCGCTTTCGCTACCTAAGTATGTGCAAGCACCGCTTATCTCCCGCTACAAAATCATGGCGGAGATGAATATTGCCGAGAAACGACTCCCGCAAGACGGGCGCATCCCCGTCCGCTACCAGAATAAGGACTACGACCTGCGCGTGTCGTCCATCCCGACCCCGCACGGCGAGAAAATCGTCATGCGTATCCTCGACAAGACCAGCGTGCTGCTGGGGCTGAACAAGCTCGGCTTCACGCCTGAAACCCAAGCGCGCCTGGAAGAGCTGGTCATCCAGCCGCAGGGCATGGTGCTGTCCACAGGTCCCACAGGATCGGGCAAAACGACCACCCAATATTCGGTACTCCACAAGCTTAACTCCGTCGAAAAGAACATCCTGACGATTGAAGACCCGATTGAGTACCAGCTGCCAGGCATTGCGCAGGTGCAGGTGAACCGCAAGGCGGGCTTGACTTTCGCGAGCGCGCTGCGCGCGTTCCTGCGTCAAGACCCCGACATCATCATGGTCGGCGAGATGCGCGACTTGGAGACCGCGGAGATTGCCATCGAAGCTGCGCTGACAGGACACTTGGTGCTGTCGACGCTGCACACGAACGACGCGCCCTCCGCCGTGATTCGTATGGTGGATATGGGCGTGGAGCCGTACCTGATTGCGGCGACCGTCACGGGCGTCTTGGCGCAACGCCTCGCGCGCCGCGTGTGCCAGCACTGCAAGGAGCCGCGCGAAATCCCCGCCGCCGACCTGCGCGCCTTCGGGTTCCAAATCGAGAACCCCGACCAGATGGTGACCATCTGGGAAGGCGTCGGATGCGACCACTGTCGCGGACGCGGCTACTCGGGGCGCGTCGGCATCTACGAACTGATGGTGGTCAACGCCGAAATCGCGGAAATGATTGTGCGCCGCGCGCCGCTCTCCGACATCAAAGAAGCCGCCAAAGCCAACGGCATGAAGGAGCTGCGCGAGGACGGACTCATCAAGGTGCTCGAGGGAATCACTACCCCCGACGAGGTGCGCCGCGTGGTCTTCACCGCAGGATTCTATTAATAGGAGGTCTCACCGAACATGCATACGAACCAGACATCGACTATGGCAACGCCTGGGGGCGGAGCAGCGACCGCTGCGCCTGCGCCCCAGCCCGCTGCGGTTGCGCAACCGCGCAGCCTTGAAGATATTCACATCGACGAACTGCTCTATATCGTGACCGAAAAGGGCGCGTCTGACCTGCACCTGTGCCCGTTTGTGGAGCCTGTGATTCGCGTGGACGGGCAACTGCTGCGCCTCAACTACGAAAAAGCGCAGCCGACCCAGACCCAGCGGATGATGTACGACATCCTGACCAACGAGCAAATCCAAAAGTTCGAAACGACCTTCGAGCTGGACTTCTCGTACAGCCTGCACAAAATCGCACGGTTCCGCGTCAATGTCTATAAGGACAAGGGCGCGGTGGCGGCAGCATTCCGCTTGATTCCCGCCCGCGTGCCCACGATTCGCGAGCTGAACCTGCCGCCCGTGCTGGAAGAGCTCACCCGTCGTCCGCGCGGGCTGATTCTGGTCACGGGTCCCACAGGGTCAGGCAAGTCCACCTCGCTCGCCGCGATGATCAACCAAATCAACAGCGAGCGCAGCGTGCATATCATCACCATCGAAGACCCTATCGAGTACCTCCACCAGCACAAATACAGCATTATCAACCAGCGCGAGCTGGGGCAAGACACCAAGTCGTTCGCCGCCGCGTTGCGCTCCGCGCTGCGTGAAGACCCCGATGTGATTCTGGTCGGCGAGATGCGCGACTTGGAGACCATCCAGCTTGCGATTACCGCCGCCGAGACGGGACACTTGGTGTTCGCAACCTTGCACACGAACAACGCCGCCGAGTCGATTGACCGTATCGTCGATGTGTTCCCGCCAGGGCAACAGGAGCAGATTCGCATCCAGCTGGCAAACAACCTGCAGGCGATTATCAGTCAGCAACTGTTGCCGCGCGCGGGTCAACCAGGGCGCGTGCCCGCCGTTGAGGTGATGATCGCAACACCCGCTATTCGCAACCTCATTCGCGAGAACAAGACCCACCAGATTCACACGATGATTCAAACCAGCGGTCAGCTGGGCATGCAGACGATGGATCAGTCGCTGCGCGACCTGTATGTCAAGGGCTGGGTCACCTACGAGGAGGCGATGTCGCGGGCGATTAACCCCGACGAGCTGCGCAAGATGATTGCGCCCACAAGCGGCATGCCTGGCGCGCCCAGCGCGCCCCCGCGCGGACGCTAAGCACCAAGGAGGCGAACGAGAATGCCGTACTTCAACTATACGATTCGGGACGCGAACGGGCAAACCCGTTCAGGCAAGGTCGAAGCGCCGAACGCCGAAGAGTTGCGCAAGCGGTTGCAAGCCGAAGGGCTGCAGGTGCTGGAAGTAACCGAAGACCGCAAGGCGCCGCGCGTGCCCGCAGGCGGCTACGGGCGCGTCAAACTGACTGACCTCGCCATCTTCGCCCGCCAGTTCTCCACAATGCTCGATGCGGGCGTGTCGCTGATACGCTGTCTGGATGTGCTGCAGGCGCAAACGAACAACGCCCGCCTGCGCAAGATTCTGATGGACTTGTCGGCGCGCGTCGAATCGGGCGAGAGCCTCTCCCGCTCGATGGCGCGCCACCCGAAAGCGTTCAGCCAGCTGATTATCGGTCTGATTCGCGCGGGCGAGGTCGGCGGTGTCCTCGAGGAATCGCTGCAGCGCATCGCAGGCTTCCTGGAGAAGGATGTCGAGCTGCGCCGCAAAATCCGCTCTGCGATGACCTATCCCGTAATCGTGCTGCTGGCAGCCATCGGTATCGTGATTTTCCTCGTCTCGTGGCTGGTGCCGCAGTTCGCGCAGCTGTTCAAGGAGCTGGGGATCGAAAATTTGCCAGCGCCAACCCAGTTCCTTGTAGACCTGAGTGCGCTGTTCACGCAACGCTGGTATGTGGTGATTATCGCGGTGGTCGCGATTCTGATTGCCTACAAGCTGTTCGTGAGTACGCGCGTGGGACGGCGCGTCGCTGACAGGGTCAAACTGCGCGTGCCCGTGTTTGGTCCGTTGCACCATAAAATCGTCATGGCGCGCTTCAGCCGCACGATGGGCACCCTGCTCGCATCGGGCGTGCCGATCCTGCAGGCGATGGAGACCGTCGCGGGCGTTGTGGGCAACTCGGTCGTCTCGGACGCCGTCATCGAATCGCGCGCCCGCATCCGCGAAGGTGAGAAAATCGCCGACCCGCTCCAGCGCAGCAAGATGTTCCCGCCGATGGTCGTCCACATGGTCAGCGTCGGCGAAGAATCGGGTTCGCTGGATCACATGCTCAACAAAATCGCCGACTTCTACGAGAACGAGGTGGAGATGACCATCGCGACTCTCACCGCGGCGATTGAACCCGTGATGATTGTGCTGCTGGGCATCATCGTCCTCTTCATCGTCATCTCGATGTTCCTGCCGATGATCGAGGTCATCTCGAATCTCAGCCAGAACCAGTCGTAATGCTTCCTGCGTGGAGCATCGTATTCGGCGTCGCGTTCGGGGCGGCGGTAGGCAGCTTTTTGAATGTGCTGATCTACCGTCTGCCCCGAAACCTTTCGATAGCCTTCCCACCCTCGCACTGCCCCCAGTGCGGGCATCGGCTGGGTGTGCGCGATCTGTTCCCGCTGCTGAGCTACCTGGTGCAGGGGGGCAAGTGCCGCTACTGCCGCGCGTCGATACCTGTGCGCTACTTTCTGGTGGAGCTGTGGAACGCGGGCGTGTGGGCGTGGCTGTGGTACCAGTGGCTGGTTGTGGGCGAGTCGCCGCTGCGATTCCTGTTCTACGCGCTGGCTGCGTCCGTGCTGATAGCCATTTTCTTTATCGACTGGGAGCATTACATCATTCCCGACGAGCTGAATGTGGCTCTCCTGGTGCTGGGCTTACTGCACGCAGGCGTGCTGAAAGGCGCGCCCACCGACTGGGACTGGGCGTCACTGGGCATATTGAACCCGCACAATGCTGCGCTGGGCGCGCTTGTCGGCGCGGGGTTGTTCAGCGCGATAGCGATTCTGGGGCGGATCGCCTTTCGGCGCGATGCGATGGGGCACGGCGACATCAAACTCGTGCGTGGGATGGGCGCGCTTTTGCTAACGCCTGGCATGCTGGTCGCGTTCGGTGTTTCAATTGTGACGGGCGCGATTCTGGGCGGGCTGTGGGCGTACTGGCGGTCGCGCCAAGCGCCTGCCCCCGACGCCGCCGCGCCCAACCACGCCGACGAACCCCTCCCGCCCGAACCGCTGGGCAACCTGCTCGCATCGTGCATGCTCTACACGCTCTGGGTGGACGCGCTGATTACGCTGCTGCCACGCCGCGTGCAACAGCGCGTGTACGCCGCGTTCGGTCAGCCCGACGAGGAACTTGCGGACGACGCTTTCGAAGAGACGCCCACCATGCTGCCGTTTGGACCGTTTCTGGCGATTGGCGCGCTGGCAGTAATGCTGTTTGGCGGGACGCTTGCAACATGGACGCGCGCCTACTTCGAGTGGGCGGGCTTTTAGGGGTATAATACCCTTACCGCGCACGCGGAGGCGATTATGTTCGGGAGCATCGGCTTTAGCGAAATCTTGGTCTTGTTCGTGATTGCGCTGCTCATCTTCGGGCCGCGCAAGTTGCCCGAAATCGCGCGCTCGGTCGGGCAAGCAATGCGCGAATTCAAAAAAGCGGGCGAAGAGGTCACACGCTCCCTCGAAGAACCCGTCGACGAAATCCGCGAGCGCATCCAGAATCTGGACTACTATGACGAGGAGCGACAATGGAGATCCTAAAAGCAGTGCTGACTTGGATAGACATTATTATCATGGTGCTGTTTATCGGGCTGGTCGCGATTCAGACCTCGCGCTCGGAGGGCATCTTCAGCCCTGGCGCAGCCGACAGTATGTTCGGCAAGGCGAAACCAGGCTTCGATGACAACCTCTCGCGCCTGACGCTGATTCTCGCCGTGACGATGTTCGTATTGACCGCGGTCGTGACCTACATGCCCTGATGGTACACATCGAGAAACTGACGCTGGGCGTGCTGCAAGCGAACTGCTACTTGGTGCAGTGCGCCGCGACGCGCCAGACCGCCGTGATTGACCCCGGACTGGAGCCTGAGCGAATTTTGGCGCGGCTGCACGCGCTGGGCGACCCGCCCGTGGCGGCGATTCTGGCAACGCATGGGCATTTCGACCATGTGGTAGGCGTGCGGGCAATCAAGGCACATACGGGCGCACCGTTCTGGATTTCGCGCGAGGAGTGGGAACTTTGGGCGCAACATGCGCATATGCATCCTGTGTACCTGAACCTCTCGCCAACCGAGCCTGTGCCACCGCCCGACCGATTTCTGGCGGAAGGGGAGACTTTTTGTATCGGCGCACTGGAGTTTGAAACGCTTGCGCTGCGCGGGCACGCACCCGACCATCTGGGGTTCCTGCTGACCAGCACGCGCCCGATGCACCTGTTCTGCGGCGACGCGATTTTCGCGGGCAGCATCGGGCGCACTGACATCCCCTATGCTGACCTCGCTACCTTGCGCGAACACCTGCACACGCGCGTGATGCGCCTGCCCGACGACACCATCCTGCACCCTGGACACGGTCCCGACACGACCGTCGGCGTCGAGCGGGCAACAAACCCATACCTGTAATCAAGGAGGCACACATGCAACCCAAAATCGGACTGCAACTTTATACGCTACGCGACGACCTGAAGGCGGACTTCGCGGGAACCATCCGCGCTATCGCACGGATGGGCTACGAGTATATCGAAACGACGGGCTTCATGGGCGAACATTCGCCCGCAACGGCGCAACTGCTGCGCGAGACGGGGCTGAAAATCGCGGGGCTGGGCTTCGACCTCAACACGCTGGAGAACGACCCCCAACAAGTCATCGACACCTGCCGCGAGTGGAACGCGCACTACGCCGTGACCTTCTGGATCGACGAAGCGCAACGCCAGTCCGCAGATGACTGGAAACACATCGCCGCACGCTTCAACCGCATCGGCGAGTTGCTGGCAGCGGGCAATGTGCCGTTCCTGTACCATGTGCATGGCTACGAGTTCATCGAGTACGACGGCGTGCGCGCCATCGACATCCTAATGGCAAACACCGACCCGCGCTACTTCAATCTGGAGCCAGACACCTACTGGGTGGAGTACGGCGGCGCGAGCGCGGTGGAGTTCTGCCAGCAGTACGCTGACCGAATCCGCGCCTTGCACCTCAAGGACTATATCAGCAAACCCGAGATGCACGATGTAGAGGTCGGCGAAGGCGCAATCGATATGCCCGCCCTCCTGCGCCTGGCGATTCAGCACCAGTGGGAGTGGCTGATTGTGGAGCAAGAGCGCTATCACCGCCCGCCAATCGAGGCTGCCGCCCGCTGCCTGCAAAATATTCAACGCATGCTGCAGAATCTTTAGCAGGAGCGACGCCCGCGACGGCGAATCGGCAGTATGGAATAATCCAGAGGGATGATGTCTATGTTCGCGTTGAACTTCTATACAGACCTGTACGAGGACATGTTGCGTTCCCTGCGCAAGACGGCGACAATACGACTGGGCGACAAGTCGCGCAAATACAGCGCGGGGCAGATTGTGTGGATTACCGTAGGACCGCGCTTTGGCAAGCGCAAACGACTGTTCACAGCAATCTTAGACCGAGTGGAGGTCAAGCCCATCTCCGATCTGAGTCCGCGCGACATCGAGCGCGAGAATCCAGAGTTCCGCACGCTGGAAGATGTCATCGCGCTGCTGGAGCGCATCTACGACCGTCCCGTGTCGGTCGACGACCTTGTAACGGTCATCTACTTCTCACCTGTGGAGGAGGGCTGAACACACGGGATATGTGCATGCAGCCCTGCGCAAGGCGTCTGGAGGCTGGCTGTCGCCAACGGCGGGCTAACCGCACGGTCAGACGCAAAATTGGCAGGAATCTGCACTGCAACGCCGAAACCTGTGAGCGCGACCTATCGCGGAGGAGGATTGATAACCATGCCAACCGTTGCGATTACGCTGGATTGCGAAGCAGCCGATTACCCGCGCTGCTACGCGCAGGAGTATATCAAAGTCGCTGAAGAGTTCACAATACCTTTCACATGGATGATTCAGGTTTCGGGGAAGGACCCGATGGCGAATGTGCAACTCTACTACCGTGAGTATCTCCATCGCATCCCCTCGTGGCACGAGTTTGGCTTGCATTTGCACTTCGAGGACGCGCAAGGACACTATATTGAAGACCCGCGCGAGCGTGGCGAGATGATTCAAACGGGCAAGGATCTGCTGAAGCAGATACACCTCAAGCCGACGGCGTTCCGCGCAGGCAGCTACGCGCTCATCCCCCCTGACCTAAAGTACTTGGAAGACATGGGCTTTTTAGTGGACAGTAGTGCAATACCTGACGCAGCGTACCGAATGTTCGTCGATTGGGATGGCACACCCGCTAAGCCGTACCATCCCTCCTATCAGGATGTGCGTAAGCCAGGCGAGGCGAAGATTCTGATTGTGCCCGTCGCCACCGCCAACGGCAAAATCGGCTACCTCGATCAGGGCTGGGAAATCATCGAGCCAATTCTGCACCATCATCTGGATCAAGACACGCCAATTATCTGTCTGGGCGGCTACGACTACCACGACAGCGTAGAGACACTGCGCGAGGCGGTGCTGCTGCTGAAAAAGCATAACGCCCGCTTCGCCACGCTGACCCAAATCGTCTCGGAGTACACACTATGATCGACGCACGCTGGCAAAAACTGGCAGAGGTGCTGGTGCATCACTCCGTGCGCGTGCAGCCAGGCGAGCGTGTGCTAATCGAGGCGTTCGATATGCCTGCCGAGTTCGTCGCGCTGCTGATGCACACGGTACATGCAGCAGGCGGTGAAGCAATCCCGCTAATCAAGCAGACGCCTGTCCTGCGCGCGTTGTACCAGCACGCACGCGAGGCGCAAATTGACTTCATCGCGGGGCTGGAGCGCGCGCAGATGGAAGGCGTGCAGGGCTACATCGGGTTGCGCGGCGCACCCAACTACGCCGAGATGTCCGACATCCCGCAGGAGCAGATGCAACTGGTGCGCCAGCACTGGTGGGTCCCCGTCCACCAAGAGGTGCGCGTGCCCCATACGCGCTGGGTTGTGCTGCGCTGGCCGACCCCTGCTATGGCGCAAGCCGCTAATATGAGCACCGAAGCGTTCGAAGAGTTCTACTTCCGCGTTTGCACACTGGACTACGCGCAGATGGCACGCGATGTCGAACCGCTGGTCGAGCGGATGCAACGCACGCGCGAGGTGCGTATCACAGGACCAGGCACCGACCTGCGCTTCTCAATAGAGGGCATCGGCGTCGTGCCCTGCTACGGAACGCACAACATCCCCGACGGCGAATGCTTCACCTGTCCCGTGCGCGATTCAGTGGAAGGCACGATAGCCATCAACACGAACAGCGTGTACGAGGGCACGGTCTACCGCGACATTCGCTTCACGCTACGCAGGGGCAAGATTGTGGAGGCGACCTGCGCGGACGACGGCGACCGTCCTGGTGCGGGCAACCCGCGCAAACTGAACCGCTTGCTCGACTCGGACGAAGGTGCGCGCTATATCGGCGAGTGGTCGCTCGGCTTCAACCGCTACATCCTGCACCCAATGAACGACACGCTGTTCGACGAGAAAATCGCGGGTTCGTTCCACTTCACTCCTGGCAACGCCTACGGCGAGGCGGACAACGGCAACCGCTCGCAGATTCACTGGGACCTGGTAGTCATTCAGCGTCCCGAATACGGCGGCGGCGAGATCTACTTCGACGGCGTGCTAATTCGCAAGGACGGGCAGTTCGTGTTGCCTGAGCTTCAGGCACTCAACTATCGATAGGAGGAACCTGATGGCAACTCACGAGACCGAAGAGCGCAACGGCAAGTTACGCACGGTAATGAAGCTGGAACCGGGGGAGCGCGTTGCCCTCTGTCGCTGCATGCGCTCCAAAGACTTCCCCTTCTGCGACGGCACGCACAAGGAGATCGAAGGAAACGCAGGACCTGCGATTGTGGAAGCGCTGGAGGCATCTGCGGACACCGACAGCGGACAGTGAGGCGAACACACGGCGCAATCGCTCACATGCCGTCGGCAGTCAACTCCATCTTTGCCAGCCACTCCTGCATAGGTTCGAGCAAATTGTACGCCGTAAAGTCTAGATGCACGGGCGTGATCGATACATATCCGTGCGCGACGGCGTATACATCTGTGCCAGGCTGGTCGCGCTCTTCCACCAAGCTGCCGCTGAGCCAGTAGTAAGGGCGTCCCGCGGGGTCGATGCGCGACTCGATACGGTCGGCATACTGTCGCTTGCCCAGCGCGGTAATCTGGTAGCCGCGAATAGCGTGCGCAGGCAAGTTCGGCACATTCACATTTAGGAAGGTGTGCAGCGGTAGCGGATGCTCCTTCAGCAGGCGCGCGATATTCAGCGCGGCAAGCGCGGCGGTCTCGTAGTGCATCGGGGGCAGCTCGTTTCGGAAGGGCTCGTTCGTCGACTCGGCGCGCGTTAGGGGAAGTACCTCTTCCGCCGCCAACGACACCGCGAAGGCGTTGATGCCGTGAATTGCGCCCTCGATGGCAGCAGCGATAGTGCCCGAGTAGGTCAAGTCCCATCCCAGATTCGGTCCGGCGTTGATGCCCGACACCACGAGGTCGACATGGTGGTGCAGCACGGCGTGCGTGCCCAGCGTCACACAATCGGTTGGCGTGCCGTTGGTAGCGTAAGCAATTGAGCCATCAGGGAGGTGTACCCGATGGAGGCGCAACGGTTTGTGCAGTGTGATAGAGTGTCCTGTTGCGCTGCGCGGGCGGTCAGGTGCAACGATGAACACTTCGCCGAGGGGTTTGAGCCGCTGTGCCAGCACCCGAATCCCCTCGGCATACACTCCGTCATCGTTGGTCACCAGAATCCGCATCACTCTGCGCCCTCGCCGACCAGCTTGTCGGGGATGATTCCCAACCACTTCTTCAGGCGATAGATGGTGGTGTCGCGATTGATTTCAGCGATGGCGCGCGTGAGCGGAATGCCCTTCGGGCACACCTTGACGCAGTTTTGCGCGTTGCCGCAGCCCGTGACGCCCTCGGGTCCCGAGAGCACCTCCAACCGCTCGTTCGCTAAGGTCGCTCCCGCATAGTGCAGGTTGAACAGGCGCGCCTGAGCAATCGGTGCAGGACCGATAAACGCCGAATGCTCGCCGTACTGCGGGCACGCCTCCATACAGCAGCCGCAGGTCATGCACCGCGCAAAGGCGTAGCGCAACTCGCGTGTGGCGTCATCTACGCGCGGACCAGGACCCAAATCGTGGTATCCATCCATTGGCACCCACGCCTGTACCTTTTTGAGCGCGTCAAACATCCGAGAACGGTCTACAATCAGATCGCGCACAACGGGGAACTTGCTCATCGGCTCCAAAACCACCTCGAGAGTATCCCCCTTGTGCACGCCCACCTGATCGATAAGCGCGGCACAGGACTGCTGCACACGCCCGTTGACCACCATCGTACAGGTGCCGCATACCTGCTCCAAACAGGCAGCCTCCCATGCAGGAGGCGAGACCGCACGCCCGCTGCTGTCCACAGGGTTGCGCTGTATCTCCATCAAGCAGGAAATCACATTCATGTTCGGTCGGTAAGGGAGCATGAACTCCTGCCAATACGGCTTCTGGTTCATCCCATCTTGCCGACGCACCTTGAGACGGATGTTTCGAAGAGAACCGTTGCCATTTCGCATCGTCTGTCGCCTCCAGAAAGATTATACCCTTCGGGTACCATTCAAAAGCGGAGGCAAGCGATGAGTCAGTCAAATCAGAGAGTGTTAGTCAGCTTTATCGGCAGAGGAACCTCCCCTCAGTGTCAATCGGATGTGCCTGCACGAGGAACCGCTCAAGAGACAGTCAAGCCGAGTGGAGGTTACCGAACGACCCGCTACATCTTCCCACAAGAGTGGCAAGAAAGCCCCGATGTCTCCATCTTCGGTGTGGCGCTCTTGAGATACCACGAGGAGTGCCTACGCGCCCCCGTCGACAAGTGGCTTGTTCTCGGTAGCCCTCAATCGAACTGGGACGCGCTCCTTGAAGCCGTTCCAGAAAACCTGTGGGACACGACGCTGGAACAAGTGTACGACAAGGTGAGCACAGCAGTGAAGGCTGAGGGCACTCACAAACCATCCAGTGCCTCAGGTGCAGGATGTCTGACCGACTCGCTGCTGGGGGAATGGAGCCGTGTCCTCTCGGAACGGTTGCAGCCGAAATCGATCCGATGCCAACTAATCGGTTGGTGCGAAGACCCTGCCGCCCAGCTTCGAATGTGGAGCCTGCTAAGCCGAGAAGTACCCGAAAACAGCGAACTAATTCTGGACATCACCCACGGGTTCCGCCACCAGCCGATGCTACTGGCGCCGATGGTGGTGCTGCTGGGCATGCTCAAAAACATTACGCGTGTCGAACTGTACTACGGTGCGCTGGATATACCCGCGACTGCTGAGGGAGGCGCACGCGTGCTGAAGTTAGACCTGTTCCCAGATCTGCTGGAATACATCCGCTCTGTGGGAATTCTGCAGACCAGCGGAGACTACGAACCGTTAGGCAGCGCACTTATCGGTGGGAACCAAGCGCTACATAACCAGCTGCAGCAGATCGCTTTCGAAGAGCGCATCAATCGACCGATTAAGCCCAACCGTGTGCAGAGCTTCTTGGCGGAACTCCAGCAAGCAATTCCAGACGACCATCCCTTGCAGCGTGAGTTGCTCGACCACTTGCAGAAAGAGATGCACAAACACTTGCAGCCTTCTCACTTGGAGCGGCTGCTGACGCGTGCCGAGGATGCATTCACGCACAAGGACTATCTGGTCACCTACACCTTGCTTTTCGAGGCGCTCGTGATTCTCGCTGTTCGGCATGAACACCCCGGACGCCCCGAATCGTCGCTGGATTATCAAGCTCGAATGGAGGCGTTCAATAAGGTGTGCAGCCGTGAAGAGTTCAAGGTTCTGGACATCTTTCGCAAGGCGCGCAACGCGCTCGTGCACGCGAGTCAGCCTTCGGGCGAGGGTGCGCAGGAGGTGCAGCGCACGCTTCAATCGGAGGAAGAACTGTGTAATTTGTACACCAAAGCGCGCGAGGCAGCGTATAAGCTCCTGCACAAGCTGGAGCAAAGCTCTGCGTAGACAGCGTCCTGGTTCTCAGCGCAAGCGGAGGGCAATAGGTGTGTCGCGTTGGCGCATTCACCACCCCCCTTGAAACTTTTGCAGGGCGAATCGAGTATAATTGGACATCCTACGCTTAGGGGGTATAGTATGACCAATACTGCTGTTAGGGAAAAAGTACGGGTGAACGATACGGAGTTCGAGATCACCCTCAAGCCTGTTCTCCCGCAAACGGAGAACGACCCGATGGTTCTCGACCAGCCGTTGCCGACACCTGACGAGATTCTGGAGCGCGTGCCTTCGATTGAGCGGCTGCCGCGCTGGGAAGACGGCGTGCACTAAGCGATGAGTCAGCGGCTGCAGCGCATCATGACGGAGGTCGCGCTGGCGGCGTTGCGCTACTCCAGCACGCGAAGCGCGGAATGCGACGACGAGGAAGGGAGCTGGGTCATCATCAAAGACTTCCCCTTGCCCGAAGGCTACAACTACACGCGCACCGATGTGCTGATTCTGTTGCCACGCAACTACCCGCAGACGCCGCCCGACTGGTTCTATGTGGATACGGAGCTGATGCTGGACAGTGGCGATGAGCCCGACCATGTGTTTTATGACGACATCACTTTCGATCCGAACGAGGAGCTGTTTGCGGATGCTCCGCCGCAGCTGCGTGGCTGGACAGGCTGCTGCCTACATATCTACGATTGGCAGCCTACTGCCGACCCACTGCAGGGGCATTCACTGCTGAGTGTGTGCGAACTTATCAAGCAAGCCTTCGAGCGATGGAAGTGAAGACGAGTGGGTCACCGCTGGTCGGCGAAGTGCGCCTGCCCCAGACTGTCTGGGAGCAATTGCGTGCGACACTGGTGACAGACCTCACGCAGGAGACGAAGTGCTTCCTGCTGTGTCGGACTCTGGAGAGCGAGTCGCGCGTGGTGTTTCTGGTGCGCGAAGTTGTGCCCGTGCCCGACGAAGCGTATGCGCAGCGCACGGCAAGCCTTGTGGAGATGCGCTCTGAGTTTGTCCACACGCTGTTGGTGCGCTGTGCCCAGCAGGGCTACGCCCTCCTGGAGGCGCATACGCACCCGTGGTCGACGCATCCGCGCTTCTCAGCCGTCGACGACCGCAGCGACCTGCAGAAGTTCCAAGCGACGCACTCGATGTCGCCCCCTTTTCGACACGGAAGCCTCGTGTTCGGCTACGATATGAGCTTCGCAGGGCGCTTCTGGGACTACGCGCGTGAAGCGATTGCGCCTATCGTGCGCCTGCAGGTGCTGGAGTTGCCTCCGTGCACGCTCTACGGTACCGATTATCAGCCCATGGAATGGGCAAGCGCGGAGCGAGCGGTGTACGACCGTCAAGTGCGCGCATTTGGGATAGAGGGACAAGCGCTCCTCAGTCGCCTGCGTGTGGCTGTGGTCGGCGTGGGCGGGCTCGGCTCGCAAATCGCAACGGCGCTTGCCTTGTTGGGCGTGGGACAACTGCTGCTGATTGACCCTGACCGACTGGAGTTGAGCAACTTGAACCGTGTAATTGGTGCGAGCTACGCGCAGGCTGCCCGACGCTGGCGCAAGGTGCATGTGCTGGCGCAACGGCTCAACCGCGCGCGTCCACCCGCTCAGCGCACGGTTGTCCCGCTGCCGCTGGACGCTCGTGCGCGCGACGCACTGGCGTATCTGCTGAGCTGTGACCTCATCGTCGGCGCCGTGGACAGCGCGGTCGTGCGCCAATATCTCAACACTGTTGCAGTGTGCGCGCTCATCCCCTACCTCGATGCTGGTGTCGGCGTGCGCAGTGAGAACGGTCGCCTCGTCGAAGGCGGCGGGCAAGTACAGGTGGTGATTCCCGGCACAACGGCATGCCTTGCCTGCGTGGGGCGCGGCATCCGTCAAAGCGTAGAAGAGCAACTCACACCCCATCAGCGCGAACTCTCCATTCGCGGTGGCTACATTCAGGGCGAGGCAATTCCTAACCCCCAAGTTGTGTTCCTCAACGGTGTGGTAGCGAACTTGTTGGTGTGGGAACTGGTAAAATTGACCACGCGCTGTACGCCTGTGCAGCCGTATGTGTACTATGACCTGCTGGGGCAGCATGCCTTTCCTGCCTGTGCAAAGCGCAACACAGATTGCCTGCTGTGCGCGGTGCACCCCGACAGCCTGCTGGGGCAGGGGCTATACGGACTGATGGGCTATCTCGCACCTGCGCACACGCCCAGAAGCAAGCCGATACCAACCCCCCGAAGAGAATAGGCGATGGCGAAACCGATCCCGTTCAATCGTCGCTGGCAACAGAATCAGCTGGCACAGTTGGAGGCTGCCGAGGCTGTGCCCGCACAGCCACCAGCAGAGACACCGCTTCCTGTGCAAGAGCAGGTGCAGAGCCTCATAGCGTCCGTCCACGAGGCACTTTCCCCTCCCGCGCCAGACGAGGAGTCTGACCCGATTGCGCCCGTGCAGGAATACCTGCGGGCATCCCCTCGTGAAGTCGATGCGGTGCTTTACGCGCGGTTCGAGAGCCGTTGCCTTGGCTGTGGCGAGCCGATACGGGTCGGCGACCCGATTAGGCGCCATCCCCAGTGGGGCAGGTATGTGCACGCGGACTGTTGCCACCGTCCGCGTGCAGTTGGCTTCTACACGGTGGTTGCGCGTTACAGCGGGCAGTGCCGCCGCTGCGGACAACCGATTACGCCTGGCGAGCAGATTGCCTATCGCGCAGGCAACGGCTGGGTTCACGCAGCGTGCGCTCGGCGCCCCGAAGGAACCTCCTGAGGTCGAACGCGCCACTGAACGATACGGCAGGGCTTTGGAGCGGACCTCCTGCCAGAACGCCTGCGCAGTTACTGCCCGCCCTGCTGCCCTGCAGTACCGCCCCCGCGCCTATCCTTGGGGACTACCGGACCTTCATAGTAGTAGCCACTGTCAGACGAGCCCGTGTTCTCTTTGGATCCACAGCTGGTCGTCAGCCCAGCCATCAGACAAAGCGCCGCCAGATACCATCCTAAACGCCACATTCCTCTACTCCGCTGTGTAAGTGTAGTATTTCGCCACCACGACCCGCCGACCGCCACAGGTGGTGTCTAAGTAGTATCGCTCGGAGTTGCGCGGAATGAACCTCGAGTGCCCGTCTAAGAAGGTGAAGTTGCTGCCATCAAGGTGGAGGTATCGGCTTTCGCACCCGATGGAGGTCCAGTAGGTCAAACCGCGCAGTCGTGAGATTGCCGTGATGCCATCGCCTACAAGAATAATCTCGCCAGGACGAAGCACGCGCCCTAAGTACACTACTACATTCGTATCAGGATTAAAACGATTGAGGAAGGAACCTGCCATGTAGTAGCATGGCGACTCGCGTGTGCCCGCGCACGCGCCTCTCTGCACCGACTCGCAGTGGTCTCTTCCATATTCGTTAACATCCATATGGAAGACCGAGGCGTAGTAGGCGTACACTTCCACAAGCCGCTGGATAGCACGCCGATAGAATGTTTCCAGATCATTAGGGTAGCAGTCAGGTTCCGCCACGGCGCGTAAGTATCGCTCTGCAGACCAAGAAGGGCATGCGTACACGCCCTTTGGACGCCCGCCTTCAACAAAGGTCTGCCCCGCAGGAGGGCGATTCACCTCGGACTTGATGTACGGATGCAAGAGCCCTACCCAGAACTGTTCCCAGATAGGCTGTCCCTGGTACGAGCCTCCCAGCACGAGCCATGGCACAACAGCGTCGTCGTAATCCTGCGCGTAAATCTGGATTGCGATTCCAATTTGCCGACCGTTCGAGAGACACTGTGTTTTGCGGGCATTCTCACGTGCCTGCGCAAACACAGGGAACAGGATTGCCGCCAAAATGGCAATAATCGCAATCACGACCAGCAGTTCAATCAGCGTAAAGCCATAACGAAGTCGTCGCATAGTGCTTGATTATACCCCAAAGTCCATCTGGCTTGGGCGCAAGCGCGCCAGCGATTTGTTTTCCGCTGGATTGTATCGGTTGTGCAAGGTGGGCTTGGTCAGGGTAATCGGCGTTGTTGAAAGTGTTGCAGGCGCTGGAGCCGTTCGTGCAGGCTGAGGTGGAGCGTATCACCTGTGCGGTGGGCGTCGCGGGGATGGAGCGCGGCGAGTTTGCGCAACGCGCTGATTAGCGGCTCCGCCCCGTACTGGCTCACGGCGAAGGCGTCCGCCTCCAGTTCGTGGCGTCGGCGCACCCACAAGAGGGGCGCGAACATGCCGAGCGCAAGCGCACTGAGCAGCGCAAGCAGCCCCCAGCGCGGGAGCTGTTCCCACAAGGGCGCGCTGACGAGAGCAATCGCCACCCCCGTGAGGGTCAGCGCTGCCCAAAGGCGCACAAGCCGACGCCGTTGTGCCAGGTGTGCGATTTCATGCGCGAGCACGGCGTGCAGTTCCTGCTCCGTCAGCACAGCAAGCAGGTAGTCGGTGAGCGCAATTCTGCCCCCGCTGAGCGCGTAAGCGTTCACGGTGCGTGTGCAGGCTCCGTCCAGAACGAGAATTTCACGCACTTGCACACCGAGTGTGTTGCCGAGCTGTTTCGCTTCGGCGAGTAGTCTGGGCGCGACCGACACGGTTCGGACGGGCAAGGGCGCGGTGTGGCGGGTAAGGTTCAGCCCCAGCAGCAGCGCGGTTAGCCCCATCGCGCTTGCCATGAGTGCACCTGCGCTGCCCCAGTCGCGGTATGCACCGCTGAGCGTGTAGTGCGCAGTTAACGCTGCCAGCCCGCTCACGAGCAGCGGGCTAAGCGCGTCCAACACGGGGCGCAGGCGCACAGCGAGGTACTCGCGGCACGCGACGGTTAGCCCCCGCTCCAACCGCTCGCGCGGATAGATTCGGCAGAAAATCGCCGTGAACTCCAGTAGCGTCTGCGCGCTACTGAGCATCAGCCCCAGCGCAGCAAGTGGCGCAGGCAGCGCGCTGTGCGCATAAGTTGCTGCCCACATAACACTCTTCGCCCCGATGGAGAGCCACAGCAGTCTGCGCAGCTGCCGCATCGCGCGCCCCAGCGGAACTGACGCGCGCGTCCAGCGCCAGCCCAGTGCCAGCACGGTTAGCCCTATCAGCAGATGCGCCCACCCGAACACGCAGATAGGGAGATTATCGGCAGCTACGGAGGGATTTTGGTGGAGGCGGGGGGAATTGAACCCCCTTCCGAGACCGTTGCTCACCCAGCTTCTACGAGCGTATCCTGTCTTTCGGTCTCGCGTCGAGTGTCCCGACAGGCAGGGCGCCTCAACGCCAGCTCTGTTGAGTGTCCTCCGTCCGCCCAGAGCACAGCTTCAGGAGCCAGTCGGTCTGCCCACGCCCATCTCGCCTCGGACCGACCGCGAGGCGAGCGGCGCGCTGCTCAATTAGGCAGCGAGAGCATAGTTGGTGTTCGCACTTCTTGTGTGCCGCTTTTTTACGAGGCCAGCGGCGCCTCGGCTCGCCACTGAGCGTCAATCGTGTCCCGTCGAACCCTGACGCCCCCGTGTCGAGTCTATTATACCCCATCGCGCGCCAAAAAGTTCCAGGGGGTAGAATTAGCCTATGCCCAAAGCGAGGATCTACATCACGCTCAAGCCCGCGCTGTTGGATGCGCAGGGGCGCGTGCTGGAGAACGCCCTGCGCCAGCTGGGATTCGAAGGCGTGCAGAGCGTGCGCGTCGGCAAGTACCTGGAAGTCGACCTGCAGCCTGATGGCGACCCCCACGCGCAAGTAGAGGCGATGTGTCAAAAACTACTGGCGAATCCTGTGATTGAGCAGTACCGCTACGAGGTTAGCGAATCATGAAAGCGGGCGTGATTGTGTTTCCAGGATCCAACTGCGACCGTGATGCGTACTATGCCCTGCGTGAGGTACTGGGCTATGCGGTGGAGTATCTGTGGCATGACGAGGTGCGCGATTTACGCGACTATGGGCTGGTAGTGGTGCCAGGGGGCTTCTCGTATGGCGATTATCTGCGTCCGGGGGCGATTGCCCGCTTCGCGCGGATAATGGATTCGCTGCAGGCACATGTGGAGCGTGGTGGGCTGGTGCTGGGCATCTGCAACGGGTTCCAAATCCTGTGCGAGGCGGGGCTGCTGCCTGGCGCGCTCACGCGCAATATCGGGCTGAAGTTCCGCTGCATGCCAGTACATCTCCGCGTGGAGAATGCCGAGACACCCTTCACGCGGCGGTATCAGCGCGGCGAGGTGCTGCAGATTCCCATCGCGCACGGCGATGGACGCTATGTGTGCGATGAGGCGACCTTGCAGCAACTGCGCGCAAACGGACAGGTGCTCTTCCGCTACTGCAGCCCCACAGGCGTGCTGGATGAGGCATGGAACCCGAACGGCTCGGTTGACCATATCGCAGGTGTGGCGAACGCACAGTTCAATGTGTTGGGTATGATGCCCCACCCAGAGCGCGCCTGCGAGCTACTGCTAGGCAGCGCGGACGGGTGCAGACTACTACAAGTCGGTTAGCCCGTTAGCATCGGCTGCCGAGATTAAACAGCACAGTGAGCAGGTCGAGATCGTCCACACGCCCATCGCGGTTCACATCTGCTTGCGGGTCGCGCGACCCGAACGCGAACAGCAACATCAGGAGGTCGATGTCGCCGATGACGCCGTCTTGGTTGATGTCGCCTGCTTTGAGTGCGTAGTTCAGCGTCACGAGGTCGCGCAGCGTGGCGCTGCTTTGGGCGCAGAGCCAGCTGCCATTAGGCGTGCTTACGCGCACGGTCGCTGCGCCAGCAAGCGTGGTGTCGAAAGCATAACTGCCACCTGTGCCCAGCGTCAGGTTTACCGTCTCCTGCTGGCTGTCCTGCTGAAGCGTGAAGCGCACGGGTATGCCCGCAGGGTTGGTGACGCCTTCAAGCGTGATTTGCCCTTGCACACGCACGGGGCTAACGGTAAGGGTTGCATTCGCCGACGACGCCGCGTAGGTCGTATCGCCATCGAAGTCCACGCGCAGTGCCTGATTACCCAAGGGCAAGCTGAGCGGAATTGTGTACGGCAGGGTTGCTGTGCCTGCGCTGTTGGTCGTCGCCGTGCCGACCCCACCGTTGTTGACTCGAAAAGTTAGCGTGCGTCCTGCCAGAGGCGCGTTGTCGAGCGCTTGACGCAGGGTTGCTTGTAGGAGGATAGTTTGCCCGCGTCTGCCACTGACGGCGGGCGCGTTGAGGATCGTCGAGCGGCGCACTTGCATGACCCCTGCGAACAGGCGGTCATCCACTACAAAGTCGCCCGCGTTGATGGTACCGCTGTTGTTGCGATCGAACCACAGGGCAGTTAGCACATCATAAGTGCCTGCAGTTGCGTCATTAGGCACAAGGAACAGGCGTGAACGGCTGCTTGTGCCTTCCACAAGGCTGACCTTCAGGTCGCGCGGCGGATCCGAAATCCACGCGCCTGCACCCAACCGAATCGATGCGCCCAGCATCACCTGAAACTCGTGCGTGGCGCTGATTGTGTAGCTCAGCTGCGCCTGTGTACCTGTAGGCACAGGATTGGGACTGATCCCCAGATTCAAGCAATGGTCGCTGTGCCCCCCTGCACCAATCGGTAGCCGCCAGGGGTGTAGTAATGGCTCAGTATCTGTTGCCAGTTCTTGGTTCCGTAGCCGTGCAGGGGTGCGCTACTGCTGCAGGCTTGGCTGCTGGAGAGGCGTCTGCCCGTTGCCCAGCGTGCAGAACCCCACTGACACATCCCGCGCCCGTGCCCGTTGGTGGCGAAGCCCGCGCACACAGGGTCATAGATGCACGGCCATGTGCTGCGCGTGCCCGAATAGCCGTCGCCGCAGCCCGCGTTGTTGTTCTCAGCAGAGTATTCGGAACGCGCAATCTCGTTCGCGCTCGTCAGCAGCACATAGCGCGTGGTGGCATCCACAGCAGCGTTGCCGTTACTTGTCTGGTTGCCCGTGAACACTTGACAGTGGGTCGAGTCGCAGATGTCGTAGCTGTTGTTGATGGGCGAGAAGACGAACGAGACGCCGTAGCTGCGCACGGCGACTGCACCTGCCTTCAGCGATTCCATTCCTGCAGGCGGGTTCTCGTTCCCGAAGCGAACATTGCCCCAGCAAGCATACCATTCGCTGGGAATGACGCCTTTGCAATAGGTGTCGATGGTGTAGACTTCCACACCGCCAGGGCAGTTGGTGCGTGAGGTGCAGTTGCGCCCCACCTTGATGTACTTAGGCAACACAATCGGCGCAGGAGCCGCGGGGGCGAAGTCGCTCTCGCCTGCTGCATGCGTTTCGGACGGCATGTCATGGATGGCGGGTGCGCACTCGGCACAGGGCTGTTGTGGGACATCCCCGCGATGGCGTGGCGAGCGCATCTCGCGTCGCTCCCACCCGCTGCCCGCCTGCATCGTCAGACGATAAATCCAGTCGCCCTCGCTCCAGAGTGCCACTTGCTCCAGCAGCAGCGTTCGGTAGCCTGCTCGCTCCAGCACAAGTGTGGCATACGGCTGCGCGACGCCGCGCAGGTCGTGGATGGGGAACGGCAGCACGAACATCCCGTCCGCGTCGGTTTCAGCGACGCCTGCATGATTGACCACGCGCACGCGCACGCCCGCAAGTGGTTGACCAGTCTGCTCGTCTGTCACAAAGCCGACCACAATCATCTGGTTCGGGCGACGCAACGACCACAGGTAGCGCCAATCCGCTTCACGCGGCGGCGTCAACGGATCCAAGTAAATACGATGAGGAGGCGTGTCAGAGCGCACAGCGAGTGTCACGCCAACGGGGTGATACCCTGCACACACAGCATACAACAGGTAGTCGCCTTCGGGCAACAAAGCCTTCAACCGACCATCGGGCTGCGACCCGAAGGTGTAAGTCTGACCCGTTGTTTGCTCGGTCAGCGAGAGAGAGACTTCGAGCGCTCTTCCGGAGACCGAGTCGTGAAAGCGCAGGTCCAACCATTGTTGCGCAGGAGCGACGCCTAAAAGCACCCCCGCAAGCCACAAGCCCAGAATTTTTTTCAGTCCCATAGCCCTATTATAGCCCATCGCGAGCGTCGTTGGCGTGCAAAACGAAGCGACTCATTTCGCCAATTGGCGAAATCTGACGTCTGCCATTTTAACATCCCCACACCCACATCTGATAAGGGTACATCGGTCGGGTACAAAAAAAGTGCCGCTTGGGGTAAATTTCATCCACTATGATAACACCCAAACGGCACAACACGGCAGAAGAGTACCCGATCGCAACGCTAATGCAACACCT